>Ga0335396_10000006_pt1 | contig 206248 bp, 163 predicted proteins | sample FRY02_FD_205743 | JGI IMG/M metagenome (GOLD analysis project Ga0335396, IMG submission 205743) | Freshwater microbial communities from Lake Fryxell liftoff mats and glacier meltwater in Antarctica - FRY-02 (spades assembly) (version 2) | ecosystem: Environmental > Aquatic > Freshwater > Ice...
AGAGGATGGAGCAGGCAAAGATGTCAGGGATGATCTTCCTTCCCATACTGAACCAAAGGGAGGACAAGAGAATGAGGGCTGCGTAGAAAGCCCATTCTTCATCGAAGTATCTTTTAATCAAAAGAAAAAAGAACAAGGTTCCGATACTGGAAACGATTAAATTCAAAAGCCTGCCGTACCAATGCGCTTCTCCGAAAAGGTCTATCATCACAGCGATACAGGCGTTGTATGCGGGGAATTCCATGCCAGTGATTCCGCTCAATTCTCCAGCAATGTCAATGCGTGGCCGCAATAAATCTATTCCCTCTTCATGGAAATTTCTGGCGGTCATGTTCACTACGCTCTGCCTCCAATTATGCCCAGTTTCAACAGGAGGAAAGTTGATTCCATACAATCGGATAAGGAAAAAGAAAAGGATCCAGAAACGGATGTCCTTCATCCAATGTGGTCCCGGTATGCGGGCTGAGAGCGCCTTCATTTCTTGGGTTTCAGTCTATCACTGATGTCCTTCAGCATCATCTCCACGGCAGGACAGATCTTCTCATTCTTCAAAGTCAGATCTAGGATCTGCTTCTGCTTCACCCGATCCGTATGCGGGTATTCACGGCAAGCTTTAGGACGCTGCTCATAGATTCCACACATATTATCCTCATGCAGAAAAGGACAGGGGACAGTCTGCAAGACCATATCGCCATCTTCATCTTTCTGCAGATATTGGTCAATGAAAGCGGGCTCCTTCATACGCAGGTGCTTGGAGATGCGAGTGATATCCTTATCCGTGAAGAGCGGCCCGGTGGTCTTGCAGCAATTGGCACATTGCAAGCAATCAATGCAGGAGAAAGCCTTCTCATGGGCATCGTGCATGAGGGTATCCAGCTCGCGGTCTTTCACTTTGAGCAAGAGTTTTCTGCGCTCTTTTTCTTCTTTGGGAGTCATCTTGGATAAAGGTAGATGAATAGCGTATGAATGAATGCTTTCTTGGCAAATTCGCAATTTGGCTCAAGAGGAATGCATTGCAGCATGTATTTTAAGGTCCTTAGCTATCTTCGCAGTTCAATAATAAAGCACATGCTCGGACTTAAAATGCCCACAGATCCGCGTTGGGTCAATATCGTAGAAACCAATATCGAAGAGATCCTTCGTGATCACGCATGGTGTGAGCAGAAGGCTGCGAGCAATGCCATCAGCATCATTGTCAAGAATTCTGAACTTACTGATCTGGTGACCGAGTTGATGACCATTGCAAGAGAGGAGTTAGAGCACTTCGAGATGGTGCATGAGAAGATAAAGGCACGTGGTTTTACCTTGGGCTATGAGCGTAAAGATGAATACGTGGCTGACTTAGCTGGCCATATAAAGAAAGGCGGAAACCATACTCAGAATTTGGTAGGAAATCTTTTGTTCTCAGCTATGATTGAAGCGCGTAGTTGCGAGCGATTCAGGATCCTTTCAGAGGTGATATCTGACCCTGATCTTAAAGCTTTCTACCGTGACCTCATGGAGAGCGAAGCAAATCATTATACTGTCTTCCTAGGCCTCGCCAGAAAATATGGAGGCCGTGAAGTAGTAGACAAAAGATGGGCTGATTTCTTAGCCTTTGAAGCAGATTTGATGACCAAGTACGGCAAGAATGAAACCATGCACGGCTAAGGTTTTTACTACTCCTTAATCAATCCTTTGACCAGCTGATTCCCCTCGCCATCTTGATAAAAGTGGTTATTTCAGTTCGCTGATTCTCAATATCTCCACCCTTCTTTCCTTAGCAGCAGAAATACTGAATACAGAATTCTGCCTGTCTTGCGGATTATCACTTACGCTTTTCTCTGATTGCTCTTCGCCATAAGGGATCCTCTTTATAGATAGAGCAGACTCACCGTCAATGGGATTCAAGTAAGACAGGAGGGCTCCCTGTTGGAATTGAGAGAAGTAATGGATGACACTGCTGATCCTTCGTTCGGTAAGCAGTTTATTATAGTCATTCTTGGCCAATGGACTCGCATAGCCCTTGATGGCAATCTCTATCTTTTTTCCTTTTTTCAATTCGCCCAAAAGCAGCGCAGTCACGTCATCCAAAACCTTCATATTGGCTTCCAATGAGAGGTCGAAGAACTCATCCATCTGAGCGCGGGCATTGGTCACCTGAGGCGGTGAAAGCCCGATGGAATATTCCTCTTTGTACTCTTGACGCATGCCCATATAATCTCTTAAAGTTCCCGCATAATCATGTGCTGTGATGCTGGAACGTGAACCAGGATCTGGAACATCATTATGGAAATACAAACTGAGCGGAAGAAGATCTTCCAATTCTTTTACGCTTTGGATTTGATCAGGAACATGCTGTGAGATAGACGAATACAGACTGTCATTTTCATGTTCGATCAAGCTGGTTTTTTTCTTTTTCAGGAGAAAGAGATCATTGCAACATTGGGAACCATCAATGCTATAGGCACTGGATCTATTGGAACTTAAAAATCCTATATCACCTTGCCATCTGAAATACAAATCATTCAATGAAGAGTTCAAAGGCAATCCAAGATTCTCTGGGCCTGAGTTCAAGTCATTAATCGAACCACTGACCTGATATACATCGAATCCGCCAAATCCTGGAAGTGCATCCGAGCTGAAATAGAATGTCCCTTCAACAAGATCATAACTTGGACTGATCTCGTTTCCGGCCGTGTTCACTTTTGTTCCCAGATTCTTCACGAGCCATTTTCCATCCAATTCTCCGGCTGACCAAATGTCCATTCCGCCAGAACCACCTGCTCTGTCCGAACTGAAAAGCAGAGATTCCTTTCCATTTTCTGTATAGGGAAAAGGATGCGTCTGTGTGCCCACTCCAGCATTCACTTCGCCTTCCAATACCTCGAAATCTGAAGCGATGCTATCCTTCCAAGCAAAGCGCCCGATTATGCAATGATGCAGGTCTTCGCAGCGACTCATGTAAAGCCAGTCTCCGCGAGCATCCAATATTGGATTCACATAGTTGAATTCGGGTTCAAGGAATTTGCTTTCCAAGGCATAAGTCTTCTTCCAATCACCTGAGCTGCGCTCTGAACGGTAAGATCGGATGTGATATTCCTCTGGTTTTTCCAGCGCCAGATGATTGTCATACGGTCCACGCAGGGAGGAGAAAAGCAGGCTGCTATCAGGGAGCATAAAGGCAGCAAAGTCAGACTCAGGACCATTGACCCTCGGTCCTAATTGCTCGATCTCCCATTCGCGATCATCAGGATGTAAGAGCGCAAATTCACAGGTCTTCATGGCGATGTCAATCTGCGCTTCTCTCTGATCATCTCCATTCCTTCGAGCACGCTTCAAATATTCAAGTGCATCATCATATTCTCCCAGATACATGCACATCTTCGCTATGTGGAATGGCCCATCCGGATAATATCGCGCACGGTCTTTTCTGTAGACACGTTGATAGAATAGCTTCGCATCTTTATATTGAAGATTCGCTTCATGCGCTTCAGCCAATGCGTATTGCAATTCGGCTCTTGAAGAGTCCAAACTGAATGCATTTTGATAATAACGAACTGCACCTTGGAAGTCTTCTTCTGCGCGGGCTGCTTCGGCCATCTCTATCCACTTAGCATATTCTTGGGCTTGCACTGAGAGATTGAAAAACAGCAATATGAAAAGAAGAAGCCTCATAGATAGACAGGACATTTTCTATGTGGCTCACGAACTTCTCTGAATAGGTCGATGACATAGATCACCGCAATCTCCAGACCTCCGCGATTATTGCTCGCTACTTCAAGCGAGGACAGATTTACGTCATAACTCAATCCAAAAGTCCAGCGGTCATAATCCATACCTACTTGCACATAGGCAGCATCTTTCAATCTCCCGAATCCACCTATGTACAATCTCCTGAATGCCATGACATCATCACGCAGCACATAGCGAAAACGTGTTCCAATCAAGAGTTCTTTATAGGTTCCTTGGGACATAAATTGAAAGGATGGTACTATATCGAAGTCATCACTTAGCTTGGCTGAAAGTTCTATCTGCGCATTGATCCTAGGATCCAGTTTAGCGGGGCTGTCTTTTATGAATCCTACAGCCGGAGCCGTCAGATTATATAGGCTGATCCCTATGCGCTGATAATTCCGATCATTCTTCTCACGTATATATTCCAAGCCGCCACCGATGTCTAGGTGGGAGACTTTATTAAAATTCCCCAGCTCCTGACTGCTGGCCTGAGGATCGAAAATGCTGCCGGTATACTGAGCACCATATTGTAGATCAGCAGCGTCTAAGGATTGTTGCGTGAAGCCGATTTGTATTCCACCGCGCAGCTCTTGTCCTCCATCTCCGATCTGTAATCCAGAGGCGATTAATGCTTGAACGGAGAAAGTCTTGAAACGAGAATCACCCGCGATGTCATTGAGCAAAGTCAATCCAAGGCCCAGATTCTTTTTCTTGAAAGGTCCTTCGATATCTCCGCTCAAGAAGAATGAATTAAAGGGCTTCGTGACAGATTTCCATTGGGTCCTTTGCAAAGCATTAATACGCAATTCACCACGCTGAATACTCCCGGTATTCGCGGGATTCAAATACAAAGGACTGTTGTAGAACTGGGAGAAATGAACGTCCTGAGCGAGTATTGAAACCGAGCTGAATATCAGCAAGGAGAGCAACGATATGTATCTTCCTAGGTTCAACGGATCAATGTGATATTTCCTTTTTCAATAGTGCTATTGCCATCGATACAGACCGCATTTAAGTGATAGACATAGACCGCAGGATCCAGCGGTCTGCCTTTGTAGGAACCATTCCAGCCGAGATTCTTGTCACTGGTCTCGAAGACCAACTCTCCCCAGCGATCATAGATTTTTAAGATGAATGTGTCCAAGAATTCACCGTGCACATAGAGGAAATCATTGACTCCATCTTCATTGGGGGTGAATACATTGGGAACGAAGATGAGCGGAAATCCGCATGAGAACTCGAAGACGCGTATGGTGACTGTGTCTGACTTTAAACAAGCTCCATTCATGTCATTATCAATCACGTTCAATGTGTATGTCGTAGTCTCAGAGGGTGAGGCATATGGATTGGGACTGCCTGAACTTGAGAGCCCTGAGGTAGGAGTCCATTGATAATTATAACCTGTTGCTGGATCAGCAAAAAGTTGCGTGCTTCCGCCAATAGGAATCGCACTGTCCAAGCTGCTTGCATTTACCGTGATGAAGGAAAGCGGAGAGATTTCAAGGAGGATAGAATCTTGGACTAGACAACCTTCAACACTTGTGATCTGACATTGGATCATCAGCTCTGCATCAGCGTTCACGGTGACATTACTTGTTCCTTGTCCGCTCAGGATATTCGCTGCTGGACTCCATGTGACATCGCTGATTGCATTGGGAATAGAGCTGATTGCATAAAGTTCTATGGGAGTATCAGCACAGATGAAAACGTTAGGGCTGATGCTCAATGTCTCATTGAAAATGGAAACATTCACTTGTCCTTGGGTTTCACAATTTCCTTCTGCCATTAAATAAAACGTACTGCTCATTATTGGGCTTACATTTAAAACGCTGTCCGTTGAAATGACATTGGTAAAATCGGGGTCAGTTGCCCAAGTATAATCCTCAGCCGTCCCGAAGGAATTTGCAGAGAGAATCGCAGTTCCGCCATCGCAGATTAAGGTGTCTTGACTGAGTATTAATTGAACCGCTTCAACACTGATGGTCTGCGCAACTTGCGTTGGGCAGATGCCATTATCTATGGTCAGAATAAATGTGGTGCTATTGCTGACCGTGGCCTGAGGAGAGGAACTATTTGGGAAATCAAGCAGTCCAGAATTCGTCCAAGAGTAAGTGATGTTAGGCAATGGAAGCTCTTCTATTCCAATCTGCACCGTGCTTCCTTCACAGATTTCTATGTCAGGAAGACTGATAGTATTCTGCTCGAAAATGAAGATGTTCTGAATCAATGTATCAGCGATATTGCAACTGAAAGGATCAGAAAGGATGAGTGTGACTTCATAATTTCCAGGACCCGGATAAAGATGCGTAGGAGCGAAGTCATTGGACATTTCTCCATCTCCAAAGTGCCATGTGAAAGCGATTCCGCCCAAGCTCGTATTTATAAATTCCAGCGAGTCAGGAAAGCAGATAGGATCATAACTGAAGTCAGCGATCACGGCAGGCAACTCGAAATCCATTTTGAATACGCCATTATTACAACCACTGCTTCCATTGATGGCCGAGACGGCATTGCTGGGAAAAATAGGAAAGTCGCTGTGGCCTTGGCAGCCTGCACAGACAGATTGATAGACCTTTCCTTTTCGGTCAAATCGACTCGTTCCGCCATCTACATGTTCATTGCTCTGACCTCCTCCGAAATAACTTGCGTAGACAAGTTCTGAAGCATCGTCAGCAAGCGCAAGGAGATAGAAATCACCGCCATCCGTAGTGTTCTGATAGGCATCCAGCGTTATGGGAAGTCCGGTGGTTGTCAATGGGCCGCCTTGTGTAGGGCCGCCCCAGCCGCTGATATAGATGCGATCACATACATCTACGAGGAAAGCTGTTGGCGAGATATTGGGCTCACCATTTCCATTTCCAAAAGTCGTTGACCAGATGATGCTCGTGAGGTCAGGAGAAAATTTGCTGATGAATTGACCCGAGTTTAAATTCGCATAAGCAGCATTCACGATGAATGAATTTCCATTGAATGTCTGGCCAAAGAGATGCACGTTATCATGGGAATCCACTTCTACCATATATGCCTGATCATAGCTGGGACTTCCCCAATAACTGCAAGAGACCACGGAGCTAGCAGCAGGATCCAAGACAGCTACCCAACCATCAGCTTGACCGCCTTGGAAGCTGCCTTGAATGGCTCCGATACTTGCAGGGAGATCAGGAGAATTCGTTCCTCCGCATACAATCACATGACCAAGTGAATTGATGGCAATAGAGAATGCGGCATCTTCTAATGACCCACCGAAATAAGTGCTCCAGGTCAAGGCACTCAGATCATCAGGCATCTTGAAGATCACACCATCTTGAAAGCCGCCTTGCACGCTGGGCATGATGACACCTGGCGTAGTTGGAAAATCATTGGGGGCGATATTGATGACTGTGCTCGATGCGACATAGACATTTCCATCGCTGTCTAATTCTATCTCCCCGCGGATCTCATCAGCATAATTATAATTGGTCTCATCTTCCCGATTGATTCCATCATTTCCGTTTCCGCCAATGAAAGTGGAGGCCAATAATTCAGAGCCATCGAAATTGAATTTAGAAATAATGATGTCTGTCCCTTGCGGAAAAGAAACTCCCAGACCATCGGTCAGATAAGGGAATCCGCCTTCGAATATATTGTCATAAGAACCTGAGATGGTGGGAAAATTATTTGAGCCTGTGGTGCCATAAACATAGAGTTCATCCTGAGCATTCACGATGATGCTATGCGGTAATTCACTCCCTGATCCACCGATGTAGCTGCTCCATACCATAAAGGTCCCTGTGGTGTCATACTTGCTCAGAGCGATGTCAACTGTGCCACCATTCCAGACCTCATTATAAGCTCCCAAGGTGGTCGGATAGGCATTCCCGAAGGCGGTACTTCCGCTATAAAGAAATCCATCCCGATCAAAAGTGGCGGTATAACCGAAGTTATTGGAACTGGATCCAGAGAAGGTGGAGAAGCGCAGAATAGGATCTATGACCAGTGGGAGGGAAGCATCATATTCGCCCAAAGAAAAGCGCAGAATATCTCCATCTAAAATATAGGCGCAAGCAACTTCAAACGCTTTCCCTTCGATGATCTGATAAGCGTATGGAGCCGCTTCTATAAGTTCATTGACACTGGTCTGAAGGAGCAGTGTACCATCAGACTTAAGTTCAGGTGCTACGCCTTTATATTCCAATGCAATCAGAGAAGCATCAGCCTGCGGAGCTAGTTCCAGGTCATATTTGAATTGACCTTGAGAGAAATAATAACTCAGGTCTACTCCGGGATAGACCTCATTCAAGCGAACTTTTTTAAAGGCCTTTGCCTTCTTCCCCCAATGGGCTGGATCATTGCCTAAGAAGTAACTGAAATGACCGGGAGAAGGTTCACTAGTCTCTAGATGCTTTGGAATATCAGCATGCAAGAAACGTACTTGATAAGCATGCTTATGAATGATGGATGGAGCCTCCACGGCCTCATCATGATGATGCCCTTGAATGAGGGACTGTTCATGCGGATCCAGCAGGTCCATGGTGATGCCATGCTTCTCAACATAGAGTGTAGCTTCAGGAAGCTCCGTGCGGAAAAGCACCTGCTCAGGCCACTGTCCTTTATTCTCAATGAAGGATTGGGCCACTGAGGAAAAGCTCAGGAGCCAAAAGGAAAATAAGAGGAGCAGAGCGCGGTACATCGAAGGCACAAGTTAATTAATCGATTGATGCCAGAGATTGGCTACTGAAATGAAAATTAGGTGGAATTTCGGATTCTCAACAGAAGAAGTGATAGGAATGAGGAGCTTGATTTTCAAGGATTTGCATGATCTCAGCTTGATCCTCCTCAGAAGCCACGGCTATGACCACTTGATGTGAGTCATTCAATTCCAATGGCTGCTCTACCAAAGTTCCGTGGATCTCATGGCCCCATTTCTTTGGATTGTCAGTGGTCCATTGGAAGGGAATTCCCTCAGAATTTAAAGCCTTAGCAATGTATTTCCCCTTTTTTCCTGCTCCCCAGAGTATGAGTTCCTTCTCCTTTTTGAGTTCAAGACCCAAGTAATATCGGAGCTTCAGATCCAAGAAGCGGTTATCTGAATAATGAGGGTCATTCCTTGAACTGCGATCTGGATGATCTCTCCATAGGTGCAAGATCTCAGGAATGCATTTAACCGTCAATCGGCCTTTATACATCCTGAATACCAGATCATAATCCTCTGGATAAACATCAGAATCGAAAGCGCCAATGCGAACCAAATCCTCCCTGAACATCATCCAACATGGAGAAGCGATGACGCATTCCTTATAGATCTGATTCCAATGATCTCCTTTATCCACCAGCTCATTCAACCAATCAGCATATCGGCTATAACCATCTCCCAGTGGCTGATCTTCTCTGAAGTAATTCAATTTTCCAGTGATGACATTTCCTTTTTCGGCCGCATGCATCATGAGGCTTAACTTGCATGGAGGCATGGTGTCATCAGCATCCATGCGTGTGATGAGTTCTGCATTGCTTTTGGTCAAAGCAAGACGCAGAGCAGGGATAATCCCCTGACCTATATTCTCAAAAACACGGATACGTGAATCAGAATGAGAATAGGAATCTAGGATCAGGCCCGAGCGATCAGTGGAATGATCATCAATAGCAATGAGTTCCCAATCTTGGAAATCTTGATCAAGAATACTCTTCAAGGTCTGCTCCAGGAATGATCCAGCATCCTTGACAGGCATGAGGATAGAGACCTTGGGCATCAAAATAGCTCAGGAGAATCAGGAAAGACATGCGTCTCGAAGTAGCGAGAAGCAATGATTGCGAGTATGGCGATTGCAGCCATCAAGCTCCCACCATCACCCGCTACTTGATGGGCACTGAAGGCCGCTAGGGAATCGAAGAAGAATCCGGCATAGGCCCACTCTTTGAGCAGGGGAGAAGCTTTGGTCAATATGGCGATGACACCTAGAATTTTCAGTCCCGCTAAGGGATAAATCATCCAAATAGGGAATCCGAGCAATTGATAGAATCCAGATATTATTTCAAACTTGCAGAAGTACATGCAAGCAGAGAAAAGGAAGATGGCGCACATGATGCCTGTGCTGATCCAATAGAAGAGTCGTTGTTTGTCCATAGGAGCTTTGGGTTTCTTTGTGCTCAAAGTACGATAAATGTCAGATAAGATTCTAGTCCTCGGATCAGGGGAATTGGGCAAGGAGTTGGTGATATCCTTGAAGCGTTATGGATGCCATGTAGTGGCCTGTGATTCATACGCAGGCGCTCCCGCCATGCAAGTCGCAGATGAATTCGAGGTATTCGATATGCTGGATGGAAAAGCCTTGGATACCGCTGTGGCCAAGCATAAGCCAAAGCTCATTGTCCCAGAGGTGGAGTCTATTCGCACGGAGAGATTTTATAGCTATGAAGAGCAAGGCATCAGCGTGGTGCCCTCAGCAAAAGCAGCAAATTTCACCATGAACAGAAAACTGATTCGTGATTTGGCCGCAAAGGAATTGGGACTCAGAACCGCTAATTACCGATACGCCACAAACTTGGAAGGATTCAAGAAAGCGGTGAAGGAAATAGGCATGCCCTGTGTGGTCAAGCCCTTGATGTCCTCTTCAGGAAAAGGCCAGTCGGTATTGAGGGAAGCAGGGAAGATGGAAGAGGTATGGAACTATGCCTTGGAAGGTTCCAGAGGAGACTTGGTAGAAGTGATTATTGAAGCCTTCGTTGATTTTCATACGGAGATTACCTTGCTTACGGTCACACAGAAGAACGGGCCTACTTTATTCTGTCCATCCATTGGGCATAGGCAAGAGAGAGGAGATTATCAAGAGAGCTGGCAGCCATGTGCTATAGCTGATAAAGACGAAAAGGAAGCGCAGGAAATGGCCGCAGCAGTGACTAAGGTATTGGGTGGAGCAGGCATTTGGGGTGTAGAGTTCTTCATAGCCCATGATGGCGTGTATTTCTCTGAGCTATCACCTAGGCCGCATGACACAGGCATGGTAACCATGACAGGAAGCCAAGGTCTGAATGAATTCGAATTGCATGCACGCAGCATATTGGGATATCCCATTCCTGAGATTAAATCCCTTATGAATGGAGTAAGCGCAGTAGTGCTAGCTGAGAAGAACAGCAATGGGCCTATTACCTATACAGGAATAGAAGAAGTACTGAAGGAAAAAAACACAGAAGTGCGCATATTCGGAAAGCCAACTTCAAGACCTTATCGCAGGATGGGAGTAGTACTGTTAGATGGAGAAGAAGACATGGATGCCTTGAGAAAAAAGGCAGCAGAATTGGCGGCAAAAATAAAGGTGTATTGAAAAAGATAAGGCCAGCTCTGCACATGAGAACTGGCCTTAGACCTAATCAACCAAACAAAATCATATGAGGATTTCGATCCCACTTTCATCTACGAAATTATGTGGCAAAGGGGCTGTAAGGGAACCGCTCATCATAATTGGAGGGTTTAAGTCGAACGCTAGAGGCTTGATTATTTCATTCCTGACTGGAGAAGGTGATTTAGGAATGTGATCTAGTTGCTCAGTAAGGTTGATTGTGCTATTATTCAGGTAGCGCGCTTCGTATTCAAGATGATTACATGTGCATATGCAACAGTCAAGCGGTAAACCACATATAATCAAAGAGAAAGATATAATAATGAAGCTTAATTTGGAATTGTCAAAAGCTTAGAATTTGAAGTGGGGTCTAATAACTAGATGATTTTTTTTACCAGTTGGTGAGATATCTTATCTTTAAGGAAGTCTAAACCAACATGCCATGAAAAAGCTTCTTACAATTCTCATTTCTCTTTGTTTCATTTCCTCTCTCTTCTCGCAGCGAAGTGACAAGGATTCCACGGGTTATTTGGCGGCATATAAGTACTTTTTGAACACAGTACTTTGTGAGTATAATGGGGCTAGTTCTCAATACAACTATGAAGCCTCATTTCCATTTGATGCCAATGTAATTCTACCTATCCCTGGCTTTGGTATAAATGGTAAGGTAAAGCCTGCAGTGACTGCTGCCGAAGAGGAAGAAATTAACTATGCTAACGTGCCATTTCAAACGGCAATAGCAGCAATGAGTCCTGAATATCTTAGATTTCCTGGAGGTACCATCTCTTCGGGTTATCAGCTATGCCCACGAAAGTTCTACGAAATTGCCGGAGAGCTGTATGAAGATTATTTTCTCACTAATGCAGATGCAGAGGCAACATTGGTCGCGAATTCTGTATTATTCAATGAAGGTGCAACTCTTAAGAACGAAACATTCTTAGACAATTTTGATGGGTTTACTGGTCCACAGCTCAATGAAATGACCACGTTTTTAACTTCCACTTGTTCCAAACGAGCAGTTTCGGGACCTTATCAAATACAAAATGGAAATTATGCAGATTTAATATATATCGTTTTGGAGGACTTTATTGACTTGACTTTAGATCAAAACATAAGCCCTTTGTATGTGCTCCGTATGTTCGACCCTTTAAAGTTTGTAGTAGATAATGAGAATGGTACTGTAGGGCAACAGAGCCATGCCCAGGTAAGTCCCTTATTGCTAAATAGTTTGCAATTTACGAATCTTAACGTTGATGACGATCTTGACTTCTTTAGCGATAATATGGATGATATAAGAGATGAGCTAGTTAAGACCAGCCGGGCTGAGATAAAACGGCAATTGGTCAAATACGCTTATTCTTATGTAGAACATTATAGTTCAAATGGAGAAGTGCCAGAAACTCTCAGAACTACAATGGACAATGCAATCAATTCTTCTGACATAAAGGAAGATTCAGATAGCGATTGGGATGATTTTCTTTTAGAATTATCAAGTAGTGCTGATTTCGCTCAAGTAGCACAAGGAGATATTCGATTTGAGTTAGGAAATGAGACTTGGGATATGTTTATGTTCAAATATTTTCCTTTAGCTACATTCAATCCTGGAGGTATACTTTCCAATTCGCAGAGAAGGGCTAGCATGGACCCAGCTTTATATGGAACCATGAGTGCAAATGCAATTGCACTCATCGATGAAGTTTTTCCAAGCGCACAGATTGGAGTAGTCGGAGGCGCCCGTAGAAATCATTGTCAATGGGATACGGTTGTAGAAAATGAAATTAGCTTGGCTAATCAGAATTTCGATGCATGGGTATATCATTATTATAGCGGCTTCACATCCCTCACTACTAACGAGCAAGAAGACTATTTAGGAGTGGAAGCTGAATCTTATCTATCTTCTCCTATTGTCGACCTTGCATCTACTCAATTTAGCGATGCTTTACACTTAGTTAATGGAATTCCTTCGAAAAATGTATGGTATACAGAATTCAATGTTAGGGCCAATAACGAAGATTACTACCCAGGTTCTTGGTTCAATTTTATTTCCAAATGGAAGCTCATCAATCAATATTGGTCTTGTTCGCAGGCTTTTAAAGATGCCTTGACCACTGTAGGAGATAGTGATTTGGATCAAGTATACAACGCATCTTCGCCATCTATGTCTATTGATTTGCTCCTTATGCAGACTCTAAGTTCTACTGGGCAGTCAGCAATATTACCAGTATTTGAAAATGATATCCTCACGGATTTTAAATTTCTTGATCAAGGATTATTTGCAGCTATAGTCAGCAGAGCCATTAAGGATAGCTATGATAGGATGACCCCTCTTGTTTTTAAGCGAAATACTTCATACGAACCTATAGCTCATCAGCTTACCGTTCCTATAGATACAGAAGACGGGGCCTGCAATGATGATCAAACTCTTGATGCTGCAGAGTCTAAAGTCTGGGGTTGGACATTCCTTGAAACGGTAACTTCAGGAATTCCAGAATTTAGTCAACTTATCGTGAATGGCTCTAGGGATTGTGTGTCACTTGAGGGAATAGAAGCCTATGACCAGAGCAATGTAGACCTTTTTATTTTCGCACCCCCTGGAACTGGTAATAGTTTGCCTGTATTGACTATGAATGGCGACTTATTGGATTTCATTCAGAATGTCAATAATGGAGGAGTAGTCATTGCCGAGGAAGGATTCGCTTTTCATACTGGGAATCTGAATGGAGTGGATAATATTGACCTTTTTAATTCCTATGGAAATATTGTTCTTCCTCCTTATGCAGTGCTGGTATTGCATGGAGAAGTTTCTAGCGAATCATGTGGCGGTTTGGTGTCCGCTTTCTTGGACATTGATGAGCCACCTTTTACATCTATTCCTACAGGAACTACTACATGGACCAATGAGAACTATCAGGTATATAATGATATAACCATTCCTGATGGAGCAAGTCTAATCATTGATGGCGGAAGCCTCATGATGGATTCAGATATTGAAATCATAGTTGAACAAGGAGGATACCTTGAAGTATTGGGTGGCGCTGTTATTACATCGTGTGGAGATACCTGGGATGGTATCTCGGTTCAAGGAGATCCTGATGGGCAATGGAATAATCCGGGCCGTGTGTTTGTCCATGGAGGAGCCACTATTGAGCACGCGAAAACTGGCCTCGCAAATTTTAAAGTTGTAAATGTTGGAGGTCTCAAATTGGTGAAATCAGGTGGTCTCATCCAAGTAAATGATGCCATTATGAAGAATAACAAACAGGATGTAGAATTTGCGGCCTATCAGAATGAGGATGTCAATCAGGTTGTAGTGAATGACCTCAGCTATTTTGCACGCGTGCATAGCACCTTAGATGATGAATACCGATTTGGAAACGGAGTAAAGAGCAGCATGCTCTTTAAGAACTGCAATGGCATGCAGATTCAAGGCTGTGAATTCCGAGATTTACGTTCAGGTTTACTGAAACAACAACGCAGATTCGGAATCAAGCTAGCTAATGCCAGTGTACGCATGCAAAACTACTGCGCTTCTAACCCACCAGGGTTCAGTGAGAACTGTAATTATATACCTAATAAATTCCTTGATCTCCATGTAGGATTCTCTTCTGTAGGGGTTTGCAATTCTATTTTCCACACTACTGTAAGAGCGAGTTACTTTGACTGTTGGGCGGGAATCATGTTGGTCAATACCCTAGGAGATGCGATATGGAATAATACCTTCGAGGTAGATGAGCCTGTACTAGATAATAGCGTACCTAAGCCTTCAACCAGCTTCCCTGTGGGCATTTACATGAGCACAGGAGTAGATGATTACTCCATTGAGGGGAATAATTTGTATGGCTCAGCTGAAAATGAAGGAGATGTGGATGGGCATCTGACCTATGGCATAGGAGCTATGACTGCCAATGTAAGCGATGAGCTCATCTATAGAAATAACATGCATGACCTCATGGTAGGCTTCCAGTCTATCAATAAGAATAGGATCAATAACCCTCCTATCGCAACAGGCCTCGAACTCCACTGCAACACCTTCTCAGGCAATGCCTATGACATCTCCGTGATGCAGAGCAATCCCAATATCACTAACGCTGGTATCAAGTCTAGCCAAGGGGGAACCAATGCGCCCACCTTTAATGCCTTTGCCACCAGCAATGTTTCTACAGTGACTATCAACAATGAGGTGAACTATCTAATCACTTATCATTATGAGGATCTGGTATCAGATGCTTATCCTTACGACTATAATGGCTCTGTTGATCCAGATGAAATCTCTGGTCCTTTCGAAAATAATTGCGACAACACCACTTCCATTGTAGGTGGTTCTGAATTTGCCTCATTAATGGATTCTACGAATGAAAGCAATCAGAACATGATGGCCACGCAGCAAGTATTGGATCAGATGGTAGATGGGGGAAACAGTGCCCAACTTCAGAATGTGGTCATCCTCAGCCAAGCAGGCGATGAATGGGTGTCCTATGTCGCCCTTATGAATGAGGCGGGCTATGTCTCTGATGAGGTATTGGAGATCCTCAGTTCTAAGGAGCAAGGCTTCACCCTAGCTCAGATCAGGGATGTACTGGTGGCCAATAGCCACAGTGCGAGCAATACAGAAGTAGATAGTATCCTCAATGCCCGCAGCCAACAATTACCGCAGTATATGCGCAATCAGATCAAGCAAGGCTTACAGGATATATCGCCTTTACAGTATCTACGAAATCAAGTGGCTGCATACAAGAGCAATAAGGACCGTTGTATCAAGCGTATGGTTATGATTCTCACGAGTGATAGTCTCAATCTGGTAAATGCTCCTACGCTAGAAAGTATTTATGCACTGGGTGATGGCTTAGAGTGGCAGTATAAGCTCTTAGAGCTCTATCACAGTCAGGGAAGAAGTTTATCCCATGATTCCTTAAAACTGGCCATGGAGAATGAACTTACTTCTTCAGACTTGGCAGAACTTTCACATTATTCTGAGCTTCGTGCCTCAGTAAGCAATTGGGCCGCTTTGGACAGCATCCCAGCAAGTGGATATGATTCACTCTTCCTTTATTTAGATTTCAATGACCGCTCATCTTCATGGGCCAAGAGCATCTTAATTGGAATGGATAGCTTAGGTTTAGATGAGCCGCTATTACTTCCAAGTGCAGAGAATAAAAGACTTGAAAATGTATTCAATACAAATGCTGCACTTAAAGATGGCCTGCTAGAATTATTCCCTAATCCCGCTCAAGACTATTTCACAGTGTCTTATAGAATAGATAAGGCCTATAAAAGAGGTGAGATTCGTATAAGCAACCAGCTTGGCCAGGTTTTGTTAAAGAAACCCATAAGAAAGGAGCAGGACCAAGTGATAGTAAGACATGGCCTTGAGCCTGGGTTCTACATGCTTGAACTGAATATAGATGGCATCGGGTATCGCTCATCCTCTATTATTATTCGTTAAACTTTCTGGGCCATGTATAAATTAGCAGGGGTTATTTGTTCATTATTGCTTTCTAATGTCAGTTTTGGGCAAAGTACATTTTTCGAGTTTGTAACTGGTTGGTCGAATAATTACTCATTTGAAGAAGATAATTCATATAAATTGATAGGATTAAGCGATTTTGAACCATTTGTGTTAGGTGATCATTTTATTCAATTCGTTGAGATGAATACATTGGGTCAAACTATTTCAGAACAAGAGTTTTCAATTGACACTACTGATTTCTTAAGCCGTGATTTGAATTCTCAGTCAGTATTGAATTATGGCGACTATATCTACATAGCTTCACAGACAGGGTTTCTTAGCTCGAATACAGTATATGGGTGTCTATTGCGCTACAATAAAGTGAACTTGGAAATGGAGTTGATTAAAGTCTTCCATGATGAGATAAGTAATTATCTTTTTACCCTGGCCTTGAAAAATGACTCTTCATTATTAATTGGAGGTTATCAATCGAATAACGCAGGCACCACTTCACTCTTCCTCCATGAGACCGACCTCCAAGGCGCACCCCGCTGGACCTACACCACAGAGTGTGGCAATAGCTGCTATAACTACGCAGAACATATCCTTCCCTTGGAGAATGGGAACACGGTCCTGTTATATAGAGAATGGGATTACGAGATAGGGAATCAAGACAAGGAACGGGCCGTGCTGGTGATGATAGACACGGCAGGCGTTGAGCTATGGCGGGTATACCCTGGGAATGATGAGGACTATAAGATCCTCCCTGGTGGTGTGGTCCTGCAAGATGATCAGCTGCTGGTCTGCTTCACGGATCCTTATGTCTATGAAACAAATGGGGATTGGGTGGCATATTTTGAGAACAGCGTTTATTTTGAAAAATATAATTTTTCTGGTGCCATGATAAATTCGTTCGACCTAGTTGGTCAGATACCAGATGGCTCTGCACCTGAGCTCCCCATACTTTTTTATGATATTACTCAAACACAGATACTTGATGACGGCAACATACTGCTTTCGGGATATACAGGAATACATGGGAATCTGATAAAAATGACTCCAAGTGGTGAATTAATCTGGTATAGAGAATATACTCCCTATCCTCTTCAGCCAGACAACCCAAACTTTACTCAGTACACACGAATCCTCCATACCCTCCCCACCAGTGATGGCGGGTTCCTATGTACAGGAACCTACCGCAGTGATCCGCGTGATGAATATCCAAATGGCATCCAAACGGCCATCGCACTTAAAGTAGATGAATTCGGTTGCTTGGAGGAGGGTTGTGAGCTGGTAGGACTTGGGGAACAGGGTATAGATGAAAGTCAGTTTAACATCTTCCCTAACCCCGCAGAAACCACACTCAATATAAGCAGCGCAGAAGAAACCATAATCTCTGAATGGCAGGTTATGGATCTCTCAGGGAAAATTATCGCTCAGGAATCAGCCTTGAAAGCCCAGGCCTTCAATATAGATGTCACTGAGATGGATCAAGGACTTTATCTCATTCAAGTGACAGATTCAGATGGAAATACTGCAGTCAAGAAATTCGTGAAGAGATAATCTGGGATAATATTCATGTTTGTTAGGATAAGGCCGAGTCCTCTAAGGGCTCGGCCTTTTTTATGGATCTAAAGGAAAGTGAATTCAACCTCTAAATTTCATTTCCTCTGATATTGCTCTAGGCCTTACCTTAGCTTTATGAATGATGCCAGTCTAGACATAGGATTAAGAAGAGTATCAAATGGCTCATCTTCATGGGCTAAAAGCATATTGATAGGAATGGATAGCTTAGGTTTAGATGAGCCTTTATTACTTCCAAGCGCAGAGAATAAAAGACTTGAAAATGTATTCAATATAAATGCTGCACTTAAAGATGGCCTGCTAGAATTATTTCCTAATCCCGCTAAGGAGCACGTGACTATTTCGTACAGAGTGGATATAGCATTCAAGAAGGGTGAAATAAGGATACTTAACCAACTAGGTCAGCAGCTCTATTCAAAAGCCGTTCGTAATGAAATAGACCAAGTAGTTATAAGGCATGGTTTGGATCAAGGATATTATCTCTTGGAATTAAGAATAGATGACTTGAGTTACAAGACATCGTCACTCATCGTTAAATAATTCATAATGTGATGGGTAGATTTTTAGTATTGGGCATCTTGATGACCTTCCATGCTTTTTGTTTTGGACAAAGCACTTTCTTCAACTTTGTTGAAGGATGGGTAAATAACTATTCAACAGAGACAAATGATTCGTACCTGACTCTCGGTCTGAACAGCTTGGATGCTGGTCCATCTAATCATTCGCTACAATACAACACTATCGGTTTTGAAGGAGAATTAGTGATTGAAAATTCTTTTCTCATAGATAGTGTGGCCACCACGACAACTTATGGTATGTCGCAAATGGCTGTCAGAGTGGATAATTTTATCTATCGTGCTGCACTATTCGGTTTTGCTTCACCAATTAGATATTATGGCGCACTATTCAGGTATGATTTAGAAACACAGGCTACTGTTTTGCTCCATGTCTATGATGAATCTTTAATCAATCATATGTACTCAATAGCTTCAAAGAATGACTCAACTTTATTGATTGGGGGCTACCATTCAAATAACTTTGGGACTACAGCTTTGGTACTCCATGAGACCGACCTCCAAGGCGCACCCCGCTGGACCTACACCACAGAGTGTGGCAATAGCTGCTATAACTACGCAGAACATATCCTTCCCTTGGAGAATGGGAACACGGTCCTGTTATATAGAGAATGGGATTACGAGATAGGGAATCAAGATAAGGAACGGGCCGTGCTGGTGATGATAGACACGGCAGGCGTTGAGTTATGGCGTGTATACCCTGGGAATGATGAGGACTATAAGATCCTGCCCGGTGGTGTGGTCCTGCAAGATGATCAGCTGCTGGTCTGCTTCACTGATCCTTATGTCTATGAAGCAAATGGGGATTGGGTATATAGTTATGAGAATACAGTGCAGCTGGAGCGATATAATTTGAACGGTGGATTCATTTCCAACCATTCATTCATTGAGGAGATCTTGAATAGTTTGGATATTCCAAGGACAACTTATGAAGTCTCTCAGCTACAGTATCTGGCAGACGGTAATATTTTGATTTCGGGCACTACGGGACCAGGTGGTCTTCTGATGAAGGTAGATCCTGATGGAGGATTGATCTGGTTCAGAGAGATTCTCCAACATCCACTGGCACCGTTAGATGAGGGGTATAATCAAGATCTAGATATTCTACATGTATTAGAAACCAGTGATGGAGGACTCTTATGCACAGGTATGTTCCACAATACACCTTCAGTGTATTTTCCCCAAGGTATCCAAACAGCCATAGCTCTTAAAGTAGATGAATATGGTTGTCTTGAACAAGGGTGTGAAGTGGTGGGGATTGATGAGCTGCAACAGGGTATAGATGAAAGTCAGTTTAACATCTTCCCTAACCCCGCAGAAACCACACTCAATATAAGCAGCGCAGAAGAAACCATAATCTCTGAATGGCAGGTTATGGATCTCTCAGGGAAAATTATCGCTCAGGAATCAGCCTTGAAAGCCCAGGCCTTCAATATAGATGTCACTGAGATGGATCAAGGACTTTATCTCATTCAAGTGACAGATTCAGATGGAAATACTGCTGTCAAGAAATTCGTGAAGAGATAATCTGGGATAATATTCATGTTTGTTAGGATAAGGCCGAGTCCTCTATGGGCTCGGCCTTTTTTATGGATCTAAGCTAAAGATCCTTCAATTTTTCTAATTCATTTTAGCATAGCAAGCTTCATCGCCCTACCTTCGCATCCTCATGAGGATAGGTGCCATAGATATAGGATCAAATGCCGTAAGGCTTATCATTAAAGAAGTGAGACACTTCGGGCAGGAATATGAGTCCTTCAAAGTGTGCTATACACGCGTTCCCATACGTCTGGGAGCTGATGTATTCGTTACTGGAAAAGTGTCTGATGCGAAGCGGGATCAATTGGCCAAATCTATCCAAGCCTTCAAATTGCTTATGGAGGTCCAAGGAGTGAAACACTTCAGAGCCTGCAGCACTTCGGCCATGCGCGAGGCTAAGAATGGGAAAGATGTCATAGCTTACATGCGCGAGCAAACGCAGGTAGAGGTAGAGCTGCTCAGCGGTGATGAGGAAGCTGAGGCCATCTTGGCCAACTTCGCTACACAGCGCCTTATTCCTGGCCAGAAATATGCATACATAGATGTGGGAGGTGGCAGTACTGAGATCTCTGTGATCAGCGATGGGGAGCGTCTTATCTCCCGTTCCTTTAAGATAGGCACTGTGCGATTACTCCATGAAAAAGTGGATCCTGCAGAGTGGGATGAGTTGCGCATGTTCTGTGATATGCTCTTGGAGAAACATGGCGTGATGATCGGCATAGGAACGGGTGGAAATATCAACCGTATCTATAAAGAAGCAGGAAAGACCCAATTGACCAATATCACCGTCCCTGAAATAGAAGCGGTGAAAAATGTAATGGAATCGTACACCTTCGATGAACGCATCTTCATCCTTAAACTAAAGCCAGACCGCGCTGACGTAATCATCCCTGCAGCTGAGATTTACCTTGAAGCCATGCGCCACGCAGGAATAGTGCAGATGAACGTACCTAAACTCGGACTCTCTGACGGCTTGGTCATGAACATGTTCAGCAAGTTGGAAGCAGAGCACGGGATCCAGATTAACTGACCCTTATCCCATTCCCAATATCCCGCGTATTTCTGAAAGTCTCTGTATCTCATAGGTAGGATCCACATCATGGATCTCAGCCTTGGGATTGAAGAATACCTGATCCATTCCTACCCCTTGAGCGCCCAGGATATCTGAGCCCAAGGAATCCCCGATCATCAATGATTCCCTCATCACAGCGCCAGACTTTTGCATGGCAAAATGAAAGATACTCGGATTCGGTTTTTTGGCTCCGGCCGCTTCAGAGGTGATGATCTCTTTGAAGAAATTCCGCAAGCCAGATTCACGTAATTTGATGTGTTGCACCTCTTCGAAACCATTGGTGATGATGTGCATTTGAAAGTCTTTTTCTTGCAAATCCTGAAGTAAATCTATAGCGCCTTCATGCAAGTGTTTCATATAAGGACCCAGTTCTAAATAGCTGGTCGCAACCTGATCAGCCAAGGCATAATCTACCAGCCCGAAGCGTTTCATGCTATCTGCGAATCGGCCTACGCGCAGTTCTTCTTTGCTCACCTGTTCTTTTCTGTAAAGTCCCCACCAATGCTCATTCACCTCCGTGTATGAATCCATGAAATGGGCAAATGGAACGTGCTCTAGATGCTTGGAAAGACCACTCTTCCATATCTGTTCAAGTGCCATGGTAGAATTGCGCTCGAAGTCCCAGAGGGTATGATCCAGATCGAAGAAAAGGTGCTTATATGTGGCCATGGAAGATGTATTTGATGATCCAAGATAGACTGGTCAATATCAATGTCCAGAAGAAAAAGGAAAGTGAGAATGCCGTGAGGGTGCCGCGTTCATTCCTGAAGTAACGGGAAGCCAAGATACCTGCAATGGGCACGGAGATAAGCCCAGCGATGAAGCCTATGCCCACCATGCCATAGCGCATCCTCATCTTAGCGATGGCGCGATTCATAAAAGTGAATCTGCGCGCAGGTTTTTTACGATGCTTGGCAATGAAATTGAACATCACTTCCCCGAAGTAGAAGAAGCAATTAAATCCGATAAATGCGCTGATAAAAACAGTAGCTATGGTACCTAACCAAGAATAACCCAGTCCAATCATCGTACTCGGGGTGATGAGAAATTTCACCACTGTGAGGAAAAACCAACCCAGATATTCCAGGATCGTGGCGCCCATCAGGATTTCTTTCCGTAGGCGAGGTCGCCAGCATCCCCTAATCCAGGAACGATGTAAGACATGTCGTTCAATTCAGGGTCGATGGCTCCGCAATGAATGGTAGTGCCTTCAGGAAAATGTTTCTGTATGGTCCTGATTCCCACCGCGCTGGCTATTGCACAGGCGATGTGAATACGAGATGGAGTTCCTTTTTCAAGCAGCGCTTCATAGGCCAGTAGGAGCGAAGTTCCCGTGGCCAGCATGGGGTCACAGAGAATAAGCTCCTTGCCGTCCAATTCAGGACAAGCGATGTATTCTACCTCCACTTCTATCTCTTCCCCATGTCCATGCGGTTTTCTGAAAGCAGAGATAAAAGCATTCTCAGCCTGATCGAAATAATTCAATACTCCCTGGTGCATGGTCAATCCAGCGCGGAGCACGGAAACTATTACTGGTTGTTTTTCCATAAGCATAGGATGAGCCTTACCCAGTGGAGTTTTCACGGTGACAGTATGATAATCCAGAATCTTGCTGATCTCATAGGCCATCACCTCCCCTACGCGTTCCAGATTGCGCCTGAAGCGCATAGCATCATGTTGTACATCTACATTCCTGAGTTCGGCAATGAAATGATTGCAGATGGAACGTTCAAGGCTTAGATCGCGAAGCATGGGAGAGTGATTTATGCCAAAGATACCTAAGCGGATCTTATGATCTCATTCAATGCCCCATCAAGTTCAGGATAATGAAAGTCAAAGCCGCTTTTCAGCAGTTTACGGGGGCTTAAGTATTGACTATCCATGACCAAAGAAGGATCTACACCCGCTATTCTGGTGCCTATTTTGATCAGGAAAGAAGGAGCAGGCAAGCCTATAGGCATTCCCACAGCTTTACAAGTGATGCGCATGAACTCTCGGTTCGGAACAGGAGAGGGACTGCACATATTCACAGGCCCTTGAATGTCTTTCTTATTGATTATATGAAGCACAGCAGCACAGAAATCGGCCTGATGTATCCATGACATCATCTGATTCCCAGGACCTTGAGCGCCACCCAGGCCTAGTTTTGCAAGTCTTTTAATGGGAATGAAAGCCCCTTCCTGAGCATCGAGTACGGGAGCGATGCGCAAGGCTATTCTTCGCACTTTCAATGAATGATGAAAGAAAGCCTTTTCCCATATTTCACTCAGCTCGGCCAAGAAACCTTTCCCGCTTTCTGTGACTTGTTCATCCATGGGAGTGTCACGAGATTGCGGGTAAATGGCAGATCCACTGGCATTGAACCAAGTATGGATCTTATGCTCTTTCTCCATCAAGGCCTTTCCTAGAACCATGGTCGCATCTACGCGAGAAGTGACCAGGTCAATCTTATTCTGATCCGTGAACCGACACTGAATAGATTTCCCTGTGAGGTTGATGAGTATATCAGCATCTTTGAGTTCAGAGCACCAAGAACCTAAGTTCTTAGCATCCCATTGCACCACGCGATGATCAGGCATAACCCTAGACTGAGATCGACTCAGCACTACGATCTTCTCAAAGTGCGGATTCAGAAAAGAGATCAACCTAGATCCGATTAAACCAGTTCCGCCAGCGATTATGAGTTTAGAGTTCATTAATTATAAGATTTAGAGACTAGGTAGAATGCTGCTTTGATGGCATACTTTCTAGAATCATGCGATAGAAGTATTCAGTGACAATGATCCTTTGGATGATAGGGTCTTGTATACTCTGTTCATCACAGTGTGATCTAAGGCCCCCATAAAAAACACCAGGAGACACATTATTGGATTCTGCGTTCAATAGATAGTACTTCTCCCATATTTCCCAGGCTTCTTTTTGCTCCTTTAAAGCCTTTAAATATTGGCCATTCAAATTACAATATGGATATTTTGAAGTTGTGCGAGATGCATTCAGAAGCTCATTTACTTCTACTTGGGTATATTGAGGAATTACAGTTTCAGGATCAAGGATGGGAATGGAATCTAATTGCAACCAGCGCAGTGAATCTGCAATTAGATCATGTATATATTTTGATTGCAAAGGGCTCTGTGTCTTGGTTTCGTAGCCAAATAGGAAGACCTCTTTTCTCAGACCACTTTCCTCTGAGCGAGCTATAAGATCTGAAAATCGGGCTGAATCTATTTTGAAATTTTGATCCGTCTGCCATGATTTTGGGTCATTTAGGAAAAGGAAATTCATTTCGCCTTGATTGAGTTTTGGCCAAGGAGTGTTCTCGCGCATAAATTCCTGATATGCAATTACCCATTCATCAAGAAGCATAGCTTGGTCAGAATTGAAATGAGCATTGAACTCTTCAAGCCTAGAATCGGAAGGTTGGCAAGATGGCAGGAACAAAATGATGATTATCCCAATGATTTTCATTCCCATTTTAATTCTAAAAGCACCCACTCTCAAAAACCTCTCTCCAGCCTTTCCATTCTCCTTGATCAGAAACAGTGTGATTATGCCAGAGCGTGACATAGGTTCCATTCACTTTTTTCACGGCTTCCTTGAGTTTTTGCAATTCTCTTTTAGCCTCTTCTATGCTCAGACCTTGATAATCCATCAGGCTAGAATCCATAGCTGTGATGGGGAGTAGATAGAGTTCACTTTGAGTTTCATTCTGAAGGTCATACCACCTGAAAGCATGTGAAGTTCCGGCTCTGAATCCTACGTGATCCGCATAGCCCATACTGTAATCCACTTGGACTCCTTGGGCTATCAGATGGCGATATGTATGAGGCAGATCCAGATAGAGGAAATGTTGACGGCTGCTTTCCGCTGAATGTCCGCTCAGTTTTTTAAATCGTTTGAATTCCTTGGCGAGTTGTCTTGAGTTGGAATTGGCTCCCATGCTGGGATGAATGCCTATTTCGGCCCAAGATCCTAGATCATTTATCAGATCTTTTAATTCATTCCTGCCATGAAAAAGGTTTTTATCCAAGGGGCCATAATTCCCCAAAAGGAAAAAGAAATGGGCATCTAGCTTGTGCTTCTCATGCCAAGACTTCAAGTATGCATAACTGTCATAGGGATCTTCCATCTCGCCTTTCAAGACCTGTTTGCGCTCCTTGATGCGAGAGAAATTAAATTTTTTCAAATCGTTCAGGAAGCTGCGTGATCTGCGCCACCAATTGCGGCCCTTGTATGCATAAGCCACGTCTATATCAAAGCTGCTGAGCTGTTTGAATTGCTTAGTACTTGCAGGAAGCGCAGGAAATAATTGTCTCAGTGAAGCATATAATTCCAGTGCCCATTCATCTACCAGTGGTCTGTGCAAGACGCCCACTTTTCCCATTAGACTAAAGCTGCTAGAGAAACGTCCATGATGATCCCGTGATTTCTCCAAGTATTCTTCATAGCGGCTCAGCAGAAAGAAAGAGGCTGCCAGCACATCATGTTTGGCCACATCTGATTCACACAAAAAGAAACGCGCTTCTTCACCCAAGCTGATCTGCTGGGTACGAATCCCCGTTTCAAAAAGGAGTCCATGGGGCTTGATAAAAGAAGACCCAGGAATATCCTTCAGGGAATAATTCAGCCGATGTTTCGCTTTTTCGAAGCTTTCGATATCATCGGTCAAGCGATAGTCTACTTCCAAGATATCTTGGAAAATACATTGACATACATACGTCAATCGCGGGCTGATATGTTCAGTGTAGATAGTGATCATCCCAGGTATTTAATAATGGATGCACAGATCCGTTTTCCTGAATCTCCTGTGCCATAGAAATCAGGGAAATCCAGTTTTTTCTTTTCGAATGCTTTCACTCCTGCTTTGATGCGCGCAGGATTATTTCCGCAGAGGATGGCATTTCCGTGCGTGACCAACTCCGTCCACTCGGTCTCTTCCCGCATAACGATGCATGGTTTTTTAAAGTAGAAAGCTTCCTTCTGCACACCACCTGAATCCGTGATGACCATGCTGCATTTGCTTTCTAGCTGTGTCATCTCCAAGAAACTCATGGGCTCAGTGAGGATAAGATTCTTCATGCCTTGATAACGCGTCAAGAGCGCTGCATGTTTCTTCAGGCGAGGATGTACAGGAAGGATGACCCTGCATTGTTCCGTAGCGATATTGGCCAAGCAATCGAAGATGCCTTCCAAGACTTGAGGGTCATCCGTATTGCTGGGGCGGTGGCAGGTGGCGAGGATGAAATCCCGGTCCAGATCCAGTTTATTCAATGCAGGACTTGTGTATGATCTCCCAGCATATCGCAGGCTGTTGTCATACATCAGATCACCGCTATCTATTACCTTAGGATGAGAAGTTGAGCAAGGACCTTCTCTATATGCTATGCCTTCTTTTGCAAGAAGTTCCAGCGCCTTTTTACTGGGAACGAAAAGGAGGGAAGAGACATGATCCGCAGCGAGTCGGTTGCACTCTTCGGGCATGAGTTTATTGAAAGATCGCAATCCAGCTTCAACGTGGATCACAGGAATTCCTGCATGATATGCTGCCAAGGCCGAGGCTAAGGTGCTGTTCGTGTCTCCATAAACGAGAACAGCATCAGGGCGAGACATCTTGAACGCTGCTTCACAAGAGAGCATAATAGAAGCCGTCTGTTCAGCATGTGTGCCTTCGCCTGCATCCAGTTGGATATCGGCAGGACGTATTCCCATTTCCTTATAGAAGACCTCTGACATGGCACGGTCAAAATGCTGACCCGTATGGAGGCTTAGTAATTCGATTTGACCCTTATATCCTTCATCCACAGCATATTGCAGGGCCGCACTCTTGATAATCTGGGGTCTGGCTCCAACGATTTGGAGGATTTTAATTCTCTTGCTCATCCTAGCATGCCTTCATCTGCGAAACTGAAGAATCCCTGCTCGGTGATGATGAGGTGGTCCAATACGGGAAGATCCAAGAGCAATCCTGAAGCGACCAGGTTCTTGGTCAATTTGATGTCTTGGGCGCTGGGCTTGAGATTTCCTGAAGGATGGTTATGGGCCAATATGATGCTGGCGGCCTTCTTGTCCAGAGCTTTCTTGAATACTAATTTAGGATCTACCACGGTTCCAGAGACTCCGCCTGAGCTGATCCTTTCCCAACTCATAATCTGGTTATTGCGGTTCAAAATAAGGATGAGGAATTCTTCATGACCCAGATCAGCAATATGAGGAGCGAGTGCATCATAAGCATCCTTGCTCGACTTCACTTGAGAGCGCTCAGGAAGCTCTTCTGCCTTTCGCCTGCGGCCCAGTTCCATGGCCGCGATAATGCTGATGGCTTTGGCCTCGCCTATGCCTTTGAAGCGCATGAGTTCCTCTACGTTCATCTTGCCCAGCTCATTCAGCCTGTTCTCGCATTGGTTCAATATCAGTTGGGAAAGCTGCACAGCGCTTTGCTCACGGCTCCCTGAGCCTATGAGTATGGCGATGAGCTCGGCATCGCTGAGGGACTGGCGGCCTTTCAAAAGAAGTTTTTCCCGAGGGCGGTCATCCTCGGCCCAAGCGGTGATGGGTCTGTAGCTATCCATGGCTTAAATATAAAGAAAGGTGATATGGGATGATATGAAACAAGAAACCCCGACTCTTTTGAGAATCGGGGTCTTAATGATGCTTTTAAGCAGAAGTATCAGCCTAGACTGGTCACGAAGTGGGATAACTTGGACTTCAAGTTACCCGCTTTGTTCTTGTGGATGATGTTCTTCTTTGCCAATCTGTCGATCATACCGGCAACGGATGGGAACATCTTCTCACCTTCCTTCTTATCGGTCAATGCCCTGAACTTACGTATTGCGTTACGAGTAGTCTTGTGATAATACTTGTTACGTACACGCTTAGTCTCGCTTGACTTTACTCTCTTTATTGCTGACTTGATATTCGCCATAATCTGCTTTTGTCTATTGTAGCCCGTAGGGGAGTCGAACCCCTCTTGCCAGGATGAAAACCTGAAGTCCTAACCGATAGACGAACGGGCCTTGTTCGTTCCATTTTTCACAAACGGAGTGCAAATGTACTAAAATTCACTTTCTGTCAAAGACCTTAGAGGAAAAAATCAAGCAGAGACGTCTTCGGGGTCTGCTGCTGCGAATTGGAAGCCGAAACGCTTGCCAGTCCTAAGGCTTTGGGCCGTGGTCAGCTCATTCACCTCCATTACCGTGGTGGTATTCACTTCATTATAAGGAGGAACATAGAGATCGAAATCCAAACTGTAGAGCAAAGAAGACTCAAGAATGGCTTCCCAACCCTTCTTATCCAAGACATTATTCACGAAGTCATTGAAAAGATACCCCATCTGCCTGCGTCCCTCTACCAAGTAATGGTCTTCCTTATTCACGAAGATCCTTCCAATGAGATAACCGATGTCATTCATGCGGGTCAATCGGAAGGAATCGGCCAAGAAATTATAGACATGGATGATTCCGCAATATGAGCGCATAGTATCCTCCTTCACATAGGAAGTTGCCCATGTATGATGTCCTTGGTCGAATTGGAAGACATTGCTGTGCATATAGAAGATAAGCGTATCTCCAGCTATGGTGAGCCTGCACTCGAAAGCACTGCGGTCCTCGAACTTCACCTCCAAGCGCTGGTCTATACAATCCACTTCCTTGGAAAGCTTCTCTGCGTAGGCCTTTACGGTCTCTTTCAAGTCATTGAAATGAAGGATGGTGTTCTCGTATACGTCCCGCTTCATGCAGGAGCGTTCACGGATCATGTCAAGGACGAGTTTTGAATTTTCACTCATGGTTCAATAGGCTCTTGCAAATAATACCCTCTGAGTTGAGGGCTTCCCACTTAAGACACATTTCCCGGCTTCTTGTGGATTATCCAGGGGAATATTCCGGATAGTGGCTTTGGTTTCCTCCTTGATCTTCTGCTCGCTTTCCTTGCTGCCATCCCAGTGAGCATAGACGAATCCACCTTTGCTATCCAATACTTCTTTGAACTCATTATAGGTATCCACCTTGGTGATGTGGGAATCCCTGTATTCCTTGGCTTTATTGAACATATTGGATTGTATGTCTTCAAGGAGTTTTCCTATGCTCTCCACGATTCCCTCTAATGGCTCAACATTCTTCTGCTTGGTGTCTCTGCGGGCCACTTCGACCGTGCCATTGGCCAGGTCCCTTGGTCCTATGGCTATCCTCACAGGAATACCTTTCAACTCATACTCCGCGAATTTCCATCCAGGTTTCTTCGTGTCAGCATCATCATATTTCACGGATATGCCTTGGGCCTTGAATTCTTTGAGCAATGGAGCCACCTTCGCGCTGATCTCTTCCAGTTGCTCTGTTCCTTTATAAATAGGTACGATGACCACTTGGATAGGAGCGAGGCGAGGAGGGATGATCAGGCCATCATCATCCGAATGGCACATGACCAAGGCTCCCATCAGACGTGTAGAAACACCCCAGGATGTAGCCCAGACATATTCCTGAGTACCCTCTTTGGTAGCGAATTTCACATCAAAGGCTTTCGCAAAGTTCTGTCCGAGGAAGTGGGAAGTTCCGGCCTGCAAGGCTTTTCCATCCTGCATGAGCGCTTCAATGGAATAGGTATCCAAGGCACCTGCAAATCGCTCGCTCTCGGTCTTGACTCCTCTTATTACTGGGACAGCCATGAAATTCTCTGCGAAATCAGCATAGACATCGAGCATCTTCAAAGTTTCTTCCACAGCTTCTTCCTGTGTAGCGTGAGCTGTATGTCCTTCTTGCCAAAGGAATTCGGCCGTTCTAAGGAAAAGTCGGGTACGCATCTCCCAACGGACCACATTGGCCCATTGATTGATTAAAAGCGGAAGATCACGATAGCTCTGGATCCAACCGCGATATGTGTTCCAGATGATGGTCTCAGAAGTGGGGCGTATGATGAGCTCTTCCTCCAGTTTCGCATCAGGATCCACCACCAAACCGCTTCCGTCAGGGGCGTTCATGAGGCGATAATGTGTGACCACAGCGCATTCTTTGGCAAAACCCTCTATGTGGGCTGCTTCTTTGCTGAGGTAGGACTTAGGAATGAAAAGGGGGAAATAGGCATTCTGATGCCCTGTTTCTTTGAACATATCGTCCAAGGTGCGCTGCATCTTCTCCCATATTCCATAGCCATGGGGCTTGATAATCATGCATCCGCGCACGGCAGAGTGTTCGGCTAAATCAGCCTTAACTACCAGTTCGTTATACCATTCTGAATAATTCTCTTCCCGAGATGTGAGTTCTTTCGCCATAATTCCGCCATCCTCAGTTTTGATAAGGTCTGAGATCTTTTCCTCATCCATTCCATTACTGGTACGGATTTTGTTCTACTATCAACCGGCTAAATTAGCTAATTTTATATCGGCTGGAGCGCTTTGAATGTTCCAGTCTAATACCAGCAAGAGATGAAGAACATAGTGCATTATTCAAGTCTGATATTCGCCATCGCATTGCTCAGTGCATGTTCGAGCAATCAAGGGCTCAGTTCTTATGAGGATGATATCTATTATTCTACCAAGGCTGATAAGGCCACACTGGCTTCTGCTTATGAACCAGTGGCCCAGGCAGAGGAGTACATTGACATAGATGAAAGAGACTATGGCTATGATACGGAGTCAGCTGCGCAGAAATCCCAAGATGAGTATTATGACCCTGAGTTTAAAGCGAATCAAGCTCAATCTCAGAAGGCCAATCCCGTTAATAATTACTACGGCAATAGGTATGAGGATGATGACTATTACTATAGCAACAGGAACCGCAGATTCGCGTCCACTCAAATAGGTTTCGGCTATTATTCCCCTTATTACTCATACGGGAACTGGTATTCTTTCGATCCTTTCTATCCAAGACCTAATTATTGGAACCCATATTACAGCCCCGGGGTCAATTATGGTTGGAACAGTTATAGTGGATGGTCGTATTCATACAGCAATTGGGGACCCGGATGGGGAATGAATTATGGCTACGGATATCCGTTTGGCTATAGCTCTTTTTATGGTGGAGGATATAACAATAATTACTACTGCCCTTCAGCCTTTAACGGAGGCAATGGCAATGATTACTTTAACAATAGGACCTCTATCTACTCTGGTCAATTCACTCCATATTCAAGTTCAGCAGCTTCTAACAGTTCTGATATGAACAAGGGATTTCGCGCAGCAGCAATTAAGGACTTGAATGGTGAACTGAGACCTGCGTCACTGCAGCCTAATCTCTATCAAGGAACGCGTCCAGTGAATGCCCCAGCAGGAAATGTCTCTGAGCGTCCCTCGAATATGGGGAGGCCTAATGCTGATCTACGCCCAATGGAGCAAGGTGGGGGGTCAAGTCCTGCCGAGATAAATGGCACAGAGAGTCGTCCTTCTCAAGTTGAAAGAGAAGCAGCACCTTCTTATGTTCGTCCTGAACCAGATCAGGTAGGTCCTGTTCAGACTCGCCCTCAGGCTGAACCTGCGCCAACGGAACAACCAAGGCAAGAGCCAAGGCCGAACAGTCAGGAACGCAGAAGATCCAACGAGGGTTCTATGAGTACACCGCGTTCTAATAATACAGGAAATACAAGGACTTCAAGCCCAAGTAGATCCACTAACGATTCTTCTACTCCAAGAAGACCTAGATAAATCTTATGAAAAGATCCCTTAAGAATCTGAAGGCTCTGTGTGTTGCAGGGTCCTTGCTTCTGCTTTGTCCCATGATGAAGGCCCAGAATGAAACTGATGTCGCGCGATTCATGCACTTCGATTTTGGGGGTACAGCTAGATTCAATGCGATGGGGGGAGCTATGGGGGCACTCGGTGGAGATGTCTCTACGCTGATGACCAATCCGGCCGGGATGGGGATTTACAGATCCAGCGAATTCACATTGAGCCCGACTTTTGTTCCGATGACTGGTTTAGCTGACTTCTATGGGAACTCTTCAAGTCAGAGCGAGCTCAATTTCAATCTGAATAACTTCGGATATGTGCGTGCCTTTGAAATGAATGACAAAGGCAAATGGAAATATCTTCAATTCGGGCTGAGCTATGTCCCGCTGAAGAACCTGAATGCAGACTATACAATCAGAGGCCAACATAATGACGGTTCCCTTTCCCAAGAGATCGCTGCAGATGCCTTTGGTATTTTATCTGATGATTTGGAAGGGCAGGATCCATTTTACATCTTCCCGGCCTATGATACCTTTCTCATAGACCCTGATTCAACCACTTCAGCATTGGATTATGTCTCAGCCATCCCTGTGGGAACACAGATAGATCAAGAGACAAGATTGAATAGGAGAGGAAGGGTCTCTGAGACAGTCTTTGCGGGATCGGCCAATTATAATGACAAACTCTATCTCGGTTTTGGAATCGGATATAATAAAGTAGTCTTTGATGAATACATGGACTACCAAGAGACCGTCCTGGATACGGGCGTGACTGACCTTATAAGCTTTTCCATGATCCAAGATGTGGAGATGCGTGGGAGTGGAATCAATATCAAGCTGGGGGCCATATATAGGGTCTCAGATCTACTGAGGATAGGAGGCGCCTATACCAGCCCTACTTGGAACTTCATGAATACCAGTTGGAATACTTCTATTAGTACTTATTTTAATGACGGCCAACGCTACACACGCAATGCGCCAGCACTGGGATCTAACGACTATTACATGACAACTCCTGCCAGGATGATGGCCTCCATAGGATTCGTTCTAGGTAAAAGGGGGCTTTTTGACGTGGATTATGAGTATGTGGATTATGCGGGGGGCAAGCTAGGTTCATATAGGCCTACGCCTATTGACTTCTCAGCATCTAATTCAGCCCTTCGTTCGAATATGAGGTCGGTAGGGAACCTGAGGGCAGGATTGGAATTGAGGCATGAACAATGGTCATTAAGAGGGGGTTACGCTTATTACCCTGATCCATATCAGGAAGGTAAGATCAGCATGGATGCTAACAAGACCATCATCTCTGGCGGACTCGGATACAGGAAGGATCAGGTCAATGTGGATCTGGGCATAAGGAATACACGCTTCGGGACTGATTATCAATCCTATGCACCTGACAAGCTTCAAGTAGCCCAATTAGATGAGAGTCAAACAGCTATCATAGTGACCTTCGGGCTGAAGTTCTGAGCATAAAAAAACCTCCCTTGAGAGGAGGTCTTTTTAATTTTTTATAAAGCTTTATATCAAGCTTCTGCTTCTTCTTCCTTATCTACAAGGATCCTTCCGCAATGCTCACATACAATGATCTTTTTGTAGGTCTTGATGTCAAGCTGACGCTGTGGTGGGATTTTATTAAAACAACCTCCGCATGAGTCACGCTCTACCTTCACTACAGCGAGACCGTTCCTTGCAGAACCACGCAGACGAGTGTAGGCATTCAAGAGACGAGCTTCGATGAGTTCCTCGCTAATCTTGGATTTCTTGATCAAGGATGCTTCTTCCTTCTCAGTCTCCTTCACAATGTCATCAAGCTCCTTCTTCTTCGCTTTCAAGTGCTTGGAACGCTCATTGAGCCTTTCCTTCACCTCCGTATGGATCTCTTTCTTGCCATCGAGTTGTGCAGCGAATTCCTTCATCTTCTTCTCAGAAAGTTGAATCTCCAAGTTCTGATATTCGATTTCCTTGTTCAAGGACTCGAATTCACGGTTATTACGCACACCGTTCTGCTGCTCCGTATACTTCTTTATAGAAGCCTTGGATTCTTTGATGGCATTTTTACGGCCAGTAATTAGCTCATCGAACTGAGCCATTTCGTCTTCAATCTTCGTCACACGCGTTTGGAGACCAAGGACTTCATCCTCTAAGTCTTCTACTTCCAAAGGAAGTTCTCCTCGCACTTGACGGAGTTTATCTATCTGGGAATCAACGACCTGCAGATTCCACAGTGCATTGAGCTTATCTTCGACAATATTCCCTGTTTTCGCTTTTGTAGCCATCAGATCACAGATATTTTACGGGGTTTGTAAGTAGCCCTGTTAAAAGGTGGGCAAATGTAGGGAATTTTTCAATCAAGACGCGCTGTATAAGTTCCTGTGTGTATTGCTCGGATTCATAATGACCAATGTCTACCAAAAGGAGCTCCCCATCAGCCTCGAAATACTCATGATATTTCACATCAGCCGTAATAAATGCCTGAGCTCCAGCTAATTTTGCGGCTTCTAATCCGAATATTCCAGAACCACCCAGAAGGGCAACCTTCTTAATGGGACCTTGCTTGTACTCGGTATACTTCAGGCATTGGCCTTTCATGCTGCTCTTCACGTGCTTCAAGAACTCCTCTACCGAAAGGCTCTTTTCAAGTTCACCTACCAAACCACTTCCCACATCCTGATTCGAATTGACCAAGGGATGAAGGAAGTAGGCCACTTCTTCGTATGGGTGGGCAGCTCTCATCGCTTGAAGAACCTTATGTTGTAAGTGTATTGGCAATAAGAAATCTAGCTGCAATTCCTCCGTTCTTTCGTCCTTGTTCAATTGGCCAACATGAGGATTTGCCGTCCCTGTAGGTCTGAATCTTCCCTGACCTTCAGAGCTGAATACACAACGGTCATATTGACCCACATTCCCTGCGCCTGCTTTCCAAACGGCCTCTGTGACTTTCTCTGAATGATCCCCTGGGCAAAGGACTTCGAGCTTCAATAAGCTCTCTTCCTTCGGAATCAATATGCTCCTGTTTTTCTTGCTCAGTCCTAAGCGATCAGCGAATTCTTCATTGACACCATTCCTTACATTATCCAGGTTCGTATGTATGGCATAGATGGCGATGTCATGCTTGATCGCTTTTATGACGGCCCTTGACGTGTAGTGGTTCCCATTCAGACGCTTTATTCCTTTGAATAAAATAGGATGGTGCGCGATAACTAGATTAGCGCCTTTCTCTATCGCCTCGTCTATGACTGCCTCTGTGCTATCAAGGCAAATCAGGCTGGCCTTGAACTCCCAATTCGGGTCGCCTACTATGAGCCCACTGTTATCATAACTTTCTTGAAAGGCATTTGGAGCGATTAACTCCAAGGCACTGATAATCTCTTGTATCTTCATAACTGAAATAATGCCACAAAATACATTCTTATAGAACAATTCCATCAGAAGAAATGGATCATACCTTTGAGCACATGAGTTTATGGCGAATCATCCTTTTACCGTTTTCATGGATCTATGCAGGTGTCCTCACCTTCAGGCACCTGCTTTTTGACCTTGGGATACTGAAGTCATCAGAAGTGGCTGCTAAGACCTTCGTGCTTGGTAATCTGGAATTAGGAGGAACGGGAAAATCACCTCATACAGAATGGTTGGTCCGCTCATTGACCAGGAAGGATAAAGCCGTTCTCAGCAGAGGTCATGGCAGAACCACGGAGGGATTCATCTCGGTAGAATCGTACTCGGGACCGTCAGTGGTGGGAGATGAGCCTCTGATGCTTAAGAAGTCATTGCCCAGTATAAAGGTTGCTGTATGTGAGAATAGGGTGATAGGGATCAAGGAATTAGAATCAGAAGGCTACGGTGTGATCGTCCTGGATGATGCGTTTCAACACAGGGCTTTGAAGGCAGAAATGAATATCCTTCTTACGCGGTATGAAAGACCTTTCTGGGAGAGTCACCTTGTACCTGCTGGAACCCTAAGAGACCTGAGGTCAAGGGCCAAGGCAGCCCAATACATCATCATCAGCAAATGTCCTGATGACTTAGACACAGCACAGATGGAGATGCTTAAGTCCAAAGCAAAGAGATACAGCGATGCTGAAGTCTACTTTTCTAAGGTCGTCTATGGTGAACCCATACCCTTAAATGAAGATACTGCACCCTGGACCGATAATGCTGAAGTACTTGTAGTATCAGGCCTAGCAAGTAATTTAGCCTTCTTTGAACAGGCTGAAAAAAGCTACAGGGTCAATGAAAAGATGTCCTTCCCTGATCATCATGATTATAGCCTGAAAGACCTCGACATGATGAGGAAGAGATTAAGTAACTTTGGCGGCCCTTTCAAAGCGATCCTTTGTACAGCCAAAGACGCAGTGAAACTAGGGAAGGAAGAATGGAAAGGGCATACGAAGGATATGCCGCTCTTCTATCTTCCGATTGGAATTGTAATTATAAATGAAGAGCAGAAGCTCTTGAAGGAACTGAACAGATATGCTAGCTAAGATCAAAGAGACCGCGGATTGGATCAATGAAAGGATTCCATCACGCCCTGAAGTGGGGATCATCCTTGGAACAGGATTAGGTGGTCTTGCCAAAGAGATCCAAGTGGATCTTGCCATTCCTTATGATGAGATCCCGCATTTCCCCATCTCCACAGTTGAGAGCCATCACGGAAAATTGATCTTTGGGAAGCTGGGAGATAAGACCGTGGTCGCTATGCAAGGAAGATTCCATTATTATGAAGGCTATGACATGAAGCAGGTGACCTTCCCTGTGCGTGTAATGAAAATGCTTGGCATAAAACGCCTTTTCGTTTCCAATGCAAGCGGAGGTGTGAATCCTGATTATGAGATTGGTGATCTGATGATCCTGAATGATCATATCAATCTCTTCCCTGAACATCCCTTACGCGGAAAGAATGAGAAGGATCTCGGACCACGTTTCCCTGATATGAGTATACCTTATGATCATGCTATGATCAAGAAAGGAGTAGAAATAGGGAAGAAGCACGGATTCAGAGTACAGACAGGCGTCTACGCTGGCCTCACTGGACCTACATTGGAAACTCCAGCTGAATATCGCTACGTATATCGCATAGGTGCTGATGCCGTGGGAATGTCTACCGTTCCTGAGGTCATCGTGGCAAGGCACATGGGTATTCCATGTTTCGCCATCTCCATCATCACGGATATGGGGGTAGAAGGGCAGATTGTAGAAGTCTCCGTTGAAGATGTAATCAAGGTGGCCGGAGAGGCAGAACCTAAGATGACCAAGATCATGAAAGAACTCATCACCTCCTTCTGAGAAATATGGCTTCCATCTACGATGAATATGAATTGGTATGTGGGCTCGAGGTCCACGTGCAGCTGAAAACTCATTCCAAAGCCTACTGTGGGGATGAGAATAAGTATGGGTCTACGCCCAATACATTGGTCAGCCCCATTACACTTGGACATCCAGGTACACTTCCCGTGATGAACAGAAAAAGTGTGGACCTCGCATTGAAACTTGGAATCGCATTGGAAAGCAATGTAGCACCTGAAATGTACTTCGCTCGCAAGAATTACTTCTATGCGGATTTACCGAAAGGCTATCAGATAACTCAAGATAAGACTCCTATCTGTACAGGAGGAAAAGTGCACATCACCATGAAGGATGGTGAAGAACGTACCATAGATTTGACCAGGATCCACTTGGAAGAAGATGCAGGAAAGAGCATTCATGACCAGGACCCGTTCAACACTTTAGTGGACCTGAATCGTGCAGGGGTTCCATTGGTAGAGATAGTTTCAGAACCTGATTTCAGAGATGGAGAAGAGGCCTATTATTACCTGACCGAGATTCGCAGAGTACTGCGTTATCTGGATGTTTCTGATGGCAACATGGAGGAAGGAAGCATGCGTTGTGATGCAAACGTTTCTGTGCGTAAGAAAGGAGAAACGGTATTAAATCAGCGCACGGAGGTGAAGAACATGAATTCCTTCCGCAATGTTCAACGTGCTATCGCTTTTGAATTTAAACGTCAGATAGACCTCGTTGAGGCAGGAGGATCGGTACACATGGAAACGCGCAGTTATGATGCATCCAAGGATATTACCTTCTCTTTGCGAAGCAAGGAAGAAGCCCATGACTATAGGTATTTCCCAGAGCCTGATTTACAGCCTATCACGGTCTCCAAGGAAGAATTAAAGAGAGTAAAGGATGCCTTGCCGCTATTGCCTAGAGCTTTGGTAAAACGATACACCACAGAACTCGGACTCAGTCCTTATGATGCAGGTATCCTGACAGAAGAAAAAGAGACAGCGCTCTTCTTTGAAGAGGTCATCAAGCATACACATAATTATAAGTCTGCAGCGAATTGGGTGATGGGCGAAGTGCGTTCATGGGTCAATAAGAATGCAAGTGATATCACACGTTTTCCTATAAGTCCAGAGCGATTGGCCGGTTTGATTCATTTAATTGATGAAGGACAATTAAGCAGTAACCTGGCCGCGCAGAATGTATTTCCATTGATGTTGCAATCAGAAGATTCAGCATTGGACATCGCCAAGTCGCATGACCTTATCCAGAACTCGGATCAAGATGCACTGCGCTCTTACATCGACCAAGCTTTAGCAGCCTATCCTGAGAAGGTGGCAGCATATAAGAATGGAAACAAGGGATTGCTCGGACTCTTCATGGGAGAAGTCATGAAGCTCAGCGAAAGAAAGGCAGATCCCAAGGCAACAACAACTTTATTGAAAGAAATACTAGAACAATGAATCACATGAGGACTTTATCGATTTTTTCATTGGCGGTCTTGATAATCGCTTGTGGCAAACCAGACCATACTATGACCATGAAAGGGAACATAGAAGGAGGTGCTGGGAAATATGTTCGTATCCAAGCTTTTGACGGCACAGGCGCCTTGGATTCAGCGCTCGTAGCTGAGGATGGTTCCTTCGCTTTGAAGATGCAGAACAAGGCCCTTGACTTCTACCGTTTCTATATCGAAGATGCAAGAAGACCCATCGTGCTGATATTAGACAGCACTCAACGAGATATTCAATTGAGCGCGAAAGCAGATGAATTGCTCGATAGCTATATCATCAGTGGCTCTAAGGACAGTGAGATAATGCATGATTTCTATGCGCGTAGATTCGATTATACCAGAAAGATGGATTCACTTCAGAAGATGATGAATAGTCTCCCTCAGGATATAGATCCTATCACCTCTGCAGCAGTGAATGGTCAAATCATGGGTATGCAGACCCAATATGAAGAAGAGATGAAGAAGATGGCCATGGATAACCTGCGCTCTCCTGCAGCCTTGAGCATCATCTCCACCGTGGACCTTATGAAGGCAATGCCTGAGTACAAGGCCGTGAGTGCGGGTCTGGCACAAGTAATCCCAAGCTCCCCCTTCCTTCAGACCATGAATAAGAACATAGCAGCTGCAGAACAGAGAATGATGCAGCAACAAGTGCAAGAGCAAGCTGCAGGGAGCTTGACTACAGGAGCTCCGGCACCAGAAATTAAACTGAACACTCCAGAAGGAAAAGAGCTGAGCTTGAGTTCACTTAAAGGGAAATATGTACTCATTGATTTCTGGGCTTCCTGGTGTGGTCCTTGCCGCAGGGAGAATCCGAACGTACTGCAGTTGTATAATAAGTACAAGAAGAAGAACTTCGAGATACTGAGTGTATCATTGGACAGCGATAAGGCCAAATGGACTGCCGCCATTCAGCAGGATCAGATGAATTGGTTGCATGTAAGCGATCTGGAAAAATGGAATTCGGTGGCCGCTAGAGATTATGGAGTAAGTTCCATTCCCTTTACTGTCCTAGTTGATCCTGATGGAAATGTGATTGCTACTAAATTGAGAGGACCGGGCCTAGAGAGCAAGTTGGCTGAGATCTTCGGAAGCTGATCTCATGATGCGACAGATCTTCATCCTTTTCCTCGGCCTTGCTATGGGCAATGGAATGATCGCTCAAGATTACTTTCAGCAAGAAGTGGATTACACTATCCAAGTCTCCTTGGATGATGTAGCGCATGAGTTGAATGGGATGATGGAGTTGCATTATAAGAACAACTCACCTGATGCACTGGAATTCATCTACTTCCACCTTTGGCCCAATGCCTATTCAGATTTCAACACCTGCCTCTCTGAAGAATTGGATGAGCTCGGGCAGTTCAACTACCATTTTTCTGACAAAGAAGATCGCGGGAATATCAGAGGATTCCGCTGGACGGTAGATGGCGAAGAAGCAGCATTCGAATTCCAAACTTCCGAGAACAGTGACCAAGGCAAACTGATCTTAAAGCAAGCCCTGGCTCCCGGGTCCACTTGCATAATACGCACTCCCTTTCAAGTCAAGATTCCTTCAGGAGCATTCAGCAGATTAGGCCATTTGGGAAATAGCTATCAGATCACACAGTGGTATCCTAAGCCGGCAGTCTATGATAATAAAGGCTGGCACTCGATACCCTATCTGAATCAAGGTGAATTCTACTCTGAATTTGGCTCTTTCAAAGTAAGTATTACGCTTCCGGCTAATTATATCGTGGGCGCTACAGGTGTGCTTCAAGAAGCGGAGGAGTATGAGTATATGAAGTTGATCAGCAAGAGAGAGCCGATCCAAGATTCCAATGAATTCCCAGTCTCTGTCCAAGAGAAGAAGACATTGACATATGTTCAGGACAAGGTTCATGATTTCGCTTGGTTCGCTGATAAGCGCTTCAATATCCTCTATGATAAAGTAGAATTGCCTGAATCCAAAGACAGCATTGACGCATGGGTCCTGTATACCAATAACCACAAGGAAGCCTGGATGAAGAGCATGGAATATGTGCAAGGAGGTATCCAGCATTATTCTAAGTATGTAGGCGATTATCCATACAGCCAGGTCACAGTAATCGATGGGACCTTGAGCGCAGGTGGCGGCATGGAATATCCCATGATCACTGTCATCAATGGAACTTCCGATGATATGGCGCTTGAAGACATCATCGTGCATGAAATAGGGCATAACTGGTTCTATGGTATCCTTGGTTCCAATGAGCGGGATCATGCTTGGATGGATGAAGGCATTAACACCTATTATGAGAGCCGCTATTTCGAAGAGAAATATCATGGGCAATCTGAAGCAATGTTGGCTTGGCTAGGTATAGATGGTCGTCAATTGCATGAGATAGGCTATCTCTATAATGCAAGGAAGCATCAGGATCAAGACCTTGACTTGAGCAGTTCAGACTTCACCTCTTTGAACTATGCAACCATGGTCTACAGCAAAGGGGGATATATCATGGAGCATCTTTCTTCAGTCATCGGCCAAGAGGAATATGATCAAGCTATGCATGATTATTTCAAGACTTGGGGCTTTCACCATCCGTATCCAGAGGATCTTCAAAAGAGTTTCGAGAAGAGTACAGGGAAGGACTTATCTTGGTTCAATACCTATTTGTCCAGTGGAAATAAGAAGTTGGACTATTCTCTGAAGGCAAGTTCTGCTTTAGGTTCTGAGAAATTAGAGCTGACATTGAGAGAATGCTCAGGTACTGATGTTCCAGTAAAAATTGGGATGTTCAAAGGAGAAGAACGAGTAGGAGAGATGGTCCTAGCACCAGGGCAATCCTTGATGGTGAGCCCTGAGGAAATAGAAGCACTGATCATTGATCCTGACCGTCAGGCACTGGACATGAACAGGCATGATAATAGAATAAAAACAAAGGGCCTCTTCAAGACTTGCCAAGGACCGCAGTTGAAATTCTTAAGCGGATTCGGTAATACGGACGTCCCAACACTCTATGTGCTGCCCATCATCGGAAGAAATGGCACAGATGGCTTGATGCCTGGTCTGAGCATCTCTAACGTTGAGCTATTGAGCAATGACTTCGAATACAGCTTTATGCCGATGTATGGCTTGGATTCTGGATTTCTTACAGGGCTAGCATCATTGAATAAGAGGTTCTTCTTCACAGATGGGCCTTCTAATTGGAACATAGGAATCAGAGCAAAAAGATTCGCTTCGGGCAAGACTATCAATCTGAATGTGGAGACTTCATTGCCCAATGTGTCTGAGGTCCAGTCTTATGATGTCATTGCCGAAGTCCTTAAACCTTACGTCTCTTACGAATACATCCCTGCCTCATTGAAACAAGGAACGCATACGTTCTCCTATACGGCCCATGTAATTCTTAGTTCATTCCCTAACTTCAATTCACCAGTTCAGCTGGTGAACGGACTCACCATTGAACCACCTGCTAATAGGGATGAGGTATTCCATGCGCTGGATTATTCATTCGAATTAGATAGAGCATTGAGAAAGACTTGGGTAAAAGCTATGCTAGAAGGACATCAGGACTACTTGAAATTAGAAGCTTCCTTGGCCATGGATCATGTCTATAATGAGAAGAAGGATAAGATCTGTTGGAGAGTGTATGGAGCTAAACTATGGAAGACATCAGATGGATTCGCTCCAATAGGATCCAGTGTGAATTTGAATGGTCAGGACGGCTACATAGAATTAGATGGATCCAGTGATGATTATCGTTATGACGCACTCTTTTTTGACCGTGGGGCTCAATCAGGTTTCTCATCCCAACAGATGGTCAATAACCGTGGCGGATTCACACAGAAAAGTCCATATGGAAGATCTGAGAATTATGTGGCCAGTTTAAATCTGACGGCTGATTTACCCATTCCACTTCCATTGAGTCTCTATGCCAATTTTGGAATCTACCAAAGTTGGGCTAACAGTGAAAAGACCAAGGACCACGTGAATGAGCTCTATGAAGCTGGAATTAGATTCAGTTTGGTCAAGGATATGATCGACATCAGTTTCCCTCTGGTCTATTCTCAAGAAGTTAGGGACTACTATGCGTGCTACGATATCAAGTATGGCCAGACCATCCGTTTCCAATTCCGTTTGGAGCGCATGGGTATCAAGGAATTCAGGAATGCATTAGACCTATGAAAGAGGGCAAGAAGATATATTTTGCTTCTGATCTTCACCTAGGAGTGCCTGATCATGCATCCAGTCTGGAGCGGGAGAAGAAATTCGTCCGTTGGTTAGATGAGGTGAGAAAGGATGCTGAAGAGATCCACCTCGTAGGAGACGTTTTCGATTTCTGGTTCGAGTATAAGAAGGCGGTTCCCCGCGGATTCGTCAGGCTTCTAGGAAAGTTGGCAGAGATTGCTGATGAAGGGATTCCAATTTTCTGGTACCTGGGAAACCATGACATGTGGATCTTCGATTATATTCCACAAGAACTGGGTGTGACCATGTTGGATGGGGAAGTGAAGAGGACCTATGCAGGAAAGAAATTCTATATCGCCCATGGGGATGGTCTTGGACCAGGAGATGAGGGCTATAAGTTCTTGAAGAAGGTATTCAGAAGTAAACTATGTCAATGGCTTTTCGCTCGACTGCACCCTAACTTCGGCATAGGACTGGCTGATCTTTTCTCACGCAGAAGCAGGAGCATAGAAGCTGATAAAGATGCCGTATTCCTAGGAGAAGAGAAGGAGTGGTTGGTGATTCATACCAAGGAGATCTTGCAGAAGGAGAAGCATGACTACTTCATTTATGGACATAGACATTATCCGATTGACCTGAGCATGGAAGGAGGAGCACGTTGCGTGAACCTGGGGGATTGGATCAGTCATTTCAGCTATGCTGTCTTTGATGGGAAGGAGCTTTACCTGAAGACCTTCGAGAACTGAATGAATGGGAATTGCATTAAAAGAAAAGGGCCGCTCTTCAGAGCGGCCCTTTTTGATTTCTTAGATGCAGGGATTACTTCAGTACTACGAAGCGCCCAGTTTCATTATAGCCATCGGTGATTACATTCAGGATATAGTTCCCAGCTTTCATGCTGTTTACCGGGATTGACATCACGCGTTTTCCAGCAGCCACACGGCCCACTAGATCACGGTATACAAGTCTTCCGTTCATATCCATCACTTCCAATGTGACATTGGCTTCACGGGTAAGGTTGATCCTCACTTTGGCTACATCAGTGGTAGGATTAGGGAATATGCTCAAGTCGAAGGAAGGCTTATCACTATTATTTCCATGGATATCATCTACTCCCAAGTTGTAATTACCAACGTAATAGATTCCTCTTCCGAATGTTCCAGCATATATCGCTCCTTCATTCAAAACTTCCATATTGACAGCAAGTGCAGCAAGGTCTGCAGTAGTCCTAGTCTGCTGACGCAAAGCGTAGACAGGAACGCGTCCCATTCCAATGCTAGCTTCTTCCCATGAAGCACCGAGGTCTTCAGAGACCCATACTCCATATTCAGTTCCGGCAAGGACCCTGTTCGGATTGTTCTTGTCAAAGAGCACAGAGTAGACCGGCATCAATGAAAGGTCACCTGGGATATTCCAAGCACTGGAGAAAGTATTATTCGCTGTCGTAGTAGCAGCGACATCAGAGATAAAGACCTTCGTTGCAGCGCCATAACCACTCTTGCTTAGGGCCAATCTATTCGGGTTGTTCATATCAACAGCGATGTCTGAGATATAACCTCCACCCTGATAGATAGTAGTGAATGTAGCAGAGGCAGCAGCTTCTATAGCAGCACCGCTATAAGCTGAACGCAATCCAGAAACACGATATACACTTCCATTGCTTGATCCAGCATAACAGATGTCGCCATCAGGAGAGAATGCGAAGCAAGTGATAACAGCAGAACCTACAGGTTGACCTATCTCAGCATAGTCCATATCTCCAAGGCTTGCTTCATTCTTAGTAGCATCTCTGGTCAACCAGAATCTTCCAACACCTCCAACAGCGAAGAGCGACTGTGCTGGGTCTGGAAGTTGGATTAATGAATCTTCAAGCAGGCTATCTGCAAGTGTATGGCTCAGTTCAAGACCATAGCTCTCACTTGTATACTCAATCACGTAGCCAGGGCCTAGGTCAGCAGCCGCGTAATAATCATATGTATTGGTGGCCATATTCTCATCTATACGCTCATATAGACCGATGGTTGTAAAGAATGGTCCTGGCTGAGCAGCTGGGTCTACAACGGGTATGAATAAGTCACCAGAATCGATAGAACGACCAACATCATTGTTGTATATCGTTGCGAATATCATGTTAGGATCGAATTGAGACATCTCTGTATCGAATCCATCTCCGCCTCTTACTGAATTCCCGTCATTGGTGGAGCTGAAGAATCCTGTGATAAGATGTGTTCCATTGTCTTGCGTTCCTCCGGCAATATGTCCAAGTGCATTATGAGCGATACCATAATACTGGGTTGAACGATAGTTGTAGTTAGACGGTACATAGGTAGTTCCTTGATTGAATGACTTGAAGATACCTCCATCGCATCCTACATAGAAAACACCATTGTTATCCCAGTGGAAAGTATGGATGTCAGAGTGAACATAGTATGGGTTAGGACCATTAGCGAAGTTCACATTCAAGTTGCTCCATGTGCCGGCAAGAGGAGGGGTCGGACTTTGCAACTGGAATTTATAAAGTCTGATTCCACCTATAATTAGTTGATCAGGGTGACCAGGCACCACGGTGCATGCATTGTCATAATTACCTTGGCCTTGGAATCCGACAGAGAAGGGTGCGAATGGATTCGAGCCATTATTGCTATCCGGAGCGATCTCATACCAAATTCCTCCACGATTCGTGGAAGCATAAACTCCTCTCAGGTATCCGCTACCATTAGAAATCAATGCATACATATAATCTGGGTTCTCATGAGAAAGAGCGACTTCAATACGTCCAGTGCTTCCTGAAGGGATATCACCGAATAACGTGCTCTGCTTATCAACGAATGAATCACCGCCATCTGTAGAAACGAATACTTCATTTCCTTTAACCGCTATAATGGTTTGTCCATCATTACTGATATCGATGGAGGTAGCGTATTGCGGCCCTAGTTTCTCCACTACATTGGCATCTCCCCATGAGTAGGTAGCAAGGCCTGCCTTATAGCAGATCCATAGTTTGTTCGGGTCAACAGGGTCAGCGTGAAGGTCAGTAACCTCTGACCAGTTATCTCCTGTGCTGAAAGTAGTACTCGGTCTGAAAGTCTGAACCGTGTTCCAAGTGGCTCCATTGTCTTCAGAAACATAAAGACCGTCACCTACGAAGGTGTCATATCTGTGTCCAGTTCCTACGAATATCTTTCCATTACCAGTTCTTGCAATGGATGAAACAGCCACATTCGAATCAAAGCTGGTGATTGCTGACCAGTTAGCACCAGCATTGGTGCTCTTGTATAGTCCACCAGAGACGCTACCGATGATTACGGTAGAAGGATCCTCTGCGAATGTCAAGATGGCCCTAGTCCTTCCTCCAACGTTATCAGGTCCTGCAGATACCCATCCGAGGTCCAAGTTCTTGCTTCCCGTGTTTCTTGGCATCTTAGCAAGAGCATTTTCTACTCTGTGTATCATGGAGTAATCTATCTCACCGGTTTCAGGATTGGCAATCATCTGTCTCCTGTGTTCAGCAGCACCTTCCCACTGGGCTGAAGATTGCATGCTCGTTCTAGGTGAATAGGACATGCTCTGTTTATCAAGGCTTAGGAAACCTAAGGTGATGATTGAAAGAACAACAGCTACAGTGGCTAGTATCGGTAAAGTTCGCTTCATTACTTCTAAAGTCGTTTGTTATTAAATGTAGACCATTCGCATCATAATAGTGCTTCACGCAAAGGCTTCGCAAAGTACAAATTTATGTGAATTGAGCCGTCAGACGCTGACAACTAAAGACCCATTTTTGCAATCCTGAGCTTTTTGATTAGAAAACATGCTTCTCAGCATGATAGGAGGAGCGCACTAAAGGGCCGCTTTCAACAAATCGGAAGCCCATATCCAATCCTCTGATTTCTAGATCCTTAAATCTCGTGGGGGTGATGAATTCAGCCACAGGAAGGTGCGTTAAAGTAGGTTGCAGATACTGACCAAGTGTCAAAACATCTACACCTACACTTCGCAGATCATCCATAGTTTCATGTACCTCTTCATCACTTTCACCCAGTCCCAGCATGACACCCGACTTTGTCTTCATACCGCCTTGCTTGAGCCTTCGAAGCACTTCCAAACTGCGATCGTATTTCGCTTGAATCCTAACTTCCTTGGTCAATCTGCGAACCGTCTCCAAGTTATGGGAAACGATATTTGGAGCTACATCTATGATGCGCTGAAGATTCTCCCATTTACCTGCAAAATCAGGAATAAGGGTCTCCATGGTCGTTCCAGGAGACTTCCTTCTGATAGCCTCAATGGTCTTCACCCAGATCAGGGATCCACCATCTTCCAAATCATCTCTATCTACCGATGTGATCACACAATGTTTTACTCCCATCAAGGAAACGGACCTGGCTACTTTTGCTGGCTCGAATGGGTCAGTATTATCTGGTCTTCCAGTAGCAACAGAGCAGAATCCACAAGAACGGGTACATACATTGCCCAGGATCATGAAGGTCGCTGTACCAGCTCCCCAGCACTCGCCCATGTTCGGGCAATTCCCGCTCTGACAGATGGTATGAAGACCATGTTCATCAACGAGGTCGCGAACTTTCTTGAAATTCTCACCAGTAGGTAACTTGACCCTTAACCAATCTGGTTTCTTCACACGTTGCTTGACAGCACTCTCTTCTTGCATATTCTTATTCTTCGTTCAATGCACGGTTATATCTCTTCCCAAGGAATAAATTGACATAGAAAGAGAAAAAGAACTGCTTGTTCTTTTCTATTGCCATAATTGGGACCTCGCGTATGAAGGCATCCATAGATATCCCTGATTCCAATCCCTTGATCCCCTTCTGCTGCGGAGAAGTCTCGAAGTAAAGCCCAATCTTGGTATATAGACCTGGATGAAGTCTTAACTTATCGAAACCTAGGAAATCACTTGCCCTTCCGTAGATATTGGTAAGGTTATGCTTCGCAGGATCATAAGGCGCTACAGTAAGGAATTCTGTATTGAAATCGCCTTCTCCTCGGATCTCTAAGAAGATAGGTTTCGTTATCCCTATAGATGGACCGAAGGAGGCATGTATAGAGACCTCTATCCCATTCTTTCTAAGCTTGTCAGTCAACATGCGCTTGGTTCCTATCATCGGTCTGATGATGTAGAATGAATTTAGCTTTCCATAAGTGAACCTTCTTGAATTCTCAAAGAATCTGTTCGGTTGTTTGACCTCCTTAGGATGCTTCATGCCAAGCATCTCTATGCCATATAAAAAAGTCTTGTCTACCGTGCGGGTCTTACCTGAGTGGACGTTGAGTCCCCAGCCATGAGGATGCATATGGATACCGCCTTGGAAAGAGCGGCCATAGAGTATGGTAGGTTCATCATAAATAGTCTGTTGACCTTGAACACACATGGAAACGAGTGTTAAGGGCATTAAAAACAGAAAGCATGCTTTCAGATTCATAGGCCAAATCTACCTAAAACCAACGATATTCGTGGCATGGATAGTATGAAGAAGATAACCTGTAAGGTCACCTATTCTGGGGATCTCAGGACAGAGATAGAGCATGTTGCCTCAGGTGCAAAGGCCATTACAGACGCTCCTCTAGATAATCATGGGAAGGGAGCTGCTCTCTCTCCCACCGATATGTGCAGTGCATCATTAGCTTCATGCATGATCACTGTAATGGGAATCAAGGCTGAGTCTATGGGATTGGATCTAGGAGGGACTTATGCAGAGGTGACCAAGGTGATGGCAAGCGAGCCAAGGCGCATCAAAGAGATACACGTCAACGTTTTTCTATCTGAAGTCTTAAAAGAGCGGGATAGGAAGGTGCTAGAAGCTACAGCTGCAGCATGTCCTGTAGGCAAAAGCTTGCATCCAGATGTAAATCAGGTGTTAAGCTTTCAGTATAAAGCATTGAATTAAATCTCTATTTGAGACGGTTCGGCCTTATCTACTTTGCTATAAGCCGCACATGGTTTCGCTTTATTGCAAGAAGCAAGAGCGACACAGAATAGTGCGATACCGAACCAGGACAAAATACATTTCTTCATTACTCTTCGTTTAAGGAGGTGGCCAACCTTGTAATTTTAACGAGGTTCACACCACCAAAGGTATATGTATAATACTATTAACTGATCAATAGGTTACAAGAAATATTCCACAATGGCCTATGGGCAAGCTCGAGCGCAAGTTTTGGAAGGATCTTCTTGCTCGGGATTTTCCTATTCAATGCTTTGATAATCAATGGACAAGAACTCGTATTGAAGATCTATTGGACTGATTATTCTGAGTCTGAGAGCAAGAGTGAGCGATTCAAGTCACCTGATCAGATTCAGCGTTATATATCTGTCCTGATCGCAGATGAAAAGGAGCTTGGACACCTTGGGGCTTCTCTGGATAGCCTCATATGCAAGGACGGACTTAAATATTCAGCCTTCCTATATAAGGGGCCAAAAGTAGATATGGCATCCCAAATGAATCCCGGTTCAGGGGCCAAGGACATGGGTGAGTTAGTCAAAAGAGCCAAGAAGGCAAATAAAATACTGGAAGATTCAGGGCATCCATTCTCAGCTCAAGAGATCCTTTTCAGCTATCATGCAGATAGCCTCAGCTATGAATCCATTTCCAAAGAAGGGGAGCTATCAGTCCTTGACAGCATCGTACTATTAGGCGATGAGGTTCTGGATCAAAAAGTGCTCTATGCGCATCTGCGACTCAAGAAAGAACAACTGTATAATGAACAGAATCTGAGTAAAGTAGATGCCAGATTGAAAAGACTGCAATTCATCAGATTAGTGCGTCCTTCCGAGCTGATCTATACCAAGGATAGATTCAGGCTGCTTTTGTCCATTGAAAAGAAGAAGGCCAATACAGCTAATGGGATCATAGGTTTTCAGCCTGATGAGAATGGAAAGGTCAGGATTACGGGTGAATTGGATTTGGTCCTTCAGAATGCACTGAACAGGGCTGATAGGATATCACTGAACTGGCGCAGGCTCCAAGATGCTTCTCAGAAACTTGAGGCCTCCTTTGCATATCCTTATCTATTCAGGACGGCATTGGGTATGATGGCTTCTTTAGATCAGTTCAGACAGGATAGCACATTCAATCAAGTCTCTTCCGAATTCGGGCTGAGTTATCTCTTGGAAAATGGAGACATACTTGAAGCAGAGATAGGACGAAGGACTTTTTCCAATCTGCTCGATCAACCTTCAACGTCTGACATAACTGACTCCAGGAGTCTGATGTACGGAATCGGCTATCTGCATAATTCCTTGGATGATCAGTTTAATCCCTACCATGGAATGAGAGCAACTCTCAGAGTATCATACGGTACCAAGACACTAACTACAGCCTCTCAGACGGAGGACCCGGTGGTGAATGAATTGGATTCATGGGAAGTCTATGGAGATATACGCAGATTCATTCCGATCATTGGTAGATCCACCTTGATGTTCCGCTTAAATGCGTTCCATCAAGAAAGTGACGTCATCTTATTCAAGGAGCTTCAACGAATAGGAGGGCTCTTCACATTAAGAGGAACAGATGAATTAGCCATCAGAGCTTCTACGTATGGAATCTGGACCACTGAATTTCGTTTTCTGACAGATGAGCGAGCATATGTGAGTGCCTTCTTTGACATGGCCTATTATGAAGCGAAGACCCCAACCTATAGAGAGAAGGATAGTCCGTATGGATTTGGACTTGGAACAGCTTTCGATACCGGAGCGGGAATATTCACATTGAACTATGCCCTTGGATCCAGGTTTGATACTTCACCGTCATTCAGGAGCGCCAAGATTCATTTTGGCTACACTGCGCTTTTCTGATTGTTTATTGGTCAAGATTCCCCGCTGGCAATGATTAGTTTTGGTCCGTTCTCTGAATTGAATTCAAAGAGAGAAAAAGGAATTGGGAAAAAAGAAGAAAGATAGGAGTTGGACAGTGATATTCTGCGTTGCAGGCATTGGAATCTTGGCGGCTTGTTCAAGCAATTACGGTCTGAGGAGCAATGAATTCATGGACCTGTATGATAGACCAGATGAATTCAGGCCTGAAGCCTATGTGAGGCAGTTTAGCCCAGACTCAGCCTATGTCTATATTAATTTCAGAACTGACCAGCTACTTTATAAGAGAGAAGATTCCCAACATCCATTCCATGCTAGACTGAAAGTCAGTGCTGAGATTAAAAACATGGAGATCAGTCTTCAAAAGGATACGGTATCCTACATATTTAAGGAAGAGAAGAAGGAAGGCTCTAAGAGTATTATAACGGGAAGATTTGCCATACATGTTCGAGATACAATTGCCTATGAGATCAATGTAGAGTTTAAGGACCTCCATGCTGAACTGAGCAGGTTAGAATATCTGATCCTTCCAACAAATCCGGACGCATTCAGGTATATGGGTGTGTTGGTCGATGGAGAGCCTAAGAAATTTTGTTCCTGCGCCCAAGGACAGGAAGTAGAGTTGAGGCCTTATTGGGGTGTTATGGGTGCACGTTGGACTTCCTTCGAAGAAGACAGAGAACCTGCACCATTGCCATTCTCCATGACAGTGAATAAGGAGTCGGCTGAGAAAAATGTCTCTGCTTTGAATCCAAAGAAATCGACTAAAGATGGATATAAGATTCCCTGTCCAAGTGGGAATGTAATAAAACTTAGTTTCGATGTAGGAAAGGACTGGAAGATACCAGTCTTTCCAAGGGATTACCCAATGGTTAGCCAAGCAGAGTCCTTGGTGCCTCCCCTGAGATACATAACTACCAATGACGAATATGATGACCTTAGATTCTCATTAGACAAGAAGAAATCAGTCTCTGGATTCTGGTTGAACTGTGCGCCTGATGAAGAACGGGCTAAAAGGCTATTGGCATCTTATTATAAGAGAGTAGAAGAATCCAATATATACTTCACTGACAGCTTTGGAGAAGGATGGAAAAGTGATAGAGGACTGATTTACATCGCATATGGTCCTCCTTCACGCATTATCAGAGAATCAGGCAAGGAAGTATGGTATTACAGTGCTGAGAACGCTGAGTTCGGATTGCAGATGCAGTTCAATCAAGGAAGAAGGATGAAACTTGACAGGAGTTTGGATTACAGGCAATCATGGTATCTCACAGTAGATGCTTGGCGAAATGGAAAAGTCTCCAATTTATAGATGAAGGATGTCGAATAAAGGAAAAGGGAAGAATTTTCTCGCAGGGATACATTCCTGTGTAGAAGCCATGAAAGAAGGAAGGGATCTAGATCGCTTATTCATCAAGAAAGGTAGCAGGAGCGAGGCATTGTCAGAGATGATGTCTATGGCCAGGGAACGAGGAGTGCCTATTTCTTATGTTCCGATTGAAAAACTGGATAGGCTGACCACAGTAAGCCATCAAGGAGTCGTTGGCATAGCTGCGCTGATTGAGTATAGCAATATAGAAGCACTCATTCCGCACCTATATGAATCTGGGAAAGACCCATTGATTCTGGTATTGGATAGGGTGACCGATGTGCGCAATTTTGGCGCTATATGTAGGACGGCTGAATGCATGGGAGTTCACGCTGTAGTCATTCCTGAAAAGGAATCAGCTCAGGTGAATGTAGATGCTATGAAGACATCTGCAGGAGCATTGAGCAGACTTCCGATCTGCAGAGTTACAGACCTAAAGAGGACCATTCTTTTTCTTCAGAATTCAGGAATGAAGGTCGTTGCGGCTACAGAGAAAGGGTCTGAAGTGGTCCATAAGGCTGAATTGACAGGGCCTCTGGTGGTAGTGATGGGTTCAGAAGAGGACGGAGTCTCAGAGCCACTTATCCGTATTGCAGAACTCTTATTGAAGATCAATATGCCAGGTGAGACCGAGTCTCTGAATGTCTCCGTAGCAGCGGGCATGTTCCTGTATGAAATTGCCAAGCAAAGAGAGGGTTGAGGGTATTTTTTTTGCATAATCCATTAATCCTACTGGATTTAAGAGGGCAGACTTACTGATAACCAATAGTTGAAACCTTGCTATTCTGAGTATCCCGTCAAGGCATTTGTTTATACTTTTGCAGCTAATAAGGCTCGGCCTTGCAATAACTGACACCATGAATCACACGCTATTCGCCTTTGCACTCCTGTTTGGAGTTTCGGCCTTTTCTCAGGATTCAAACACATACACTGAGATGGTGGTGGAATTCCAGGATTTCAATGAAGCGATGAACATGGAATTGCAAATTGCTTTCCAGAATGATCAGACCCTGTCGATCATAAATTCCTGTGATGCTTTAAACTTGGTTGTGTTCCTCACTAAGCCAGGGAAGACGATGAATAAGAGCGAAGTCAAAGCGTATCTGGCAGTCAGAATAAAAGATTTACTATCCGAGGAGGCCCAGTCATATTCCGTTCAAGAAGAACTCAGCCCAAACGAGGTGCTGCTGCTATGCAGGGAAAGGATGCAGCAGATTCACGGTGTAGAAGGAGAGTAAGCTCCAAATTAGTCACAGATTTTTTAACCCACGTGTAAATCCATCGCTATGCGGATTACAATAGGTATTCTTTTAACCTTCATAGGTTTGACATTCAATAGATTGGATGCTCAACTTCTCGTACAGAACGGAACCTCGGCCCAGCAGATGGCTCAGGCGATTACCGGTGCCAATGTACAGATATCGAACCCCGTCATCACAGGATCCGATGGGTCCTGGGGACTCTTTCAGTCCAATGTGGGAAACCTCCAAGCCCAGGAGGGAATCATCCTTGCAACAGGTTTGATAACCAACGCTTTAGGGCCTAATAATACTCAAAGTAAGAGTACGGCCTTCGTGGGGAGCAATGGAAGTTCCAAGCTTTCCTTCATCTCTGGATATGCCACGAGGGACGCATGTAAATTGGAATTCGATATCATTCCAGCAGGTGATTCGCTGAAATTCAGCTTCACCTTTGCATCTGAAGAATATGATGAATATGCCTGTACGAATTTCAATGACGTATTCGGCTTCTTCATCAGTGGACCAGGAATAGTTGGAGACCCAGGGCTTCCAGGTTTTCATAATATCGCGGTTCTTCCTGTTACAGGTGAAGCTATCACCGTAAATAATGTGAACCATGGTAACCCGAATCAGCCGACATCATGTCCTCCGATGAACCCGCAATACCATGTCCAGAATCCTCTGAGCCCTAACGCATCTATTCAATATGATGGTTGGACGAAGGACCTTGTCGCTATAGCAATTGGACTCATACCATGTGAGACCTATCACTTGGAATTAATCATCGCTGATGCTTCGGACAGGCTTTGGGATTCAGGTGTTTTCATTGAAGAGATTCAGAGTAATAACGTCAAAGTGGATTTGGTCACGGATGGCGGAAACCCTATAATGTATGAAGGTTGTAATAATGGAACGGTCTCTTTCTGTTTGGATTCTCCAGTCACTCAGAACACTATAGTTTCTTACTATCTGCATGGCAACGCTCAGAATGGAATTGACTATACGCTAATAGATGATCCTTCACCTGACTTTGAACATAGCATCACTATACCAGCTGGACAACTATGCTCTTATCTGACCATTAATACGATTGATGACAATATCGTAGAAGGGACTGAGTACGTTGATGTTATTGCAGTGAACCCTCTGTGTGAAGAGAATATCTTAGATAGTATCCGAGTGCCCTTGAGGGATTCCTTGGAGTTGTATATTAGTGGAGAAACGCAGATATGTATTGGTGAGCAGATCAGCCTTCAATCTGATAGCGGAGGAACGTTCTTCCAATGGACTCCTAATACACTCACCTATAATCCAAGCAGCACTTCTCCTGATGTAACTTTTACTCCCACACAGGATGTAGTGGTTACCTTGACTTCTACCATAGCAGCATGTGTGGCTACTGAACAAGTCCTTATTGAGGTCAGTGATATGGAACTGCAATTTGCAATCACGGGTGTTGATTGCCAAGGAGTCTGTAATGGAGTCATTGACATGACCATATTAGATGGTATTCCGCCATTCAATATTGACTGGAATTCCGGTCAATTCAATACCGAAGACCTGTCTGATGTTTGCAATGGAACCTATAACGTACGTGTGCTTGACGCAGCAGGATGTTTTATTGAAGCTACAGTGACGGTAGGATTCGCTCCACCAATCCAGATCACGGTTAGCGCCCTAACCTATGCAGGAGGTTATAATGTTTCATGCAATGGCGCATCAGATGGGGCCATTACTTCTAGCGTAGTTGGTGGGCAACCTCCTTATACAACCACATACAGTGCAGGTCCTGACAATCTACCTGTAGGTCCAGTGACTGTGAGCGTGGTAGACTTTAATGGGTGTACTGCTCAGACCACTATTACTTTGACACAACCTCCAGTACTTGGATTGGTAGTGACCAATGTGAATCCTATTCTATGTGCTGGTCAAGAAACTGGCAGTATCACGGTTAGCGGAACAGGCGGTAGCGGAACCTATCCTTCTTACATCTGGTACCTAAATGGTAACCAAGTGAATTCTGGTCCTACCTATGATAATGCTCCAGGAGGAACCTATCAGGTGGTCGTTGAAGACGCTAATAATTGTACAGTAACTATTGACGTCACCCTTCCTGAACCTGCAGAAGAACTAGACGGTGCTATATTAAGTCAGAGTAACGTAGCTTGTAATGGCGAGAATACTGGAGCGGTTTCAGTGACAGGAGTAGGAGGTACTATTTTACTGGGCTCTGATTATGGATATTCATGGGCTGATGATGGTTCTACTTCTCCAGTAAGGATTAACCTTCTTGCAGCAACATATAACTGCACTATCACGGATGATAATGGATGTTCTACGCTCTTGACGGTCATCATCATCCAGCCTAGTCCTCTAGTTGTCGATATTTTAATCGTGAATGACATTGCTTGTGAAGGACAGTCATGTGGAAATGCTTTGGCAGTTGGATCAGGTGGAGCAGCAGGAAGCTATACATATGAATGGGAAGCAGTTCCTGTAGGAAGTAACCCAGCCTTCCCTCAATTCTCGCCAGCAGCTACATTCTGCGAGCCTGGTATGTATTCCATCACAGTGACAGATGTTAATGACTGTAAAGTGGATGAGACCATCGACATTACTATAATCTCTACGTCCATCACTGCAACCTTCGATATTTCAGATGTGCTTTGCGCAGGAGATAGCACGGGCGCCATTGACGCCACTATCATAGGGGGTATCCCACCCTATGACTTCAATTGGATTGGAGGGAATTGTGGCCAAGGACCTTTGAGCATGGAGGATATATCCTCTGTATGTGCTGGCCTTTGGTGTCTGACATTGACTGACTCCAACGGATGTATATTGGATACTTGTCTGACCATCCAAGAGCCACCTGCATTGAACTATTTCTTCATTATGGAGCCTACACTCTGTGCTGATAATTGCTCTGGCTCTATTGACTTCGTTCCAGCAGGAGGAACACCTCCTTATAACTATGCATGGTTCGGACCGGTGATTCCTGGAACAGGAGACGTCTTTGACCTGACTGATACATTAAGTATGGCTGAGGACATGGTCAATCTATGTAAAGGTCAATACTTGATTGTCCTTTCTGATTCACTTGGATGTTCTTTCGAAAGGACAATCACAGTGACAGCGCCAGAAGATCTTTTAATCCTTACAGATTCTATTTCTGATTACAATGGATATCAGGTCTCTTGTCCTGAAGCATGTGATGGTTGGATCTATGTTACTGCAACAGGTGGAACCACTGTTCCAGCCGATGGCTACCTATATACTTGGCTCGAGCAAGCGCTCTTTGGTCCCGGTATTGCTTTCCAGCAAGGAGTTGGCCCAGGATTCGATGATGTCACAGATCTATGTGCAAGCCAAGACACCGTAGGTTATGAGTTAATTATAATAGATGATAATCAGTGTATCCAGAATGCCTTCTTTATTATGGAAGAGCCAGATCAGATCACTTTTGACTTTGATGTTACTGATGTTTCTTGCTCAGGCTTCACTGATGGTTCTATCACCGTCACTGTATTAGGTGGAGTTCCTCCTTATACTGTGACTTGGACTGATACGAGTGCAACAGTACTTGCTACAGGATTCACTTTGACCAATGTTGGTGAAGGATGGTATTTCGCCAGTGTCATAGACTTGAATGGATGTACAGGGATGGACTCCGTATTCGTAGGAACGCCTAACCCTATAATTGCACCATTAGGAACTGTGGATTACAATGGCTTTGGTCAGCCTTGTTATGGGGATTGTGAAGGGACTATTTTCTCACCTGTGACTGGAGGAACACAGCCATATAGCTATGCTTGGGCTGAAGGAGATTGTTCAATAGCTCCCTTCTCTAATGCTGATGCAGTATTGAATGGACTCTGCATAGGGACTTATGCCTTGACGGTGACTGATGCTCAAGGATGTTTTGTATGTGACACCATATCCTTGAATCAACCAGATACCCTAATGGTAAATGCCATCGTGATGGATATCACGTGTGAAGGATTTACTGACGGAAGTATAGACCTGGGATTATCAGGAGGAGTTCTGCCATATAGCACAGATTGGACAGTCCTTCCTGACGGAACAGAGATACAAACAGGACTTGGAGTTGGAGAGTATTCAGTGGTGGTGACAGACTTGAATGACTGTATGATTTTCGCTGAATTCGAAATCGAAGAACCTACTGAGCTTATCGTTGTTGCCACCAGTCCTCTTATGGCTGGCGGATTCAATGTGAGTTGTAATGGCTTTTGCGATGGAACTATAAACACGGTCATATCTGGAGGTGCAGGACCTTATTCTATCTCTTGGACAGGAACAGCTCCTCCGGTTGATGGTGGATCAGATCCATCATATACGGGAGTTGTTTGTGCTGGAATTTATACCGTTACAGTTACAGATGCAAATGGATGTATAGGTACTGCGACAGTTACGCTTACTGAGGCACCACCGATTGCATTCGTATTCAATGTGCTTAACCCTATTAGTTGCAATGGAGATTGTGACGGACAGTTGAGTGCTGGAGTTCAAGGTGGTGTGGGTCAATTCACCTATGTCTGGGATGATCCTGACATGACTGTAGGACCAATCACTCCTGCTACGCTGTGCGAGAGAGTGTATTGTGTGACTGCTACTTCAGGTAATGGATGTGTGGTTGTAGGTTGCTTGATTCTTTCAGATCCAGAGATTTTGACCCTGGCTGCCATTGTGACGAACGTGAGCTGTGGAGGAGACGCTGATGGTGCTATTAATTCTAGCACATCAGGAGGAACGTTACCTTACATGTATGAATGGACTGGTCCTAATGGATACAGCAGTGAACAAGAGAGCATCTCTGGTCTATTAACAGGAAGTTACTGTGTCACCGTTACAGATGAGCATGACTGTTCCTATGTTGAGTGTTTTGACGTAACCCAACCTGCCCCTGTTGAGGTCATGGTCCTAGCCAGTGACTATAACGGTTTCGGAGTGACTTGTAATGGAGCATGTAACGGAACAATAGACCTTACTGCTATTGGTGGACAAGAACCTTACACGTATTTTCCAGCACAGAATTTCACTGATCTATGTGCTGACCCTGGATTCACCACCATCTTTGTCACTGACAACACAGGATGTGAGGTGAGTATGGATATAGAAATCACGGAACCTGAAATACTCTCTGTATCCTTGGTAAGTCCGTTCTATGATTGTGGGACCAATGTGAGTTGTACAGGAGGTAACACTGGAGTTATAACTTCTACGGTGAGCGGTGGCACATCTCCAGAGCTCACTTATTATTGGATCCAGACCGCTACTGGTGATACGGTAGCATCTGGGACAGGAATCCCAGATATAGATGGTCTCTTTGCTGGAGATTACGAATTGGTGATAGTAGACTTGAATGGTTGTGAGTCAAACGCAACAATCAACCTGACAGAACCTGCCGTAGCATTCATTGTATCATTGGAACCAATGATCTATCCAAGTGGCGATAATATCTCATGCTATAATGCATGTGATGGATCCATCATAAGCACTACTGAAGGAGAGTGTGGAACATCTTCTCTGAGTTGGTTTATGGATGATGGTTCACCCTTGTTAGCGCCTGTGGATTTATGCGCTGGTGAATACACCGTGGTAGCTATGGATGAGGCTCAGTGTATCTATACTAATTTCATTGAACTCACTCAGCCAGATTTCATCTCACTTAGTCCAGTGGTAACTCTTTCCGCTTGTTTCAATCTGGACACTGCATCCATCGAGTTGAATATCTCTGGAGGATCTGCTCCTTACTCAGTCACTTGGGATAATAACCTTCCAGGTTCTATAGACCAAAGCAATCTTGAACCAGGGGTCTATACAGTGATAATCCAAGACGGCAATGACTGTGAAATAGAGCAGGAATTTGAGATTGTAGAACCTGATACTTTGGAAGGATCACTCTTCAGCCCTGTCCTAGCATTCCCAGACTTCAATATTTCTGAATATCTAGGAATCAATGGATCTATTGACGCAAGTATAGAAGGAGGATCACCTTCCTACTCTTTCGTATGGTCTGGAGAAGATGGATTCAGCTCCTTCTCCCAGGATATCACTGACCTCATCGCTGGAGAATATTGCCTGACAGTGACGGATTCATTAGGCTGTATATGGGCTGAATGTATTGAATTGACAGAACCATTCCTCTTGACGCTTCCTAACGGTATGTCGCCAAATGGCGATGGCAAAAATGACGGATTATATATTCAAGGGCTTGAAGGCTTTGAGACGAATACAGTCCAAGTTTACAACAGATGGGGTGGTCAGGTATTCGAGCAGAGCAACTACAGGAATAGCAATCTGTGGAATGGAGAAGGGAAGAATGGGAAATTGCTACCGGATGGTACATACTTCGTGGTCTTGCGCGTGAATGACGGAGAGAAGGAATTGAATGGATATCTTGAAATCAGGAGGTGAACCTATACATGATGAAAGAGATGAGAAAAATTATCATAACTATATCACTGATCCTAGGAGTGGGATTATTGTCAGCGCAGCAGGAGATACAGGTGAGCCAATATATGTTCAATGGCCTGTTCCTGAATCCTGCATATGCTGGCACCCATAAGTATTGGGAGGCTACAGCATTGCACAGGTCCCAGTGGGTCAAGTTCGATGGAGCTCCTACTACGCAGATATTAGCGATAGACGGCCCATTGATGGATGAGAAGATTGGTCTTGGAGCAATCGTTAACCACGATAAGATAGGGGATACCGAACAGTTCGAATTCATAGCCAATGCGGCCTATCATCTGGACTTGGACAGTGAAAAGAAGAACAGGCTCTCTTTCGGACTAAGGGCTGGATTCACCAATTATACTGCCAGGCTGGATGAGACTTTTGTCTTTGACGAGAATGACCCAGTATTCAGTCAAAGTGTGAGTAACAAGTTCGTCCCTAAGATTGGAGCAGGAGTGTATTTCTACTCTGAGAAATTCTATGCTGGACTTTCAGTACCGACACTCTATGCAGGTGACGATGTGCTGAGTATAAAAGCTGATAGCGTATTCAGAGGAACAGACAAGACCTACTTCGAGAAACATTATTTCTTCAATACAGGATATGTATTCAATCTCAGCGAGAACGTGATATTGAAACCAAGTGTACTTGTGAAATACACACCAGCTGCTCCATTGACAGTGGATGTGAATGCTAATTTCTTGATCTATGAGAAAGTCTGGATAGGCGCTTCATATAGAACAGGGGATGCTATTGTAGGAATTGTGGAGGTGAATATCTCTCCGCAGATCAGGGTAGGATACGCATATGACCTTACACTCACTGATATCTCCAATTATAGCAGTGGGAGCCATGAGATAATGTTAGGATATAACTTCGGAAAAGAAGTGATCAAGATGAAATCACCTAGGTACTTCTAATCTAAGAGAAGATGGGAAAAACACTAAACACAACACTCATACTACTGGCAGCGGTCATGCTGATCAGCAGTTGTAATTACACCTATTATCTGAATTCAGGTAAAGAGGATTACGACAACTTGATGTATGCTGAGGCCAAAGGGAAATTCAATATAGCAATCCAGAAGAAACCGGAGAGCTATGAATCACTCCGCATGTTGGCACTCACACTTCAGAAGATGAAAGACTATGAAGGATCTGAAAGGGCTTTTGAACTGGCCATGAACTTCCCTCAAGTCACCTTGGATGATAAATACAACTATGCTACACTGCTTATGAGCCATGATAAGCATGGAGAGGCAGAAGTGATATTCAGAGAATATCTTATTCAGAGGCCCAGTGATGAAGTGGCCTTGGCCATGCTAGAGAGCTGCCAGTTCATCGAGCTCTTCAAGGATGACACCATGCTCTTCATGATAGAAGCATTACCAATGATGGAGAATTTCTCCATGTTCAGTCCAGTGACTTATGAGGATGGAATAGTGTACACTGCCGAGAGACCAGTTAAGAAAGGAGCGAATCCTTGGACGGGGAATTCCTACAATGACATCTATTTCTCGAAATCTGTGGATGGTTCCTTTTCAGGTCAACAGGCCCTTGCAGGAGTGTTCAATGGAAAGTACAATGACGGTCCTATAGCGTTCAACGCGGATCAGGATTATGCTGTATTTACCAGAAGTTACTCCTCTAAGAATGGCAACAAGAGGGAAAAGAATGAGCAGAACTTTAATAACCTCTGGTTGTACTCGGCAGAGAAGGTCAATGATGAGTGGACCACTGCGAAAGAACTTCCATTCAATTCTGAAGATTACAGTTGTATGCATCCCGCATTGAGTAAAGCTGGCGACAGTCTTTACTTTAGCTCTGATATGGATGGAGGACAAGGCCAGCTCGATTTATACTTGACTACATTCAATGGCATGGAATGGTCAGAACCAGCGAATCTGGGAGCTGTCATCAATACCGCGGCCAATGATGTATTCCCTTCAGTAGGCCCATCAGGTGAGTTCTATTTCTCTTCCAATGGACATCCTTCATTGGGCTCATTGGACATCTTCAAAACTGAAAATGTAAAAGGGGTATGGAGGAAACCACGAAACTTGAACTATCCAATCAATTCTACCAATGATGACTTCTCCTATACGTTTATCTCAGGCGATAGTACGGGCTTCTTTGCATCTAACAGAGATGGAGTGGATAAGATCTATCAATTCAGGAAAAGACCTTCAGGGAAAGTCTATATCCACGGAGTGACCATGAATGCTGATAAGAGTGTACTTGCTGGAGTTCAAATCATATTGATGGATATGCAGACCGGGGAGATCATCAGAGATTTGACCACGGGTGAAGGCGGAAGCTTTGAGTTGGAATTACAACCCGATAGGCTGTATAAGATAGAAGGAAAGAAAGAAGGGTATTTCACCAAGACTTATGAGAGATCCACTGTAGACCAGTACGAGGATGAGGATGTGGAATTGGTCTTTGAGATGAAGGAACTCATAGTCACTGATCCTAATAGCAACTTTGCTCTAGATGATAAAGGAATCTACGAGATAGAGAATATCTATTATGACTATAACAGCGATATAATACGCGCTGATGCAGCCTTGGAGATGGATAATGTCATTCAGATGATGTTTGATAACCCTACTGTCTACATTGAGCTACACTCTCACACAGATGCCCGTGGTACAGATGAGTATAACACGGAACTCTCACAACGCAGAGCACTCAGCGCCAAGGCGTATATGGTCATGAGTGGAGTAGCTCCTAACAGGATAGGAACTAAAGGATACGGAGAAAGTCGTATTCTGAATAAGTGTAAGAACGAAGTCGAGTGCACCGATGAGGAGCATGAAGAGAACCGCAGAACAGAGTTCATAGTGACCAAGGTCTAATCACATTATCAAGATAAAATATTGAATGCCGATCCTCATGGGTCGGCATTTTTTATTTCGACTTGGGCTTCAAGTTGGAGGATACTACCTCACCTAATGATTTCTGGCTTATCTTACTTTCTATCCATGCCGTGAAATCAAAGTACTCCAGGATCACCCTGTCGTCATCATTCTTCAAGACGGCTTCTAATTCAGGTTGAAGCTTCTTAAGGACAGCCTTCTCTTGATCAGTGTCATATGTCTTGGCCAGCTTCTTGAAATTATTGATCATCAGATCTTCTATCTCATATGCTCTGTTCCGCTTATTCAGGTAGCGTGAAGTGGATTTAATGATGTATTCGAGCAATTCCCTGTTCCCTAGTTCATAATGAATGACCAGGTTGAATACCCTTGAATAGCCATAGATATCTTGTCTCAGGTTGTTCTCATTATCATTTAGGACCTTATTGATCCAGAATAGAGCCTTGTTAAACTCACCTATGCCGAAGTAGATATAAGCGAAGCTGTAATAGAACTTGATCTCTTGTTCCTTATTTATCCTTCCTCTATAAACTTCTATCTCTTCTATGATAGCCTCTATTTGATCAGCACCTTCAGCAAATTTACCTTGACGTTGGCAAAGCTTTAATCTAGCGAGCTTAGACTCTTTGAAGATCATGAGTTGCACATCCAAGGACTTGAATCCCTTGGCAGAAGAAAGGCCATCTATACGCTTCATAATCTCCTGAGCTTCCTTGAAATTGCCCATCTCTGTCTCACACTTCACCAGGTTAGATAATCCACGTATATAGCGTTTAGGAATGTCATTCTTAATCAGCGGATTCTTGTCGAAGATGTCTATCACTTTCTGAAATTTCTCCTTACTCTTCTTCCAATCCCTGTTGGCCATGGCACAGAATCCTTGGATATAATAGCAGACAGATGCAGCACGACTAGACAAAGCGGTATTCTTCTCCTTGATCAAGGGGTGACTAGATATCTCCTCTACTATCTTTCTATCCCTCTCATTGCGGCTATATCCCCCACTGCGGAAGAGATAATTAATCTTAGAATAAAGCACATGATAGGCCGCCAGATTCCTGAGCTTTTCAATGACATTCTTCTCGTCAAAGATCAATTGATCCAAGTCAGCTGTGAATTCTCCATCTTCATATGCCTCTTCTAAAAGGATTTTCTCCCAACTGAGTAATTCATAGAGATAGTAGAACTTCTCATGGGCAATGGCGATTTTTTTAGCCCGTTCCAGGAATTTATTGCACTCTTTATAGAGCGATTTCATGTATAGGATTTCAATGTTCTTGATCTCCTGTTTGAGCGTTGAACTCACGGAATTATCGCTGTGATAGGCTCTTAGGCTTTTAAGAATGAGCTTGTATAAGTGATTCTTCTCTGAAGGGAAGTGCTTAACGAAGGTTTCTTTCTTGAATTCTAACTTAAGTGCATCCTCATCATACTCAACCTGCTTATCTATTGCAGCGAATATCTTCAAGTAGTTCTTACTGCCTGATTGAAGGCTCGATGAGAGCTTGAAAAAACGTTTTTCGGACTTGGAAAGCGACTTAATCAGGTCGAATAATTCTTCAGAAGGCTTCATTAGGAATACTAGTTATGTATGATTGATACAATAACCAGAACAGTATACCCTACCCTAGAAAGTATGATTTTTTAATTTCAGGAATCCAAGAGAATTTCAGGCCCTTTAGATCCTAGCCTTTGAACCAAGAAGAATAAGTGATGTAATTCTTAGAGATGCGCTCTATCTGATCTTTCACCAATTCAGGGGTCACATCCTTCACCTTCTTAGCTGGGACCCCCGCATAGATACTCCCTGACTCCACGATGGTGCCCTCCAGGACTACTGCTCCAGCGGCTATGATACTCCCTGTATGCACTACAGCACCATCCATGATGATGGCTCCCATTCCCACTAAGACACCGTCCTCGATGGTGCAGCCATGGATGATGGCCTTATGTCCTATAGAGACATCATTTCCGATGGTAGTGGCCGCTTTCTGATAGGTACAATGGATTACCGCACCATCTTGAACATTGACCCTGTGACCCATGGTTATGCGATTAACATCAGCCCTTACCACGCTCTGGAACCAGAAGCTACATTGGTCACCAGCTATAAGTTCACCGATGAGCGTTGCATTCTCAGCTATGAAACAATCTTTGCCTAAAACTGGACTTATTCCTTTACACGGGAGAATCAATGGCATATTAAGAGATAAAATAGTTGATACAAAGATGGCACTTAAGCATGATTTTTCTCCCTATACTTGAACTTTAGAAAAGAAATGGATACATCAAGCCTCATACCTACATACGTTTACACGGAGATGACCCCTAATCCGAACAGCATGAAATTCGTGGCTGATAGATTGGTCATCATGCAGGATCAAGTAGCTGAATTCATCACTGCTGATCAGGTGGGATCTAGCTCTATGCTTGCTAAGAAACTCTTCGCATTTCCCTTTGTTAAAGGAGTCTTCGTTATGGCCAATTTCGTGACTGTCACCAAGGATTCAGATACTGAATGGGAAGCTGTAAAGCATGAACTGCGTGAATTCATTCAACGTCATCTCATGCAGAATAGGCTCGCGGTAGTCGAAGAATTCCAAGGGAATAAGCAAGATACGGAAGGAGGGCAGATACCCTTGGCCCAGCATAAAGTAGGTTCGGAAATTGAACAAAAAATCGCTGACCTGCTAGATGAATATGTGAGACCTGCTGTAGAGAAGGATGGAGGCGCTATACAATTGGACTCATTCCACAATGGGACGGTGAAGGTGGTCCTGAGAGGGTCATGCAGCGGATGCCCCTCAAGTACGGTCACTTTGAAGAGCGGTATTGAGAGTCTATTGAAATCCATGCTGCCTGAAGTACATGAAGTAGTGGCAATTCAAGCTTGAATATGACATTATCAGAAAAAATACAGATTCCACTTTTTCCACTATCGGTATTCTTATTACCGGGAGAAAGAACCCAGCTGCACATCTTCGAGCCTAGATATAGGCAGTTGTTCGAAGAATTGGAGCATGGCGATTCTAGTTTTGGTATTCCATTCTTGCAAAACTCGTTAAATGGTCGTTTTGGGTCCAGGTGTAGATTGATCAGGGTATTGAAGCGCTATAATTCTGGAGAGTCAGATGTACTTATAGAATCTGATGGCATCTTCCAGTTAAGTGAATTTAACCCAATCAAAGAAGGGAAATTATATCCCTATGGAACTGTGATATTGAAGCGGGACCTTATTAAAGAATTAGCTTCTAATGAGGTCATAGGCGCTTATGATGACCTGGACACTTCACTTAGCGGTACTGATCTGCATATACATGTAGGTCACTCGCCTTTCCTCCTTATTTTGATGGCCAATATGGGACTGAGTCATGAAGATAAATATGCATTTATCCAATTGCCTGATGCTGAGGCGAGGAATAAATCCTTGCTTGGTAGAATCAAATTGCTTGATCATTTGGTAAAACAGGAAAAGGCGACCGAACATGGTATCTACCTGAGCTGAATCTGAGCTTTTAAAGGGCATTTCCAGATTTTTTTTGGAGTAATGTCTCAATCTTCGTCCAAAGGATAGAATCCAATAAAAGGCTGAAGGTGAAATAAATGAATTTATTCGCCTTTCTGATGGGGATGATTTCAATCCAAGGACAGAATTAGGGAAATATTCAAGGGAAAGTTCTCGATCAGATAAGTCGCAATCCCATTCCATTCGAACAAGTATGTATAGAGTCAGGAGCAGATCGAAGAGGAACTGCGACTGACTTGGTTTGAAAACATACCATAACCTTGGTTCCGGGAGCGTATGACATGCATTTCAGTAATGCTCGCTAGGGACAATGCGTGCTCAGGGGAATCCAATTGAGGTCCAATGTGATACATAAAGCCGAACAGATTCGACTTTGCATTCCGATACTTGGAATAGTCATTGCCACTGAATTGTCAGGTGAACCACTCATTTACGCTGATAATCCTGAGAGGAAGGCCACTGCTGCCGCGGATATAAAGCAGCGAGCTGATGCTAAGAACTTCCGTACTATGGGCTCCTCCATTTTTCCTGGGGTTACCGCTAGAGCTTATGGTCAGCAGCTTTACCTCTTCGGGAGCCGTCCTGAGAATATGTTTACTTTCATCGATGGCTGAAGGTCAAAGGATAAGCATTACCCAACATTTCTATTACCACTATAAAACAATCTTAAGGTCTGCATCGGAGGGCTCCTTGCAAGTATGGGGATGTCACAGGAGGGTTGGTAGTTATATAGACCAAAGGATATATGGAGTTCTCCAAGGAGAGACAAAGGAGCAAGAACATGGAGAAGAATCTATAATGGATCGATTTGACAGACGAGGAATTGGTCATATCATATCAGAAAAGCGATGATAAACGCTGTGTAGGCGAGCTCTATATGAGGTATGCCCATCTGGTCTTGGGACTCTGCCTGAAACACCTTCGGGATAAAAATGAAGCCAAGGACATGAGCATGGAGATATTCCGCTCCCTGTTCCACAAGCTCAAGAAACAGGAAATCCAGAAATTCAGACCTTGGTTGTATAAGCTAGCTCGCAATGAATGCCTGATTAAATTTAGGTCGAGCAAGAAGAAGGTCCCCTTTAAAGAAGAAGATCTTCCCGATGGAGGAAAACACGACATATCTCTCAAACAAGAAGCAGAATGCAGATATGATCTGCTTGAAGAAGCCATAGGCCGATTGAAGGATAATCAAGCCAGATGCTTAAGAGCATTCTATCTGCAGAAGAAATGTTATGCCAGAGTATCTGAAGAGACAGGCATGGATCTGAATCAAGTCCAAAGCCATATCCAGAATGGTGGACGCATGATAAAGAAGGCTTTACAACAGCACCCAGAATTCCAATGAGTATAGAAAGACCACATCGGGAGTGGAGTGCTGAGAAGATCATGGCCTATCATCAAGCTAAGCTCAGTGATGAGGACCGTTATCACATAGAAGCTGATGCGATAGAAGACCCCTTCTTGGCTGATGCACTGGAAGGAGCAGCAGGCTTTGATATGGTAGATCTTAAAGAAGAGCTCGATGTTTCTTGGAGCACGGATGGGCCAGTAAGGACCTTACCTAAAGGGAAGCGTTCATGGAATTGGTTACTATATAGTTCATTGGCCATTCTAAGCGCATGTATGATTTATCACGCATGGAATGGACAAAGAGAATTGTCAGCACTGCATGATGCCTTAATAGCCGAGAAAGAACAGAGCGAGTCGGATGTATATCGGTATCAGGATTCATTGAAATTACTTGAGATCACTTTGGCGCAAAAAATCCCAGATAAAGATCAGATAGATGCTGAGCTGGCCATAGCTGATCAGCAGATCCAGTTGTATGAAATGGTCTCTGCACCTGAGCTCTTTGAAAATGATGAAGCACTCGAAAGATTGGACACCATAAGTAGTCTCGGAGCAGGTCGAAAACCGAAGGCGCATAATGCGAAATTAAACGTAGAAGAATTCCCCAGCACCTTTATCCTTGGACTGAAAGTCGCTGATTATAGAGATGATCATAAGGAACTTGAATTCATTCAAGTTCCACTTTTGAAAAGAACTCCTGCTGCTCTTGAGTATAAAAAGGAGGGAAGTGATGACATAGGATTCAGATTGACCTATCATAGTTTCCTGACCAAAGCCATAGGTGCATTTTCAGCAGGAGATTATAAAAATTGTTTGGTGATCTTAGATCGCATTTCCGAGAAATATCCCCGTGATGAGAATGCGAAGTTCTATTCGGGCCTCTGCTACTATAATATTGGAAAATGGGAGAGAGCTACAGTGTTGTTTCGTGAAGTGCAGTTCCATGAGCATAAGGTATTCAATGAAGAGTCGGAATTCTATAGGGCTCTTTCAAAGCTCCGTTCAGGGGATGAGCATGAAGCACAGCGTATGTTGCGTTCTATCGTTGATAGAGATTCCTTCTATGCTCAAAGGGCTCTTACCTATCTCGTTGATAAGAACATAGCTGAGTGATTATTTTCTGGCATGGGTCTTGTAAATTTAGAACCATGACACAGTATAAGACCATCCTAGTGATTTGCCTTATCGGTATTCAAGGAGGACTGCAAGCGCAGCAGGTTTCTGATCGAAGCGCATTTAATAACGGATTTCAAATTACAGGCCAAATCCAGCTGGCATTGCCTCAGAATGAATTTGCCGAAGTATTCAATGGTTATCCTGCAGGCTTTGGAGTTTCTCTATTGATTCCTATTGGTAAAACAGGCCTTTTCAGAATAGGAGCTGAGTATGCTTGGAACAGCATGGGAAAGGAAAAATCATTGGTCGAGCTGTATGATGATGCCCAAAATGTCTTCACAGGTGACATGCATGTCGGCACTGATGTGAGATCCTCTCATGCCATCGCCCGGCTGTCTCCTTTCAAAGGAAGTTTCAGGCCCTACGTTGATGCCTTTGTCGGTTGGAGGAGCTATTCAACAGATGCTGAGGTGATCATCACACAAAGTGATGGGAGCATAGTCACCACTTCTTACTCACTGAATCGTGATGCAAGTATGAGCTATGGATATGCAGGTGGAGTGATGGTCGCGCTTGGAAGAGCAGTGTTCCTAGATGGAAAAGTACAAGTGCTGCGTGGTGGAAATGTGACCTATATAAATCAATCTAGCTTGGTTATAGATAATAACGCTCAAGTGGATTTCAATCTATCGACTACTAAAACGGATGTGATTATCCCACAATTAGGGGTCAGTTTTGTCTTCTAATCAGGTACTTCGAATCGCATCTACAGGATCCAATTTACTTGCTTTGTATGCGGGGACGATTCCTGCGATAACACCTATGACCATAGTGATGCTCAGTCCTATCATCACGTTTTGCAGAGAAAGGAAGACCTCGAATCCGAAGGCATTGGTCAATATAAAGGTCAGGATGAAGATAATCAGCAAGGCAATCACACCTCCAATCAGGGACAATAGAACACTTTCAAAAAGGAACTGCAGCAAGATGAAAGCCTGCTTTGCACCTAATGCTTTCTGGATCCCAATGATACTCGTCCGCTCGGTCACAGAAACGAACATGATATTAGCTATTCCGAATCCACCAACGAGGATAGAGAAGAGTCCGATTACGATGGCTACTGTGGTAAAGAAACCGAAAATCCCATCAAGCATATTAGCTACGATGCTCATTTCATTCAAAGCAAAATCTTTCTCTTCACTTGGTCTGAGACGATGTATAGAGCGCAGTACACCCGTGATATCATCCTTTAACTCTATGTTGCTCACACCAGGGGCAGCCTTAATCATAATAGTGTTCTGCGTATTGGTGATGTCGACTAATTGACGCCCGAAATTCAGAGGAATGATAATAACGTCATCTACATTATCTCCCAACATACTTTCACCCTCGCGTTGCATGACTCCAATCACTTCAGCCTTTCGTCCTTTCACTTTCATGGTCCTACCTAGCGCATCTTGACCACCGAATAGATTTTCCTTTACATCAGCACCTATGATGGCCACGGGTCTTCCCATCTGATCTTCTGCTGCATTGAAGAACCTGCCTTCTGCTATATTCAGGGGATAGACTCGTTCAAAGGCCTGATTGCATATAAGCACGTATCCATTCTCATCGCTGCTGTTACCATAGCTGAGTTCCGTTTGGAATTCCGTCTTGAAAGTTCCATCTTGAGCGGTGCGAAGCCTTTCCATGAGTTGGTTTAGGTCCTTAACACTCGGTTCAGGTCTTTGCCAATACTTCCACCAAGGATATTCAGACTCACCTTCTTCGATGGTCATGGGCCATTTTTCAATAAAGACCAGGTCATCACCAAGGGTAGAAATGGTGCTGCGGATATTGTTCTCCATGGAATCAATGAGTGAGAAGACCATGATGATGGCGAATATGCCAATGGTAACACCCAGCAAGGATAGGAAGGTCCTGAGTTTATTGACCATCAATGAACGTGCAGAGAAGTTCAGGCTTTCTTTTATCTCATCTAAGGATAGCACTAGCGATTCTTTTTACGAAGTAAGCGAAATATAGCTGGCCTTAAGTCATGAAAGGATGAAGGGGAGGCCAATTGGATAGGTGGATTAAAAACTGAAATTCATTTCGTCATATACACGGGCAAGTACGGCCATCTGCTGGGCACGCACTTTAATGGCCTTCTTGCACAACAATTTGAACGCTCTTGCGGTTTTTTGAACATATAGGCATCGCTTTTGCTAATCCAGACTACATTCGCATACAGAAATGAGAATATCCGTCTTTACTGCACTTATCCTTTGCTTCAGTATCCTGGGCCAAGCTCAGGAGTTCAATGTCCTTGATGCCAAGGGCAGGAAACAAGGGCCTTACAAGAAATACCTCGAAGGAACAGAGCAGGTGTATTACACCGGCCAGTTCAAAGATGATAAGCCTGTTGGCCTATTTATCTATTATTACAAGGAAGGACCTAAGAAGGCAGAGATGCACTATCGCAAGGATCCCGATCATGTCCATACCTTGACATTTTACATGCGCGGTGGAGTCATGGCTGAAGGGAATTATATCTCCCAAGAAAAGGACAGCACCTGGAATTTCTTTGATGAGCAAGGCAAAGTCTCTTCTTCAGAACAATGGATGCGCGGTAAGAAACATGGTCAGGAGAAGGTTTATTTCCCCAATGAGACCCTAGGTGAGGAATTGAATTGGAAGAACGGATTGCGCGATGGAGTCTGGAAACAATATTTCGGTGATGGTACAATCTACTTGGAAGGCATCTTCAAAGAGGATCATTATGAAGGACAGATGACCTTCTATTTCCTAAATGGGAAAAAAGAGATCACAGGTAAGTATGTGAAAGGCCTACGTGACGGGACCTGGTGGTATTATAACGCTGATGGAAGCGTCTACTATCAAGTGCACTATAGTATGGGAAGCATAGTGAAGGAGAAGCGTGAGAATGGCCTCTTCGTGGATTATGGACCGGATAACATCGTACTATCTGAAGTGAATTACAAGAACGGTTTGAAAGAAGGTTCATTCTCATTTTATCATGATGATGCAAGCTTTGAATTGCAAGAGGTGAGTGATCCCTTGACAGGAGAAAAAATCATGAAAGAGATGAAGAAAGGGAATGAGTTGAAGATGACGGGAACCTATAAAGCTGATGAGCTTCATGGTCTAGTGCGCTATTTCAATACATCAGGGATCAAGTTCAAAGAAGAACGCTATGAAGCTGGTCAATTGAAATGAAGAATCTGCCATTGATATCAGGGATATTGATCATGCTTGCAATGTATGCCTGCAAGTCTGAAGTTTTGGAGGCACCTGATTCAGGACAGGCTTATTTCAAGATTGACCAAGGTTCATATATCGCGTATGATGTAGACAGCATTGTGATAGACATCCCATCGGGAATCCAAGATACTTTCGTGTTTCAGATCAAAGAATACATTGACAGTGCCTTCTTCGATTTAGAAGGAAGGCCTACTGCACGAATCCATCGCTCATATCGTGATCAAGCGGCTGATCCATGGATCTTGAAAAAAGTATGGACGGCTAACCGAGGAGTCACCAAAGCTGAGAAGGTAGAAGAGAATGTGCGCTTTGTAAAAATGGTCTTTCCTGTGACTGCAGATATTGAATGGGATGGCAATGCACAGAACACATTCAATGCTTGGAATTATAGTTATCAGGAAATAGATGCTCCAAGGAATATAGGATCATTAGCATTTCAGCGCACGGTGACAGTGGATCAGCGAGACCTGAGCAATCTAATCGAAAAAGAATTCGCTCAGGAAATCTATGCCTATGATGTCGGTATGGTTTATAAGCAATTGGATACCCTGAAGTACTCACTTTCTGGAGGTGTTCAGACACTCTTGATAGGCGTGAAATTCAAGATGACGGCCTTTGAATACGGCCATGAATAGCCAAGGATTATCCGAGATAGCAGCCAATATTTACACTGAAAGAGCCCCATTTTATGTCAGACAACAAGTTCAGCAATCCCATTTCTATTAGAGTGGTCTTGATTGCAGTATTTGCCCTAGCCTTTTTTTATAGCATCTCACAGATGAGCCATCGCCCTACTAGCCATGAAGATCATGGAATAGATGCGCATGGTGGACCCCAGGATGCAGGTCATGGCGCAGAGCATGGTGAGGAGCATGGACATTGAGGCTTAGTAGATGAATCATCAGATCATCTCAACATTCTTCAATGGTACCATGCCACAGAAAGAGGGCTAGTCTTTTGTTTTAGAGTTCTTCTTCCCAGCCTTCAAGAAACTATCCTTAAATCCAGACTTCTTTTCAGGAGCTGCTGAATCATCTCTTCTTGGATTGCTCCTTGGTGATTCTTTCCTTTCCTGATTTGAAGGTCTGCTTTCTTTTCTAGGCTCGGTCCTTTCTTTATATGGTCTGTCTGATTTGGGCTTGAATGACTTGGAATCATCTTTCTTCCAATCGCTCTTTGGGCGAGTAGGCTTCTCAGCCCCCTTGTTCCAATCGCTCTTTGGACGAGTGGGTTTCTCAGCCCCCTTGTTCCAATCGCTCTTCGGACGAGTAGGTTTCTCAGCCCCCTTGTTCCAATCGCTCTTCGGACGAGTAGGTTTCTCAGCCCCCTTGTTCCAATCGCTCTTCGGACGAGTAGGCTTCTCACCATCTTTATTCCAATCCCCTTTTGGACGGCTAGATCTCTCTCCATCCTTATTCCAATCGCCTGCGGGACGACTTGGCTTCTCCCCATCTTTATTCCACTCTGACCTCTGCTTAAAGGCTCGGTCAGGGTCATGGGCCCACTTGCTCTTAGGCTTGAATCCGCCTCCAGGGCTTGATCTCCTATCTCCTTGTTGCTTATAGGTTCTGTTTCTCTCTCCTTCTGGTTTTGGACGATACGTGCGGTCTCTTTCTGGTTTTGGGCCATCAGAAGGAGTGCTGCGTCTAGCACTTGAATCTCTGGAACCTGGACCACGACTGTCCTTTGAATAAGAAGGGCGGCCATCGGGTTTTTTATCTCTGGAATATCCACCTGGCTTCCTATCGGATCCCTCGCGAGATGCCCCCCTGTCCTTGCTTTCTCGGGAGTATCCGCCTGACCTCTTGTCAGCGCCTTCGCGTGAAGCGCCTCTATCACGGCTGTCTCTAGAGTAGCCACTTGGTTTTCTATCAGAATCTCTTCCTTGGGATCCGCGATTTTCGCCTTCCTCTTCTTCTTTTTTCATGCGCGGTTTCATAGGTTTATAGGTGTCAGGATCTGGCCAGAAGGTGTCAGAGTAAGCACTTACTTTCTCTATCTGCTCTCCTTTGCGGCTGCCATCATACAACTCGAATTTCTGGAAAAGACACTCCAAGGAACCGTTATATAGAACGGTCTTCTTGCTTGGGCGTAATCCGAAGCCTTTCAGTGCTTCGTCATTGGAACTGATCAGCCAACAATCACTGCCCGGGAATTGCATCTTCAGATGGTCTGAAATCGCAGTGTAAAATCCATAGATGTCCTTGTGTTCCAGTCTTTCCCCATAAGGCGGATTCATCAACAGAGTTTCTTCTTCACCCTCGCTTTCAAAGAAATCACCTCGTATGAATTCCATACACTCTTCCAATCCTACTTTCTCAGCAGAGCTGCGGGTCATACGCACATGAATCCCACTGATATCGCTGGCTTTGATGCGTATTCCTTCTTTATCAATGAGGTCATTTGCCTCTTTCTTGACTTTCTCCCATAGCTTAGGATCGAAGTCTTTCCAACGCATGAAAGCGTATTCTTCACGGCAGATTCCGGCTGGAGTCTTGGACGCGATCATCGCGGCTTCAATGGCCAAAGTTCCAGATCCACACATGGGATCCCAGAGCACTTTATCCTTGGTCCAACCACTGAGAACAACCATTCCGGCACCTAGGACCTCGTTCAATGGAGATAGATGCCCGCTGTTCCTATAACCGCGTATGTGCAAGGAATCTCCGCTGCTATCAATGGAAATGTAGCACTGGTCTTTCTGGATGAATAGGTTCAATTGCAGATTGGGGCGCTTTGGGTCTACATTGGGACGCTTGCCTAATTTCTCTCTGAAACGGTCCACTATGGCATCTTTCAGCTTCAGAGAAGCATACTTGGAATGTGGGAACAAGTCAGAACTCACGGTACAATCTACCGCAAAGGTCTCATCCAGACCCAGGTGTTTTTCCCAAGCTATTTCCTTAGCCGCATCATAGAGTTCAGTAGGGTCTTGGGCTGGGAATTGGTACGTCTGAACCATAATCCTCAGCGCGGTGCGAAGTCTATAGTTGGCCTTGTAAAGTAGTTCTAGATCACCTTCGAAGGTAACAGCCCTGAGCAGGATCTGGATATTCTTGGCGCCTAATTCCTCCAGCTCCCAACTGAGAATCTTTTCCATGCCGTGCATGGTCTTGGCGATGAGTTTGAGTTCTTTCAACGTTCGCTTGTTCTGAATGTCAATGAAGCAAGAGCCTCATTTCCCTGAAGCGAATCCTACCTTTTCGTAGCGCAAAGGTGCGGCAAATATCTGAGTCAAAGCATTCTTCCCTGCATTCTCTTCTGGATCTCAAGGAGATATTCAACGAACCAAGATTCCTACCTTCGGCATTCTCATAGAATCTCCAGAATAACCAATGCGCAGCCTTTCCATAGTATTCGCTCTAGTCCTCAGCTTGAATGCCATTTCCCAGAAGACCATTCAGAAGTCCCCTTCTGAGATATTGCAGGAGATGGAGGCCCTTTCCAACTTGGGTTCTGTCCTTTATCTCGCAGCACATCCTGATGATGAGAATACGCGCTTTATCTCTTATTGTGCTAATGAACTCCACATGCGTACTGCCTATCTATCCATCACCAGGGGAGATGGGGGCCAGAATCTCATAGGTAAAGAGATCGGACCTGAATTAGGACTGATTCGAACACAGGAGCTCCTCGCAGCGCGCAGAATAGATGGTGGAATACAATATTTCACTCCTGCCAAGGATTTCGGTTACTCCAAGAGCCCTGAGGAAACCATGGCCATATGGGGAGAACAAGAAGTGTTGCAGGATGTAGTGCGAGTAATCCGCGATTTCAGACCTGATGTGATCGTATGTCGCTTCCCAACAGATGGAGGTGGAGGTCACGGTCATCACACGGCCTCAGCCCTGCTCGCTGAGCAGGCATTCAGCCTAGCAGCTGATGGAGCTTATGCTCCTGAGACCTTGAAAGGCTATGAGCCTTGGCAAGCTGAACGCATCGCAGTGAACACAGGTCGTTGGTGGAATGATAAGATCTCAGCGGACGATGCAGGAGTAGTGGCTGTAGATGTTGGGTCATATGTAGAGCTGCTCGGAACTTCATGCAATGAGTTAGCAGCCAAAAGTCGCAGCATGCATAAGAGCCAAGGTTTCGGTTCAACAGGTGTCCGAGGCTCCCAGATAGAGTTCTTCGAGCATATGAAAGGTTCTGAAGCAGATAAGGATCTCTTTGATGGCTTGAAATTGGATTGGTCAAGAGTTCCTGCAGCGTTTCCCATTCAGGAAGCTATTGATGGTATGATTAAGGACTTCAACTCAATGCATCCCTCGGCATCTATACCTGCCTTGATCAGGTTGAGAAAGAGCGTTTCAGCCATCTCTGACCCACATTGGAAAAAGATAAAAGGAGCAGAAATTGATGGATTGATCATCCAATGTGCGGGCCTTTTTATTGAGGCGCGTTCTAAGGATTTCTATGCCAGTCCTGGAGACAGCCTGCATGTTGAGTTGGAGCTGACTTGCCGCGGAATTGAAGGTATGAAACTCCTTTCTGTGAGATGCGATGAGTCCATGCCCTTATTGATCGCAGCTCAAGATTTGACAAAGAATGAAGCTGTGATATTGGACATCCATTCTGTACTGAAAAAAGACATCCCTTACAGCACGCCTTATTGGCTCAAAGAAGAAGGAAGTTTAGGAAGATATGCAAGCCCTGACCCTGCCTTGATCAGCAGGCCTGAAGCTGATCCAACACTGGCTTTCGACTTATTGATAGAGATACAGGGAGAGCAGATCCCATTTCGCACGTTCTTGGTCCAGAAGGATAATGATCCTGTGAAAGGAGAGACTTGGAGACCTTTCATAATTGGCCCTGAAGCGACCGTTTCATTCAAAGACCAGAACCTCTTCATCCTCTCTTCAGATCCTGTGAGGTCATCTGTCACCCTATGGGCTCAGAAGGACATTCCGGCTTCCGAGTTGAGCTTGATCTCTGATACAGATTGGACTATTGAACCCCAAGTTTTCCAAGTCGAAGCATTGAAAAAAGGTGAGAAACGCAGCTTTGATTTCTTGGTCAATAATTCTCAAGAAGGAAAGCTAAAAATCAATGCCCAGATCAATAAAGGTGGAAGCGCTGAACGGGCGCTTCAGATGAACACTATCACCTATGATCACATTCCCACTCAGGTCATTTTGAATCAGGCCACTTTGAATGTGGTGAAGATGGAAGTGAAGAGGGAAGGTGGAAGGATCGGCTACATTCCGGGAGCTGGAGATGTGGTGGCAGAGTCCTTGACTAGCTTGGGATATCAAGTAGATATCTTGGATGCTAAAACCATTAATGAGACTGATTTAAGCCCTTATCGAGCTATTCTATCAGGAATCCGATTACTCAACGTAGATGAAAACGTTTCATCATATTTCCCAAAGCTTCTTTCTTATTGCAAAGCGGGCGGAAACCTCATAGTGCAATACAATACAAGGCATGAGATGAAGACCGAGGAATTCAGTCCATATCCATTGAAGATCTCACGAGACCGTGTCACTGAGGAAGATGCAAAAGTGAAATTCCTTGCACCTGAACATCCTGTCATGAAATCTCCGAATCTCATACAGGAAAGGGATTTCGAGGGATGGGTCCAAGAGCGTGGACTTTATTTCCCTGAAGAATGGACCAAGGAATTCGAGCCTATATTCTCATGGAATGACCAAGGTGAATCGGCCAAGGAAGGAGCGCTGCTGATTGCGCCTGATGGAAAAGGGAACTATGTATATACAGGAATTTCCTTCTTCAGAGAATTGCCAGCGGGGGTTCCAGGGGCGTATCGCCTCCTCGTGAATCTTATCGAATTACCTGCTCATGAATGAGGAAAAAGCTCCGGTATTCGGGACTTGGAAGGGATGGTATCTCCTGCTGGTTTCAGCATTGGCCCTTACTGTTTGCCTCTGTTATTGGCTCGGTAGAGCATATCTATGAGTAATATAGATTGGATAGTCCTCCTCGGAACGCTCTTCTTTATAGTCGCCTACGGGACTTGGAAGAATCGTGGAAACAAGGATATGGAAGGCTATCTGAAAGGCGGTAGCGATGGAAATTGGTGGGGCATAGGGATCAGCATAATGGCCACCCAAGCCAGTGCTATCACTTTCCTCTCAACTCCCGGACAAGCCTACGCTGACGGAATGCGCTTCCTTCAGTTCTACTTCGGACTACCTGTAGCGATGATCCTTCTCTCGATCTTCTTCCTCCCCATTTTTTATAAGCTCAAGGTATACACTGCATATGAGTACCTAGAAAATAGATTCGATAGGAAAACGAGGACCTTATCCGCACTGCTTTTTTTGGTCCAAAGAGGACTGGCTGCGGGAATAACCATATATGCTCCGGCCATCATACTCTCTACACTTCTGGGATTGAACCTCACCTTTACCAATGTATTCATAGGATTTCTAGTAATAATCTATACCGTATCTGGTGGGACCAAAGCAGTCACACAGACCCAGAAACAACAGATGGCGGTGATGATGGGAGGTATGATCCTCGCTGGGATAATGGTCATCCAGCTGCTTCCAGCTGATATCGGATTCCAAGACGCATTGCATGTAGCAGGCAAGATGGGAAAATTGGAAATGGTCGATTTCAGTTTTGACATAGAGGAACGCTATACATTCTGGTCTGGAATGACGGCCGCGCTCTTCCTGTTTATGAGCTACTTCGGCACGGATCAGAGCCAAGTTCAGCGCTATCTGAGTGGCAGATCATTGACAGAGAGTCGCCTCGGGTTGATGATGAATGGTCTTCTTAAAGTCCCCATGCAATTCATCATCCTATTTATAGGTGTGATGGTCTTCGTTTTCTTCCAATTCAACACTCCTCCGATGTTCTTCAACAAGGTGGCAGCAGAGAAAGTGATGCTGAGCGAAGGCGCTTCAGATTGGCAGGCAAATCAGCTAGAATATGATGCGATCCAAGAACAGAAAAAAGAAGGGCTCTATGTCATGCTTGATGGGATCCATAATCAAGATGAACAGGCTACACAAGCAGCTCAAGAAAAGGTCCTGGGATTGGAAGAACAAGCAAATGAAATCCGTTCTAAGGCCATAGCGATCATTGAAAAAGAAGTTCCAGAAGAAGAGAGCAATGACAAGGATTATGTCTTCATGACCTTCGTGATGACCTATCTCCCCATCGGCATGATCGGATTGCTTTTCGCAGTGATGTTCTCAGCGGCCATGTCGAGCACAGCTTCTGAGCTGAATGCCCTCGCGACCACCACCACCATTGACATCTATAAGCGTTCGATACGCCCTGAGGGTAGCGATAATCACTATGTGACGTCCTCTAAGTGGTTCACATTACTCTGGGGGATTCTGGCCATAGTTTTTGCGACTACGGCATCACTTTTTGAGAACTTGATCCAAGCGGTGAATCTACTCGGTTCACTATTCTACGGAACTATTTTGGGGATATTTTTAGTAGCTTTTTTCTTGAAAAAAGTACAAGGGAATGCAGTTTTCATAGCAGCACTGTTGGCCGAAGCTTTGGTCATCTATATCCACTATTTGAATGCAAATGAAATAGCGCCATCTTTCCTGCGCATGGGATATCTCTGGTATAATATTCTTGGATGCATGGCGGTGTTGCTCTTCGCTTGGATCCTTCAGCTCTTCATCAAGTCACCGGAGCGCTCTTTGTCCAACTGACCTTTCCTGACTTGAGTTCAAGGAAGCTTTTATCTATCAGCCATCTGAAGAGTTGAGAACGCACGGGATCATGCACTGGGAAACCAGATTTCAGATCATCCAGACTGATAGGTTCTCGGATTAAGTGCTTTAGCAATTCCATATCCTGCGCCCATACACCCCGTGTGCTTTTCTCTTTCTCTTTCTTACGAGTGCACACATCACACTGACCACAATCAACAGTCTGCTCCTCCCCAAAGTAAGCGAGCATCTGTAAACTGCGGCATTGGAAATCATTCATGAAATAGCGCATCAAGGATTCAGCTCTTTCAGTCTGTCTCTCTCTGCGCAGCTTCATTTCTTTCAGATCCAATCTGAGGTCAGAAAGATGTTGCCTAACCAGTAAAAAGGTGATGCTGGAGCTTCCCTTTCTGGCCACGTATTCAAGATAACCTTGGTTCTGAGCTTGTACAAGAGCTGCCTGAACATCCTTCACAGAAAGACCAGATTTTCTGCCCAATTCCTCTTCACGGATTACTGTAGCAGAACTGAAGAGCCCTGTATGATTTCGGATGAGCAGATGCAGAACCTTGGACATAATGCTGGAGTCAGGATCTAATTTATTTAATTGCCTTCTGTCACAGGTCATGAGTACACGGCTGGGAGTGCTCAAGCCTTCATGCAAACTCAGGTAGCCGTTCAGTTCCAATGTTTTTAGCGAGCCCAAGGTGCCATAGACATCCAGTTTGCATTTGGAAGCGAGTTCGGCCACGTCCAGTGGAAAAGTCTCTTCTTGACCTGATCCTGCAGCAAGAGAAAATCCGTCAGCCATGCGCTGATAGACCATTTTTACGTTCTCAGGGCTAGGAAAGCTTTTATCTAATCGGATCCTGAATTCCTCCATGTCACGCAGGTGGAATAATTGCACAGCGATGGAGTCTTTGCCATCACGGCCTGCTCTTCCCGCTTCCTGATAATAGGATTCCAGGCTATCACTGAGGTCATAATGAATCACTGTGCGCACATCGGGTTTATCTATTCCCATCCCAAAGGCATTAGTCGCTACGATGATCTTCTTCTCACCGGTGATCCAAAGATCCTGTGCTTTCTCACGCAATGAGTTCTCAAGCCCTGCATGATAGAAAGTGCAAGAATGGCCTTCCTGTTGCAGGTCCTCTGAAAGTTCTTTGGCCCTCCTTCGATTCCGAACGTAAACGATCGCTGAACCTTCCTTATATTTCTTCAATATCCTGAAGAGCGCACCCCGTTTATCTTCTAATTCAAGCGATGCGAAACGGATATTCTCTCTAGAAAAGCTCTTTCTGAAGACCTTGGGGTCTTTGAATGCCAGCTGTTCTTGAATATCTTGGACTACTTCGGTCGTAGCCGTGGCCGTGAGGGCAAGGAATGGGACATTGGGCCGTGTCTCACGGATCAGGCTGATATTGCGGTAAGCAGGTCTAAAGTCATGGCCCCATTGGGAGATGCAATGCGCTTCATCCACTGCTACCATGCTTAGTTTCATCTTGGCCAATCGGGCTTGGAATAGTTCATTCTGTAGCCTTTCAGGGGAGACAAAGAGGAATTTCACATCGCCATAAACACAGTTATCCAAGATGCGATCCATATCCCTGTAAGAAAGGAGGGAAGTGACACTCTCAGCCTTTATTCCCTTCTCTTTTAGTCCTTTGATCTGATCCTTCATCAAAGCTAGAAGCGGGGATATGACCAAAGTGATCCCCGGAAGCATCATTCCTGGGACTTGATAACACAGCGATTTTCCTCCCCCAGTAGGCAGGAGGGCGAGTGTATCCCGCCCGCTGAATGCGCTTTGGATGATGTCCTCCTGAAGCGGCCTGAAGGCGCTAAAACCCCAATATGTGTATAAAACACTGTCTGCGTCTGATTTCAATGTGTAACTTAGCCTTTGATTGAGATAACAAATATCACTTATCTGCGTGTAATATCTCAACACATTAAGCAATCCCTAACTATGAGTAATACAGAGACGATAGCCTCCAAATTCAAAATGACCAGGACTCCAACAAGCCGTTTGGCCGAATTGGATCAGAACAATATCCCTTTCGGGAAGGTCTTTGCTGACCATATGTTCGAGATGAATTATGTAAACGGGGAGTGGACTGATATGGAACTTAAGCCTTATGGTCCTATGGAGTTTAGTCCGGCCATCTCAGCACTTCATTATGGACAGTCCATTTTCGAAGGATTGAAAGCATATAAAGATTTGAAGGGGGAGATTATGGTATTCAGGCCATATGCCAATGCAAGTAGGATGAATGCATCGGCAGTGCGTATGTGTATGCCTGAGATTCCAAAAGACCTATTCGTTGAAGCGGTATTTGAACTATTGAAGATGGATAAGGATTGGGTTCCCAATGCACCTGGGACCAGTCTCTATATCAGACCGTTCATGTTCGCTACAGATTCATATCTGGGAGTAAAGCCTTCTGATACCTATAAGTTCCTCATTTTCACTTGCCCTGTTGGGGCCTACTATACTGAACCTGTGAGGGTCAAGATTGAGACGATGTACAGCCGTGCATGTGAAGGAGGAGTAGGTAGAGCCAAAGCGGCAGGTAACTACGCAGCATCACTTTATCCTGCTAAGAAAGCGAAAGAAGAAGGCTATCACCAGCTCATTTGGACGGATGCTAAGGAGCATAAGTACATAGAGGAATCAGGGACGATGAATATGATGTTCTTGGTAGATGACACCCTCTATACACCTACCACGAGTGGGACTATTCTTCCAGGCATAACTAGGGATAGTGTATTGAAGATTGCACAGACCTGGGGGTATGAGATCAATGAGAGCAGTATCCATGTAGAGGAATTGGTCAGGGCACTGAAGACCGGTAGAGTGATGGAAGCCTTCGGAACGGGAACTGCTGCCACCATTGCTCGTATCAAGACCATTGGCCATGAAGGTGTAGATTATGATCTTCCAGATTTCACTGAGGATGATTTCTCAATCAGGATGTTGAACTTCTTGGAAGACTTGAAACGTGGAAAAGAAGAGGATCAGTGGAATTGGGTCTATAAAATGCCTTGATCAATCCATCGGAAAAACTTGAAGGGCCATCTCCATGCTTTTTTGGAATGGCCCTTTTTCTATGCCTGATCCTGAAGGAAGATCATTCAGATATTCTATGATTCGCTCCATGGGCATATTCCCTGTCAAGCGGTCAGCAGCCATAGGGCAACCTCCGAATCCGCCTATGGCGCCATCGAATCTCCTACAGCCGCTCTTGTATGCTGCATCTACTTTCTCATGCCAGGTGTCAGGCGTTGTGTGAAGATGCGCTCCGAATTCCACTTGGGGAATCTCTGCGATGAGGTTGCCGAAGAGATAATTGATGCTCTTAGGGCTTGAACTTCCTATGGTATCAGAAAGGGAGATAATTTTGGCATCGAAAAGTTTGATCAATTTATAACACCAGCCTATCACGATATTCACGTCCCAAGGCTCTCCGTATGGATTCCCGAATCCCATGCTGATGTAAATCACCAACTCTTTATTGTTCTTCTGACAAAGCTCTTTGATACGCCCAAGTCGGCTCAAAGAATCAGCTATGCTGCTATTGATATTACGTCTGAGGAAAGTCTCTGAGATACTGAATGGGAATCCTATGTAGGTGACTTTCTCTTGTTCACAAGCGAGTTCAGCTCCGCGTTCATTGCCAACAATAACCAAGAGTTTGGACTTGGTAATACTCATGTCCAAGCCCCTCAGGAGTGCTGCGGTATCCTTCAGCTGCGGAATAGCCTTTGGGGAAACGAAGCTGCCGATATCTATGGTATGGAAACCACAACTCAGCAATTGTTGAGCATATGCAATCTTCTTCTTGGTGGGAATGAAATCATAGATGCCTTGCATGGCATCCCTCGGACATTCTACCAGATCTACGTGCCCTGTATTCATGACTTAATTGTTCTGGAATTCGTTTCTGGCTAATTTGCCAGCATACATAAAAAGAACCATACTCATGGGAGAAAGTATAATTGAACATGCTATCAAGTTATGCTTTTTCAAGATGAAAGACCATTTGAAATTTGTCGCATCATGGAAGGTCCTTCATAGATGAATCCCGTGTAAACCTGCACCAGGTCTGCTCCAGAACTTAATTTGCATTGAACATCAGCTGCGTTGAATACACCTCCTACGCCTATCAGTGCAAGGCCTTGAGGTATTCTCGCGGCAAGGTAGGCAAGCACTTCATTCGAGCGCTGACTCACAGGTGCTCCGCTAAGTCCACCGTTCCCGATTGATTCTATTTCTCCTGAACTCGTTTTTAATCCTGCTCTTGATATGGTCGTATTCGTGCAGATGATCCCAGATAGTTTCTCAGTCCGGGCTATATCCAAGATGTCATCAAGCTGGCTGTTGTTCAGATCAGGAGCGATCTTCAGAAGGATTGGATGCTGGGTCGGTTTTTTGGAAGAAGCCTCCATCACGGCATGGATAATCCTTTTCAAGGGTTCTTTCTCCTGCAATTCACGAAGTCCAGGAGTATTCGGTGAGCTTACATTGATCACGAAGTAATCTACATAGGGATATAAGGCCTCGAAGCACTTCACATAATCCTTGAAAGCCTCATCATTAGGAGTGACTTTATTCTTGCCAATATTTCCGCCCACTATTAATCCCTCAGGTCTGTTCTTCAATCGTTCGACCATAGAATCCAGTCCGCGATTATTGAATCCCATGCGGTTGATTAAGGCCTTATCAGCGGGTAAGCGGAACAATCTAGGTTGCTCATTACCATCTTGTGCCAGCGGAGTGACCGTTCCTACTTCAACATGGGAGAAACCGAGACATGACAAGGCATGCAGGTAACGTGCATCCTTATCAAATCCTGCTGCAAGTCCCACAGGATGCTTGAATTCAAGTCCGAATACTTTTTTCTCCAGCCCTTTTTTCTTTACGGAGAAAAGACCTTGTACAAGAGCTCGAGTGAGACTGAAAGAACAGAGCAAGGCGAGAAGATCCATGCTGAGGTAATGGATCTTTTCAGGAGAAAAAAGGAAGAAGATGGGGCGCAGTAAGGCTTTGTACATATCTCATGCGAAGATAGGATCAATTCTACTGATCTCAGATTCTCTTCCATTGCAAGAGGATGGAATCAGCAGAGGTCTTACCTTGGCAGGATCCATTGCTTATGAAGACTTTTCTCCATCGTGTTATAGAGCATATAGCTCAGGATCCATTGTCCTGGCAGAAGCAAGTGATGATCCTTCCCAGTCGCAGGGCTATCACCTTCTTTCATAGGGCATTGGCTGAGAATATATCAGGCCCTATCCTCCCTCCATTATGCCTTACCTGGGAAGACATGCTCAAGAGAGAGCAAGGCATCGCATTGGTAGACCCTCTCAGAGCGAGGCTGGAATTATATGAAGTATATAGGACATTGATAAAAGAACCAGAACCTTTCGAATTGTTCGATTCCTGGGCCAGTGCTATCCTCAAGGACTTTAACACCTTGGATACGTATCTTATAGATGCCAAGCACTTATATACAGACTTGAGAAATCTGAAGGAGCTGGATGAATGGAGCTATCTGGATATGCAAGAAGGAGCTGAACAGCAATCTTTCAATCACTTCTGGATGAGCCTTGGACCCTTATATGAAGGCTTTCATGCAGCTCTGGCCGAGAAAGGATTAGCTACATCAGCCCGTGCACTGAGGACCTTGGTCCATGCCAAGAAAGAGACCTTGAAGGGCATGGAACGCATCCATCTCTTAGGCTTCAATGCCCTCTCGCATGCTGAAGTCGGATTGTTGGATCAATGGCATGACGAAGGGAGGTTGAAGGTATATTGGGATAGCGCCTCATTCTATCAAGATGACATAGATAATCCTGCTGGACTCTTTATCCGAAGATGGTCAATGAAGAAATGGGATCAACAAATGCTTGGGTCTTGGTCCAAGGAAAAAAAACAAAAGATCCAATATTCAGCACAGCCTCATGCCATTGCTCAATGCCGACTTGCAGGCTCTATATTGGAAGAATGGAAGGATGAAGAAGAACAGATTGCCTTGGTTCTGGCTGATGAGGCCATGTTACCGGTCATGTTGGAATCCTTACCTGAAGAACTTTCGGCCATCAACGTGACCATGGGACTTCCTATCAAAGGCCATGTGCTCCATAGGTTCCTGGAACAATATGTCCTGATTCTCCTGGATGCTAAAAGGAATAAAGAACTCTATGAGACACGGCAGATCCATGTAAAAAGTCTTTTACGTTGGCTAGATTCGGGGGTAGATGCAGGATTTTTGGCTCCTCAGTTAATGAGAGGCATCGAGCGTAAGATGATAGACAGCAGAGCCATCTTCCTTTCTGAAAAAGAATGTGAGGCATTGTTACCAGAACAGGCCATTAAGGCATTGAAGACCTTAGATTCAGAATTGGATCTATTGGATCGGGCTGTAGAGATGTTGCTGTCATTGAATCTGGAGAAGAGCTTGGATCAAGGGATCAGAGAGACCATGGTAGATATACTCTGGGCCTTGAAAGAGAGCGTGGATGAATTCCCATTCATCCATGACTTGAAGCAATTATGGAAGTGCCTACGCAGTTCTTTGGCCCAAGAAAAGATCTCATTCATCGGTGAACCTCTGAAAGGCGTTCAGATGATGGGATTGTTAGAGACAAGAGCCTTGGATTTCAAAAAGGTCATCCTGCTCGGAGTCAATGAAGGCACCCTGCCGCGCTCAAGACGCTTTGACACCTTCATACCCACTGAGATTCGCAGCTACTATAAACTGCCTACACAGAAAGAAGAAGATGCCGTCTTTGCCTATTATTTCTACCGGTTGATTCAGTTTCCTGAAGAAGTCCTGATCAGTTTTAGCTCTGAAAAAAATGAGACAGGAGGTGGGGAAATGAGCCGATATCTGCGGCAATTGATCCTAGAAGCTCCTCGTAAACATGGATGGAATGCAGAAATCAGCCCTTTGATCACTGCCACCAAGGCTACGTTGGTGAAGCCGCCAGAGGTGGTGGTCCCCAATAGTCCAGAGCTCAAGAAAGCGATAAAAAGATTCTATCAGAAAGGGATCTCAGTATCCAGATTGAATGACTTCAATAAATGCCCTCTTGACTTTTATTTCAAGAAATTACTAGGGCTTAAGGAGCTAGAAAGCCTGGATGAAGAAGTGGGAGCGAGTGAGCTGGGTACCCTGGTCCATGAAGTTTTAGAAAAGCTCTATGAACCTCATGTCGGTATGGGGAGCTTGTGCGATGTTCATATAAATCAAATGAAAAAGATCTATCCAGAGGTCTTACTTGGGCAGATCCAAGAAATGGGATTAGAACACCTGATGGCCATGGGGGAAAGTGCATTGATGAAAGAAATGGCCCATCGTATGCTCGATAATTTCTTCGAAGCCGAATTGGAAAGAGTTAAGAAAGGGCAGCTGGAGATTATAGGCTTAGAGCAGGACTATGTCTATGAGTTGCCAATGGTCTTGGCTGAAGAAGAGATCACTTTTCGCTTCACTGCCAAAGTGGACAGAGCTGAGCGTGATGCAGAAGGACTCATGATCATAGACTATAAGAGCGGTAAAGTAAAGCGTGAAGAATTGACTATCAGTGACATAGATGCTGATATCATTTTTGACCCGAAGAAATCCAAAGCCCTTCAATTGCTCTTTTATACCTGGTTGTTTTGGCGCTCAGAAGGGGAGATAGCGCGCTCAGGGATCATTTCGATGGTAGGTAAAGAAGTGGATCCTGCGCAGTTAAGACTGAGAAAAGGGGATAAGTTGAAGGAAGAGGACCTGATAAGGTTTGAAGAGATTTTGCTTGAAAGACTTGTGGGCATCTATAATTTGGAACAGTTCAAGCATGATCAAGAGAATGGCATGTACTGCGATTATTGCCCTGTAAAGGCAGAGAAGAGCTATTGAGGGAATTGATAGAGACCAGCACAAACCAAAAAAGAGCCTCGGGGGGAAGCTCTTCTTTGGAAACCTGCAAGGAAAATTTTGAAACCATCGCAATCACTTTCGAGACTGCTTTCATTATAAAGACGCCTTCCTAACACTAGGGTTGCTAGCTTGGAAGGAATAAAAGTGATTAATTTCGCCTATAAATAGTTTAATCATCTGATAATCAGATGAATAAATGTTTATTTTATGTTGAATATTCTTCCTAACAAGGCTCTTTTTCATTGAAATACACCAATTATCACTGCTGAGGGGAGTCTCAAGCATATACATGTATCTTCGTTACCTCTTAAATCAAATCCGAACGAACGAAATGAGAATCAATAAGCATATAATGGCATCAGCTTTACTAGCTATGCTTGTGGCTTGTCAAGGCGAGCAGAAGAACGTTGAGAAAAGCCCACTAGAATTAGATCAGGAGGCATACACTGGTAAAGCGTATCAAGCAGAGAAGGATGCGTCAGGATTTGCCTGGCAAGTAGACCAATTCGCTGACTTGAAGATCGTACGCTATCAAGTCCCTTCATGGGATAAGCTCAGCGACCAGCAGAAGAAACTCGTCTATTATCTGAACCAAGCCGGCCTCAGCGGAAGGGACATGATGTATGACCAGAACTACCGCCATAACTTGAAAATCAGGAATGGTCTGGAGAAGATCTATACCAGCTATACAGGAGATAAAGGGACGAATGGTTGGAATGAATTCGAGACATATCTGAAAAGAGTTTGGTTCAGCAATGGTATCCACCATCACTATAGCAATGACAAATTGGTTCCAGGATTCTCGCGTGAGTACTTCGATATCTTGGCTTCAGCAGTAGGAGTGACATTAGGCGAAGAGCCATTAAGGGCCATCTTCGATTCAGAATTCGATGCTAAGAAAGTAAACCAAGATGCCCGAAAAGGACTCTTGAGCGGGTCAGCAGTGAACTTCTATGCTCCTGACGTAACAGCTAGGGAAGTAGAGCAATTCTACAGCACACGTATTGATAAGAATGATACGAAGCCTATCGAACATGGGTTGAATTCCAAGATTGTCAAGAATGCTGCAGGTGAGTTGGAAGAGCAGGTCTATAAGGTAGGCGGAATGTATTCTGCATCCATTGAAAAGGTTGTCTATTGGTTGGAGAAAGCAATAACTGTCGCTGAGAACAAGAAGCAAGGAGATGCGCTGAAGCTCCTCGTAGAATATTATAAGTCTGGTGACCTTAGGGCATGGGACCAGTATAATATCGCATGGGTAGGAGCTACTGAAGGAGACATAGATTATATCAATGGATTCATAGAAGTATATAATGACCCTATTGGATTCCGAGGAAGCTATGAGACCGTCATCGAGATCACGGATTTCGATGCCAGTGAGCGCATGCAATCATTGAGCAAATCAGTACAATGGTTCGAGGATAACTCTCCGCTTATGGCAGAGCATAAGAAGAAGAGCGTGGTAGGAGTCACTTATAAAGTGGTTACCGTAGCTGGTGAGGCAGGTGATGCATCTCCATCTACACCTATTGGAGTGAACCTTCCTAACAACAACTGGATACGTCAGGATCATGGATCCAAGTCCGTCTCACTCGGTAACATCGTTGAAGCATACAGCAAAGCAGGAGGATCAGGTATCCTTCAGGAATTTGCTAATGATGAAGATGAGATTGCATTGGAGAAGAAATACGGAGACCTAGCAGATAAGCTTCATACAGCATTGCATGAGGTGGTAGGACACGCGAGTGGTCAAATAGAGAAAGGCGTAGGAACTCCAAAGGAGACTTTGAAAGCTTATATGAGCACCTTGGAAGAAGGACGTGCTGACCTAGTCGCGTTGTACTTCATCTATGATCAGAAGCTTGTAGAAATGGGCCTCGTAGAGTCTACAGATCTAGGTAAAGCAGCCTATGACAGTTATATCCGTAATGGTCTTTTAACCCAGCTTCGTAGATTGGAGAAAGGAAAAGATGTAGAAGAAGCGCACATGAGGAACCGCCAATGGATCTCCAAATGGGTACTTGAAAAAGGAGCCGGGGATAAGGTCATAGAAACGATTGAACGTGATGGTAAGACCTATTATAACATCACTGACTATGATAAGCTGCGCGCGCTCTTTGGAGAATTACTTCGTGAGGTACAGCGTATCAAGTCTCAGGGAGATTATGCTGCTGGTGAGGCCTTGGTAGAAGGATACGGTGTGAAAGTGGATTCTGCGATCCATGAGCAGGTATTGGCCAGAACGGAGAAATTGAACATCGCACCTTATGGCGGGTTTATTAATCCTAAGATCACCGCAGAGAGCGATGAAGATGGCAATGCTATCAAAGTAAGCCTGAGCTATCCTGATAATTTTATAGAGCAGATGCTCTATTATTCTAAGAACTACAGCTTCCTTCCAGAAGATAACTGATCCTTAGAGTTGAATAAATTCAGAGAAGGGGGCCTAGGTCCCCTTTTCTTTTTTTATCCTTGGGCACAGAATTTGGATAGCGTTAAGAACATTGAATAAAAAGACCATGAAGAATCTGATCATTATCCTGTCCCTTGCATTGATTAGCCCATCCTATGCTTCAGCTGCTGTAACCTCCTCTCCAGATCATTCTATCTGGAATTCTATCCTACAGCGCTACGTAAGTTCTGATGGGAAAGTTGACTACTCAGGCATCAAGGGAGATAGACGCTTTTCTGACTATCTGCGTACACTCAGCGGTTCTCATCCTGATGATTCTTGGAGCAAAGCAGAGAAGAAGGCGTATTGGATCAACACCTATAATGCCTTCACAGTCCAATTGATTACTCAGAATCTCCCATTGAAGAGCATCAAGGATTTGGAAACGCCTTGGGACCGTAAGTTCATAAGCATAGAGGGAAACGCTTACTCGCTCAATGACATAGAGAATAAGATACTGAGGCCGCAGTTCAAGGATCCAAGAATCCACTTCGCTATAAACTGCGCTTCCTTCAGCTGTCCTATCATGCAGAACAAGGCGTTCACGTCAGGGAATCTGGAGAGCATGTTGGAATCGGCTACCAGGGATTTCATCAATGATCCCAAACGAAATAACATCAGCACGAATAAAATAGAGATATCGAATGTATTTGATTGGTATAAAGAAGATTTCACGGCTAAAGGATCTATAGTCCAATTCCTGAACCGCTATTCGCGCAACACCATAGCTGCAGGTGCAGCTGTGAGCTATATGAACTATGATTGGAAACTGAATAATTAATTATGAGAGCCCTCCTGATGATATTCGCCAAGGTCCCTGAACCTGGCAAAGTGAAGACCCGACTGGCAGAGACCATTGGTGATGACAAAGCACTGCAGGTCTATCTGGCCTTATTGCAGCATACACACAACGTAGCTTCCAAGGTAGAAGTAGATAAGCTGCTGTTCTATAGTGGGGATTTAGATTCCTTCGATATGCTTGACTATTACCGCATCCCCAAGACAAGTCAGCAAGGAGAAGGCTTAGGCGAACGCATGAAGAATGCATTCATCAGATCATTTGCCCAAGGCTATGAAAAGGTCATCATCATGGGCTCTGATTGTTATGAACTCACTTCTGATATCATTGAAGAAGGATTCGATGCATTGGAAGAGCATGATTTCGTACTGGGTCCTGCCGCTGATGGGGGGTATTATATGCTGGGAATGAATAACTTGGAGACCTTGGTCTTCGATAACAAGACATGGAGTGGCCCGGATGTATTCTTGGATACTATCTTGGATTTGAAAGCCAAGAAAGCCTCGTATCACCTCCTTCCCACGCTGAGTGACGTGGATCATGTGGCTGATATGAGTGACGAGCTTAAGAAAGAAGTAGGGATCTGAAAGGCCCCGTATCATTGAATCAAGAACAGAAATGACCAAAATCTCCGATCCTGAAAATAGAATATGTCTTGAATGCAAACAAAGCGTCCATGGGAGAGAAGATAAGAAATTCTGCTCTGACCAATGCCGTAATTCTTATAATAATAGGCAGAACAAGGAACTGAATAGTTATGTGAGAAAGGTAAACGGAATCCTGCGCAAGAACAGGAGGATTCTTTCAGAACTTAACCCAAATGGTAAGCGCAAGTTGCCCAAGGATGAGTTGAGCAAGCAGGGGTTCGACTTCAGTCATTTCACCAATGCTTTCGTGACCAAGAATGAGAAGGAATACAGGTATTGCTATGATCAAGGCTACCTAGAGATTTCTCCAGGGTGGTACATCCTTGTCCATAAGAAGGAATATGTAGACTGAATCAGGCGCTCCAGAAGTAGATGATCACTACGATCAATACGAGCACCAAAAGCGCAAATAAGACTGGTCCTGCGATTTCGTTCTCTTCTGGTTCAATGTGATGTTCTCCCATTTCTTCTATCGTTTAGACTGCAAATTTCTACTTTTTATCCTAACAGGTGACTTTTTTCATGAGAACACGTCCTGATGGCAGTGTTGAAAAGCACTCCTTTGGTCTAATTGTGTTACAGAGGTAGAAAAGACCCCAAACTCGTCTGGGGTCTTCTATTTTATGGCTATTTTGAAGCAATCCTTATAGACCCAAGCACATGATTAAGAACATTCTCGGAGTTACCCTCGGAGTATTCGCAGGCGCAGCAATAGGTGCCATAATCTGTCAAGTCTCGGATATTCAATATGTCTGCCTTTCCCGGAAATTCTTTTTCTGCGGGAAGAAGCATCTTATATTTGATTTTCACCAAGGCGATACCAGATTGTTCTAAAGTATCAACTTTATCTCTTATATTCTGCATGCCTCGGGATTGATGGCCGGCATCCCGGTTATTCAGTTCATTCTCGAAACCGATTCCATTCCCCTCTATCTTCACCATGATACCACGTTCAATAGGGCTGAATGAGATAATCAGTTCGCCATGCCCATATATCCGTTCATATAAACCGTGTTGATGGAGTTTTCAATAAATGCTTGACTCAAGTGAATAGCAGCAATTCTGCCAAAAGGGGCAAAAAATCCCTGAGCTAAGCTTCATTCTACCACCCAAGTGGCTTGGAAGCGCTCATCCCCTGAATTCAATAGGACGATATACATACCAGGTTCCAATGAAACTCTTGGCTGTATGACTAAGCCATTGCCCTCTATATCTGACTGAATCCATTGGTCAAAAAGGACCCTGGACCTCAGATCATAGATCTGGATATGAGATTGCTCTTTTTCAAGCACAAGACTGCTCAATTGGATAAGAAGTTCTCGTCCATTTCCAGGATTGGGACTGAGCTTCAATGTGCGTTTTTCTTGAACTATTGACTTTTCGCCATCTGCTATCTCTTGGATTCCAGGAGGATAAGGGACTAGGAAAGATGATTCAGTGCTGAGCCCTGACCATTCGCTGTACCCAGTTCCATTTGCACAGGAGCATCTGACCTCGAAACCATAGTGTTTCCCAAGCTTGAATGGGACATTCGGGTTGTTATAGAGCGCAATATTGAAGTTCAATGTGCTTCCATTGGTCTGTCCTATCACTTGTGTATTCGTGAGATTATGGAAAGCGGGATTCCCTGACTCATAGGATCCGTTCAGAAGTCTTCCACCGCGCACTTGGCAATCATTGCTGCCTTCAGGATTGCTCCAGGTTCCATTGACACGGGGATTCAGCGTTCCAAATCCAATCTCGACCACATCCATGTTAGTAGGATCTTGGCATAGATTAAGAGGATAGATGATTAATTGGTCTGTGGCCATTTTATTCCCACAAGCATCTGAGCTGTACCAGGTTCGTGAAATCCATGGTTGACATGCGATACTCTCCATGGTTCCTTGCAACACTGATCTGCTGGTCAATGTTCCAGTCGCAGAGACCAGGTTTCCATTTACCGTTCCATTCATATTGATCCAAGAAGAGAATCCTACATCAGGGCTGATGTTATTCGCAGCTGTTCCCATCTGGAAGCCAAATAGCAAGGAAGAAGGTGACTGAGAAAGACTGAGGAAAGATCCGTTCAAATTCCCTTTTCCGCGCAAGAAGGAATGCTCAGAGTCTATGACGTAGTAATTCCATGCAGTCCAAGCATTACCGGCAGCCGCTGCATGACCTTGGTCATCTTTATAGCTTCTCGGAATGAAAGGAGGACTGACAGTATTCTGGGAATTCCATGCGGTCCAATTCGCTTTATTATCCAGTTCTAAGTGTACTTCCCATTTAGCATTGCTGCCATCGGTGGCTTGAAGTTCACCAGATAGATATGCTCCATCAACTGTTTCTATGAGATAAACAGGAGCACTGCTCCAAGTGAAATAATCAGGAACTCCGGTTATTCCGGTGAGATAAAGTGCTTGTGTGCCAGTGAGATTTGGCAATACCTGATGCACTTTATCACTGCTGCTGAAATTCTTAATATCTAAGGTCACTGCTCTAGATCCAGCCTCTGTATCAATAGATGTAATAACAGGAACAGCAGGATTATTCCCGCATGTGGCGAGGATATTGGCTGGGTAGGATGACATCGTTGGCGGGATAGCCTCTTGACATTGGATGGTCAATGCGCATACAGTCCCTGGATCAGACCAATTCCCAGCTATCTGACATTCTACAATAACTTGATAGGTGTTTCCTTGGATCAATGCATTTCCTGCTCCAACGGTGCTGAGAAGCAGTCCATAATTAGGAGTGGTGGCTACATAAGCACCTTCAGGACCACTGAATGTAAAGCGATACATCTCAGCGCCTGTGACTTGATCTGCGAGCACAGTAGTGTTCTCTGTGACAGTGGCTCCGCAAAACTGAGGACGTAGTTGGGTGCTTGGCGGAGTAGCATTCAGACCTATAAGGCAAGTCTCTCCGAAACCGCTCCAGAGATCCTGGGTGTTGCCATTCGCAGCCACTGTTACCCTGTGCTGTATTTGTACTTCATACATCTGGCCATATTGCAGCCAAGGAATATTGACCAATTGAAAAGAGAAAGGATAAGCATTGGTTTGTTGGACGACCTGAGACTGAGTTCCGTCTATGCTCTTGAACCAGAACCCATATCCACTTACACCTACGACAGGGCTTATGTATAATTGACCTTGATCCTGGCGCTCAGCCAATACCACATCTTGCAGTTGCAGATTCATACGACCACAGTCCTGATCTCTCAATCTCGCATCAGCGAAGGTCTTTATCTGAACCTGAACTTGTAGTCCTGCGCCAGCGCTAGCATCGGCATTGAAGACCCTGAAATAATAGGTCTGACCTGCTGTCAGGCCTCCATGTTTATAGCGTTCTATCAGACCAGGTCCATAAGCATTCCCACATCCGATGGAAGTGCCACCACAGCTACTGTAGAGCTCAATCACCGCGTCATAAACTGCCACAGGATCCTGAGCGAGGATGATGTCATTGCTAGAAAGAGCGGTGAAATGATACCATACGTCATCGTTGGCATTTCCTATACATGCAGCACCAGAAGAGGTGTTTCCCAAGGAATTAACCTGCCAAGTAGATTGGCCGAACTCACTCGGAGTCAGATTGATAGCACCTGAGCACTGTTCATTAGGAACAGTCTGAGCGCAGATGCTCAGTGGCAACATGAATACGAGAAGGAGGGCCTTGACTGAAGTTCGCATTTAGGATGGCTTGAGAATTGAGGCAAAGTAAGCTCTTTGGCCCTTGCCCATCAAGCGTTCCCAGCCCTATGACTTCTTCTTGTTCGCTTTTGTAATCTCGCGCTCAATGATGGTATCCAACTGATCCGTACCTATCTTCTTCGCGATAATATTCTTGTCCTTATCCAACAAGAGAACTACGGGTGTCGAATTCACATCATAATAGGTTCTGAAAGGGGAAGGATGACTGGGGTCATCAGATACATTGATTAACTGATTCATCTCCTTATGGCTGTTTAGATATTCTATCCATTCCTCTGTCTCATAAGGATTTCCTACTGCGTAAATCTGCACTCCCTGATCCTTATACTTCTCATAGAGCTTGACCAGTTTTGGGTTCTCTTTCTTGCAATGACCACAATCTGGATCCCAGATATAGACCACCGTGAATGAAGCATCAACATCATAGAGCGAGATGAAATTAGTTCCAGTAGTATCAGCCATGCGCATGAATGGGGCTTTCTGACCTAGGAGCGTAGGTTTCATCTTCAATGCACGGTCAGTGACATTGGCCAGATTCGTACTGTCCATCCAAGTGGCCTGTCCAGTCATATAGTACTTCTCTATCATGTTCACGAATGCTTCATCCATGCCCATGATATTGCTGGTCTCAAAGGAATAGGTACAGAAATGCACTACATATTTGAATAGATCATCATCATACTTGACATCTTCTATGATGCGATCAGCATACTTGGATACCGTATCGGGATCCTGCAATAAAGCCGTCCCGAAGAAGTCCTTCAATTTCCTATCGAACTCAGGGGTGCGCACGACCCTAGGGTCGCTCAGTGGCATGTGATCGAAGAAGTGATCTAGATAATAATGGTATTGGAACATGCTATCAGTGACATTTCCAGCTTCATCTACAGGTGCATCAGGAATAGGCACCGCAATAGACATATTGATTACAGTGGCAGCCCAGCTCTTTGGATTATTCTTGACGAGATTGGACTGATAGGCTTGCACTTCCTTATTGATCTCTACGATGCGTGTACTTGCCTTCTTGGAAGCTGTACTGTCCGTATCAGGATTGATGAGTACCTCATTCAATCTTCCTACCTCTACTTTACGCTCATTGATATATTTGACATAGTCATAGTAGAGTTTGTTCACTTCTGAACCCTTCACTTGGAAATTCATGATGAGGTCATTGGTATCAGAGACCACCTCGAAGAATTGGTCATCATCTATTAGGATCTCAAAGAACTTAGGCCCAGGAGTGACGAGGGCATATTTTCCGCCTTTCAAGGGCTTTTTCCCAGTGAATATGGCTTGCCCCTTTTTATTGACCATGGCCGTATCAGCGTAATAGAGTTTCGCCCCAAAGTAATTGGCCAGATACATAGTGGTATCCTTCAATGGGTTCACAGTGACCTTGATCTCATAGCCTTGGGCTTTAACACCATGAAATGAAAGGAGAATGAAAAGGAAAAGAATGGCTCTTGTCATGGCTTGTTCATTGAGTTTATTTTTGCGCATTGCGAATATAAAAGCATACGATCTAAGACAAATTTCAGGCCATTTCGGTCGCTGTCTTGAATTCGCTGGTGAAATGGAATTGTATCTCGGGGTTATTCTGTTTTTCTAGGTTCAATATCCACTGAGATGGGGCCAAGAAAACCTCGTTGCCATCCTTGTCCAATACGATTTCCTGGGTCTTCAATCGGCAGAATTCCTTCAGTTTCTCAGTTTTCTCGCAGGTAAGCCAACAAGCCTTGTAGAACTTCAGAGGTCTGAAGTCACAGCTGGCACCATATTCATGTTCTAAACGATACTTGATCACATCGAATTGAAGTTCACCCACTACACCTACGATACGTTGATTTCCTATCTCTTTGGTGAATAATTGGGCTACACCCTCATCAGTGAGCTGGCTGATGCCTTTTTCTAATTGCTTGCTCTTCATCGGGTCGGTATTGACTAATTCCTTGAAGAGTTCAGGAGAGAAACTCGGTATCCCGCGGAACATGAATTCCTTTCCTTCAGTCAGGGTATCGCCTATCTTGAAATTCCCTGTGTCATAGAGTCCCACCACATCTCCTGGATAAGCCTCTTCTATCAAACTCTTATTCCTGGCCATAAAGGTGGTCGGATTGCTGAAGCGCACTTTCTTTCCTTCCCTGACATTATAGTAAAAGGTGTTCCGCTCGAATTTCCCTGAACAGATGCGCAGGAAAGCGATCCTATCACGGTGCTTGGGGTCCAGATTCGCATGAATCTTAAACACGAAGCCTGAGAAATCAGGATCCGTAGGAGCGATGCTTCCCTCGGTAGTCTCTCGGCCTTGTGGCATAGGAGCGATACGGCAAAAGGTATCCAGCAGTTCCTGCACCCCAAAGTTGTTCACCCCACTCCCGAAGAATACCGGAGCGATCTCCCCACGGGCATATGGCTTAGGGTCAAAGGTCTCGTAGACGCCATTGATCAATTCAACATCCTCTCTCAGCTGGGCTGCTTGATTTCCAAGCAGTTTATCCACTTTCTCATCGGCCAGGTCTTTGAAGATGAGAGATGTTTTCTCCACCTTGGTCTTTCCGGCATCGAAGAGTTTCAATGAAGAGTCAAAGAGGTTATAGATCCCTTTGAACGTAGCGCCTATTCCTATAGGCCAGCTCAATGGACGCACATGGATGTCCAGCTTTTCCTCCAATTCATCTAAAAGGTCGAAGGCATCCTTTCCTTCCAGGTCCATCTTGTTCACGAAGATCATCACAGGCGTCTTGCGCATGCGGCATACCTCCATAAGACGTTCTGTCTGTTCCTCTACACCTTTCACGCAGTCAATGACCAAGATTACACTGTCTACAGCGGTCAATGTACGGTAGGTATCCTCTGCGAAGTCCTTGTGACCAGGAGTATCCAGAATATTGATATTCAAGTCATTATACTCGAATCCCATCACCGAAGTAGCCACCGAGATACCACGCTGTTTCTCTATTTCCATAAAGTCAGAGGTGGCGGTTTTCTTGATCTTATTAGACTTCACTGCACCCGCTGTTTGGATAGCACCTCCATAGAGCAGGAACTTCTCCGTGAGTGTGGTCTTTCCCGCGTCAGGGTGGGAGATGATGGCGAAGGTCTTCCGCTTCTTTATTTCTTCAATTAAGGACATGGCAATTTTTAAGCGCAGACAAAGGTATCACGCTGGGAGGGATGATGCACAGATTTTAGAAAGCTTTAACGGAAATCAGGCTAAGAAGAAGCTCATTCGGCTTTATTCCTGAGGAAATAGCGGAATTCAAGCTGTATAGCTGAGTGATAAGCGGTCAATTCAGAAGTGGGTTCCCCTGTGTCATCGGTCAAGGTCATGCTGAACAGATTGGTCAGACTGGGATTATAGCGTAATCCAATCTCGAAGTCTTCTTTGATCTTGGTTCCTATACCCAGATCCAAAGCAAAGTCAAATCCTATGTTGATCATACCCCCATGATTGAGCTTTCCGTTCACTTTCGTGTGTTGGGTCAATGCAAAAGCAAGGTCGGGTCCTCCTGTAATAAAGAGCTTGGAATTTGGGTCATAACGCACTAGGAGCGGCACTGAGAGATAGGTAATGAAATGACTCTCTTGAAAGACACTTTGACGATATCCTTTGGCCTTCAGTTCGATCTCAGGCATAAAGGAAAGTTGATCACTTAAGGGCATAAACATGCTCAGACCGACCATGGGCGTAAAGCTCTCTGAAAAGTTGAAAAGTGTTTTGTCATAAGGAGCAGTTGCATGGATCCTGAGGTCGCTTGCCACCAAACCCACTTTCACCCCGAAGTCTACCTGAGCTTTACCAAGGATGAATAAGCTAGAAAGAATAAGGCTGAGTATGAGTCTATGCATCCAATGGAATTTCTTAGTCCAAAGCTAACAACCAGAATCTAACATCAAGAAATTCCTTCCTTATAAGTCTTAATGGCTCTATCTCTGGCCATAGCATGATCCACCATCGGAGCAGCATAGCTGGCTGTTCCATATTCTGGCACCCATTTCTTGATGTACTTCAGATCCTTGTCGAAGCGGTCCATCTGGCTGCTGGGATTGAAGACCCTGAAATAAGGAGCTGCATCACATCCAGTTCCGGCAGCCCATTGCCAATTCCCATTGTTGGAAGAGAGTTCAAAGTCTAAAAGCTTTTTGGCAAAATAGGCCTCGCCCCATCGCCAATCTATCAGCAGATGCTTGCATAAGAAACTCGCCACCACCATGCGCACCCGGTTGTGCATGAGGCCCGTGGCGTTCAGTTCTCGCATTCCCGCATCTACCATGGGGAACCCTGTCTTTCCTTGGCACCAAAGCGAGAATTCCGCTTCATTATTGCGCCATGGAATGCGGTCATATTTTTCTCTGAAACTGTTGTGCACGACCTTGGGAAAATGAAAAAGGATCTGCATGAAGAATTCACGCCAGATCAGCTCTTTGGCAAATGTTTCACTTACGTTCATCGTTCTGCGAAATGCCTCGCGCACACTGATGCTCCCAAATCGTAAATGCACGCTGAGCTGCGAGGTTCCTTCCTGCGCAGGAAAATTTCGCTTGGCTTCATAAGCCTTGATGCGCTCAGATTCCAGCTGATAATCTTTCACTTTAATGGTAGATTCCTTGAAGCCAATATCCTTCAAACTTGGAAAGTTCGGAGCTTTTTCAAAGGCATAGAATCCGTCTTTTTCACGCTTGCTTGAATAAGCCTGAATCATGGAAGGGTTGAAGTGAGATAACCACTTCTTGCTATAGGGAGTATAAACCGTGTATGGTTTTCCATCATCCTTTGTTACTTCCTCCTTCGCGAAGACGACCTGGTCTTTATGAGTATGAAGGGCAATGCCTTTTTGAGCAAGAAGAGCCTTGACCTCCTTATCTCGCATCAATGCATAAGGCTCATAATCCTCATTGCAATGCACTTCAGAGAATTCATATTCAGCGAGAATTCCTTTCCAGATTTCTAGAGGATTTCCGTGAAGGACCAAGAGACTGGATCCTCGCTTTATTAGCTCCGTATCCATCGCTTTCAAACGTTCATGGATGAAATTCACACGGGCATCATCAGCCTCCAATTCTTGAAGAATATCCTCATCGAAGATGAAGAGCGAAAGCACAGGAAAGCCGGAGTCTAAAGCAGCACAGAGCCCATGATTATCTTCTAGGCGAAGGTCTCGCCTGAACCAATGTATGCTGCTTTTCTTGCTCATTTATTCAAGACAATGATCAGCACTTAATTGCTGTCTCTCAGAATCAATCTACCCAGTCAGCCACGAAGAGGTTGGTAGCACGTGCACCGCCATTATGCCTATTCGATGCGAAGACAATTTTCTTGCCGTCATACGAGAACATAGGGAAGGAATCGAAAGCCGTGTCATAGGTGATTTGCTCTAATCCGGTTCCGTCTACATTGATCATGAAGAGGTTGAAAGGGAAGCCACGCTCGCTGAGGTGATTGCTGCAGAAGATGACCTTATTCCCAGAAGGATGGAAGAAAGGCGCCCAATTCGCATTGCCGAGTTGAGTGATCTGGCGCAGTTCGCTGCCATCTACATTGCAGATGAAAAGCTCCATCTCTGTTGGTTGCACGAGGTTCTGTGCCAATAAATCCTTGTACTCCTTAATAGCCTCAGGCGTCTTAGGACGTGAAGCGCGGAAGATGAGTTTGGTTCCGTCAGGAGAGAAGAAGGCACCGCCATCATAGCCCAGCTCATGGGTCACTTGCTTCATATCTGATCCATCAATGTTCATGGTCCAGAGTTCCAAATCCCCGCTGCGGGTACTGGTGAATACGATCTTATCACCCTGAGGAGAAACGGTAGCTTCCGCATCATATCCCTTGTTCTTGGTGACTTGTTTAATGACATTTCCTTTCAGGTCAGAGATGAAGATGTCAAAGCCTTCGTAGATGGGCCACACATACTTCTCACCACGCGGAGGCTCAGCAGGGCAGGCCGCATCAGCGAGATGCGTAGAAGCGTAAATGATAGTGCTGTCACCCGGCATGAAGTAGCTGCAGGTAGTTCTTCCTTTCCCCGTAGAAAGAAGGGGAGGAGCCTGAGTTCCTATGAAAGTCTCCGTGCCAGGAGCCATCATATAGATTTGATCGCAGGCAGCACCCCAGGCATCATTTCTAGCTTGGAAAACCAATTTAGAATCATCAAAACTCCAATAAGCCTCTGCATTATCACCGCCATTGGTGAGCATCTTGATGTTCTTCAAATGCTTCTCCTCAGGATAAGCAAGCGAATCTACAGGAGCTTCTATAACAGGTTCTACGGTCTCAGTCTTGGGTTCAGCAGGAGCAGAGCACGCAACAAGAGCGAGGACGAAAAGCGGAAGAAAAAGGTTCTTGAACATGGATATTTTTTTAATAGGAGGGCGAATATCGGAAGAAGGGCGGAAACAGAATGAAATGCTGGGGAATTTTGAAAAGTAGGCTTATTCAATCACCACCTTCTCAGAGAACAGCCTCCCATCACGGCTGGTGATGATTAAGAAGTATAGGCCGGGAGGAGTTTGAAGTTCATCTGTTTGAAGTTTGAGGCTAGATCCCATATCATGATTTGCATTCAATCTCAATTCTTCAAATTTCAAATAAACAACCTGCCCTTTACTATTTACCAGACTCAGCCTCTCTGCCTGAACGCCTGACGGTAAGCGGACACTGAGGGTAGCCGAAGTGCCTGCTGGATTAGGCCATACTTCTATGCCAGATGCGAATTCACTTTCATGAAGTCCTACTGGGGCACAACCTTGCCATTCCAGATCACCACATGCATCTACTTTTACCAACCACGATTTGTCTCTTGGGTCAGTTGCATCATCATGGAATTTCCCAGCCATGATGTAGCCGCCATCAGGTGCGATTTCAATGTCGTATAAAGTGTTGTCACAGCTTGAACATGGGTCATATGCTAACTCCGTGTACCAGTCAACTTGGTAAGACGGATTCAATTTAGAAATGAATGCCCTCTTGTGCAGAATTTCATCTATGTATCTATGATGATTTCCTAGAATAATCAAACTGTGGTCTTCTAGTTCAATAATCTTAGCTAGACCACCAGCCGCCATGTCATCATTTTCAAATACATCAACATAACCTTCGAACTGGTCTGAGTTAGGATCCAACGTGTACAAACGAATTTTGAAATATGACCAAGAAACATTGCTCGTGCCTGGGACTTGCTCTGTTCCAATAGTCTGGGATACAACTAGGTTACCATCAGACTTCAATGTATGAATCATTATCCCCCTGAAAATTCCTCCAGTACCTTCAAAGCTATTTAGCAGAATACCTGATTGGGATAACGTTTCTATATATCCCTCTGTATCGCCACCCGCGCTACTTGCACCACTTACTACATAGCCATTATCCAATGCGCTGATTTGCACATTCCTATATGCCCCAGTAGGAGGATGAATGACCTGTGTCCAAAGCAGTTCTCCTTCAGTGTCCACTTTAGCTATAAAAGTGCCGCGCACCCCAGGGCCATTCCCGTGTTCTCCTGCAAGTATGAATCCATCTTCGTCCCAAGTGTGGGTGAACACGTAAGTATATGGTGCATACATATCCAGTTTCTTAGTCCAGAGGGTGTCCAAGCTATTATCCACCTTCATCAAGAATCCCTTGGTGCCTTCAGAATCGACTATAGCATGGCTCATCAAGAATGACTCTTCCCCCGGTATCCTTTGAAAGCAATTGGTAATTCCACTGTATACATAACTATCTGGAAAAAGTAAGTTGTTCTCAGTAACAATCGAACCGTCCACATCCAAAGTGCGCAATAGCTTGAATTGGACACTATTATTGATTCCTCCTCCCCAAACAAAATATTGATCATTCATTATCTCAATATTCGTAACTCCTTCTGAAATCAAATCTCCTGAAACTCCAGTCACCTGATTGAAATAGACATACTGCGATATACCGTGAGTATGACAGAAGTATAGGGATAATATGAGAATGAGCAATCTCATCGCTGCACCTCAAGTGATTTGTTACTAATAATTTGTCCCGCTACATTTCTAAGGCAAATCGAATATGTCCCTTGACTTAATCTTGAACAATCCATTGAAATTAATCGTTGACCTTCAGATAAACGAATCTTGTCGTGCACGATTCCAAGATTATCAACAATACTTATTTCGAATTCCTCAATAGCATTTCTTAGCTCAACTTATACAAAACTGCTAGCTGGATTGGGAAACAATGAAACTTCCATGTCTAAACTAACAGCCGGTCTGTTATTTGAGAAGGCCCTGTTCGATTTCTGCACCTCTTCAGGGTCGACCAACACTTCGTTAAAACGGTATCCAGCAAAGTCATTCAAAATCACCTGTGCTAGACCGGAGGCGCTTGTAGAATGCTTGAAGGCTATAGTGAATAGGCCATCCTCTTGTAAGCTATTTAATTCTGGATGAACCATTCCTTTCAAAACAATCAATGTTGAATAACACTCTTGGAAATCAAGATACTCCTGATCTTTCCTACTTGTAAGATCAATGTCCTCAGGAATGCTATTCAATAGCTCAGAAGCCCTGAGGATGTCATTATATTCTATAGCAAGATCTATTTGGAAATAACGTTGATGTATGGTCTCCTTTCCTTCTAGAAGACTCTCTATAATTCCTATTTTGTCCGTGATCTCTTCATCATCTAAGATTAAGAGCAAGGCATGGTCCATATTGGTCTCATCAGACTCATCAGAGAAGGGAACAAGCAGTAACAGCTCTTCCTCTGTCAATGCATCCAATGGACGGGCTTCTGCTTCCCAAGCTCCCAATAAGGTTCTAAGGCTTTTATACCGCTCAAGACTTGCCAAGGCTTCCTCATCATACCCATAGCTTTGAACTCCTCTGTAGATGCTTTTTTCATAAGGGAAGTCAGCGACATATAGACTCTTCTTCCAAAGTACCTCACCTTGCATGTTCATCTTCACCAGAGAGTCTGCTCTTTCAGGATCGTCAGAATCAGAAGTATTGAAATGTGATACGGTCATGTAAAATACATCCTCTACATGCGTAACATTTCCCCACCTTCCAAGTGCAATACTGAGATGCGGATATGGGCTTTCAAGTTCAATAGAATCAAGGATGCCGCCATTATTATCAGTAATAAGTAGATAACCTATGACATGAGATATGGTAGTATCAACGATAACGCCATTAAAAATCAGAGTTTCTCCGCTGTGAATTACGCCTTCAGCTCTTGCACCACCATTGATGTAAAAAGGATTATCATAAGCGATATTAAAAGTCTCTTGGGCACTCAGAAGTTGAGCGCCCAAGAGAGATACTAAAACTATATACTTAGAAAACCTCATCATTCTAAACTGAAGGTCTTGGATTGCATAGTTCTGCCTTCATAACTCAAGGTAGCTATATATAAGCCAGGCTGCCAATTTTTTAGGTTCTAAATTTATCAAATATTTGGTCCAGGTCACATTCCCACTGGGGATGAATAACACAGGCTAAAAGTCCAATAGTTCACACTTCTATCAGATCAATCGCCATTCCAAAGACCTTTTTCATCGCCTTGGTGGGCAGATTCTAATCTGGTCTGAAGGTGATGACTTTGATTAAAGTCCTTCCTCCAGTCTCTAGGATGTGGGCCTTCATTCTACCATCAATTGCACACTGTCATACCAGGTTCCCCTTGGATGCATCCAATGAAGGATGTACTGGCCAGAGGAAAGGGCGGGGAGATCCAGGTGCAGGAGGAATGGGTCATTATTTCCAGTGGCTTGGATACAATAGTCTTGACAATGCAGTGGTAAATAATGGACTATGTATAGTTGAGAGCAAAGAAGAAGATGTAGTTAGAAAGGCTGTTGATTGGAGAGATGAAAATGAGATTCTTGCTGATGGCCTTCCCAATCTTAGATCTTACTCTTATACATCCTCTAATGTGTGGTCAAAGTATAGATTTGGACTTGGCAGGTATGAAATGCGATTCCGCATTCAAAATGCAAAAGGTCTTCTTCCAGCGTTTTGGAATTTTAATGCAGAGAATGAGATATGGAACGAAATTGATTTTTTTGAAATATATGGGAATGAAGATCAAACGTGGACTGGTACAGTTCATCACGACATAGATGGAGATGGTTGTTCAGAGAAATGTCCAGCTAGTATTGAGAATGCTGCTGACTTTAATCAGTGGCATACAATAGTATGTGAAGTAGATTTTGACCATATTACTTGGATATTGGATGGGAATACAATTCTTAGACATGAACCTCGGTATGTGACGGCTGCTGGTAATCAAGTACAATGTGGTGACGACATAGCTGTTCAAACTCTGTTTCAAAACGCTTGGTGGCCTTATGGAGAATCACACATTATCTTTAATACAACGATTCATGGTGGTATAAATGGGATTGATGCAACAACACTTTTCCCGGCTTATTTCTACATTGACTTCATAAGATTCTACAAAAAGGAAGGGTGTTGCGGGGATATTGTAATTAGCGATAATTCAGATTTTGAATTAGATCCACACGATGACGTGTTCAATTATATTTGTGCTGAAAATATTCTCGTTTCTTCAAATGCAACCCTAAACGCGAATGAGAATATTACATTAATTGCCAAGGAAGAAATAGTTTTTGAGCCAGGATTTGTTGCTGAGGAAGGTTCTTATATTGAAACAATGATTGAACCTGATGTCGTTCCTTGTTGTCCAATAAATATTACCTTGCCTTTGACAAATGTTTTTACACCAAATGGAGATGGGGTTAATGATAATTACTGTGTACTAGTGACAGGTGCTTCCTCTTACAACGTATACGTTTATGAGAGCTGTCAAGGATGCGGTAGCCTAGTTTATTCTGGATCAGGTTCTATTAGTCCAGGTCAAACTAAGGTTTGCGTATGGGATGGCGATGGACAGCCTAGTGGCGGTATTTTCGCGATAGTGGTTGAGTTCTATAACTCTTGTAACGACCAGCCAGTTGGGGCTGGAACAACTGTGCATCTATTTAGATCCCAAGAAACTAATAATGATTCAAGTGAAAATGAATTGTCAATTCATCATTTCGAATCTACTCAGTTAGGATATATTCCATCAACTAATCCACATTCACATTATTTTACTCAAAAACAAAGTTACATTCAAGATGTCACATTACCATTATCTGTTAATTCCCCATCTCAATTACAGCCTAGTTTCATTTCTACTCAGGAAGAAATTGAAGTCAGACTAATTCCTAACCCCTCAAGTGATTTATTTGCAATCGTTTCATCTGGGTCATGGGGAGATGGTTCGAATGTCGAGATTTATAATTCAATAGGTGAAATGGTTTTGTTCAGGACAATTACCTCTGATAAAGACGGTGTTATTTCGGTTTCATCACTCTCAGATGGCCTTTATAATGTGATAATAAGAATAGAGGATGAAATAGTTTTCAAAAAACTGATGGTGACTAAATGACTAAATGTTTATTTTTTATTTTTGTGCTAGCTTCTTTTGACTTATTCTCTCAGATTTCACTTGGAGGTTTTGGCCAGACTGGAAACGAACGTTTTCAGAGAACTTCTGGTGAAAGGTATCTTATGAATTCTTCAATAAAAACTAATCTCGGGTTTGGGATTGAGTTTGATATTCACCGAGAAAACAAGGGACTTTGGAGAACAACGATTAGTAAAACAAAAGTTGATGTCTTTTATGAGATTGAGCAATTCAGTCTGAATTCCTCATTTGCAAAGTCAGGAAATCATAGCTTTTATCGATATGTTTTTACCATTGAGCACCTATGGCGAATAAATGAAAACAAACGACTTCAACTATTGCTAGGACCAGGGTTGGGAGTGAGTTATTTGGATATGATTAGCTCAAGAGGAGAAGGATTTGATACCAAATTAATAGAATATGTGACAGTATCTGGTGATACCATTTTAGCTCCAGGACCGGTTTATTATAGTTTTAATTCTAGGAATAGTGATGCGCTTTACCATGGTTCTATTCAAGTGAATCTTACTCTCCAAATTAAGTATGAGCTGAGAAACCATATTTCTTTATTGCTCAATTCTACTGGTCTATTTGGAGTCTCACCTATCATTCGTGATGAAAGATTAGAATCTACTGCAAATGTAGGATGGCTAATGGGGATAGGTTTGCTCTTTGAAATTGACTAGAATCCGTTCCTGGGAATATTCTTTTTCAAAAAACCATGAAACACCATAAGCGCCCACATCAGATGCACCTGATCCCCAATGTCTTTTCTATTCAGATCCATCGCCAATTTCTTCAAACCTGCTTTCTTGAAATAGCCTGAGTCAGTGAGCAGCCCGTCTTCAAGAACGGCTTTCATGCGGCTGTTTAATGGGCCAAGGAACCAGGATTCCAAGGGCACTTCAAAACCTTTTTTCTTGCGTTGGAAGATCTCAGCGGGTAGGAGGGAAGCGAAGGTCTGTTCTAAGATAAATTTTCCTTTTCCTTTTGCCAAGCGTTGGGAAGCACTGAGCTGGTGGGCAAAGTCTACCACTTCATGATCCAAGAAGGGGACGCGCACTTCCAAGCTATTGGCCATGCTCATGCGATCTACTTTGACCAACATGTCATTGGGCAAGACCAGTTCAGAGTCACATCTTAGAACTTCCTCCATGCCTTCATCTAAAGGGAGGTATCGCTTGCGGGCTTCTTTGCTCAGGCCTTGCACATCAAGGGAAAGCAGTGCTTCTAAGTTTTCTTCAGAGGTCCAGCTGCTCCATTTCCAGAATCGGTCTGCTGCCGCTGCATCAGCTACGCTGAGGTAACGTTCTATCTGCCTCACACGGTTCCCTAGACCGCTGCTGCGCCCGCTGGGAAGCATGGACCATACAGGACGGGAGGCTCTGAACAGCCCATCAGTCCAAGGAGATGCGATGGCTCTGAGATGTGCCTGATGCTTATTATATCCCCCGAAAAGCTCATCAGCTCCATCCCCTGACAGGGCCACGCTGACTTCTTTACGGGCAAAATGAGAAAGCGCATACACCGCGATGGCCGAGGAATCAGCGAAGGGCTCATCTATATAGTCCAACACGGCATCCAAGGAATGCAATAATTCCTCTTCATGGATATGCAAAGTGCGATGGTCAGAGCCAATGTGCTGGGCCACTTGTTCGGCATACTTGCTCTCATCAAAATAGCCCTGATCCTTAAAGCCAATGCTGAAGGTCTTCAGGTCTTTTTTCTCCTTTACTGCCAAGGCTGCGATAATGCTGGAATCTACGCCCCCGCTCAGGAAACTACCCAGAGGAACATCGGCTACCAATCTCTTGCGCACGGATCCTTCAAGCAAGGAATACAGTTCTTTCTCAGGCGAAGCGTAGTTTTTCTTCTGGCTGTGCCGAATCTCATAATAGCGCTGGATCTTGGTCTTTCCTGCGCTATGTGTAAGGAAGTGACCGGGAAGTAAGTGGTGAATTTCATCATAGATGCTATGAGGCCCGGGGATATAATTCAATTGGAAAAAGAGATCCACAGAAACTGGATCTATCTTTTTCTCCGGCATCAATGGAGCGATAGCTTTCATCTCCGAAGCAAAAAGAAGGGAATCTTGAAGCGTAGCCCAATATAAAGGCTTGATGCCTAATCGGTCTCTGACGATGATTGTTTCTTCTTTCTCTTTATCATGAAAAGCCAATGCGAAGAAGCCATTCAAGTCTTTTAGTCCGGCCGTACCGTGAAGGATGAGCCAATGCAGGAGCACCTCGGTATCGCCTGAGGACTGAAGGGTGACACCTTGTTCTGCTAAGCGAGCAGCGAGGGTACGGTAATTGTATATCTCCCCATTGAAGACCAAGGTATAGCGGCCGCTGGGATCCTGCATAGGTTGATCAGAAGCTGCGGAGGTGTCTATGATGCTGAGACGGGACTGGCCAAGACGGGCCAAGCCACTGAGCACATACGCTTGACGGTCAGGTCCACGCAAAGCGAGGGCGCTGAGCGAAGCAGAAAGATCAGCACCTTCGGCCTCTGATCCATGAATACCTACGATTCCGCACATGCGGCTAAATTAGAACGATGAACGTGAAGATACTCGCCCTGATCCTGATATTCCCAGGAATGCTCTGTGCGCAGCTCCAGGAAAAAGTGAATTCCATAGCTGAAGAAGCTGCTATGAGGCCCGCCCAATGGTCTTTCTTGGCCAAAGACCTGGCAAGTGGAAAAGTTTTGGCAAGCTATGATAATGAGAAGCGAGTGAGCCCCGCTTCTACCTTGAAGACCTTCACTTGCTACGCGGCCATGGACATTTTAGGCGCTGATCATGTGTTCAGCACCCGCATTGGAGCGAGCGGAAAAGTGAATGCAGAAGGCGTACTGCTCGGAGATCTAATTATAGAAGCAGGCGGAGATCCTGCATTGGACAGCGAGGAATTCGGGAAGGAATATGGAACAGGAGCTTCCCTCGCTACGCAGATCCTTTCAGCACTTCGCAGTCATGGCGTGAAGAAGATCCAAGGCGATATCATCATTGACGAAAGGATCTACAGCGGAGAAGACGTCCCTGATGAATGGACTTGGCAGGACATGGGGAATTACTATGCCGCAGGAGCCCATGCTTTCAGCTATAAGTCCAATAGCTTCGTGGCGACATTGCAGAGCACCGATCAACTGGGCGCAGTGACCAGATTAAAGGGAGTGACTCCAGAACAAGCTGGATTAAGCATCATCAATGAAGTGAAAGGAGCCAACATACGTGGAGATGAAGCGTATTTCTATGGATCTCCAGGAACCAAGGAAATGCGACTTTCAGGAGAGATTCCATTGGGACAGAAGAGTTTTGATGTGAAAGGAGCCATGCCAGATCCAGCAAGGGCATTCATCGGAGAATTAAAAACATTGTTCGAGAAAACGGGCATCCAAGTCATGGGTTTGAAGACCGAGGATAGAGTAGCCAAAGACGAAACAGGTAGCATCATGGTAGAGGAATTTCTGCTGCTTGATTCTCCCGAGTTAGAACGATTGGTCGCGCATTGTTTGATGGAGAGTAACAACCTTTTTGCAGAGCATTTCATACGGCAGATTTCCCGCGCCAAAGGAGGCGATGGCAGCACGAATGATGGCATAGAGAAAGTCCTAGAATGGGCTAAGACCAAGGGCTTGGATACACAAAGCATCAGTTTGAAAGATGGGTCAGGCCTTTCCCGTGGCAATGCCATCACGGCAGATTTCATGGTTGCATTATTGACATCCATCAGTAAAGAATCCTACTTCGATGCGATACTCAGAGGACTGCCCCTAGCAGGACAATCAGGCGGAATGGCCCGCATGGGAAAAGGAACAGTAATCGAAGGAAAGCTCTGGGCCAAAACTGGCTACATAGATGGCGCAAGAGGCTATGTGGGATACCTGAAAAAAGGCATGAATTACATCGCTTTCTCCATGATTGCAGAAGACTACCTCCTAAGCCCCACCGCCATGCGATTAAAGATGGAAGAAGTCATGGTGGAGATGGGGAAATAAAATTCTACCAATGAAAATGGAATTCGTGCCCGGTCCCCTTTAGGGGCTGGGGCGAGCGAGGGAAACATCTCACCCAATCTCAATCAAATGCCTGCATGATCGTCCTTCTCTAGCAAGAGTAAGGATAAGAGGATGAGTTTATCGAAGTAAGGATGAGTTGAAACGCAAGCAGCTGAACTTCTTCCCCTTTCACAAACCAGCATTCAACAAATTCCCACTTTCCAATGCCTTGTGGAAATGAGCCGTGCGGCAAGAAACATTCTCGTACACATTCAAATGGTCCATGCGATGGCAATCACTTCCCAGAAGCGAGACCATGCCTTTATCAATAAGCAGTTCTGCAATCTTCTTGACTTCTGGTGAATAGTAACCGCTCAAGGAATTGATATTCACTTGAAGCAGAACTCCTCTATCAACAATTTCCTCATACTTCTGGAAATCGGTATGCCAGAATTGATAACGCTCAGGATGGGCTAGGACGGGTTTATAGCCGCCTAATTGCATATTAAAAACAGCGCGTGCTAGATTCTGTGGTTCTGCGATGAAAGGCAATTCGAAGAGCAAGAGATTCTTTCCAAAGGTCAGCACTTCTTTATCCTCCACCAATTTCTCCAGGCCATCATCCAAGTAATATTCAGCAGCTGCGTCTATTGTGATTGGGATTCCGGCCGCCTTCACTGCCGCTCTGACTTTTTCAAGGCCGCCAAGGATGATTTTGGGGTCGTTTTTGTAGAAATCAGCCATCACATGAGGAGTGGTGATTACTTTGCGATATCCGAGGTCAACCATCTTGCGAAGCATCTCTAAAGTCTGCTCCATATCCTCAGCACCGTCATCGATACCGGGGATGAAATGAGAATGAATGTCTACTTGAAGAGCAGAGATATCAGCGGGCTCTCTTAAGGCCTCACGCTTCTTGAATATTCTAGAAAAGAATCCCATCAACGATGGCTGTATTGACCTTCATAATAATTCTGGTAAGCCCCAGATGTGACATGATCCAACCAATCTGTGTTCTCCAAATACCAATCTACTGTATTCTCAAAACCTTCAACGAAAGTGATGCTAGGTTCCCAACCAAGCTCAGCTTTAATCTTGGAAGCATCTATCGCGTAACGCATATCATGACCAGCACGGTCCTTCACATAGGTGATGAGTTTTTCAGAACTTCCGGCTTCACGGTTAAGCTTGGAATCCATGATAGAGCATAGGCGCTTCACCAGGTCGATATTCGTCCATTCGTTATTCCCTCCGATGTTATAAGTCTCACCCACTTTTCCAGAGTGGAAGATCACATCTATCGCACGTGCATGGTCCTCTACCCATAACCAATCTCTGATGTTCAGTCCTTCCCCATACACAGGCAGTGGCTTCTCATGCTGTATGTTATGGATCATAAGCGGAATAAGCTTCTCAGGAAATTGGTAGGAGCCGTAATTGTTCGAGCAATTGCTCAATACAATAGGAAGTCCGTAAGTATGATGAAAAGCCCTTACGAAGTGGTCGCTGCTGGCTTTAGAAGCAGAATAGGGGCTGCGAGGATCATACGATGTGCTCTCGGTAAAAGCTCCTGTGGGTCCTAGGGAACCATAGACTTCATCTGTAGAGACGTGATAGAATTTCTTATCGGCCATCTCAGAGCCCCAGAGCTTGCGCGCTGAGTTCATGAGATTCACGGTGCCTATGACATTGGTCAGAACGAATTCATCAGGAGCAGAGATACTGCGGTCTACGTGCGACTCAGCAGCGAGATGGATAACTGCATCGAATTTGAATTCTTGAAAGAGCTTGTCAATAGCGGCCTTATCTGTGATATCAGCCTTCAAGAAATGATAATTTTCTTTGGATTCTACATCCTTAAGATTCTCTAGATTTCCGGCATAGGTTAGCTTATCCAAGTTGTAAATCTGCACCTGTGGATACTTGTTCAAGAAGAGTCTGACGACATGGTTCCCAATGAAGCCAGCACCACCGGTGATAAGGATTCTTTTGCTCATGCAGTAAAGCTAAGCAAACACAGCTATTGCATGGGCCTAAAGAATGTGAAAATGAAGAAGGGTAGGAGCGCTTATTTCAAGCTTTTCACCAATCCATCGATGCTGGTATGAAGTCCCATGCCTCGGAGTTCACCTCCTTTAGCCACGATGACGCCATTGGCATCTATCAGGTAAGATGAAGGAATGCTACTCACCTGATACATACGAGCTGCGGCATTGTTCCATTTCTGAAGGTCAGAAACGTGGCTAGACCACTTAAGTCCATCTTGTTGTATAGCTGATTTCCATCGGCTCACATCGCTGTCTAGGGAAACACTGAATATATTGAAGCCTTTGCCTTCTTTGAATTTCGCTTTGCTGTACTTGTCATAAGCGCTCACGATATTCGGATTCTCTCTGCGGCAAGGTCCGCACCATGATGCCCAGAAGTCAATCAATACTACTTGCCCGCGCATGTCGCTGAGTTTTAATTCTTTGCCAGATGGATCATTCATGATGATATCAGGAGCGATGTTGCCCACCTCAATTCCCACGGAAGTTTTTTCGGGTATAGAAGCTTTTTCATCACCATCTTTCTGAGTGCTGATAAAGCTGAATGCCGTCAGTGAAACTAAGGCGATGGCGATCAATATGATTCTGTTCTTCATGATAAAAACGTCAGTTGAGTATTTCTGTAAAGTTAGGACCTCATGTCCATGTGTACAAGTTAAGCAAGATCCGTTCCAAAGTTTTGCTTGTCAATTACGGATATCTGCCCCCCATTTAAGCTTCCTACGCATGGTCCTGAAGAAGCTACTTCCCTCAGGACGTATAATCTTCATGGGGAAACTCGCCTTGCTGATGGTGATTTCCATTTCACTCTCACAACTATAAGAACGGCTATCCATAGAAAGCAGGAACTGGTCATCACGGCACTCGACCCTCATTTTAAGGACCACATCATCTTTCAAGACCAAGGGTCTTACGGTAAGATTATGCGGTGCTTTAGGGGTGATGATAAGACATTCGGTATTAGGCGCTACGATGGGGCCACCGCAGCTCAGATTATATCCTGTAGAGCCTGTAGGTGTTGAGATTATCAGCCCATCAGCCCAATAAGAAGTAAGGTATTTCCCATCTACTTCAATGTGTATGATCACCATGGAAGATGAGTCCTTCTTGTGTACGGCTACTTCATTGAGCGCGTAATTGTTTTCACCGAATAGTGGAGTGTTGGTATGCACTTGTAGGAGGGAACGATTCTTAGTGCTAAATTTCTCAGCGAAAAGCAAATCCAAGCTCGATTGTATGCGTTCAGCTGATACATAGGCCAAGAATCCCAAGCGGCCTGTATTTATTCCTAGAACTGGAATGCCACTGTCTCTGACCAGTGTCAATGTATTCAAGAAAGTTCCATCTCCGCCTATACTGAGCAGGACATCGACCTTGTTCTTGAGGTCATCATAACCTTTAAAAATCTCATGTACCGGAAGCTCGATACCGTGGGATTGAAGTTCTTTGATGAATTCACCATGGATCTTCAATTCAGATCCCTCTTCTTCAATACGCTTTAGAAGTGCCTTGACATCAGGCACGAATTCCTCGTTGAATTGGGTTCCGTATAGGGCAATGCGCATAAAGCTCGTTTTCTTGAGCGCAAAGGTATGTCATTCCGATCAGGAAGGCTCAGATGGCCTTTCTATAATGCAGATAAAAGCCTCCTTCGCCAAGTCTATTCACAGTATATTCCATCCTGAAGACCACTCCATAATTGGTCACCAGGTCTAAACCGAGTCCTGATCCAAAGAGGATTTCATTGTTCAAAGCATTCTGATTAGCATAGAGGCGATCGCCTGCATATCCGATATCAGCAATCAGATTCAAGAATATACTGTAGCTCACTTTGCTCAAAGGAACTCTGCCGACATCCTCCAAATTCAATTTCTGATCAGGAAGCAAATGGAAGGAAAGATTATTCCTGTTCAAGATGTAGAATTGAGAATCCATAATGTAATATTCATAGGACCTGACAGAATTATTCCCATATCCAAGCCCATCCTGTAAGAAGTAAGGGAATTCCTCGAACAGGCTGGCCTGGCCTTTGACCATATTCTGTAAAGTGAATCTCTTGCCAAGGGGTCTGTAGACCCGCATGGTCGTGCTTGCTCTGAATACATTGGGGCTGTCATCCATGAATCCCATGCCTATCTGTTCGGCAGTGAAAGAGAATTGTTCCCCTTCAAGCGGGTATCCTTGCTGATCGACATCTGTGTAGTCGAACGCATAAGCAAGGCTGAAGAAGCGCATTCGTCCACCATCATCTTGGAGTTGGGTACCCGGTTGCTCTTCTATGACTTGGGAGACATGTACATTCTGATAACTCAGGGTGAATACGTTCTCAGTAAAGATGTCAGGTCTATAGCTGGTTCCAAGGGCATATCGCTGCTCGGTACGTGTCCCTAACCCTGCTTCATAGAACACCCTTTCATTGTTCACTGTGCCGATGGTGATCTCGCTATACTCCTTGTATTGAGCCATTAATTGGATCCCCCAGTTCTTATGCGGGATGAGGTAAGGATTCACATAACGAAGGCCAAGCGCACGTGTGTATCCGCCTTGGAAGGTCCATTCCAGACGTTCATCTCTTCCTCTGAAATTATATTGCTTCACTCTCAAGCCATAATTGGTTCGGCTGTCTTTGAAATTCCTGAGCCATGTATTGAAGTTAGGTTCGGCTAGATTCACATAGGGAATGGGATAGAGATACCAGCGTTCGACCACTTGGACCAGAATGAGGACATCATTATCGGTCAATACCACCGGAAGTACGCTGACATGCAAGAAAAGCTGAAGATTACTGATGTTTCTTCGTATGGATTCCACCACCACATCCAATTGGTCATGAGCGATGACCATATCAGGCTTATATCCTGACTCACGGATGATGAGCCAATCCTTGGTCTTCTTATTCCCTTCTATCACATACTCGCGTAGGCGGAAGTCTTGCTCTTGGTCTTGAGCATTAAGTCCAAGACTGAGTAGGACTATCGATATAGTTAAGAAAGCCTTTCGCAGCACAGCTGCGAAAGTACTCAGGTATTCAAGTATCTGAGCAAGGAGTCATAGCGATCTTGCACACCTTCATCTGCATCATTTTCATTGAAACTGGCCTTAATCACATAATCATAGCGTTCTAAGGTCTGGATGATGCTAGCAATGGATTCGGTATTCACCTTGATTATCACGTCTACCTGATTATTGGAATCATGGAAATTCACATGACTGCTCAGTACACGAGCATCATTGGATTCTATATGTCTAGAGATCTCAGCCAATGAATAATCGACATAATTCATTTCCAAGATGAAAACGGCACCTTCAACATTTAAATTGAACATGGCCACCATGGCAGACATTACTTCCTTATAACTGATAGTCCCTTGAAATGCTCCTTCCTTGTTAATGACAGGGATGAGACTCAGTTTATAATCATCTAGGAATTTGATAACATCGTAGATGCTGCGGTCAGCTTGAGCGGCCACCTTCAAGAAATGACTTTCTAAAATTCCGACTGGAACTCCTTGATCAAGCTGATCCAAAAGATCAGATTCAGATACTATTCCTTGGAAGATTGTCCCATTAAAAACAGGAAGGTGCATCACGCGATACTCGTCCATCCAAGCGAGGACCTGCTTAACAGTGTCCTCCATCTTGAGTGCTGGAATCTCTTGGGATATGTAATCTTTAGCTAGCATAGATGGCAAATCTATTTATTCTATGTTCTAAAAAGGTCATTTATTATATTCTGAAGGCCTTAACTTCGTCCACTGGTCAATACAAGGCCTCCAACAATGTGCAGACTCAGTGTGAATATCAATAAGCTGGCCACAATCCGCAATGCCAGAGGTGGGAATAATCCAGACTTGCTCCGCTGGGCAGTGGATATACAGTCCTTCGGGGCCCAAGGGATCACCATACATCCTAGGCCTGACGAACGCCATATCCGTAGATCTGATGTTAAGGCATTGCGTGAGGTGGTGCATACTGAATATAATATAGAAGGGTATCCTTCTGAAGACTTCATGGAGATGGTAATCGCTGTGCGACCAGAGCAAGTGACCTTGGTCCCTGATCCACCTGAGGTTTTGACTTCCAATGCAGGATGGAATGCCATAGAGCAGAAGACCTTGCTCCAAGACAGGATTCAAAGATTAAGGAAAGCAGGTATCAGATCCTCCGTTTTTATGGAAATAGACCTGCAGCAGATCCATGCATTGGAAGAAATCAAGCCTGATTGTATCGAATTATACACGGAATCATACGCCCAGACCTTTCTGAAAGATGGACGTGGAAATGTGATGGAATACACCGCTGCTGCTGCTTTGGCCAAGAAGATGGGCATGGGAGTGAATGCAGGCCATGACTTGGATCTGGAGAACTTAGAGATATTCAATGAAGCGATTCCATTCCTAGATGAGGTCTCCATAGGACATGCACTTATCTGTGATGCCCTAGAATATGGCATGGAGAATACAGTGCAGATGTATTTGAAAAGACTGAGATGATATTGAACTATAAGGAATACGGAGAAGGGGAGAAGGTCTTGTTCATTGCACATGGGCTCTTTGGTTCCTTGGATAATTGGGCCACACTTGGAAGAAGATTTGCTGATGAATGGCGAGTGATCTTAGTGGATCAGCGCAATCATGGTCAGTCCTTCCATGATCCTGTGATGGATTATGATGCGATGGCAGGAGATCTCATCGCCTTGATGGATGAATTGAAGATCAAGAAAGCCCAATTCATTGGTCATTCTATGGGCGGAAAGACACTGATGCGCATGGCAATGATTAGTCCTGAACGTATAGAGAAAATGATCATTGCTGATATTGGCCCCCAGGCTTATCCACCACATCATGATATCATCTTGGAGGCTATGAAAAGCTTGAATCTGGAAAAACTAAGTAGCCGTTCAGCGGCTGAAGATGAGATCTCTCTTATGATCAGTGACCGTGGAGTGGTGCTTTTTCTGCTGAAGAACCTTCATTGGGTCGAGACAGGAAAACTGGGATGGCGTATGAACCTTCCTGTCCTTGATGGGAATATGGATAATATCCTAGGGTCTGTCGGGAGCGATGTGGTCCAAGTTCCTACACTATTTATTCGAGGAGGTCGTTCTGGGTATATCAAAGATGAAGACATCATGGATATCCAAATGCAGTTCCCGCAAAGCGAAGTGCTCACTATCCCTGGGGTCGGACATTGGTTGCATGCTGAAGCTCCTGAGGAATTCTATAGGCTGGCCAGTGATTTTTTGAATTGATTCAGCATTGCGATTCATGCATCATTCTTGGAGCCCATATTCACTCATAAATCCTGATACAAGGCTTTTAAAACGTATATTCACCTTTTCATATATGCTTGGGAATTTCAAAGGTTTACTGCTGTTTTTCAGCTTTCTTCTCTGCTTCGCTATTCAAGGTTTCAGCACCCATAATAGAGCAGGGCAGATTACCTATCGGCATATTGCGGGACTCGAGTATGAGATCACCATCCTTACCTGCACAGATATTTCTTCGCCTAATAATGCGGATCGCCCTTTCCTTCCTATAGATTGGGGAGATGGATCACCGGCAGATAGTATCGCACGTACAGGCAATGGGACCATCATTACTCCATTTGTATCCAAGGAGAATCGCTATGTGGCTAACCATATTTTCCCAGGTCCTGGAACTTATTCTTTGTATACAGAGGATCCTAATAGGAATGGAGGAGTGAACAATATTCCTAATTCAGTGGATGTGATTTTTTCAATAACATCTGTTCTGGTCATCTCCCCCAATACGAATATTGGGTCCTTTAATAATTCCGTCCAACTGCGTAATTCTCCTAAGGATGATGCATGTATCAATGAGCTCTGGCTGCATAATCCCGTAGCGGTGGATCCGGATGGAGATAGTCTTTCCTATGAGCTCATACCATGCACAGGTGCGGGTGGTCTTCCCATCATAGGGTATGTATTTCCTGATGACTTCCCCACGGTCGGGGGAGGTCAGAATGGAGAGATAAGCATCAACGAATTCACAGGGACGGTCACCTGGGACAGTCCTATGTTCTCAGGTGAATACAATATTGCCATACGGATCAATGAATATCGTCAGGGAGTCTTCGTTGGCTCGGTACTGAGGGATATGCAGATTACTGTATTCTCCTGCAATAATCAGCCTCCTGAGATTCAAGCATTGCAGGATATGTGCATAGTCGTAGGAGAAACTGGAAGTCAATTAATCAGCTCCTTCGACCCGAATGGCGACCAGATGGATCTGATCATGCTCGGAGAGACCTTCGACTTGAACTCTAACCCTTCTACCTTCACCCAGACGAGTATTTTCAATCCGGCCATGGGTAGCTTTCTATGGAGTCCCAATTGTAATCGCGTGCGCAATGCTTCTTATTCTGCATTTGTAAAATCAACGGATAACAGCAACCAAAGTGCCGATCTCAGCGATATAGATTTTTTCAATGTGACGGTAATCGCACCTGCAGTGGAGAATCTCAGCACGAGCATAGAACAAGGTGGGGACATCCTCTTGCAATGGGATTCAGAGCTCTGTCCAAGTGTAAGTGCATACAAGGTATATCGCAGGATAGGATCATTTGTTTTCAATCCTGGACCATGTCAGACAGGATTGCCAGCTACAGCAGGATACACTTTGGTCAGTACGATAAATGATGCTTCTATTTTGAGCTATCTGGATACGGATGTTCCTTATGGTTCCGATGTCTGCTACAGGATAGTCAGTTGCTTCCCTGATGGGGCCCAGAGCATAGTCAGTGATGAGGTATGTGATCGTATAGAACGCGTAAAGCCGGCCATTACCCAGGCCACAGTTGATTTGACAGATGCTTTGAATGGACAGAACACCATACGTTGGGCAGCTCCATTGGATCTGGATACCTTGGATATATTTACTGGACCCTATTCTTATCGAGTCAATAGGGCCATAGGTAATGGTACATTCAATGTCATAGGAACGACTTCAGCGACCAGTATCTTAAACGTTCCAGAGCAAGATCTTTTCTTTCTTCACACCCCCCTGGATACGGAGAATGAACAGCATTCTTATCGCATAGAATTATTGAATGATGGAGTGGCCGTTTCCATTTCCAGCCTGGCAAGTAGTATATATATGACCTTGACTCCATTGGATAACCGCGTGCTTATTGAGTGGAATGAGAATGTTCCTTGGCTCAATGATCGCTATGAGATATTCACGGTGGATCTGGTCTCAGGACTGCAGACTTTATTGGAAGAGGTCACTGAGAATGTATACGAGCATGACAGCTTGACCAATGGAATAGAATACTGCTATGTGATCAAGAGTTATGGAATGTATTCAGCTTCTTCTGGAATAAATGTGAGCATAGAGAATTATTCTCAAATCGCCTGTACGCGTCCCATCGATTTGGAGCCGCCTTGTGCTCCTTATTTGAATTTCAATGGAACCTGTGAGGAAGAGGATTACCAGCTCATCTGGGCGGTGTCCAATCTTCCTTGCAATGATGACATCACGGCATACAATATCTATTACGCTGAGAATGACACAGCCGTGTATGAATTCTTGATCCAGATCACAGATCCTAGCACCTTTGATTTCTACGTGCCTGAGGCCAATGCAGTCGGGTGTCTAGTAATCACATCGCTGGATAGTCTCTTGACCCAACCTGACGGGACCATCACTCAGAATGAGAGTGAATATAGTCCCCAAGTCTGTCTGGAAAGTTGTCCCATCTATGAATTGCCCAATGTGATCAGCCCCAATGGCGATGGATTCAATGATTATTTCATCCCCTTTAATCCTTATAGATATGTTGACAGCATAGAGTTGAAGATATTCAACCGATGGGGACAAGTGGTCTTCCAGACGTATGATCCAGATATCCGCTGGAAGGGTGATCACAAGGACAGTGGAGAACAGGTCAGTGATGGGGTATATTACTATACCATCATCATCTATGAAAGAAGATTAAGAGGAATTATTCCGCGAGAGATGGCAGGGACCTTGACCATCATTGATAATCGCGGATTCATAATAAATTAGCAGAAGAGAGGATGTTCACAGGAATCATCGAGATGATGGCTGAGGTGATGGATATGCACCCAGTGAAGGATAACAAGGATTTTCTAATACGTTCCCAGATGATGGGAGAACTGAAGGTGGATCAGAGCGTCTCGCATGACGGAGTATGCCTCACAGTAACGCGCATTGAGAAGGAAGGATATTGGGTTACAGCAGTGCAGGAGACCTTGATGAAGAGCAATCTCTCCGACTGGCGGGTTGGAAGAGTCGTGAACGTGGAGCGCAGCATGAAATTAGGAGGCAGGCTTGATGGCCATATCGTCCAAGGACATGTAGATCAGGTGGCTGCTTTAATCGATATAGAGGACCAAGGAGGCAGTTGGAAATTCAGATTCGAATACCAGGATGATGAAGGAGTGCATCTCTGTGTAGAGAAAGGAAGCATCACTGTAAATGGTGTTAGTCTCACCTGTTTCGATGTAGAGAAAGGAGCATTCAGTGTGGCTCTTATACCTTATACCTATAAGCATACGAATTTCTCCAAACTTAAACTCGGAGCCAAAGTGAATCTGGAATTCGATGTGATAGGCAAGTATGTACAGCGCATCATGGGCGTTGTCGACTAATGAGATTCCTTATTATTTGAATAAAAAAAGGCCCCATCGGGGCCTTTTTTTATTGCAATAGGATTTAGAAAATCAGTCTTCTTTCTTTTCCCCTGGAAGCTGAACAGCCTTCGCTTGACTCAGACCTCTAGCTGGGGTCTTTCTTGCTTTGGCTTTCTTAGGAGCAGAAGCTTTCTTAGGAGCAGTAGCCTTTTCAGGTGCGCTAGTCTTTTCAGGTGTGCTGGCCTTTTCAGGAGCGGCAACCTTTATAGGAGCAGCAGCCTTAACCGCCTTAGGTGCGACTGCCTTCTTTACTTTAGGAGCAGTGGCTTTCTTTGCTTTCGCAGGTGCAGCTTTCTTCGCTTTAGGAGCAGCGGCCTTCTTTGCTTTAGGAGCAGTGGCTTTCTTTGCTTTCACGGTTGCAACTTTCTTCGCTTTGGCGGGTACAGCTTTCTTCGCTTTAGGAGCAGCGGCCTTCTTTACTTTAGGAGCAGCGGCTTTCTTTGCTTTCACGGGTGTAGCTTTCTTCGCTTTAGGAGCAGCGGCCTTCTTTACTTTAGGCGCAGCTTTCTTGCTAGCCTTTTTTAATGCAGCCTTAGGAACTACGGTCATTGGAGTCATTTCAGCTGCAGGAGCAGCAACCTTCTTAGGTCTTCCACGTCCACGTCCACTTTTCTTCTTAGGAGTAGCTTTTTCTTTTGGTATTCCTAGTCCGCTCTTTGGTCCGGTAGCTTTAGCTGTTTTGGCATTCTTACTTCCTTTAGGCCTACCACGTTTTCCTCCTGTCTTTTTCTTTGGTGCAGCTTTCTTAGAAGCGGGAATTAGGGAAGTATATTTAGAAGCTACTGTTCCATCAGCATCAGTCCATTCAGCCAGTGCGATGAATTTTTCTCTGCTTCCTTTAGAGAAGGTGGTCAACTTCTTGGTTCCGCGCAGTTTGAAGATTGTATTCTGAACAGTTGCCTTCGTTCTTGCTCTTTCTGTGCTAGGTCTTCCAGCTTCAGCCATGAGGGCTGCAGTCATTTGATCATAGGTGAAAGGCTTGTCTTCGCGCTTGAGTATGGAGATAATCATCTTATCCCATTTACTCTTAGGACCAGGTTTACCTTTCCTCCTGCGTTTTGAACTTTTAATCTTCGTTACAGAACTTGTTGCTTTAGCTACTTCTTTAAATCCAGTAGCATTGATTTGGATAGAGAGTCCTGTATCACCCAATTGTTGAAGCACACTTTGTATATGCTGTAATTTGGATAATGTGGTCTGGAGTTCTCCTTGATAGAAAGCCCTCATCTCAGCGAGAGATGCAGGGTCGAGTTTAACTGTTGCCATTTTAAATTTATTGTGAGTTAGGAAGGACAAAACTAAAGATTTAAAATCAAAAGTTTGGATTATTTATTTGAATGAGGAAATAGTCATCTGAGGCCATGCAAATTCCTTAACATTGTGAAGTATTCATTAACATCAATATCTGCCAAAATATGTTGGATTTCAAGAATAAAAGAGCGGTCGTATGTGGAGCGAGTCAAGGCATAGGAAGAGCTACTGCCATAGCGTTGGCAGAAGCTGGAGCAGAAGTCATTCTACTTGCGCGTAATGAAGAGAGTTTGAAAAAGCTCTGTGATGAATTACCTGCTGAACAGGGTCAATCCCATTCTTTCCTCTCTGTAGATTTCTCACATCCTGATCGTGCTGCTTCCAAGCTGAAGGAGAAACTGATTGATTCCCAACCCATACATATTTTGGTCAATAACGCAGGTGGTCCTCCTTCAGGAACAATCATGGATGCGAAGTTGGATCAATTTGCTGATGCATTCACCGTACATCTTCTCACGAATCAAGCTTTGGTTAAAGTATTGGTCCCAGGAATGAAAGAAGCTAAGTATGGCAGGATCATTAATGTGATTTCTACTTCAGTCAAACAACCTATTCCTAATCTCGGTGTGTCCAATACTATCCGAGGAGCAGTGGCTAATTGGTCCAAGACCCTTGCTACTGAATTAGGTCCTTATGGCATCACCGTGAATAACGTGCTCCCAGGATTTACGCGCACAGGAAGGCTCGAGGAGATCATCGATAATAAGTCGGTCGCAGCAGGATTACCTCCTGAGAATATGATAGAGCGTATGCTGCAAGAAGTTCCTGCGCGCAGATTTGCTGATCCAAGTGAGATCGCGTCATGCATCCGATTCTTAGCAAGCGATGAAGCGGGTTATGTGAATGGAGTGAACCTTCCTGTAGATGGAGGAAGGACGGTCTGTCTCTGATCAGCGCTTTCTGCCGATACTCTCCCTCAACCTTTCAGCATACTTGAAGGTATAACCTAGGCTGAATAGTAGATTCGTGTTATAATTCTTTGGTTCCTGAGCGAGGATGGTGAGCCCATCATTCACTTGGATATTCTTCAATCCACGGTAGTATCTGACATTGAACACGAAGCCCTTTTCTATTTGAAAGGACAGACCAAGTAAAGCTCCATAGTCAATGCTCTTATAAGGCGAAGGTGCCAATGGATCCGTGAATTGTAATTGGTCGATAACGGTATTATCTACATCTCCATAGAAATCACTCTCTGAAATCTTCATCCCTATCTGCGGCCCTAAATTGATATGTACTAACCGGGTAAGTCCGAACTTGAGGGCCAAAGGAAACTGTATGTAATTCATTCTTCGCTGAATCACTACATCCATTATGTTGTTCGGATTGGAGCCCGAATTGACAATGTAATTATTCTCTGGATTCATTAGATCAGCCTCTCGGTGCATCTCTGTTCCCATCATGGTGAACTGGATCTCAGGCTGGAAAATTAGACGTTCATTGAAGCGAATGTCCATGTAAGCTCCTACATGGAAGCCAGATAGATTCTGGTACGTAACAGGAGGGTATATGAGGATATTATCGCTGTTATATTCTACTAGGAACTCATCTCCAGCGAACTTGCTGAGCTGGTATCCCACCTTTGCCCCGAAGCGAATATCGAATTTGGTCCCTGACCTGCGGTAACGTTTTTTATACTGCGCATCAGCTTCCAAGCCCATGAGGAGCATGAGTATAATGGAGAGCAAGAGGATGGATCTGGACTTCATATGCAATCGTTGCTAGCTGTAAATATAAGCAGCTGATCCAGCTTCATGTCATCCCCTATGTTAAGATGTCCTCATGTGCTTTGTTGACAATGCTGAGCTTCTTTAGACATGGTCACCCTTCCCGCTTCAAATGCACTGGAATTGCAAAGATCACCTTCACATTGCGCCCATTTACTTGAGCAGCCTGCATAAATGGAATGCTATGGAAAACACGGTCTACCTCACGTTGAAGGATGGCGGGGATATGCTTGGAGTATTCCATGGATCCCACTGCGCCATATTCATCTACTATGAATTGAACATAGAAGAGTCCAGGTAATTCTTTCAGATCTCTGGCGCTAGGAATCTTTAGATTATTTCTGAGATGCGCAGCTATGGCATCTTCTGTACAATGGAAACGTTCCTCATGATTTATAATGTTCGCACAGGAGAACATGAAGGGCAATTCATGCGCAGACAAATTGCTTGGATTCATCGGGCCAGCACCCTTGAGACCCATTTCACTTCCCTTCAGACCAGGAAGCTTCATAGGCTCTGTCTTCTTGGTCCCAGTTTCTATTTTCTTGATGGGCTCCAGTTCCTTCTTATCAGGAAGTACAGGAATTAGATCTGAGATCTTGAATTGTGTCTTGGAACTACTAGTGCTAGCTACTTCCACAGCTTGTTCTTTCTCAATATTCACAGCATAGAGGTCGGATTCTATGAGGGTGAAGCTGTCGTCCATAGTGTCAGGCAGGACGCTTATGTCATAGTTCGTCCTCCATTCGAAAGCAGTCAATGTCATAGCAGCAGCTGCTATTATTCCGAGTAAAAAGAGAGATTTTCTCTTCTTCTCAAGGTCCTGCATGCGGTTTTTATCATTTCTGGCCATCTGTCAATCGTTTTAGGTTCATACACTGTTGCAACGCTATGGTTCAAGGGCTCGGCATATTCCACGCTTGATTTCAAGAACAGATCTGATGAATGGTCAGATAGAGGGAAGGAACGGAGTCTTGAAGCGCTACCAATGCCTATATTGCTCGTTCTAATTTTCTATTGAAATGATCAGAACGCCTATTTTCTTTTTGCTCTTTATTCTTTCCACCCTCAGACTTGCTGCGCACGAAGGGATGTGGATTCCCGCTTTGTTGAACAGTTTGAATTCAGACCATCTCCATGCTTCAGGCTTGAGATTGAGCGCTGAGGATATCTATAGCCTGAATCAATCTTCCTTGAAAGATGCCATCGTGCACTTTGGAGGAGGATGCACGGCTGAGGTGATCAGCGATCAAGGATTGATATTGACCAATTATCACTGTGGGTATGGAGAGATTCAGAGCCATAGCAGTGTGGAGAAGGATTATCTAAGCCAAGGATTCTGGGCCAAGAAGATGAGTGAGGAATTGATGAATCCTGGACTTACAGCCACATTCATCGTTCGCATAGAAGATGTCACTTCCCAAGTGATGAGCGGGTTGAATGATGATATGCCCACCAATGACCGCAATAAGATCCTCTTCGAGAACAGTAAGAGATTGGAAGCTGAATACAGTGTAGAGGGATTGAATGCCTCAGTCAGGGCATTCTTCTATGGCAATGAATACTACATGATCATCAGCAAGGTATATAAAGATGTGCGATTGGTAGGAGCGCCACCGTCAAGCATCGGGAAATTCGGGGGAGATACAGATAACTGGATATGGCCAAGGCATACAGGAGATTTTTCCTTGTTCAGGATCTATGCTGATAGCGATGGTGAACCTGCAGAACCTGATGCGGCCAACAAGCCTTACAAGCCTTTGAAATCTCTGAAAATTAATATCTCAGGAGTAAAAGAGGGAGACTTCACCATGGTATACGGATTCCCAGGAAGGACGGAGCAGTACCTCACTTCTGATGCGGTGGATCATGTGATGAACACAGCCAATCCACTCTTCATACATATGCGTGAGACCAGCCTAGGGATCATAGATGCGGCCATGGCCTCTGATGATGGACTGAGGATCAAGTATGCAGCGAAGCAAGCCAGTATCAGCAATGCGTATAAGAAGTGGATCGGGCAGAATTTCGGGCTGAATTCCTATAAGGCATTGGACAAGAAAAAAGCCTTTGAGGCAGAGTTCAAGGCTTGGGCAAATGAGGATCCCGAGCGCAGAAAGAATTATGGAGGACTCCTGGGGGACTTGAAAGAAGCAAATCAATTCACCCAGCCTTATTCATTGGCCAGGAACATGTTCATAGACTATGTCTATTACGGACCTGAGATTATACGATTTGCCAATAGGTTCGATGAATTGACAGAGAATTATGAGAAGCTGAAAGAATCAGGAGAACTGGATGCATTGATCCTAGAGTTAGAAGGACGGGTGACTGCACATTTTAAGGACTACGACCTGAACACAGATAAGAAGGTCTTCAATGCATTAACCAAGATTTACTTGGCTGAATTGCCTAAAGTAGTTCAACCTGATTTCTTCAGAACAACCTATGATTCAAAGTATAAAGGAAGCATCACCTATCTTTCTGACAAGATGTATGGAGGGTCCATCTTCAGCACAGAGGAGGAGACCTTGGATTTCTTGAGGGGATTCAATGAGAAGAGCATGAAGGCCTTGGAGAAGGATCCAGCATGGCTTATGATGAAGAGCATTTACAGGAATTACAGGAATGACATCGCGCCTAATTTCTCCCAAGGAAGTAATCGTATTGACCAGCTTATGGCAGTATATGTGAAAGCACAGCAAGAGATGGAGCCAGAAAAGCTCTTTTGGCCAGACGCGAACAGCACACTGCGACTCACTTATGGAAAGTTAGAAGGATCCAAGCCCAGAGATGGCGTAGAATATCTTCCTTTCACCACGCTTGAAGGAGTGATAGACAAGTATGTCCCAGGCCATGCAGACTTTGATCTACCAGCAAGGCTCATTGAATTATATGACAAGAAGGATTATGGCCAATATGCCAATGCAGAAGGGAAAGTCCCAGTCTGTTTCACGGGAAGCAATCACACCACAGGAGGAAACTCAGGGTCTCCAGCATTGGATGCTGATGGGCAGTTGATCGGATTGAATTTCGATCGCAGCTGGGAGAGTACAATGAGCGATATCATGTTCGACCCAGATCTGTGCAGGAACATCATGGTGGATATACGTTATGTGCTTTTCATCATTGATAAATATGCAGGGGCTACTAACTTGATCCAAGAGATGGATCTGGTGACGAAAAAGGTCCAAGCATCCGTTGAACAATAAAATCTAAGCAGCTATGTGGGAAGAGAAAGATGATTATCTGGTAAAGGAGTTCAAGTTCAAGGACTTCAAGACTGCCTTTGCCTTTATGATGAGAGTAGCATTCGAGGCGGAGGCCATGAATCATCATCCAGAATGGACCAATGTATATAACCGATTGACCATAAGGCTGAATACGCATGACGCAGGAGGGAAGGTGACGGAGAGGGATCATGCCTTGGCTGCGAAGATCGATGGCTGTCACACCCCATAAAAAAAGCCGCTCCTAGGAGCGGCTCTTCAATTTTATCTAGGGACAGGATTATTTTCCTTCGCCCACTACTTGCACTTCAGCACTGATCTTAAGTTTGGTCTGCTCAGGCTCCGTATTAGATGTCAAAGTGACGTACTTGGTCTGAACATCTTTCTGCTTACCTGGCTTGTATACCACTTTGATTTCACCATCAGCTCCGGGAGCGATAGGCTCTTTAGGATATTCAGGAACGGTGCAACCGCATGAACCTTTAGCATCATAGATAATCAAAGGTTTAGTACCTGTGTTGGTGAATTTGAAGACTTTGGTATTCTCTGTGTCCTGGTTGATCTTTCCGAAGTCATGCTCCATATTAGCGAAGGTCATAGAAGTCTTAGGGTCATTCCTCTGTACTGCTTCAGCATGATCATCGATTGGGTTCAAGGAACCTGGATCTGAGTTGGTAGCACTGGGAGTTGTTGGAGCAGAAGCGACTACATCAGCCTTCTGGGCATCGCTGTCTCCTTTACCTCCTAGAAAATATCCACCTGCGATCAAACCGACCGCGATGACGGCCATAAGCCCGATCTTTGCACTGTTATTCATGTTGTTATTGATTTTTTTAGCTCGGCAAAGATAATAAATGTGGATGCCAGCGCTTGGCTTTAACATATTATTGACAATGAAGGTCTGTTGAAAAGAGCGATAATCTATTGATATACAGTTAGATGAGGAGTCAATTTCCTCTTCACTATTCAATCAATAAATTACAGTTCAAGCAGGAAATTACTTATTCTGAGCCAGATTCAATCGCTCGAAAGACCCATCTTTCATAGCTTCTAGAGCACGCTGAAAGACAGGAAGTATAGGATTGATGACCTCATAGAAGGCCTCAGCATCAAACAGATTCCTTGCTACCAAAGCTTCAAAACGGGTATCGAACCACATCTTGGAGTGCTGGTACCCGGCATCATCATAAGGAACACCTTCTTTATCTGCATAGGCGAAGAATTTCTTCTTCGAGTCCTCGCTGAGTTCATATCCACTCAGGAATGAGCTTACATCAGGGTAATTTTTTATCAAATCTTTCCTTTCCTTATTGACATATTCAAGGACATAGGAATTCATGATGCCTTTGCGCATCACTGCACTGTAATAATCAGAGCTGGCCGTAGTGTCTAGCGCAACGAAAATATCAGGGATGATTCCGCCACCGCCATAGACGACACGCTTGTTCATCTTGGTGAAATATTGCACAGAATCAGAGATAAAGAGCATATGTTCATCAGTCAATTCTCCATGCTCGAAACGCTCATATTTTTCTTTCTGATAGGCTTCTTTTCCATCTTCATAAGGCTTCTGTATACAACGCCCTGAAGGGGTGAAATACTCTTGTGTGGTTAGTCTGACAGCACCTCCATTAGGCAGGGAGACTGGTTTTTGGACTAATCCTTTACCAAAAGACCTACGTCCTATAATCATTCCACGGTCCCAGTCTTGGATAGCTCCTGAGACAATCTCACTGGCTGATGCACTTCCTTCATCGATCAATACCACAAGTTTTCCTTTCTCATATCCGCCACGGGTGGTGGCGAAGGTCTCGTCTTTAGGGAAGGCGCGGCCTTCAGTGAAGACAATCAGTTGGTCATCAGAAAGGAATTCATCAGCAATATCAATAGCCGAACGCAGATATCCTCCGCCATTTCCCTGTAAATCCAAGATGAGGTTCTGCATGCCTTGTCCTTTTAACTCGGCTAATGCGTCACGGAATTCTTGAATCGTAGTTGCTGCAAAGCGATTGATTTTTATATAACCGGTCTGTGGATCGGCCATGTAGGATGCGTCTACACTGTACAAAGGAATTTTATCTCGGGTGATCAGGAAGTCCAATATCTTCTTGGAACCCCTGCGCACGATACCCACATTCACCTCTGTTCCTCTTGGACCTTTCAACAACCTCTGAACATCGCTGTTCTTCACACCTATCCCGGCCACATTTTCTCCATCAACAGATACGATACGGTCTCCCGCGATGATGCCCACTTTCTCAGAGGGACCACCTGAAATAGGAGAGACCACGAGAATGGTGTCTTTCAGGATATTGAATTGTATTCCAACACCATCGAAATTTCCTTGAAGCGGCTCATTCATATCTGCCAATTCATCAGCAGGGATATACACCGAGTGTGGGTCTAGGTTCTCTAGCATACTCACCATAGCCCCTTCGATAAGTTCTTTCCGATCAACAGAGTCCACATAGATCTCATTGATATAATCTACCAAGGCAGAGAAGCTCTGGAGCTGTAGGCTGATGTTGTCATGGGCCTGTGCTCTTGGAGCAATAAATGCGAAAATAGCGAGCGATAGGAAGATGATCCTTTTCATGTCTAGATTATTTTTTCGATTCCGCAAAGTGCGGCTTATTCAACTAAAATACGCAAGCCAGCCATTAAGGTTATCAAGAAGTGATGGGTGGTAGCTTAATTCTCCTTGCTTCCAATCTTGGGTCTTTTTGGAGTCGCCTTGGATTTTTTCAATTTGATCAATACTTCCTTAAGCCCTTGGCTGGGTCTGGGAGCATAGTTATCATATATCAAGCCATTCTCATCTATCAGGACATACTGCGGCAGGCTGTTCACTCTGTATACTTCCTTTATCTTGGGGTCGCTATACCCAAGCAGCGTATGTACTTTCTTTTCTTTTTCAATGCGATCAGGAATGTCTTCGAGATCATCCATGTTGATGGAGATGAAATAAACATCCTCCTCTAATTCATCAGCTATCATGGAGAAGAGCTTACGTTCAGCTTGGCAATCGCTGCACCATTCAGCCCAGAACTCAATGGCGATGGGTTTTCCATTCAGATTTTCAATACTGATGCGGTCTTTGAACTGATCGAGGAGGGAGAAGGAATAGGCTTTGAAGCCTCTCTCTCCTGAGCTGAGTACATAATACAGGTCAGCAGCCAGGCTTGCACTTTTTTCGTTCTCAGAGCTATCAGCGATGGCTTGCAGGATCATTCCAAGTTTAGCCGTTTCCATGCTCTTATTCTGCCAGACTTCGGCAAGGGCCATGCACAGCACCACATCTCTGCGCTCCTTCTCTTGAAGGAAGTCATCTTTCAGCATGAGTTCTTTCATCTGAGCATAACTTCCCAAGTCATTCAGGGCGTGACCTAATTCTTCATTCCCATATAATCTGGCATACTGAAGGAAATAATGGGAGAAGAACCTGCTTTCCATTTTCAACTGCGCTCTATGTCCAGAGCTATGCTGAACGGGTGCAATAAAGCGATCAAAAAAGGCTCTTCGATCTAAATTGCTGTTCAGGAAGAGATCAGCTAGACTGGCATTCCTATATGTTTTAAAGTATTCTTGATCGAATTCGGCATACATGGTGTCCATGCTGGCCATGAAAATTTCCATTCTATCCAAGAGTATTTTCAAGCTTCCTTTAGCTGACCTTCCTTCCATAGGGTTCAAGGAATCGCTCTCTGTGCCCAGGTCTTGAGGGCTGAATAATTTCTGGAGTTGCGCATAATTCTCTGCGAAGAAGCCTTCGTATCTAAAATTGAAATCGATGATGAGAGAATTGATGTCGCTCAAGTCTAGTTCATTGAATATCAACTCGGTATTGGCCTTGTCATTGAAAGTGACACTTACGCCATCCTCAGGGGAAGGAAATAGGACAGCATAATCAGCCCCTGGTTGTATATAAAGAAAGGCAGTTACATGATCACATCTCAAGGCTGCGTATCTGATCCTCTGGCATGGCGCTTGAAGTGTGAAATTACCCTCATCATCTACAGCGCTGGAGGTCAACCACTCTTTACGCTCACTTAAAGGATCAGTGAATCCGATAAGGGAGATGGTCTTGCCTTTGAAATCGGGAGCTGATCCGTGAATTAGCACACTTTCCTGAGCCGAGACATAGGAAAGAGAGATAATTAAGAATGAAATAAAAAGTATGGTTCTGGACCAGCTCATGAATGGGGATATGCAAAAGGCATGCCTTCAGGAAGGAACGGCCTGATATCTCCCTTATTGCGAAGGATCTCGCGGAGGATTGTAGAACTTACTCCAGCAAGTTCAGGAGCGGTCAATAAGAACACGGTCTCAATACCAGGCGCCATACTTCCATTCATGGTGGCTATGCTCTTCTCATAAGAGAAATCCTTACTGTCTCTGAGGCCGCGAAGGATGAATCCCGCTTTATGCTCTAGGCAGAAATTCACCGTGAGTCCAGTCAGCTCCGTCACCTTTACTTGAGCTAGATCCTTGTAGAGGAGTTGGATCATGGATATCCTATCCTTCAGGCTGAATACGGAGTTCTTGCTTGTATTAGTACCCACGGCAATGATTACTTCTTCGAATAGGTTCAGGCTTGAGCGCAGCACATGATCATGGCCACGGGTATAAGGATCGAAGGAACCAGGGAAGACTGCCCTTTTCATGTCGAAGGATATTTGAAGAAACTAAAGTTCACTGCCCCGTATTTTCTATGTTCATCGAACATGGGGTGTTTACCAAAGGTAATTTTTTCAGGATGCTCCAAGACGAATATCCCATCCTCTTTCAACAGTTCCTCTTGGAATATCATGTCAGGAATCTTGTCCAGATCAGGAAGATCAAATGGTGGATCAGCAAAGATGAGGTCGAAGCTATCTCTGCAGGTCTTCACATATTTGAAGGCATCAGTTCGTATGCTGAAGAGAGTATCCCAGCCCATACCTTGTAAAATCTTCACTCGGTATTTCTGAGAACTTATACTCAAGTCTACCATGACTCCGCTATGGGCACCCCGTGACATGAATTCATAGCTGATTCCTCCTGTGCCAGCAAAGAGGTCTAAGAAATGAATATCTTCAAGCACCATCCTATGTTGCAGGATATTGAAGAGGGCTTCTTTCGCAAAGTCAGTGGTAGGTCTAAGATGGGGGTCATCAAAGCGGGGGAGGACCTTGCCTCTTCTAGCTCCGCCTATGATACGCATAGCTGATGCTTTGAAAGTAATCCAAGGACTTGATGCTCAGGTCTTAGGTCTTTAGCCGTTTGGATCAGGGGGCAATACGAGTTCAGGATGTTCTCAGTTTCTTCCATTTCGGCATTGACCCCAGTCAGATGCAGTTCCGTTTCCTGATAATCCATGCCTAGGCTGTCCATGCTATGCAGGATGTAATAAAGCGTGTCTGTAGGACCTTGACTCTGAAAGGAATTGAAGAACGTCAATGCTTTGCCTTCATAGGCCAGTAGATACAAAGTCTTTCCTTCCATGTGCGCTCTCAGACGGCCAGGACCTTTGAATTGTAATTCTGCCTCCTCAGCATGGAGCAGTATCTCAGTGATATGATGAATCTCAGATTGAGGGAAGGTACTCATCCATTGCTCTTTGAGAGAGGCCCTGACAGAGAACATGAGGTATGAACTCAGATGGTCCATGCGCTGAGAAATGCATTGTTCCATGGTTCCGCCATGAATTTGTCTTAGGAATTCGAGTGCATCGGATTCCTGGAAGATTGCTGCGGGGATGAGGCTTACTTCAGGATTGCAAAGGAACAAGTTGACTTCAGGGAAATCCTTTCCTTTTTCTTGAAGGCTATCAAGAAAGGCGGGCAACTCCGTAATCAGCAAGTTCATGACACTGAAACATGTACCGCTGTGGATACCGAATAAACAGAAGTGGAAGTCCTTTTCACGCAGTGCCATGACTGCGCGCACCTGTTCAGGACGTATGCTGCTCAGGGCAGCAAGATGATCATCAATCTTCTTTCCAATTACCATTCAGGTGGGCATCATCCAAAGAACCGATGGTGAGGGCTTCACCTGCAAAAGGCTCTGGGTCTTTGATCAAGAGGACAGCTTTAGCAACTCCACCTATATCTTTAGTGGTAGCCTGTGCATTCCATTTCTTACCAGAATTAGGAGCATAACCGAGTTTCTCTACATCAAAGGGGAATTTTCTGTTGTGCATGGCAATCTCATTGGTGAACTGAGCCTCCATCACAGGGATGTAGATGGTATCACGTACGATTAATCCTGCTTTTTTCACTTGAGCATCCGTCATACCTTCAGGCATCTTGATGATCATCCCCATTTCGCGGGCTTTATCCTCGCTTCCTATAGAATCTGGAATAGCGCCTATCTTCTTCATCTGAGGAAGTTTTCCAGACTTGACGAAGGAAACTAATTCATCCATATCTTGAGTGTAACGAGAATTGACCTTATAGAAGGCCTCTTCAGCAACTCGAACATCTTTAAGGGCCTGTATCGTCTTGGACTGGGCCTCGGAAACCTTCTCTCGGTATGTGATCTCATCAGAAATAGAGTCATAGTTCGCCTTTACCATGAAAACCGCACCTAGAGCGAAGATGACGGACAATGCGATACGGAGCGGTTTATTCACAACATCCATGAGATAGAGCAGAGAGACGATTCCTACAATCAAGATAGCTGCTGCACCCATCATGACCAGACTATTCTGTGAATACTGTCCGTTTGCTGCTGCTAACAGTGTGATTCCAGCAATGATGCACATTGCAGGAAACCAGAATTTGAATATTCCTCTAAGCTGTTTTTCCATTATCCTTTAATCTATAGACGGACAAAACTACAATTTGTTTTGATCAATTCTGGGTTTAGCTTCGATGTCTCAGACGAACAAGGAGCAGTGGGGCGCAATCCCGTGCACATGGAAAGGATTGAATACTTCAAAACAGCATTGACATCGGGACTTCCCTTTGACCCTACTTTAGGGCAGGGGAACGCTATTCATGCAATGGCACGTTTTCTGGCCACTGACAAGGAGAAATGCGTCTTCATGCTAAAGGGATATGCGGGTACGGGAAAGACCAGCCTCATGCGCTCAATGGTCGAATTGCTCGCTCAGGAGAACGTTCCGTATAAATGTCTTGCGCCAACAGGTAGAGCTGCCAAAGTGCTTTCATCCTACACGGGAAGGGCAGCATTTACTATCCATAAGCAGATTTACAGGAGAGCTATGGATCCCGCAACGGGAAGAAGTGTCTTCCAGATGAATCCGAATAGGAGGAAAGGCATGGTCTTCATCGTTGATGAGGCTTCTATGATTGCTGATGGTTCCAGCCTGGCAGGAAATGATCTGCTTGAAGACTTGCTAGAACATGTCTTTGCTGTGCCTGGTTGCAGACTCTTATTAATCGGAGATGAAGCGCAGCTGCCTCCGGTCCATCTGGATCGCAGCCCAGCGATGGACCCTGAATTACTTAGGTCTCGCTATGGACTCTTGGTGGCCGAACGCAACTTGGATGAGGTAGTCAGACAGGCTGTTGATAGTGGTATATTGGAATATGCTACGGCCATCAGAAAGCGCATAGACGAAGAGGACCCTTCCAAGGAGCCGATACCTATTCCTGAAGCCTTGGATGTTCAATACCTTTCTCCAATAGATTTGCCTGATGTCCTTCAGGATTGCTACGATAAATATGGCTTAGAGGATGTGAAAGTGATCTGCCGATCGAATAAGGATGCAAATTCCTTTAATCATCAGATCAGGAACAGGGTCTTTTATCATGATGAGCAATTGTGCGCAGGAGAGATGCTCATGGTTGTGAGGAATAACTACTTATGGATGGGAGAAGGAGCTGAGATTCCCTTCATCGCTAATGGAGAGATGGCCGAGCTTATGTCCATGGGCAATCATCAAGAGCTATATGAGGGAGCCTTTGTAGATGCAGGGTTGCGATTCGTGGATCAGGAAGGAGAGCCGGTCTTGGATTGCAAGCTGATGCTCGAGGTATTGGATGCTCAAGGACCTAGTTTAAGTGAAGATCGCAGCAAGCATATCTATCATGCAGTGAAAGAAGATTTGAGCCATGAATATGGAGGAAGAGAATTACATGCAGCCATGCGCAAGGATCCATATTACAATGCGCTCCAAGTAAAATATGGATATGCGGTCACCTGTCATAAAGCCCAAGGAGGTCAATGGCCAGTTGTGATTATCTATCCGGGATTTCTCACAGAGGAGATGATGGATAGAGGATATTGGAGATGGTTATATACCGCAGTCACCAGAGCCACAAAGAAGCTCTATATCATCCAATAAAGCGAGTTACTTCTTTTTAACAGGAGCTTTAGCGGCTTCTAATTCTGTAGCATAGTCATCGTTCAATCCTTGTATGACCACATCTGTGATATTCAAGGCTTCATTGCCCAAGAGTACCTGCCCACCCACTTGATATCCTAAGATATAATCGAAGGCCTCAGTTTCATTGTACTTCTTCAGATGGTCAGAGATACGGGTGTTCAATTCGTTCTGCAAGGAAGATTCTAGGTTCAGGAGATCATCGGTGAGCTGCTTTTGATAGTTCTCAATGCTCTGCTGCAGTTGTTCCAACTCTTCTTGAGCTGCTGCCAATTGGGATTCGGTCATGGTATAAGCCTTCTGATTCAATTCTTCGAATCGTACTTGTGCTTTGCCCATCTTGCTTTTCAGCTTGTTCTCCAGATTCTTTTCTTCTTGGGTCAAATGGGCTTTCTTGTCCGTCAAAAAATCATACTTCAGGTTCAGCGAATCCACATTGATATAAGCGATTCGACCCGCATGGTCGACTTCAGTAGAATCAGCTGAGACCCTGTTCTTAGCGTGATCAGCTGAGACAGAGTCTGCTACTGCTGAAGGGCGAGAGAAGAAAAGATAGGCTACTGCGATCAGCAACACGATGTTCAATCCGAGATTGACTTTCTGCATGGATGGAGTTTTAAGGCTGCAAAAGTACTATTCTATCAAAGGCTCATAGAGTCCTTGAATTTAGCTGATTGCCTGCGTGAGACCTCTATCTCAGTGCCATCTTTCAGGGTGACCATAAGGCCTCCATTGAACCAGTTCTCCACACGGTCTATCCACTTCAGGTTTATGATGTAGCGCCTGTTGGCCCTGAAGAATGAACGAGGTTCTAGGATGGTTTCTAAGGTATTCAATGACCTGAGGATCATGGGCTTATTATTCTCGAAGAAGACCCTGACATAATTCCCTTCTGATTGGAATCTGCTCACATCGCTCAGTGTCACAAACCAACATTTATCGCCATCTTTGAGAAAGATCTGATCCCCTTGATCCAATCTATTTTTTCGAGTAAGATCATCTATTGTGTGGATGTCGGTCTCCTCTTCATTCAATCGTTTCAATGATTCTTCCAGTCGCTCAGGATCCACTGGCTTCATCAGATAGTCCATGGCGCTGACTTCAAATGCCTTCAGGGCATACTCATCATAAGCAGTGACGAAGATCACCTTAGGCATATAATCCAGCTCTGAGAGCAATTGGAATCCATCTTTCCCTGGCATCTGAATATCCAGAAAAATCAGGTCAGGATGCAGCGTCTCTATCTTCTTCTTCGCCTCGTCAGCGGTAGAAGCCTCGCCTATTAAGTCCAAGTGGGCATATTGTCCAAGCAATGAACTCAGCTCCTTGCGGGCAAGTCGTTCATCATCTATGACCATTACTCTCATAATCGGTTGGTTTTAGGGAGTTGTAGTTCAGCACCTACAGTGCTTTCCGTCAGTTGTTTCAATTCAAGGCGGAATTCCTTGCCGTAAATCAGATCCAGCCTCCTTCGTACATTCTGCATTCCTATTCCTGTTCGAAGTTCATTTGACATAGAAAGTTTGCCTGTATTGACAATAGTAATCAGGATATTCTCTTCTGAACTTTTGATTTGAATGGAGATAGAACCACCTTCAGGTAATTTGGAAATGCCATGTTTGATTCCATTTTCGACCAAAGTTTGTAATGTCATCGGTGGTATCATGACTTCTAAGCTGGTGGGGTCTATATCATACTGGATTGTCAATCTTTCCTCATATCGAATCTTTTCCAGATCCAAGTGATCGGTGACCATGGACAGTTCGTCCTTCAGTGTTACCAAGTTGCGCTTATCGGCCATGAGAGTGCCTCGCAGGATATTTGAAAGCTTGGTGACTGCGTCTTTGGCCAACTTAGGATTCTCATCTACCAAGGCTCTTATGCTGTTCATCGCATTAAAGATAAAATGTGGATTGAGCTGTGACTTGAGGATACTCATCTCCATCTCACGTTGGCTGCTTTCAAGCCTCAGGTTATTGATTTCCTCCCTTTCGTAATTCTTCAGGTAGCTATAGGCCAGATAACAGGAGGTCCATAGCATGAAGAGGATGAAAAAGTTCAAAATCAATGCTGCCAAAGTCTCAAAGGGTGTGACCAATAAGGCTCCTATGCTTGGATAAAAGAGGTCAAGGATGCTGGCAAGGGTCAATGAGTATATCAGGCCTGCGATCAGGCTCCCTATAATCACAAGTGGGATAAGAAGTTGAAGGGGTCGGGAGACCCATTCATTGTTCAAGAGGAAAGCCCGATAGAGATGAGAAAGCCCGATTCCTATGACTATAATCATGAAGAAGAGCTGGATCACCACACTCATCTCGAAGCCGATGTTCACATAGTTCCATGCACTGAGCAGGAAGGAATATAAGGACCAGCCAGAGAACTGGGCCAACCAATAATACTTCTTGTTATCCATCAAAGTCATAGCTCACAAAGATATTCCTTAACTATGCCCATATGGTAGAGCTACATAGGCGGTCGTTCTTAACGCTGGAAGGAGGAAGAAGAGCCTTATGAATTATTTGGCTCATATAGACCTTTCAGGTGATGATATGCTCATAGCTGTAGGGAATTTCATGGGAGACGGTGTGAAGGGCGCTATTCCTGAAGGTCTTCACATCAAGTTACGCGTAGGACTGCATCTTCACCGATTCATAGACCATCAGAGTGATACCCATCCTGCCAATCTGGAGATGAGACTGCTCTTGAGGGCCAAGTATTCCAAGTATGCGGGCGTGGTTCAGGATATGTACCATGACCATTTTTTGTCCAAGTATTGGGAGGAGTATCATAAATCCAGTCTGGAGCAATACTTGCAGAGATTCTATGACTTCAGTGATGCTCACTTGCATGTCCTTCCTGCAAGGCAGAAGTCCTTTTACTTGGGAATGAAAGAAGGTGGATGGTTGATGAGATACGCTGAACTTGATGGAATTAGCAGAGCCTTTGCAGGGCTTTCATCCCGTTCTAGCACTGCCATTATAATGAAAGATGGAGCTCATTTCTTAGAAGAAGGCTATGAAGATTTCGAGAAGGGATTCCGCAGCTGGTATCCTTTGCTGCGTGAGATGTGTGAAAAAGAGAGGGAAGTCCTGTTAAGAAATCTGTCGAATAGCTAGATGTCGAGGGCATGAATCTTGGGCATAACTCCATATATTTGAAGAATTACGCTGAAAACACATGAAAAAGCATTTGCCCCTGTTCTTCGCAATGTTCTTGCCCTTGCTATTCCAGGCAGGAGTAATTGTAGTAGAAGGTGAGTATCAGTTGAAGAATGTATTCGTTCTGAATGGTGGATCGCCATCTGGTGTTGGATTCTGCGTATATGAAGTCACCGTCAATGGAGACATCACTTCAGATGAAATCAATTCTGATGCATTCGAGATAGACCTTTCTGTATTCGGATTGGAACTTGGAGATCCTGTTGAAGTGCGCATCAGCCATAAGGACGGCTGTGAACCTAAGGTCCTGAATCCAGAGGCGCTGGAACCCACTCCTACTTTCGAGGCAAAGGTTCTAACAGTAAGTGCTGAAGGGATATTGAACTGGACTACCGTCAATGAACAAGGAGCGCTTCCTTATATAGTTCAGCAGTTCAAGTGGAATAAGTGGGTGAATCTTGGCGAAGTCCAGGGGAAAGGAACATCCAATGTGAATGCATACCAATTCAAATTCGTCCCAGTATCAGGAGAGAACAAGGTGAGAGTCATTCAGAAGAGCTTCAGTGGAAAAGTAAGAGCATCAGATCCAGTGAGTTTCGCCAGTGAAAAAACGGCTGTGACATATGAATACGATAAGAAGAAGGAGAAGATCACCTTCAGTGATGATACCAGCTTCGAGATTTATAATAAGTATGGTCAAGTAGCTAAGAGAGGCTACGGAAAGACTGTGAGCCTCAGTAATCTGCGAAGCAGCACCTATTACATCACCTATGACTCATCCATGGATGAGATCATCAAGAAGTAAAGTCCCTTAAGCGCACTCTTAGGATTTTTCGCTTCATTTTAATTCCTCCAAAGTATGTCAACAGAGCATCATGTCCGTTTTCAGATGGATGCACGGTTTGTCAGTGAAGGAGTTCCAGATGCCCAGGTCCTTTGGATATGTCTTCACGGCTATGCTCAGTTGGCACCTTATTTCATTAAGAAATTCAGTTCACTCTTTGCCAGTCATCAGGTCATAGTTCCTGAAGGACTCCACCGCTTCTATATGAATGATGGGAGTGGCAGAGTAGTCGCATCATGGATGACCAAAGAAGACCGAGAATGTGATATCAAGAATTATCTAGCCTATCTGGATGAGGTCTTGAAGAGCGTTTTGAATCAAAGGAAATCAGCTCCTAATGAGATCCGCATCCTCGGTTTCTCGCAAGGCGTAGCGACTGCTTGCCGATTCTATGCCCACACGAAGTTGCCCATTTCTCGCCTGTTATTATGGGCGGGGGCATTACCACCTGATCTTGACTTAAGGGCCATGCGCATTAAAAAAACACATGCTCAGATTATCCTACTCACTGGGGATGAGGATCCATATATGAAGGAAGGTGCTTATGACAGTTCTGAACAGGTCTTGAATGAATTGCATATTCCATTTGAACAAAGAAGCTTCACAGGTGGGCATGAAATCAAGGAAGAAGTTCTCAAAAGCTTGATAGACTGAGTCCCATAGGAATCTAAGGGACGAGCATCTCTGGTATAAAGGACATCTGACTCTTAAGTAACTTTGAGCGAGAAATTCATTGCACTCTATGAAGAAAATATCCATTCTATTCCTATCGATTCTTTATATCACTCAATATGTCTCAGCGCAGGAGCTTGTGCTTCCTAACGGACACGCTCCCGGTGAGAAAGAGCTATTCAAAGAGGCTGTAAATAGACAAAGCCAAGGACTCTTCTTCACGGATCCACCGGCTTTTGATGTGAGGACCATGGCGGAGTGGGAGGAGATCCAATCCTTGATGATCTGTTGGTCAGGATTCAACCATATCCTTAAGCAGATAACTGCAGCTGCCAAGCAGGAATGTGAAGTCATCATATTCGCATCCAATGTGAGCAATGTGATAAACTATCTTAACTCAAGCAATGCTGGAGGTCCTGCCTTCGATAACCTAGATAATGTCACCATCATTCAAGGGAATTATGACAGCATCTGGAGCAGGGATTATGGTGCACATACTATATACAGGGATGATGTGGGCGAGATGATGCTCGTAGACTGGATCTATAATCGTAACCGTCCCAATGATGATGAGATTCCTTTACTGCTTGCCGAGCACCTAGGAGTTCCCCTTTATCGCAGCACTGAAGCTCCTTGGGACCTCATGGCCACAGGAGGGAATTTCATGGCTGATGGACTTGGAACAGCATTCTCATCTCGCTTGATCATTGATGAGAATCAAGGCGGATACGCATGGTCAGGGACGTACTATCCTGATCATACGGAAGAGGAGATAGATAATATCATGAATGCCTTCATGGGTATTGATACGTATATTAAGATGGAAACCCTGCCTTATGATGGGATACATCACATAGACATGCACATGAAGTTATTGGATGAAGAGACGCTCATCATAGGTGAATACCCAAATGGAATGGCTGATGGTCCACAGATAGAGGCCAACATGGAATATATCCTGAGCAATTATCAATCTGCCTTCGGAACTCCATATGATGTCATCAGGGTACAAATGCCACCGGAGAATGGTGCTTACCCAAATACCAATGGGGCATACAGGACCTATGCGAACATGGTATTCGTCAACAAGACTGTCATAATTCCAACGTATCAAGCCCTTTATGATGGACCTGCGCTAGAGATCATCCAAGCTGCATTGCCGGGATATACCTTGGTTCCCATACAATGCAATGACATCATTGAATTAAGCGGAGCCATCCATTGCATTACCAAGGCAGTGGGAGTGAACGAGCCATTATTGATTATCCATAATGATTTGGAAGATACGGATGATGAACTGAATGATTATCAGGTAGATGCTGTGGTCAAGCACATCTCGGATATCTCAGAAGCCAGTCTTTTCTATCGCACGGATAATGGAAGCTTTGTTGAATTGGCCATGAGTCTGACCAATGCTGATGAAGATATCTGGACAGCGTACATTCCAGCTCAAGCAGCAGGGACAGCCATAGATTATTACGTCCATGCCAGCGCAAATTCAGGAAAGCAGCAAGTGAGGCCTATAGTAGCGCCTGATGGATTCTGGACTTTCCATGTAAACGGGATCAGCAGCGGATTGGATGAACTAAGTCAAAATGTGCTTCGTGACATTTATCCGAATCCAGCGAATAGCATCACTGTAATACCGATAGACCTTCAGAGGCCAGCCCAAGTACGAGTGACTTTGAGTGACATGACAGGAAGGACGGTTAAGGTCATATCTGATGATCAGGCTCCAAAAGGAGTCTCGAAGTTATTCTTAGATGCATCAGACTTAGCACCAGGAGCCTACAGCGTGAATCTTCAAAGCGAAGGAAAAACGTATTCCAAGAGATTGATGGTCAAGTGATAGACCTCCAAGAAATAAAAAGCCCAACGCTGAATTAACCAAGGGGGGCTTTTCGTTGAATAGTCTATTTCTTAAAAAGGAGGACAAGGACCTCCGCAATCCACGCAGGTCTCTCCTTGGTTCAACATACCTTCATTACATAAAGGTCAAAGGACCAGCAAAATAAACTCCGACCTCAGCAGCACTCTGAATACCGTTAGCTCAGGATTTTTCTAGGATGCCTTGTACTTCTTCCACAGCAGCTGAGTCAGGGGTATAGCAAGCATAAAAGCTCAATCCAGCAAAAAGCTAGCATTCCTCATTTTAGGATAGGTACCTGAAATCCTGTTTGTTCTTGATGCTCTTGACACTGTGATAAATGAGTTTCACCACTTGTTCTAGGTCATCTTTATGAACCATTTCTACGGTGGTGTGCATGTATCTAAGAGGTAAAGAGATGAGCGCTGAGGCTACTCCGCTGCTTGAATATGCAAATGCATCTGTATCCGTTCCCGTGCTGCGGCTCGCTGCTAGGCGCTGGAATGGAATCTTATTCTTGTCAGCTTGCTTGATGATATGCTTGAGCAAGTTGTTCTGAACAGCCGGCCCATAACTTAATACAGGACCTTTACCGCAATGTAGATCCCCTTCATCTATCTTTTTGATCATAGGCGTTTGGGTATCATGACATACATCCGTGACAATGGCCACATCAGGAGAAATGGTCCTGGACATCATCTCAGCTCCGCGCAATCCTATTTCTTCTTGTACTGAGTTAACTACATAAAGACTGAAAGGCAACTTATCCTTGTTCTCCTTAAGCATACGCGCTACTTGAGCAATCATGAATCCGCCAGCTCGGTTGTCCATGGCCCTTCCCACATAATAGCGGTCATTCAATATCATGAACTGATCCTCATACGTGACCACGCATCCGACATGGATACCCATTTTCTCTACTTCATCCTTGGTGATCGCTCCGCAATCAAGAAAGATATTGTCCATTTTTGGAGCTGCTTCGGTACTCGCGGTTCGGGTATGTATCGCAGGCCATCCGAAAACAGCCTTCACCATGCCCTTATCTGTATGGATGTTCACACGCTTGGAAGGGGCGATCTGATGATCAGAGCCCCCATTGCGCTTCAGATAGATGAATCCCTCATTAGTGATATAATGCACGAACCATGAGATCTCATCAGCATGGGCCTCTATGACCACTTTATATGCCTTTCCGGGATTGATGATAGCCGCTACAGATCCATAGGTATCTACGATATACTCATCGCAATAAGGCTTCATATACTCGAGCCATAGTTTCTGACCTTCGCTCTCGAAGCCAGTGGGGCTTGGATTATTGATGTACTTCTCGAAGAAGCTCAATGCCTTTTTATCAAGGATGCTCTTTGCTGCCATAACTGTCTTTTGCTTTAAGCTATAAAAGTAGAAGGATGTAGTTGAAGTCTTTGGCCTTAGGAGGGATATAAATCCCCATTCACTTGTGCATACTATACCGTTCTTCATATCCTAATATCCTTACTGGTATGCCATTTGATATCTTAGCTGCCATGAAAAGACGATTTCCCCTCAGTTTACTCCTCCTCTTCATCCTTGGAGGAAGTGCAGTTTTTGCTCAGAAAGCCTTGACGGTACAGGAATCTGTTGCCGAAGCTTACTCTACATTCAGACCTGAGAGCCCCATGAGATTGGCATGGATTCCTGGTGAAGATGCGTATTCTTATCTGGTTCCTGACAGTGTTGGATTGGTCTTGATGAAAGGATTTTTGGATGGAAGACCGTCAGAAGTGATCATCACTCAAGAGAATCTAAAGATCCTTTTTGATAAGACAGGATTCATTGGCCCTAAAGAATTTCCACCCTATGAGTGGATAGATGATGAGTCAGTATTCCTATCATACATGGGTCAATACTGGCGTGCAAATCTAGTCTGGAAGACAGCCGATAAGGCCATCTCATGTATGCATATCGCTCAGAATGAGGATATTTCAGATGATTTCACTCAGGCTGCATACACCATAGGGAATTCACTTTATTACTCTAACAGGGATAATGATTCTATCCTGGTCAAGAAAAGCACAGACCCTAACATCATTTATGGTCAAGCGGTCAGCAGATTTGAATTCGGGATCAGCAAAGGGACCTTCTGGTCTCCAACTGGCAACAGATTGGCTTTTTACGAGAAGAATGAAGCTGCCGTGGCAGAATATGAGACCATGGATTATATTCCTATTCCGGCCGTTTCTGTTCCCTTCAAGTATCCTATGGCCGGCCAAGGAACCGAGGTGGTAAAATTGCATGTGATGAATCTCATCAGTGGAAATACCGTCACATTGGAGACAGGACTTCCTGAAGATCAATACCTGACTTCGGTCACATGGGCATTGGACAATGATTATCTCTATGTAGGTCAATTGGACCGAGCTCAGGATAATTTCGAGTTGAACTTATATGATGCCAAGACAGGGAAAAAGGTCAAGACCCTTTTCAAAGAACACAGCGATAAATATGTTGAACCAAGGCATGATGTTTATCCTTTGCCAGGAACTGAAGGTGAATTCCTTTGGATATCAGAAAGAGACGGTTGGGAACATGCATATCATTATGCAAAGGATGGTACACTCCTTAATCAAGTGACTAGCGGAGAGAAGGTCATCAAATCCATCGATGCCTATGATTCAGAGACCAGAACGCTTTTTGTGACGGGGACAGATAAGCCAACAGAGCATGTCTTATATAAGGTAAGCTTGGATGGAGGTGTGATGACTCGCATCACCAAAGAGGGAGGTAAGCATCAAGTGACATTCCAGAAAGGAAGTAAACTCTTCATGGATATGCATTCCTCCTTGACCGTTCCACTGGATATCAAGGTAAAGGATGTTGAGGGAAGAGAGCTATATCAGATTTCATCAGCCAAGAATCCATTGTCAGGCAGGAAAGTTGGAACTACAGAGATCATAGAATTGAAATCAGAAGACGGGACTCCACTTTATGCCCGAGTGATAAAGCCAAGTGATTTCTCGCCAAAAAAGAAATACCCCGTCTTGGTCTATCTCTATAATGGACCTCATATTCAGCTGGTAGAAGACACTTGGCTTGGAGGTGCTTCTCTATGGATGCACACCATGACAGAGCGCGGCTATATCATCTTCACATTGGATGGCCGTGGATCAGGAGATAGAGGAAGGGAATTCGAACAAGCAGTGTATTCAAGGCTGGGAGTTCAAGAGACCAAGGACCAGATGGTGGGAGTGAATTATCTCCGCAGCCTTCCTTATGTTGATGCAAACAGGATGGCCATTCATGGCTGGAGCTATGGCGGATTCATGACCTTGAACATGATGCTCCGTGAGCCAGATGTCTTTAAGGTGGGAGTTGCGGGAGGACCTGTAGTCGATTGGAGATTTTATGAAGTCATGTATACAGAGCGATATATGGAGACTCCAGAAAATAATGCGCCAGGATATACAGAGACGCGTATGAGTGATTATGCGGATCAACTGAAAGGAAAGCTCATGCTCATCCATGGCTCCTCAGATGATGTGGTGGTGATGCAACACACTATGGTCATGGTCAATGCCTTGATCAATTTTGATAAACAGATAGATATGTTCATCTACCCTGGACATAAGCATAATGTCCTTGGACCTGATCGCGTGCATCTGATCACTAAGATCATGGACTATATTGATGCTGGTCTGAAGCCCTGAGCTATCCATGGGAGGAAAGACACAGATAGAGGATTTAATCCAAGGTCTCCACGCAGGGGAGGTGCGTTTCCTGAGCAAGGCGATTACCTTGATAGAGAGTAAAGCAGGGAGAGATATGCTACTCGCTGATCAGCTCATGAATGAGTTGGACACATCCAAGGTCACATCCCATAGAATAGCTGTAACGGGGGTTCCAGGTGTAGGAAAGTCTACATTTATTGAGCGCCTTGGCCTACACTATATCTCTCAAGGGAAAAAAGTGGCCGTACTGGCCATTGACCCTAGTAGTAGGTTCAGTCATGGGAGCATTCTTGGTGATAAGACGCGTATGGAGAAGTTGAGCGTTGAGAAGAACGCGTTTATTCGTCCATCACCGGCTGCTGAGACATTAGGAGGAGTTGCCCAAAAGACCAGAGAGTCCATATTGCTCTGTGAATCAGCTGGATATGATATAATTATAGTAGAGACCGTGGGAGTAGGTCAGTCTGAGATTGCGGTCAAGGACATGGTAGATACCTTCCTTTTATTGATGTTGGCAGGCGCTGGTGATGAGCTCCAGGGCATAAAAAGAGGCATCATGGAGATGGCTGATATCCTCGTGATTCATAAAGCAGAAGAAGAGGTAATAGGAAAAGCGAGAGATGCCGCGAGTCAATACCGAAGTGCCCTGCATCTATTGGGCTCTCATAGTACTTGGAATCCCAAAGTCGAACTTATGTCCTCCTACACGGGATTGAATGAAGAAAAAGTCTTTGTTGCCTTGCAGGAACATTTGGAATTCTTGAGGTCTTCAGGTGATCTGGAAGAGCAAAGGAAACTGCAGCAGAGCATGTGGTTCGAGAAGAGCTTGGACGAAGAGATTCTGCGCTCCTTCTTTGGCAAGGAAGCATTCAGAACGTTGAAAGAGGAGTGTTTGGAAGGAATGAGGTCGGGAAGAATATCATCCAGATCAGCCTTAAATCTGATGAAGAAAGGTTCAGGTCTTGGAACGTAGTTCGGATTTCAGATAGCGTATGGCCACATCATGAGGAAATTCCTCGATAGATGAGGCCAATTCCAATAGGATTTTGCTCAGATCCATTCCAGATGCGTTCTCATCGCAACGCGAAGAAGCCAGGCCTATCAGCTTGATAGTCTCTTCCTTGGCTTTCTTGATCAGCTTCCATATCTCATCAGAGACATAGATCTGCTGAGAAAGATTATGCTCGAATTCCTCTCGGATACTCTTTACCATATCTGCTTCCAACATCTTAGCGCTGGCACCTGGACGATGCATTCGCATGACCATATTCACAGGATTACTGCGTTCCAGATAGAGGACCAGACGTTCATAAGATTGGAAATTAATATGTGGTCTGTGAGCCTGTGAGGCAGCTGCTGGGGCGTCTTGGGGTCTGACTTGGTCTATCTGATTCTTAAAGATATAAAGAGCTGAGAAAAGCACGATCAAGCTAGGAACAGTGACTACAATAATCTGAAAAATAGTTTCCATGAACGATTCAGGTTTGCTCAAATAACGTCAATTCCAATAGGATCTTGCATGATATCATCCAAAGCTGTTGAAAAGCATATTTTCAGCAAGCCGGATTCATTTTTCCAAACAAAGCGTATTCCGTAGCTTCGTAGCGCCTCAGAAACAGGTAGCCATGCATCTTTCAGACACACTTTCCAGACTCTCAGAATCAGCCACCTTGGCTATGGCCCGTAAGAGCCGTGAACTCAAGGAAAAAGGTATTGACATCATCAGCCTCAGCCTTGGGGAACCTGATTTCAACACCCCTGATTTCATCAAGGATGCTGCTATAGCAGCCATTCATGGGAATTTCTCTTCATACCCACCCGTAAATGGATACTTGGATGTTCGCCAAGCTATCTGTAGGAAATTCAAACGAGATAACGATTTGGACTATAAACCTGATGAGATCGTAGTCTCAACTGGGGCCAAGCAATCTATCACTAACACGGTACTTGCCATCGTTTCATCCGGGGAGGAAGTCATCATTCCAGCACCTTATTGGGTCTCTTATGAAGAGATCATCAAATTGGCGAATGGAGTCCCTGTCTCTGTCCAATGCGGAATGGAGGTCGATTTCAAATTGACTGCTGAAGCCTTCCGCAATGCCATCACTCCTAAGACCCGAATGATGATATTCAGCACACCATGTAATCCTACAGGTTCCTTCTTCAGTAAGGCTGAATTGAGCGGGATTGCTGATGTGATGCGTGAGAACAAAGAGATCTATGTGATATGTGATGAGATCTATGAGCACATTAATTTCAGGGGGGGACATCAGTCGTTAGCGCAATTCGAGGACATCAAAGACCGTGTGATTACTGTGAATGGAGTGTCCAAAGCCTTTGCTATGACAGGTTGGAGGATTGGATATCTAGGTGCTGCTAAGTGGATAGCAGATGCTTGTAATAAGATCCAAGGACAGGTCACCAGTGGAGCCTGTGGTATAGCGCAGAAGGCGGCCCTAGCTGCTGTAGATGCTGATCCTAAGGTTATGTTTGCCATGAGAGATGAGTTCAAAGCGAGGAGAGATATGTGTCTAAAGCGCCTTCAAGCCATTCCAGGACTAAAGATCAATGAGCCCGGAGGAGCCTTCTATCTATACCCTGAGGTAAGCCATTACCTTGGACGTTCGCATAATGGAAGGAAAGTAGAGAGCACTGTTGACCTCTGCGAGTTCCTTCTTGAAGAAGTGCACCTTGCCCTAGTAGCAGGTGAAGCATTCGGTACACCGGGATTCATCCGTATCAGTTATGCTGCTTCGCAGAAGGATTTGAAAGAAGCCATGGACAGGCTTGAGAAAGGATTGACCTTATTGAGCTGAACAGAAATCTGGCATCGTGCAAGAGATCATCAAAGCATTCAATGATAAATGTATCCTCATCATAGGGGATGTAATGGTAGACGCCTATATCTGGGGTTCACACACACGTATGTCACCTGAAGCTCCTGTCCCAGTGGTAGACGTGATAGCGCGTGATGCAAGACTCGGTGGAGCTGCCAACGTAGCGCTGAATATTCAAGGAGCAGGTGCTGAACCGATCATTCTTTCTGTTGTTGGTCAACAAGGAAGAGCCGCTGAATTCTCAGCCCTCATGAATGCAGCTGAAATGTCAGATATAGGCATAGTATGGAACGCTGCTCGCAAGTGTACCGTGAAGACGCGTGTGATTAGCAATGAGAAGCACATGATGCGGGTGGATGAAGAGCAGACCGATGACATTTCGTTGGAAGAAGAGAATGAATTGCTGGAGCGATTGAAGATGATAGCCGAAAACAAGAAGGTAGATGCAGTCATCTTGCAGGATTACAATAAAGGCGTTCTGACCGAAAGACTCATCCAAGAAGTGCTCGCTTTTTGCCAAGGCAAGAATATTCTGGTCACCGTAGATCCTAAGAAGAAGAATTTCAAGGCCTACACGGGCTGTGTGCTCTTCAAGCCGAATCTGAAAGAATTGAAGGAAGGATTGGGACTGGAGAAGATTGATTCTAAGAAAGCTGCGTTGGATGCTGCAGTGACAGCGTTGAAGAAGGACATGCCTCACCGCATGAGCATGATTACTTTATCAGAGCGAGGAATTTATTTTAGGGATGGAGATGAGTCAGACATTTGGCCGGTGCACCCTCGGAAGATCATCGATGTCTCAGGAGCTGGAGATACCGTGATTGCAATCGCAACATTAGCCTTGAGCGCGGGCGCTGCTCTCAGTGAAGCAGCTTGGCTCGCCAATCTTGCAGGAGGAATGGTCTGTGAAAAAGTAGGAGTGCAGCCCATCAGTCAGGAAGCCCTCCTAGAAGAAACATTGTCCAAAAGGCCATGAGTGAAAACATAAGACCCTATAAGGAAAGCGAAGAGAGCAAGAAGGTCCAAGTGGCCAAGATGTTCGATAATATCGCACATAAGTATGATTTCCTGAATCATTTATTCTCTCTTGGCATAGACATCCTTTGGCGCAAGAAATCGATCCGTTTATTGAAAGGAAGACCTGCTGATCAGCTTCTAGATGTAGCTACAGGGACAGGAGATATGGCCTTTGAACTATTGGCTTTGAACCCGGTGAAGGTCACTGGCGTTGACATTTCCCAAGGTATGCTCGATGTGGGCATTAAGAAGATTCAAGCTAAAGGAGAAAGCGCACGTATGGAGTTCTTACTAGGCGATAGTGAGGCTCTGTCATTTCCTGGTCAGACCTTTGATATAGCCACGGTAAGCTTCGGGGCGAGGAATTTCGAGCATCTGGAGCTGGGATTAGCTGATATGCATCGGGTACTGAAGAAAGGAGGCAGCATCTGTGTCCTTGAATTCTCTCAGCCTCAATCTTTTCCACTGAAACAGATCTATTCCTTCTATTCTCAGAAGGTCATGCCTGCTATAGGGCGATTGGTATCCAAGGATAAAGCGGCATATACATACCTTCCAGAAAGCGTTCAGGCCTTCCCATATGGCGAGGCGTTCAAGGCGAAACTGGAAAAAGCAGGATTCTCTGAAGTGCAGATACATCCTGTCACGGGAGGTATTGCATCTATATATCTAGCCAAAGCCTGACATACTTAGAAGGAACATGGGACGTTTTCATACCTTGGCAAACATGTTCTCCTTCAGGCATATCATAATATCATTCTTTATCCTCCTCTGCACTGCGGGAATGGCGCAGCATTCCTCAACGAAGATCATGAATCTTGGCGGATTCGATAATAAGGCGTACCACTTCGGGGTGCAGCTTTCCTATAACAAGTCTGATTTCTTTGTCAAAAGGCAATTCCAGCCAGCCTTCGAGGATTCTATTCTTTCATTGCAGCATATAGGTCAGCCTGGATTCAACATCGCCATCATCGCCTCATTGAACATGACTAAGAATTTCAGTGTGAGATTCATTCCAGGAATCTCTCCTAAAGAGAGAATACTTTCATACAGTTTTCTACTCCCTGATGGCCGTGCATTGAACTATGATAAAGTGCTCAGTTCATTCTATATCGACCTGCCAGTGAATCTAAAATATCGGACGGATAGGATCAATAATTTCGCTGCATATGTATTGGTGGGGACGCAGCTAAGCAGAGACATGGCCTCTCAGGAAAATGTGAATAATGAACGCGCTGGCTTGGAAGATCAGGTAGTGAAGATCCAGCGTTTAGATTGGTTACTCAATGCTGGAGGCGGATTTGATTTTTTCATGCCTTATTTTAAATTCGGGTTAGAATTCAAGATGGAGTATGGACTCAAGAATATCCTGATCCAGGACAACACACGTTTTTCAGGGCCATTACAAAGTCTTTATTCGCGTAATTTCGTCCTTTCTTTCACCTTTGAGGGATGATTCAGAGACTTCTACTGCCTTTTGTTGCCTTGCTTTTCTTCTCAGAACTATCATTGGCTCAAGGACAATTCAAGCACATGCAATATAACCTTACACTGTACGGGAATCCTTTCGGATGCGATGAGAGCTCCAATAATACAGCTGAGAAGGACGCGGCATTGACTGAAATCATCGCCTATGCGCAGCCTGATATTTTCTGTGTCAATGAACTTCGTGATCAGGATCAGTACGCTAACAGGATATTGAATCAAATATTGAATGCGGGTGATAATGTATGGAGCCGTGCTGCACTGAGTGCCCAATTCACATGGTCTTCCATCGTGAATGGCTTTTTCTATAGGGAGGATAAGTTTACACTTTATAATCAAGAGGTCGTCTATCAGGCATTGGACGGCACATCATTATTAAGACCAATAGATCTGTATACCATCTACATAGATTCACCAGGGCTGTTGCAAGGAGACACCACATTCATTACCTGCGTGGTCGCCCATCTCGCGGCCACTGATCCAGTAGAACGAGCTGATCAGACAGAAGCACTCATGGTATATCTGCATTCACGCGGTCCAGCGAATTATATCTTTTCGGGAGACCTGAATATGGATAGCTCCACGGAGGCAGCATTTCAGAATCTGATCAATGACCCTATGCCTTCTATAGAATTCATAGATCCAATTTCAGTGCCAACTACATGGCATAATAATCCATCCGTTGCCGGGCAGCATACCCAGTCAACACGCTTTTCAGATACTAATGGAGGCTGCTTCTCAGGAGGCGGGTTAGATGATAGATTCGATATCACCTTGATCTCTCCCAGTGTGCAATCAGGTTCAGAGGGTGTGCAATTCATTCCAGGGACCTACAAACCACTTGGCCAGAATGGGAATGATTTCAATCAAGCCCTGCAAGTATTCAATAATGGAGTGGTGCCTGATAATGTCGCCCAAGCGCTGTATGATATGAGTGATCACCTTCCCTTGATCAGTTCATACACTACGGATATTACCATCTCCGTGGATGAGTTAGCACTTCCTGATTTCTACGTCTATGAAGACGGAGAACAGCTCGGCCTTATGATAGGAAAGGATGGAACATATCGTCTGCGAGTCTTTGATATGGAAGGCAGGATAATCAGTGATGTTCAGTTCACAGGAAAGACTCACCTGATTAATAGAGCTCAATGGAATCCTGGGATGTATATCGTCCAGGTAGCAGGAGAAGGCTTCCAAGTTCAGCGAAAGACCATGAAATACTAGGTCTTCAGAGCTTCATTTTTTTCAAGCACGCTATTACCTTTTTCACGTCCTCAGAACTGATATCCAAGTGGAGAACGAAGCGCACAGTCTGCTGACCGATGGCGAATGTCATCACACCTTCTTCAGCAAGGGCAACAACGAATGCATCAGCATGGTATCCTTTTTTTAAATGGAATATGACGATGTTCGTATCAGCAGGTAAGACCTCTTCCACGATGTCCATTTCTTTCAGAACAATGGCGATGGATTGAGCGTGATGATGATCCTCAGCCAATCGCTCGACATGATGATCCAATGCATAGGTTCCCGCAGCTGCAAGGATACCCGCTTGACGCATTCCACCACCAAATATCTTCCTGATCCTGCGCGCTTGATGAATAAAATCCTCATCGCCTAGCAGCACTGAACCTACAGGCGCTCCTAGTCCTTTGCTTAGGCATAATGACATAGAATCAAAGGAGGATGCATATTCCTTTTTGTCAACAGGAGCTGCGATCAGGCGATTATAGAGCCGTGCTCCATCCAGGTGCATGGAGAGCCCCTTCTCAGCACTCACTTTCCTGATCTTCTTAATCTCATTATGATCCCATATCGCGCCACCACCTTTATTGCTGGTATCCTCTATGACCACGAGTCGGCTTCGAGGGTGATAGGTCTCTTCTTTCAGGATAGCTGCTTGGACATTTTCAGCTTTGAAAAGACCTTGGGCACCATCCAATAACTTGGAAGTCGCACCGCTGTGAAAAGCCATTCCGCCACCTTCATAATTATAGACATGGGCGGCCCAGCTGCATATCACCTGATCTCCAGGTTGAGTGTGCACTTTGATAGCTAGCTGATTGGCCATTGTCCCTGAAGGGCAGAACAGCCCATCTTCTTTCCCGAAATCCTGAGCAAGTCTTTTTTCCAAGGCATTGATACTTGGGTCTTCTCTAAAAACATCATCACCGAGAGGGGCTGAATCCATGGCTTTTTTCATTCCAGGAGAAGGGAGAGTTACCGTATCGCTTCGTAGATCTATCATCATTGTTTTGTTTAAGTCCTCTTTCGGACCATCATCAATCCATCACGCAGAGGAAAGAGCACGGGTTCCATATCTGTGTCACGCTTAATAGTCTCGGTCAAAGCGAAAATAGAAGCGCTCTGCACGTCTCCTTCAGCTAGCGGAAAAAGCACTTTTCCTTCCCAAAGCATATTGTCAATAAGAAGCAGGCCTCCCTTGGTCAATCTCTCCTTGAGCAGCGGATAATAGCGATGATAGTTCTCTTTATCAGCATCCAAATAGATGAGGTCGAATGGGCCTTGGATATTTTCCAAACTGTTTAAGGCTTCTCCATAGATGACTCTGATCACCTTGCCATTCATCTTATTGAAAAGATGTTCCTTATGAAAGGGCTCTAATTCATCGTTCTTTTCTAGGCTGATCAGTTCACCTCCTTCCTTCATCCCTTCGGCCATGCATAGCGCAGAATAGCCAGAATAGGTTCCAAGTTCCAGGATCATTGAGGGTTTTAAAAGATGACTGATCATGCTCAGCACTCTGCCTTGGAGAAGCCCCGAATTCATGCGGGGATGGATCAATTTCTGATGCGTGGCCCTTCTCAGTTCATAAAGATAGCTAGGCTCAGATCCGCAGTTTGCTTCACAATAGGCCTGCAGTTCATCATAGCTACCATTATCCATAGCTCAAAGATACGTGAGGCTAGAAAGGCGCTCAGGAGCCCAGACTTCATTGGCCACATGCAAGATATCCGCTGAGCTTATTGCGTCTATGCTCTTCAATATCTCACTCAATTTCTCGATGCGATCATAGAGCAGAATGCTCTTAGCCATTCCCAGCATAATACTGGATCCACCGTCATTACTTAAAGCGATATGGCCCTTGATTTGTTCCTTGGCATTATGGATTTGACGTGTCCCAAGGCCTTGCTCTCTGAGCTTTTTCATTTCCTTATGGATTAGTCCCACACCACGGTCGAGTTGTGCCTTGTCCGTTCCCATATAAATCTGGAAAAGACCAGTGTCGGAGTAAGCCTGGTAGTGGGATTCCAAGTTATAAGCTATGCCATGTTTTTCTCTGATATTGAGGTTAAGTAGGCTGTTCATGGCAGGGCCTCCGAGAAGATTATTCAGGACAATGAAGGCCAGCTTGTTCTCATGGTTTGCGTCATACGCTCTGCAACCGAGTATAAAATGCGTCTGGTTGGATTTTTTATCCACCTTGATGTTTTTAACCGGTACTTCAGAAGAAGGGAATCTCAATTCTAGGCTCTCGGTAGAGCGATATTCACTCAAGTGCTTTTCGCAGAGTTGCTTCAGTTTCTTCGTAGGAATATTCCCGTGAAAGGAGAAGACCATAAGCTCAGGATGGTACCTGCGGCCCATGTATCTCAGGATGTCCTTTCGCTTGAAAGACCTGACGCTTTTTTCATCACCCAGTATTGGTTTGCCTAATGGATGACCTTCGAATATCAATTCATCAAAGGCATCAAAGATCATCTCAGAAGGAGATTCTTCATAGGACTGAATCTCATCTATGATCACTTCCTTTTCCTTTTCTATCTCCTTCTCTGGAAAGGTGGAGGAAAATGCGATGTCTGCGATCAACTCGATGGCCCTTTCAGCATGTACATTCAAGAAGGATGCGTGGATGGCGGTGTCTTCCTTTCCAGTGTAGGCATTGATCTCACCACCAACAGTATCCAGTCGATTCAGGATATGGAAGGTCTTACGATTCTTGGTCCCTTTGAAAAGAGAATGTTCTATGAAGTGTGCCAATCCCATCTCTGAAGGATGTTCATCACGTGATCCGGCCTCTATCATCAGCCCACAATGGCAGATGGCATTTTCCGGTTTAGGGAGATGTACTACCCTCAAGCCATTGCTTAGTGTGAATTGCTCTATGTCCTGATTCTCTCCCATGGATGAACAGCCTGTGCTGAGTTCAAGAAAGCACTTTCAAAAGGCGATCAGAGATATGATCGAATAAGTTGGTCAAAGGCTTCTGGACCATCATTTTCATCATAGGATTAAGATCTACTTCAGCTATCTGATAAGCTTTCACTCCATCTCCTTCTTGATCTATACGTATGTCGAGTGTAAAACTGAAGGGCGCATCAGATGACTCTAGCAACATGCGACTAGGAGCTTGAACTTCTTTCTTCTTAAGACCGATGGTGGCCATTCCACTGATTTTGAATGAACAACTGTCACCATCGCTTTTGAAGTCACTGATGCGGTCCTTCGGGAGCAATTCTTGGAAGTTATTCAGATCTGATATGTATGCGAACACATCATCAGCACTGCGAGCGATATTCACGGACTTGCTTTCTATCGTTGTCATTTCTTGTCAGATTCTGGGTTCCAGAGGCTAGGATCCAACCTCCATTCCTGAAGGACTTGAAGGTCTTTTTCTGAGATCAGGCCACTGTTGAGAGCTTGTTTTAAGAGATGTGAATAATCGCTCAATGTGTGAAACGGGACTCCTTGATTACTGAAAGCTTGCTCAGATTCCTTGAATCCATAGGTGAATATGGCTACGAGACCTCTTATGGAGGCTCCTGATTCCTTCAGTGCTTCAATAGCTAAAAGGCTGGACCCTCCCGTAGAAATGAGGTCTTCAACGACCACCACATCATGGCCTTCTTCCAATTTTCCTTCAACTCGATTCTGCATGCCATGTCCTTTGCTATTGGAACGCACATAACAGAAGGGTAAGCCCATTTCCTGTGCGACCAAGACACCCAGAGCTATACCCCCTGTGGCTACACCGGCTATCATATTGACAGTAGGATAGTTCTCCTCGATGACTTTTACAAAGCTCTCTCTGATGTGATTACGTACATCGGGATAGGAGAGCGTAAGGCGATTATCACAGTATATAGGGGATTTCCAGCCAGAGGCCCATGTAAAGGGTTGGTCAGGACTGAGCCTCACTGCCTTAATACGTAAGAGAAATTCAGCTATTTTCAGCGCGGCTTCAGGGTCCCAAATCATGGCCGCAAATGTATAAAGTTTTCATCCAGGATTTCGAGTTACGCATGGTCTCCTCCACGAGCCCAAAAGCCAAGGTGGAAGGTGTATTGAAATATGCTGATAGGCTGCCTGATTGGCCTGTTCTAAAGAAGATGCTCTTCGCTCGCAAAGAAAAGAAGCTGACTATTTCATGCAAGAGCAAACGCTTATGTTGGCAGAATTTCAAAAGAAGATTCAAACATATCGAAGCAGCTGGGGGTTTGGTGCAGAATAATAAAGGAGAAGTATTGATGATCTATCGCCTTGAACGTTGGGATCTTCCTAAAGGCAAGATAGAGAAAGATGAGGATGTAGTGGACTGTGCAATCAGAGAAGTAGAAGAGGAATGTGGAGTCAATGGTCTCGGGATTACAGGAAAGATAGTAACGACCTACCATGTGATGCGCAGGAATAAGGAGAAATGCCTGAAAATATCACATTGGTATCACATGCGTACTGATTTCAATGGAACCCTCATCCCACAGTCCGAAGAGGGAATATTAGATGTGCAATGGATTCCTAAAGAGAAGCTAGCTCAATTTGTTGAGAACAGCTGGCCATCAGTCAAAGAGGTCCTGAAACAATCAGGATTGCTAGATAAAGCGTCATGAATTAATCACCAAAGGCATAGCGAACTTAGCGTGAAGCCTCTGCTTTCCCCCGCTAAATAGCATCATTAGATATCCTATGAACAGGATGAGAGCGGGGAGCAGGTTCCCAAGATACCTGATGCTTGGCTGCGAGAATGTCAGTTGAGCCATATCTTAAGTCTCTAACCAATGTTTATGAATCTTTTTCCAAGAGTCGCTTTTCTTCTTAAGGATTCTTGCAAAGCAAAATAGGGCCATCTGGTGAATAGAGCACCCACAGACATCTTCAAAGAGGGGCGAGCTCAGTTAAAATATTTCTGGACGAAAGGATAGGTCATGAAAGATAATAACAGGGACACTATCAGCATAGCTCTGTTCCTCGGGAGAAAACGGGCCTAATTCATATACTATCAATTAGTTAAGTTATTTACCTGTTATCAAATAAAGTGTTGCGATGTCTAGAAATGTTTAAATTGCGTTGAATCTAGCATTCCTGAATATGCGCCAGAGAGGAATAGACTGCCTTCTTATCTTTATTTGTTGTTCAATCTCTATGGGATTGATTGGTCAGGTGTCTATGGGCGGTATCCCTCTAAGTGTCAGTCATCCTGAAGCCTTTTCTATACCTTCAATTCCTACTTATTCCATCTCTCCTCCTAATGTGAATGTCCTCCTGATTCAAGACGAGGACAGTGACAGGAATGGATTTAATCTAAGAGATGGAGTCGCATTGGTGGTGAACAAAGGCTTAGAAGATGGTCAATGGAATAGCATGCCTGATGGATCCAGGGTATGGAGAATGGCCTTGAAATCTCAGGGTGCATTGAGCTTAGAGCTGAACTTTGATGACTTATTCATCCCAGTGGACGGAGAACTTTTCATCTTCAATCCATCAGGAACAGAGGTCTATGGTGCCTATACTTCAAGCAATAACAAGGTAACTGGAAAGATGAGTGTGGAGATGATCCAGGGGGATGAGGTGAGGATTGAATTCATAGAACCTCTTGGACATCATAATGAAGGTGAATTGCATATACAGGACATTGCCTATAGATATAGGGATGTAATGAGCTTAAGTCAATCTTGCGAAGTAGATGTAGCATGTAATGATACTGATGGTTGGGCAGATGAGAGGAATAGCGTAATCAGGATCCGTTCTAGGGTCAATGGTCAGTTCTTCTGGTGTACAGGTACATTGATGAATAATACAGACCAAGATTGCCGACCGCTGGTCTTGAGCTCTATGCACTGCACTCTTGATCATGGAACCCAATCAACAACCAGCGATTTCGATTTCTATCGCTTCTATTTTAAGTTTGAACGGCAACTCTGCGGAATAGGAAATGGAGATGAGCCTTACACATTGGCTGGATGCATGAAACGAGCTGATAGTAATGATGATGGAGGCGCTTCAGGCTCTGACTTCATTTTACTGGAGCTTTCAAGGACAATTCCCTCAGAATATGATCCGTATTATGCAGGCTGGAATATTTCCTCTCAAACTAGCATTGGCGGTGGGGCCAGTATACATCACCCGTCAGGAGATGTGAAAAAAATCAGTGTGTATGAGAACACACCCATTTCGGCAGATTGGGGGATATCTAACACGCATTGGCTCATACGTTGGGAAGCGACCGAGACCGGACATGGAGTAACAGAAAGTGGGTCATCCGGAGCACCTCTCTTTGATATGAATGGACGGGTGATTGGAACACTCACAGGAGGAAGTGCATATTGCAATGATGTTTTGGAAGGAGGACAAGATCAGCCAGATTTCTTTGGAAAAATGTCTTGGCATTGGTCCCAGAATCCTAATCCTCTGGATGAAAAGTTGAAATTCTGGCTGGATCCATTGAATACAGGAAATTTAGTTCTAGAGGGAAATAGTGAGCCATGCAATGTCTTGGGCCTTGAAGAAAAAGACGCTGACCTTTGGGAGGTATTCCCTAATCCTAGCCAAGGGTCATTTAGTGTGTCATTCAAGAATGGAGCAGAAATATCTGAAATTCAGTTGTTTGATGCCATGGGGGCGCTTATTGAAGATAATCGCTTTAGTAGCATAGAACAGTCACATTCCTCATTTATACTTGATCTTTCTGATCTAGAGCGTGCTATGTATCTCTTGAACTGTATTGGTAAAGACGGATCCCATCAGGTAATCCGTCTGATTCTGCAATACTGATTTCTTATACATCTTGGTAACCTTGACTTGGGTTTTGACGTAAGAGGTGATACATCTTACTTAAAGAACACGAGCGATGAGAAATATTGTGATGGCGTTATTTGCGGTGATTGTTTCACTGTCTCTGCAAGCCGCTACTTATACTACGGTAGCAAATGGGAATTTCATGAGCCCTGCAGTATGGGATTGTGGCTGTGTCCCCCCTGCATGGAATGATATAGTGATTAACCATAGGTTGACACTGAGTACTAGTTTTGTACCCAGGTCGATTAAGATTAACAGTGGGGGAGTCCTCACTACTACATCTGGGAAACTAACTATTCCCGTCTTTATGACGATTGAAGCAGGAGCTGAACTCAAGAATAATTCAATGGTGATATTCAAGAAGGATTATACCCTTCGTGGATTGCATTCTGGACTAGGAGAAGTAAGATTCGATGGAACAGGGACCTTATGGGGTTCAGGCTCTTTTACCAATAACAAAGGAGCTAAATTCAACAACGGGGCCTTTACTATCCATTCCACTGCGAACTTGGACTTCTCTTTCAGGACCACCCAGTTGAAGAACACAACTAAGGTATTCAATTATGGCATTTTAACGGTTGGAAACATCGCGGCTTCAGGAGCGACCGAATTCAATAATATGACTGGCGCTACATTCAATATTAAGGGTACGGCAGGATTAAGCGGAAATTGGAAGTTCCATTATGCAGGCAACAGTGTCGTCTATAAAAAGACGGGAACGAGTACACAAGAAATCTTAATGCCCACGGTGGCCTATGATATGCTTGTACTCGAAGGAAGTAGCACGGCTACTGTAAAATATTTAAGCGGCCAGATCCAAGTAAATAGAGAACTCCAGATTAAGAATTGCATGTTCGATGTGCGTAAACTAGGAGTGGACTACACAGTGAACATAGCAGGTAACTGGAATAATGTATCTGGTCGTTTCCTTCCAAGAGCAGGTCTAGTGCGATTTATGGGCAACGGAACGATATATAGGTACACGGGACTTGAATCTTTCAATTCAGTGACAGTAAGTGGGGACCATAGTTTAATCTCGCAGATCCTAGTTGCTGGGCAAATGACTATCTCCAATACTCTGAGAACGAATGGATATACCATACGCATGTCAGGGAACTGGAATTGCATAGGAACCTTTGCAGCTGACAATGGTCAAGTCATCTTTGAAAGTACTAGCGCCTCTGTGATAACTGGTAATACGAATTTCGATGACCTGGCAATAAACAAGACAGGTGCAGGTACAGCAACGATACTTTCAGGTCAAACAGGTGTGTATAAGACATTATCTCTGAATACTGGTGGACTCAATACAAACGGAAATCTTTACATACGCTCTAATGCTACTCGTACGGGTAGGATAGGAGTAGTAGGTGCTGCGTTCTTGAATGGTGATGTTACCGTGGAGCGATATATGAATATGCCGGTCAATAACTGGCATCTCATTGGGTCGCCTATTGCGAGCTCTACGCTCAATCAATGGAAATCAGATTTCGTTACGACAGGTTTCACTGGTGCTGACTTTCCGACTTTCTGGTTCAATAACATGACACTTTATGACGAGACCGTAAGTGGCCATAAAGACCTTGGAGTCTATAATGCCACCAATATCACCAATGCTATTCCTAATGGAGTTGGTTGCAGAGCGTACATTGCTGGTGGTATAACTAAATTGACTACTAAGGGAGCTCCAATCATGGGACCATTTTCATATTCATTGAGCTATACCAATACAGGTAGCGCTCAAGATGATGGCTGGAATCTTATTTCCAATCCATATGCTTCTACCATCGACTGGGATGCTAATACTTCCTGGACTAAGACCAACGTCAAGGATGCCATTTACGTTTGGGTTGCTGAAGAAGGAATATTTACGAGCTACATTGCTGGTTTAGGAACGAATGGCGGAAGTCAATACATACCATCTTCTCAGGCCTTCTGGGTGCAGACTGATGGTGCTTCCCCTGGATTGTCCTTGGTTGAAAATGCAAAGTCCATCGTGGACGAGACTTTCAGAACGTATTCAAATTTCGATGCATTCACTATTAGAATGACAGGGTCTGGTGAATTAAAAGATGAAATGGCAGTGCGTTTTCATGATGAAGCTACGATGGAATTCGATGGCCAATTAGACGCTTATGAATTCAAAAGCACTGACCCTAACATGCCAAGCATTGGCCTGAGAGGAGCAGATGATATTCTTGCGAGTATATTCTCATTGGCTCCTATTGAAGAAAGTACATCGATCCCACTCGAATTCCACGTTGGCATAAGCGGACCAGTGTCTTTCGATGTTACAGGAATGGTTGATTGCCCATGGGTGAATTCAGTAGCTATATACGATGCTCTTTCGGAAACTACGTATAATCTGAGACAAGGTCAATCAACTTCATTCGACCTAGAAGCGGGAGAGTACACGGATAGATTCTTCTTGGTCCTTGAACCAGTGTATTCAGAAAATGAATTCTTCCACGGACCTTCTAATCAGGCATCTGACCTTATTCCAAGTGCGAGCATGTTCATCCAAGGTGATGAATTAGTGATCAATGCAATGGACTCTGAAAATGAGATGACCGATATCATCATCCATAATATTGTAGGCCAAGTGCTTGTGGATCTTCGTCAAATAGACCTCAGGAACCAAAGAAGGATTGATATTCAAGGAATGAATGGAATCCTACTTATCCAAATGAATCAAGGAGATAAGCTGATCTCAGTGAATAAGATCATCCACTGATAGAACAAAATTGAAGAAGAAAGGCGGCCTTTATCGGGCCGCCTTTTTTAGTTACTGTCTTTTCATGGATTCTATCTCTTCCAAGGTCAATGGCCTACCATTAAAGGTGCCCACTATTGTTGCATTCTCAAGTCCAGCGCCTTGGTATTCAGAGAGTCTTTCTTGAGCTACTTCGCTGGATTTGAATTCACCGATCAGATACGAAGTGGATCCCTCTTCGCTATATTGGTCTATCCTGCCTAATTCTCTGAATTGTTCCAACTTCTTTGAGGAGATCGTGCCATCACTCTTTGCTAGGAGAATCTTGTATACAATCATATCCTCATTGAATGCATCTGGAGAGGGTCTGCTCCAGAGTTCCTCTGATGTTTGAATGTTCATTGGTCCAACGGCTTCGCGGATACTTATCTTTTTTCCTGCTCTGAATGCTGCTGCGAAGGCATCATTGAATCCACTGTTCTGGAGTATATCTCGGTACTTCTCTGCATCTGTGCGTTTATCATAGACTCCAGAGAAGTATCTGGTCAAACCGTCTTCACCCTTTATGATAACCACATCACTGACAACTGAGAAGATATTGCTTGATAATGGGAACCTGAATGCTCCGACCTGCACGCGCCATAGTACCTCCTTATCACTCGATACATCAGCTTCGAATTTCTCTCCTGAGGATTCAAGTTCCTTCTTGATTTTTCTTGCATCGGCAGATTCTGAATTGACCACACCTTCTTCAGCGCTTACAACGGATCCTTTAACACCACGTGATGCCAATTCCAGTTCTCTTCTGACAGCATCAGGCAGGTTATCATAGTCCCCTACCATATAGAGAACGGTATCTCCTCTTGAAATGGTCTGAACATCAGGAATGCTAAGCAGGAGCGTTGCTAGTTCTTCAGAGATCCCTTCTTCAGTATTACCTAGTTGAACCATGAATTTCTTACCCTGTCTAGGAGTGAAGATCGGTTTAGGAATGCTAGCAGACTCTACAGTTCCTTCTACTCTGTTCACTCCATTGCCAGCCATAAAGCGCTTATAGCGATCTTCGAAATATGCATCATCTAAAGTCTCTCCATCTGAATTCACGATGGTTCCTTCAGCGGAGTTCATTTCTAGATCTAAAAAGTCTGGAACACCATCTTTATCACCATCAACAGGGCAACCTCGCTCATCTACTTGCACATCTTTAGGGGTATGAGGACAATTATCTATCATGTCGATCACGCCATCCTTATCTTCATCACCTCTGTCTTTAATCTCAGCAAGGAATTCACTTCCAAATACATCATTTTGCAGTTTGGTCCTCTTCTTATGAAGGCCGTAGCTCAATACGAATCCGGCATAAAGGAATCTGTCGTTACGAGAGTCGCCCACTCGGTCTCCTACGCTCTTGTCACTTACATTATCTATGTTATCTGTAGTGCTCAGGTATAAGCGTGTATGAATATCGAAATTGAGGTATTCTCCCATATCGAATCGGGCTCCTATCCCGATAGGAATGGACAGGCCTCGTTGGGAATAATCACCTAATCCATCCAAGTTGGCTTCCCTAAGGTCGCTCTCATATGAATAGTCACGTACTAGTTCTTGGGTGGTCTCTTGCGAGAACTGGCTTTGAGGAAGGTCTCGTATTGTGCCATCATCCCAATAGTGATAGGTACGGCCTTGAGCATCTCTAAGGTCAGCCTTGGATAGGAATTCGAATCCGCTCAATCCAACACTTAAGATGGGGGAGATGAATCGGTCTTCTTTCAAGAAGTGGTCGAAGTTATATGCAACGAATAGCCCACCACTGCGGATCTCTGATAAGAAATTCAGGTTCCGGGATCCACCTCTTTCATTAGCACTCACTTCCCCGAACATGGTCTCAAGACCGGCATCGAGATAGGGTGTTATCGCTGTAGTGAACCTCAGATGATAACCAAGGCGGCCTACAGAGGGATGGAGTCCTTTATTCTGGTTGTTCACATCACCTAAGAATGTGAGCGATCCCACGCCAAGACCTATAAACGCGGTCTGGTCATGCTCTTGGGCTTGAAGGGATGAAGTGAGAATAAGGCCACAGGCCATGAGGCCTATGAATATGATCCGAATACGGGAATAGAGTTTTATTGATACCATTTTTGACGGCTTATCATCAGTGCTTCTTGCACTGTAATCCGCTCGCCATTATTATAAGCAGTGACGAAGGGGCCATCAAAGTTATAATTGTCTTTGACATTGTTCCTCTTATCTCTAGCTTCTTTGTATACAGGGAAGCTGCCCGTGGTATATTTTATCCAAGTTTCATGGTTCTCTATCATGAAGGGAGCCTCGAATCTATGTCTCTTCTTGAAGTAGACAGCATCTACCACATTATGACCGGCAGCAATCTGTACACGATACTTTAACCCAGTCTCTGGAGAAGGCACTGAAGTCACTTGTGCGAAGGTGTCAACAGGTTTGGGGGCTTCTTTTATTACTTCTTCCTTAGGTATTATCACAGTGACTTCTTTTTTCACTTCTTCCTTAGGCGTTATCACAGTGACTTCTTCCTTAGGCGTTATCACAGTGACTTCTTCTATGAGTTTCTCAGGCTCTTTGATTTCTTGAACAATAGGTTCTATATCAGCAGGAGGCTCAGGAACGATACGGGTGTTAGGAGTGATGATAGCTATTGACTTGGTCTCGTTGTTTCTCAAGTAAGTGAAGGATCCTTTAATAAGGAGATTGGTGCCCTCAGGTATAAGTATTTCGGAGAAAAGTTCATAGACCACCGTGATACTGTCTTGCTCAGGAATGCTGAACCATACGAACTTGATCTTATTATCAACCTGGGTGAATACGGCATTGGATTTCTTGACTGCTTCAGCGTTGATACCAGTTGGAACTATTTCCTCGATTTTTGCAAATCCTTTTATCCCGTCTTTATACAGGTCGATTTCTACCAGATAATGATCAGCGTTTAAGCGGGTGATTCTTCTTTTCCCATTGGCCAATTGGTCGGGGACATGACCATTAGCAACATCCATTTCAGAAGCGTATACCACAGCGGCAGGAATCTCCACCACCTTTTTTTCATTCTCTTCAATGAATGCGAATCGCTGTTTGAAGGTATAGTTACCTGCGGGACAATCTGCTGATGCGATGAGTTTCACGCTGATTTGCATTTGATTGTCTGAAGGAAGATTCATCCAGATGATCTTTGCAGAGCCATCATTGAAGGTGAAGGAAGCGCCTTTAAGATCTCCTGGTTCAATATTAAAACCATCAGGAGTATCAATTTGATATTTTGCAAAACCGGTGTTCTTCCCTTTTTCGATATCGATGTAGACCCATTGTTCTTCCCCAGCAACTATCTGAGTTGGAAATGTATGGGTAACTTTAGGTTCCTTAGGCCCCGCGATAAGTCCTAGTAGGTAGAGGACTATGATATTGGATAGTAAGAATATGGTCTTGAACATGGCATCGTTTAGGCGTACATGTCAAATTTACCTTGCCAGATGCCCGAGATAGAGGAAGGTCTTCCTCTTTGCAAACAGAAACTTGTGTAAAATATCGCTATGCGATAGGGTTCAGGATAACGCTGAAAATAGTGATGGTATTGGGGTCCCTTTGGAAGTAGAGTTTATCCAAAGCACCAAGGACATTCTTAGCTCTGAAATAGGAAGTTTGAAGTTCTCCTTCTCCATTGGCAGACCACTGTATAGTGTATGAACTCTCCTTCTCTTTATAGCTCTTCACATAATTCAACATGGCCTCCAAAGCTTCTACCTTGCTCTGTCCTAGGGTAGTATGAAAAAGGAAGGATTGGTTATGCCTAGGATTCACGGTGATGGCATGCAAAGACACTTGACCTGGTTTTTCTTCGAAATCGAATACTACACCCTTAGAAGACAAGCCAATGTAATCTTCTATTCCTTTCTGTAATTCTGCTATGCGAACGCTGTTATCCTTGGCCATTTTCTAATTAGGTCTTTAATACAAAGTTATCAATGTGAAGCAGTTCTCTCCATATATCAGGGACTTCTTTGGTCTTGCCCAATTCATAATCAAAGCAGACCAATACCGATTTCCCAATGGCATATTCTTTCCCTGCACCATCATGGATAGAGTAGGCAAAGGTCAGGCTCTTTTTACCAATCTCTAGAAGGTAGGTATCTATAATCGGTTTTTCTTTCAACAGAATGGGAATCTTATAATCCACTTCATTCCTTGCCAATACTATTCCGTCCTTAGTCCAATCCCAGTCCTTTCCTATTCTTTTCTCAAAGTAGGTCATTCTTCCTTCTTCGAAGTAGCTTAGATAGATTGCATTATTCACATGTCCCATGACATCGATGTCTGCAAATCTTACTTGGAGTTCTTTACTGATCTTCATATGGCGTCTAATGAATCGAATTTTGAATTATTGCTCTTGAACTCAGGGATGAACTCTTTTAAAATCTTGATAGATGAGAAATCATCTCCTTGTTCATTCTCTAATCTGGAAATGAAGACATCCACCTCCTCTCTAGTGTTTTTCCTCGCCTGAGCGATTAATACCCTCTGGTTATGCGTAGGTAAAGTGTCCTCTAATTCTGCAAGAACTTCTTCCTTGATCTTCTCTCCTGGACGCAAGCCAGAGAAGACGATCTCAATGTCTTTATCTAACTCCAAGCCACTGAGGCGTATGAGTTTCTTAGCCAAATCCAAGATCAATACGGGTTTTCCCATGTCGAATACGAAGATGTTATTTCCTTGGGCCATGGCCGCAGCTTCCAAGACCAATTGACTGGCTTCAGGAATAGTCATGAAATAGCGTTCAATATCAGGATGGGTCACGGTAATGGGGCCACCGTGCTCTATCTGGTCTTTAAAGACAGGAATTACAGATCCATTGGAACCCAGCACATTCCCGAATCGTGTAGTGATGAAGGTGGTCTTTTCTGAAGGGCGGCTTTGAACGTATATCTCAGCTGCCCTTTTAGTTGCGCCCATAACATTGGTAGGGTTCACCGCTTTATCGGTACTCACCAGCACGAATCGCTCTACTCCAAATTCCAGCGCGAGATCTGTCAATGATCGTGTGCCTAAGACATTGGTACGTATTCCTTCTTTCGCATTGGACTCTACTAAAGGAACATGTTTATATGCTGCCGCATGGTAGATTAACTCAGGTTTGAATCCAGAGATGATTTCACGCATGTGTTTATGATCCGTGATATCACCGAGGATTAAGTCCATCTTGATCCCCTTCGCAGTTTCTTCTAACTCCAAGGAGAGCGCATGAAGCGGACTCTCTGCTTGATCCACGAGGATCAGATGTTCTGGAGAATAATGAATGAGCTGACGGCATATCTCTGACCCTATAGATCCCGCAGCACCTGTGACCATAATGCGCTTGGATGCGATACTCTTTCTGATGGCTCCTTTATCCAAAGTGATTACGTCACGTTCTAGAATATCCTCAACGGATATGGGTTTTAATTGTTTAAAGCTCAATTCTCCTTTGATCCAATTCTTCACAGGAGGTACATCGAGCACGGATACTCCTGCTTCAAGACATATATCTATGATTACCTGCCTTTTCTTTATATCAGGAGACATGATGGAGATGATGAGCTGACCAGGTTGGTCAGAAGCTATGATTTCTTTGAGCTTAGAGCTGTGATAGATGGGAATACCTTCCAGTTTTTTCCCAGATTTCTTATTGTCATCATCAATGAAAGAGACAACCTCCATTCCAGTACGAAGGTCTTGGTCCAAACTGCGCTTCATGATCAGTCCAGCTTCACCGGCACCATAGATGATTACTTTCTCCTTGCGCTTCTTCCGAGGGAAATTCTGTTCTGCAAATACGAGTTTGATTACCAATCTGTAGGCGACCATCATAAAAGTAGATATGAAGAACTCCAGGATGAGAATAGTAGTGGGAAGGAAAAAAGTCTCATCAACGAAAAGGCTCCTCAGGTGACCAATGCCATAAAGGAAAATGGTGGCCATCAAGTTCATACGCAAGATGCGTGAGGCATCCTGGGTGCTTGTATAGCGGATCACTCCGGCATATGTGCGCCATAGAACTAGAGCGGCTATGCGTATGAGGAAGAAGAATATGACACTCTTTTTCAAGAGGTCCCATTCATTACTAGGTACATTGAAGTCAAAGCGCAATGCATACGCCAATACCAGCGAACAACAGATGATCGCGATATCAAAACAAAGTATCAGCCAGCGAGGCGCAAAGCGGGCTCTTATGGTCAGTAAATCCATAGCCTTCAAATATAGACATGTCCCACGTGGAAGCAGGCTGACAATTAAACTACTTTTGGCCTTTGACCGAATCAGGGCTATAATGCCCATTCAGGCCTAAAGAACTGTAAATGAAGAAAATCCAATTGCAAGAGATCCATGAGTCCCTGGGGGCGAAAATGTTGGAATTCGCGGGTTATCAGATGCCCATCCAATATAAAGGAGTGAAAGAAGAGCATCTCTGTGTGCGCAATGGAGTAGGCATATTCGATGTGTCACACATGGGGGAATTCGTGTTGACAGGTGACGGTGCTCTTGAATTGATTCAGAAAGTGACCACCAATGACGCTTCCTTATTGACTGTCGGAAAGGTTCAATACAGTTGTATGCCCAATGGAAAAGGAGGAATAGTAGATGATCTCCTGGTCTATCGCATGCGGGAAGAGGAGTATGTATTGGTAGTGAATGCCAGCAACATCCAGAAAGATTGGGATTGGATCATGTCACATGCCAATAAAGGCGTAGAGATGAAGAATGTCTCTGATAACATGTCCCTCTTTGCGGTTCAAGGACCTAAAGCGGCTAAAGTATTGCAGAAGTTGACGGACACCAATATCAGCGACATGCCATATTACACATGTATGTATGCTTCCTTCGCAGGTTGTCCATTGGCTCTTATTAGTACCACAGGCTACACAGGCGCAGGAGGATATGAGATCTATGTGCCTAATACCCATGCTGAAGCTGTGTGGCAGAAGATCATGAAGGAAGGGGAGAAGGAAGGGATCCAGCCTATAGGTCTGGCCGCAAGAGATACCTTGAGATTAGAAATGGGGTTCTGTCTATACGGTAATGACATAGATGACGGCACTTCACCCATAGAAGCGGGTCTGGGATGGATCACCAAGTTCACCAAGGATTTCATAGACGCTGATAAGTTCAAGAAGCAGAAAGAGGAAGGAGTTTCTAGGAAGCTTGTTGGATTCGAGATGTTGGATCGCGGTATTCCAAGGCAAGGCTATAAACTCATGGACAAAGAAGGGCAGGAAATAGGTCATGTGACATCAGGAACCCAGAGCCCTGTGCTTGATAAGGGAATAGGAATGGGTTATGTGAAAACTGAATTCAGCAAAGTTGATACTGAGATTGGAGTCTCTATAAGGGATAAGATTATTCCAGCGCGTATTGTGCGACCGCCATTCATCAATCAGAAATAAGATGAGAGCTATTTCAAATAAGCCCTTTGTTGAGGTATGTATCTCGCCAGATAAGTACCATCTGTATAAGGAGTATAATAAGATTGTTGTGGTCATAGATGTACTGAGGGCCACTTCGGCCATCTGTACTGCATTCGACTATGGTGTAGATAAGATCATACCCGTAGCGGCCATCGAGGAGGCATTGGACTATAAAGCCAAAGGTTTTATCGTAGCTGCTGAGAGGAATGGCGAGGTCGTTCCAGGGTTCGATAGGGGGAACTCACCCTTTGGGTTTATGGATGAGGAATTGGCTGGTCAGACAGTAGTCCTTACAACTACGAATGGGACCAAGACCATCAAGATAGCTAGTGATGCTGGTAGGATAGTGATCGGTTCGCTCCTGAATCTTGACGTCCTATGCAAGTGGCTCATAGAGCAGCAGGAGGATGTACTATTACTTTGCTCTGGATGGCAGGATAAGCTGAATTTGGAAGACACCATCTGTGCAGGTGCGATCGCTGAACAACTCTTAGATTCCTTGAAATTCCACTCCGTAGAGGACAGTACCATCATGGCCAAGTATCTCTATCAATCAGCTAAAGAGAATTATCTCGGTTTCTTGAAAGCCAGCTCGCATAGGAGGAGATTACAGAAGTTGAACCTCAATGCTGATATCAAGTATTGTCTAACACCTAATCAGAGTCAATCCATTCCTATCATGGAAGGTGATGCCTTGGTGAGATTGAAGGTTCCAGAAGTTGTAGATCCTCTCAAGGGTTAAGCCAAGCGATCTCGACTTTCCTGTCAGCTGAGTTCTCTGAATCAGAATAGGTATCACCTAGGAAGTTAATCACCAGGCGATCTGATGGGATGCCTTTATCACGCAGATAGCTTTTCACAGCTATAGCACGTTTCCGAGAGATAGCGGCATTCAGTTCCGTGTTCCCTGATCTATCAGCAAATCCAGTGATCATCACTTTCTGCTCTGCATTGGTCATGAGTTGATAATAGATATCGTTCAATCTGAGCTGATCTTCCAGGTTGATCACATCACTGTTCTTCTGGAACCTCACTACCTGAGCTACTCCACCTCTGGCAGGCCTAAGAGGACCTGTCTGCAGGCTGTTCTGATTTACATCTCGCAGTTCATCGATAGCCACTTGAAGGTCTTTCAATTCACTTCTGATGTTCACGAATTCCTTCTGATACTCAGCACCTTCTTTCTTTATATCTACCAATTCCCTTTGCATGATCAACATCTGATCTCCAAAGAACCTGATCAGGTCGTTATTGCTCTTCAACAGGGCCATGATCTCAGGGTCCGTTCCTCTCGGAATCACTGTAAGAGCTGCATCTGGAAGCGCGATCAATGGCGAATCCTCCACCTCTATCCTCGTGATAGAGTAGTCAGTAGCAGGAAGGAGGCTATGCCTCTTGAATGAAGAAGTATCCAAGTCGGCCAATTCTACTCCCGGGTCCAAGGGACTGGAACTTTTGAACTCATGGATATGGGCTTCGGCATATTCATTAAGGTCACGTTCACTTAGGACACGGATCTCATTGAGCTGGTTCTTCAGATAGTTATAGGCCATCTGTTGGGAATTGAAGCGGCTGTTGCCATCACTATTCACATTGGCATCCCAGTTCAGCAATTCTATGGTCTTCAGTTTATTCTGCAGTTCTGGAGAGAATCCCCTGAAATCCTGGTCCACTTTATAGTCGTAGAGCTTTATATGGAAAGTGACTATACCCTCCATATCCCGGAGGATCTGTTTCTCAGTCTTCCTAATCTCCATCTGCCCATCGCTCATCACCATGACATTTTCCAAGTAATAGGAGATGTTTTTTTCAACGACATCTATAAGCTCTGCTTGATCTTTTCCACTGATGGGTTCATAATGATGCACTACGATAGTGTGTTCAGAGCTGCTCACCAAGCGATAATTCTCAGGATCATCTACAGACCTATTTCCACCGAAATCATTGACCACAGTAACCTCTTGTGCCCATGTGAGCATAGGTCCCAGTATCAAGGATATGAGGAAGAGCAAGCGCATTGAATAGAATTAAGCTTGTACAAGTTTAACTCAGGGAGTCAAAGTTTATGAGGCCTTCGAGCTCATGTAGTTAACATAATTATACACTTTATTGAGAAGCTGTTCCCTCAATCTAGAGCCTGCAATGTATATTTGGAATGAACATTGATTCAAAGTCATCATGTATCAACGCCTTGTATCCATTTCTATCTGCCTGATGATTACAGTGATTTCATGGGCACAGCAAGATACTTTGGCCAAATATGGCCCTGGATTCAGATTTAAGGATGGGCTTTACATGCAAGCTTCTGATTTTAAGTATAATTGCCCGAGCTATGTGAAGGCAGACCTCTACACTGAGAAAGGAGATAAGCGAAGGGACTTGGACCCTAAGTCGGCTTTCTGCCTCATGAAAGAGGACAGCCTGATCAATCTGGATTTCGATTCCATTTGGGGATTATGTGAGAATGGTCAAGTATATATCCAACATAATACTGCCTTCGATCGCTTGATAGTAGTAGGAAAGCTATGTCACATTATACACCGTGAGGAAGTGGTGGATTACAATAGCAATATTGGAATGGGAGTGGCCAGTATTCCTGTGCGTAGAGAGATCCAGGTAGAGTATATCATCGATCTGGATACGGGTGAAAGCGTTCCGTTCAATGAAGGGAATCTGCTACATTTCATGCAGGATGATCATATCCTTTACATGCAATATTCAGCATTGAGCAGGAAGGAGCGAAGGAAGGCGCAGTATGTATATCTGCATCGCTATAACAATGAGAACCCAGTCTATTTCCTGATTACAGGATGTCATGGAGCACCTGAAAAATAGACTTATTCGCTATACTCGTAGCAGCCTAAATCAGGCATCGCATCTCTGAATACCCCGTCCAAATCTAGTCCCAATACCAAAGAAGGATCACCTGCATCTCTGCAGAAGGATTGTTCATTCAGGTGGAAATCATTATCAGTAGGAGCCACGAACCCCGGTCCGGTATTCACATTGCTAAACATGTTTTGGAATATAGGACCTGAGATATCCATCTCATCTACGCGCACCAAGCAATATGAGAAGTCTATCACGGCTTGATTTTGATTTCCATCTAATTCAACCAAGAATTCTTCAAAGGTATTCCCATACATCACACAATTCCTAGCTGAGAAACCTTCAATAGCTCGTGATTGAATATTCCCTATTTCATCTTCATAGACATTGCTCATGAAGAAGGAAGGAGTGGTACGCGTTCCCCAAATCCAATAATCCCCGAAGGTGCAATGCTGGAAGTCAAATGATCCACCACCAGTGATGCCGCAGGTATATTGACCAGCATTGGCAAAAAGGCAATTCCTAGCCACTACTCTATAATTCCTGAGGTACAGATTCATCGCTGAACTCTGTTGGATTCTGCATTCATTCAGTATCAAGCTATTGGGACTTGTCGGTTTCAATAGGTCTGCTTCGGTCAATGTCTGAGGAGTAGCTTGTATGCCAAGGATACTGTTCTTGATAATAGCATGGTTAAAGACATTATCACGTCCGACTTCGCCTTCATTGATACGGATTAAATCCCATTGACCAGGTAGATCATCATAAAGCGGTTCCAGCCTGTCATGCTGAAAGACTACAGGATTATCTTTAGTTCCGTTCACAGTGATTTGACCATCTTTCAATACCCAGAGTCCAGAGCCTTGATGAAAATAAATCTGCACACCAGGTTCTATGGTAAGATGGTCTAGGGAATCCAGCATCAGATAACCGTAGATCACATAAGGTTTATCAGCGATCCAAGTTTCTTGCACAGGAAGCATACCGTTGAAACAATCGCCATCCAAGCAGGTGAAATCAGGAAGGCCGCCTAGCTGATTTGTGGGATAAAAGAAGTGCGCATCTTGGCCCCAAGCAACTAGTTTTATTCGCTGTTCATTACCATTGGTCATGAAGATGAGTTCATCCTCTTCAATGAGCGGGCTGCTTGAATTATTCGGGTCAATGGTCACATCTATGAAGATGTACATGCTGTCATTTCCCAGAATGGTGATGTTGCTGAAGGCCACACCTGGATCACCATCTACATTTACTCTGAAACTGCTCTGTGTTCCTTGGTCAAGAAGGATGCTGGAGACAATGACAGCATTACTATTGTTATTGTAGATTTTAAGGACTCTTGTGGCTGATCCTATGCTGGTGAAAACTGTATCGAAGAGAACCGTATCACGAGAGAAGGCTAAGCTGGCTGAAGGGTCGCTAGTAATGTTCTCTTCCTTGCGGCAAGCAGAGAAGATGAGTAATGTGCTGAATACGATCAGGAGGGACCAACGCGTCATGAGGGCAAAGATGGGATTTCTTAGCCCATCAACGTTTCTTGCTCGCATATGTTGCTTGTTAAGAGCTCAGAAGGAATAGGTCAGCCCTCCAAGCAACATAACTGACTGAATAGGGTAACGATAGAAACGCTGATAACGACCACCACTGAAATTATTCATTTCAATGAATGCTGAGATTCTCTTGGTATAGCGATATTCCAATGCCAAGCTCCCGTCAACAAAGGCTCTCATGGCTATAGGTTGTAACTCGCTCAAGTCACTTTCTGGACTGAGTATTCCTGTGCGCTTGGTAGCTCTTGCATAACGTCTGCCTTGTGCGAACATCTGTAGTTTCACCACGAATCGGTCGTCCAAGTCATAGCGTGCGTCCAAGGTCACTTTGGTGCCAGGAAGGTTCCAAGCTCTTTCTTGAGTACGCATGTTATACTTGATCAGCTCAAGTCTGGCCATAACACTCAGTTTTTTATTGTACACGTAGTTCAACTCTCCCATGACATTGAAGACTTTCATGTCTTCATAGATCACATTGAATCTGTTCTCGGCTGAGTAGAGGACATCATTTATATACAAAGGAACATCTGCATATGAAGTATAGGACACTTTAGCATTGAAGCCTATGTTATCCAAGATGGTTCCAGTGATACCTCCATAGAAAGTGAAATCCTCACTGGTATTCTTCAGTTTAGAGAAATGGGTGATGAAGGGATTATCCTGACTAAGGCTGTAATAAGAATTTCTTTTCAGGGATCCTGTCAATCCTGCATAAGGAGTGAAGAGATCATTAAAGAGGCTATAGCTGACAAAAGCTTTAGGGTATATATGTCCCAAGCTTTCAGGGTCACCGGTCTCAAAAGCAAATCCTAGTCCCACATCGGCAGTTAATGCGCCTCTTTTAGTGTGGATAGTCGGCTCTAAGCGTATGATTCCACCTTTGGTGGTAAGGTCGGGTATAGGAGTAATGTTCAGCACAGTATCCACGAAGATGGAATTAGGCTGAGCCATACTGAGGCTGTTTGCATCAACTTGGAAGAGCAGCTCGTATCTATTTTCATCTTGGGTCTTGGCACCTTCAGCGCTGAGTAGAAAATTCCCTTCGCGACCTTTAAACTTATCAGTCATGTTCCGATAGTCGACTCTGATGCGATGCTGTATCTGAGTAGAATCGCTGTAATGGCTCATCACTTCAGCATGACCGGCAATGGTACTGAAGCTCTGCTTGTATTTATCCTTGGCCAACTTCGAATCTCCTAAGTCGAATCCATAATAGTGGATGGCATCCCTATTATAATTCAAGCCTGCTTCCACAGTATGTTTGGAGATGTACTTTTTAGCAAAAAAACCTGCATGGTTCTCGCTGAAAGCACTTTCGGCCAATTTCGGTATACCTCCTTGGGAGGAGAAATGCTGAGCTGAAATACCATAATTCCAATCTCTGTTCCTGATGCTGTTATATCTCACATCTATAAGCGGAGTCACGTAAAGACCTATTCCTGCTTTAGCATAACCTCTATATAGCTTGGCCAGCGGTTCTTGGAGTCGGAGATTGGCAGCTTTTATCTGTTTGGGTGCATAGTTCACTTCAATCTGTCTAGGGATCACTCTATAGGTGATGTTGGCAGCCTGTGGCACAGAATCTATGGTGCTGGGTAGTTCATCTATCTTAAAGGCATTATCAACAGTAAGGGTCCTGTCACCCACTGAGATGATCTCTTGATCATATTGCGCAGAGATAGTCTGACCAACACTGATGGCAGCTAAGCTGAGCAGAAGATATTTTGCTGTCCTTCTCATTCCTCGTCTTCGAATAGATTATCATTTCCGTTACCCATCTGGATCTCTATATCTTCCTCTGGGGCAGGTGCTTTTCCTTGCTCCAATGAAAGGATCTTCTCATACTTGCTCATGGCCTCAGCTTGAACGATTTCATCCAGCACATTATCCATGATGCTTTGCAAGGTCGCCTTAGCTTGGAAATAATCTTTCTTGGCCACATAGACATCAGAGAGCAGCATGAAGGCTTTCACTTTCCAGAATTCCTGAGATGGATATTTGTTAATCAGCTGGAAGATGGAGGTCTCACTCGCATCATACTTGGCCTGTTTGTATTGTATCCTAGCGATATTGAACTTGGACTCTGCACCCATTTTCCCACTTGATTCTTTATCTACCCAGGTGAATTCAATGAGAGCTTCTGCATCATTTCCTTGAGATAAGATGGTCTTGGCCTTGAAGAAATGTGCTTCTTTCAATATGTTCTCTGGAGTCTTGTCATCTAAGATGACCACATCAGCAAATCGGGCAGCTTCTTCATATTGTCCTAGATAATAATGACATCTCATTTGCCCTATGCGGGCTTCGAGGATATTATTGTCAAAGGTGGCAACGCGTTCCAGATCTGTATAATGCTCCAGTGCTTCATTATATCTTCCATCATCATAGGTAATGGTGGCTGCTGAGAAGAGAGATGGTTCGGTGAAACCATTGGTAGGTTGGGCGATTACGTAGAGGTAATTATTCAATGCGATCTCCTTATCTCCTCGCTTATATAGGCATTCACCTAAGTAATAGCTTGCATTGTTCCCGAATATCCCCGGCTGGAATTTCTTCAGATATTCAGTAAAAGCAGTGATGGCAGCGGGGTGATTTTCAGCTGAGTATTGGTTTTCAGCGATGCGATAATTCACAGAATCCTGAGCTGCGATGGAGCCAGAAGGAACATATTGTTCATACCAAGCATTGAATTCATCTATCCTTCCAAGTTCCACATAAACGTCTTGAATCCTGAGCTGGGCTTCATGTGAATCTGCATCGGAAGGATATTCCTCAACGACCCTCTTGAAAGCAGAGATTGCCTTTTCATAATCCTTGCTCCTATAATGGATAAGACCGCTGGTGAGCAATGATTTCTTTACATAAGGAGAACCCTCATTATTAGTGATGATATCTTGGAAAAGCGCAAAAGCCTCATTATTCTTATCCATCTTGAAATAAGTCTCGGCCAGAAGATACTTGGCTGAAATGTTGTGAGAGGAGTTAGGGAAACGGGCTACAAGATCTTTCAGAGTTTCAGCCTTGGATTGGTTGTTCCCAGCAAACCCTTGGGCTCTAGCTTTCTGGAAGAGCGCATAGTCCGCATCTAACAGATTCATCTGAAAGGCACGGGTGTAGTCGCTGATGGCTTGGTCATAGTTCTTAGCAACGAAGCCACAATCGCCCATGCGCAGGAAGGCGTCATTTTCCTTTCGAGGATCAGCCACTCCATTAGCGTTCATGAAGAGTTTGAAGGCGACCAAGGAACGTGGGTAGTCCTTCTTCATGAAATAGGCGTAGCCTGTGTTATAGAAAGCCACTTTATAGTATCCACTTGAGAAACTTCCTGGCTTGGTCTGGAAGGCTTTGAAGGCGGTGATTGCATCATCATAACGTTCCTCTTGGTAGGCAACTTCTGCTTTCCAGTATTCTGCCTTAGCAGTTAACTTAGGGTCGACATTATACTTAGCTACTTTCTTGAACAGCTCATTGGACTCATTATATCTGCGGTTCAAGAAGAGCTCAGCCCCGCGGTTATAGGCGCAGAGTTGATAAGCAGATTGGGCCTTAGGATCCAGGTTCTTCATCTTATCTAGAGCGATCAATGCTGCCTCGTAGTTCTTGGTGGTCAGGTACACATCCATCAAGAAAGAATAGGCTTCATCTCGTCTTGGCGAAGTCGGATAGTCATTCAAATAAGCTTCGAAAGCCCTGATGGCCTCGTTGAAAGGATTGGCTGAAAGTTCATAGGCCAACTTTGCGTAGGAGAACAGCGCATCTTCCTTTACTTCTGTATCGAAGTCTTGTTCTGAGGCTTCTTTGAAGGCATTTCTGGCATATTTCTTATTGTCCAACCTAAGGTAGCAATCCCCCATGTGGTAGGAGGAAATCTGACTTAGCGTATCCTTCTCATTGGTCACCAGATTGAAGGATTCTATGGCCTTCTCATATAGAGCTGATCTGTAATAAGCATAGCCCATCTGATAATGGTCATTGCGGCCTTTATACGCTGGTCCGTCTCTGAATTTTTCCAAGAAAGGGATGGCCTCTCCAAAGCGTTGAAGATTATAATATGATTCTCCGATGATACGCGCCACCTCATATTCGTTCTTCACTTCGGCTGAATCCAAAATCCCTGCTCCGTAGGCGATGACCTCTTCATAACGCTCTTGTAAGAAGTATATCTGAGTGATATAGAAAGGCACTATAGAAGAGAAGCGCTCGTCATTCTTGATGCGTTCGAATCCTTTTAAAGCGGTCTCTAGATTACCTTCTTCATAGGAGAGATGGGCGAAATAGTAATTGGCGGGAACATAGTATCTGTTCTCTATTTCTGTGAGATGTGCAAATGATTGCTTGGCCTCGGTAAAGCGATCTTCCTTAAAGAATGAATACCCTTCCTTGAAGCGTTTCTCAGTAAGCTCATCAATATTAAGATTGCGCTCTGGCACCTTCTCGAACCACGCTAAAGCATCTTTATAGCGCTTGCGGGAGTAGTAATATTCAGCTAATTTGAAATAGGCCGTTCGCACCCATTGGCTTTCGGGATGGTCATGAACGAATTCTAGAAGGCGCTCACGGGTATCCTTATGGAAGAGTTCCATAGCGCACAGTGCTGCGAAGTATTCTGAATTAACTGACATCTCACTATGGGAGTCAGCGAGGTTTGTTATTAAATGCTCGAACTCTTTCTGGGCGGCACTGAATTTCTCCTTGTCATAAAGGTCCATAGCCAATGCATATCTGGCTTCCTTTTCATGATAGGTAGCAGTCTGCTGTGAATAGATGCTGAGCTGGCTCGAGAGCAGCAAGAGGATCACGGTCAGTCGTTGGAGCATGTATGTGGTCTGCTTTTCAATGGGTTTCTTAGCTTCTTCTAAAGTAGTTTCCAAGAGGTCTCGGTAAGAAAAGAGGAGGATGAATTATCAACGCCAGCTTATCTGCCCTATTGCACTGCTGGTGGGACTTGTATGATTCCTTGTTAGTAGAGTTCAGTTCTTTAGGACTTTGAACTCCACCCTTCTGTTCTGCTTTCTTCCTAGCTCAGTACTATTATCAGCGATGGGAAGGCTGCTGCCATAACCTTGGTAATTGAGTCTCTCTTGCTCCACATCTTTATGGATCAGATAGGCTACAACGGATTGGGCTCGTTCTTGGGAAAGTTTCTGATTATAGTTGGCGCTTCCTTGATCATCTGTATGTCCGCTGAGTTCTATGTGCATCAAGGGATAATCGGTCATAAGGTCGACTAGTTTGTTCAATTCTTTCTGGCTATCAGGAAGCAATTCAGACGTATCAAAGTCAAAGAAGATATTGCTCAATTCTATGGTGGTACCCACTTCATACTTCACTTCTGGCAAAGCGAACTCGGCCGTGGTTCCTCGCTCTTTTACTAGCTGGACCAGGCGTTCAGATGGTGCCGAGTATGGGGGTTTCGCTGATTCCTTTTCATTCGCATGGGCTCTGCGCAGCATGACATCATCTACGTAATAATAAGCTCCGTCTTTCCCTTGATCTAGTCGATCCATGATGGTGCTCTCATCTCTGTAGAAATTCCCAATGATTAGGAACTGTTCCCCGCCTTCAGCTTTGAAGACACCGTCTATCTGTTTCCAGCCGAGGATGCTCTGTTTGATCACCTTCTGGCTGTTGATGGTAGGAGTGATATAGAGGGGGAAACGATCACGGGTCATGATGGCTTCATGAGACACAAGCGCTCCGATGTTGTTACAGGATTTCGAAGCTCGGCTAGATAGGTTGGCATAGAATGAAAGGAAGTACAGACTGTCAGCCTTTAGGGGTTCTTTCAATTCTACTTGGATGTATTCATGCCAATAGGTCTCCGTACCACCCGTCCCGAAGACCTTGATCCCTATCATATTATCACCCTCCTTGGGACGCTGTTTACCATCGCTATGCTTGCTAGGATTGGACCAACAGGTGCTGCTGGCCTTATTACTTAGCAGGTCTGGAGTGGTCTGGGTAGGACTGGTCCAGTATTGCATCCATGTATCGAATTTTCCTATTCCTTGATTCCAACCACAGGGGATATCCTTGACCATTTCAAAGCTAGGGTCAGGAATGAAGTTATATTCCTCTGTACTATTGAAGGAAGGAATATTGATTTGTGCTGAAAGACAGGTCAAGACGAAGAAGGAGAAAAATGAAATCAGTATGCGCATAATGGGAGTATTACGGGCAAAGCTAGGCAGGAAGCATGCCAAGCTTCCCAGTTTAGAATGTGCTTGTGAACATCTGACTATGAATAGCTGAGCTATATTTGGAGGAAGTAAAGAGCAGATGAAGGCTATTGAACCCAAGGAAGTAGAACAAGCATTAGAAAGGATAAGACCGTATATCCATCGTACGGCCATCCTTCATTCTAGATTGATAGATGAGATAGCAGGGACAGCAGTATTCTTAAAGTGTGAGAATTTCCAGAAGATGGGCGCATTCAAGATGCGCGGAGCCAGCAATGCGGTGCTTCAGATGAGTGATGAGCAGAAGAAACATGGCGTGCTTACTCATTCTTCAGGAAATTTTGCCCAAGCGCTGGCCTTAGCTGCGGGTATTCAAGGCCTTAAAGCATATATAGTGATGCCTGAGAATGCACCGCAAGTGAAGGTAGATGCGGTGAGGGATTACGGAGCTGAGATCATTATGTCAGGGTCTGACCCCAAGTCCAGAGAGGATAAGGCAGAGGAGGTTAGACTTCGCACTGCAGCCACATTTATACATCCTTCCAATGATAGGGAAGTGATTATTGGCCAAGGGACAGCCGCATTGGAGATGCTTCAGGATATGCCTGAATTGGACCTGCTGATCTCACCCGTAGGAGGTGGGGGATTGATCGCGGGAACTGTATTAGCGGCAAGACATCAGAGCAAACATTGTATGGTCATTGGAGCAGAACCTATGCAGGCTGATGATGCATTCAGATCATTGGCATCAGGGAAGATAGAGTATAATGAATCAGCCAATACCATAGCTGATGGACTGCGGACTCATCTTGGATCGATAAATTTCCCCTTGATCAAGGAGGGAGTTGAAAGGATCATCAGAGTTGAAGAAGAGGAGATCATCCAAGCGATGAAACTTATATGGGAGCGTATGAAGATTATCATTGAGCCATCCTCAGCAGTAACGCTTGCAGCAGTGATAAAAGAGAAAGAAAGCTTTAAAGGGAAGAAGCTAGGACTGATCATTTCAGGAGGGAATGTGGATATATCCCGCTTGCCTTTCTGATTTTGAATGAATTTTAATAGAACGTAGCCCATGAGAATTCTGATAACGGTATTAAGCTTGACCATTGTAATGGGCCTGAACGCCCAGCTGACTATTATAGTGAATCAGATTCCGAGTAATACACCTGCAGGAGCTGAAGTCTTCATAGCTGGGAATTTCCAAAACTGGAATCCGGGGGATCAGGCCTATAAACTTCAGGCGAATAGCCAAGGGAACTTGGAGATTACCTTCACGCCTAGTGTCCAGAATATGTCTTTCAAGTTTACACGGGGGTCATGGGATACAGTGGAAGGAAATGCAAATGGCGGATTCCTTCCCGATAGGAGCTACACGTATAATGGCGGTCTGGTCACCCTGACCGTACAGATACTCTCTTGGGAAGATGTAGGAGGTACTAATATTACCGCAGCAGCCAATGTAAGTGTCATGAGCACTGATTTCTATATGCCACAGCTAGATAGATATCGCAGGATTTGGATCTATCTCCCACCTGATTATGATGCGAGCCAGGATCATTACCCTGTTATGTACATGCATGATGGACAAAATGTATTCGATGCGGCTACCAGTTTCTCTGGAGAATGGGAGGTAGATGAGACTTTGAATGAGCTCTATGCGGCAGGCGATCCAGGCATCATCGTAGTGGCGGTCGATAATGGAGGTTCATTGCGTATTGATGAATATTCCCCTTGGGTGAATCCTACCTATGGCGGAGGAGATGGAGAGGCATATATGGATTTCATGGCCAATACGTTAAAGCCCTATATAGATGCTAATTATCGCACACTTCCTGGGCGAGAGAATACAGCACTTATGGGAAGCTCATTGGGAGGATTGATCACACATTATGCGGCCATTGCACTTCAAGACACGTATTCTAAAGTTGGGATATTCTCACCATCTTATTGGTTCGCTGAAGAGTGTTACTCTATAGTGAGCGACATTCCACAGACAGCTGATATGAGGATATTCATGCTTGCAGGAGGGATGGAAAGTTCGGAAACAGTGCCTGATGCAGAGGCTATGATAGATACTTTCTTAGCTGAAGGATACGAGGAATCAGATCTCACCTTGCAAGTAGATGCTGATGGCCAGCACAGTGAATGGTATTGGGCTAGGGAATTCGGGGAAGCATATCAATGGCTTTTTGCAGAGACCAATGCGATTCCAGATCTTTCAGGTTTGGAGATCATTCAGCTCTATCCGAATCCGACCTCTGATTCGGTAAGCATCTCTGCCGTACCCTTTGAACTTAAAGCTGATCTGGTCTTAGAGATACTTGATCTATATGGAAGGAGGCTGCTGATAGGAAAGAAAGGAGAGCAGAGTATGGGGATTAAGACATTATCGAGAGGGAACTACATCTTAAGGGTGTCAGATATTAAGGGGAACTCGAAAGTCTTCACTGTGGTGAAAGAGTGATAAGGAATACTCTATTCACAGTCTATTACTTTGCGGAAACGAGTGACTCGTTGATCATGACCGTTCATGAAAGTCTTTCGCTTATCAGAACAGCTTACGAAATACACTTCAATTCCTTTTTTTCTTCTACGCTTATAAGCCCTCTTGACGCGAAATAAAATTCGGGCTCATGTTGAATCAAGTTGTTTGTGGTCTCTGAGACATTGATCTTATTGCCTTGACAGCTTTGCTTGAGTCGGCTGGCTATATTGACAGTGTCTCCCCATATATCATATTGGAATTTTGTCTTTCCTACGATTCCGGTATCATCGCAGTGGCCGTTCATAATGGAGGTTCATTGTGTATTGATGAATATTCCTCAGCACACTATTTTTGAGCGAATCAGAGATGATTTTGTGACGAAAAAGAAGGAGAAATAAACACCTAGGTATGTATGTTTAACTCACAATATGCGCCTTAGCAGAAAATAAACTTAAGGCTCGGCCATGAACTCGCATTGGTCAATGCAAATCATAGATTTCCATGATATCAGCGAGCCTTGCTTTAAAGTCTATGTCCAAGTCTTTCAATTTTCCATTGCTCATATTGAATACCCATCCATGAACCGTGAGGCCACGCTCTAGGTGGGCCTTTTGGAATGCTGCTGTCTTGATTACATTGATACATTGTTCACGAACGTTGAGCTCTACCAGTCTATCAGCTTTTTCCTTCTGGTCTTGAATCGCATTCAATTCTTTCCTATGGATGCGATATACGTCTCGGATATTGCGGAGCCAAGGGTTCAATATCCCCAGATCAGCTGCTTGCATGGAGGCAAGCACACCTCCACAACCATAATGCCCGCATACCACGATACGGTTTACTTCCAAGTGAACTATGGCATATTGCAATACTGACATAACATTCAGATCTATGCTGATTACCATGTTCGCGATGTTCCTATGCACGAACGCTTCGCCTGGTTCAGCGCCCATCATCTCTTCGGCAGTGACCCGGCTATCAGAGCACCCTATATAAAGGACCTCTGGCTTCTGCCCTTCGGCCATTTTCTTAAAATAATCGGGGTCCGTGGCCAGCTTATTTTGGATCCACACCTCATTGTTCTCGAAAATTGTTTGAAAATCCATGCATCTTTTGTTTTTAGAGCATTAATGTACAGTTTATCTGAACTGCAGGATCATCGCGCTTCTTGAAGGAACCTTCAGTTCATTGTCTAGAGTGAGTTGCTGGCCTGATATGACATCCATTGCCATGCGCTTCCCTTTCAATACCTCAGCATATTCCTTCAGATCCAGGATGTCTTCCTTATCAGATTTATTCATGATGAGCATCACTATCTCCTCTTCAGTATATCTAAAGAGCACATATCTGCGTCCTGCATAAAGAGGTGCAAAATGCATGGTATTCCCACTGTGAATGGTTTCTGATCCTTGGCGCCATGTAAGTAGGGTACGCATATAATCCATCGCTTCTTCCTGCTGTATATCCAGTCCTTTACCTGCCACAGCGTCCACAGTGTCATTATCCCATCCTCCCGGAAAATCAGCACGTATCACTCCGTGGGAGCCGTCCTCACCGTTGCTCATCAGGATTTCCGTTCCATAATAGAACTGCGGGATTCCCCGCGTAACACAGAGGTAGGCGATACCCATCTTCCACATTTCGAAGTCTTCGCCTATTTGGGTATAGAAGCGGTCCATGTCATGGTTATCAGGGAAGATGACGAGCTCTTGCGGCTGAGGGTAGAGGTAGTCATTGGCCAAACAGCGATAGAGGTCAGCGAATTTCTCTGACCACTGACCAATTTCTTCTTGAAGTGCATTGGACAAAGCAGCCTGCAATGGAAAATCCATGACACTGGGGAGATAGGAAACATAGCCATCATGATTGACCTTATCGCGCTGCCAGTAAGACACTATGTTCGGGTTTAAACTCCACTCTTCTCCCACGATTCTGAACTTAGGATATTCCTCTATAATCGCATGGCTCCAGGCACTCATGAAATCCTTATCAGGATATGGATAGGTATCCTGACGTATACCATCCAAGCCCACTTCCTCTACCCACCAGATGCTGTTCTGGATCAGATAAAGAGCCAAGTAGGGATTTCGTTGGTTTAAGTCAGGCATGGTCGAGTCGAACCAGCCATCGCTGAACCCTCTCTTATCATTGGCCGAGGCATAAGGGTCTTGTATAGTCTCCCTGCGATGGGTGGTTTGAACAAATTTCCCATTGTTATTGATCCAATCATTGAAAGGCAGATCAGCCATCCACCAATGTTCGCTTCCGCAGTGATTTTCTATCTGATCCGCGATAACTTTCATTCCCATGCTATGGGCCTTATCGCAGAGTTCATGGTATGAATTTAAGCTTCCATAGCGAGGATCCACTCGATAGAAATCAGTGGTCGAATATCCGTGATAGGACCATTTTTCCATATTATTCTCGAGAACGGGATTTAGCCAAATGGCGGTGAAGCCCAAGTCTTTTATATACTCCAGGTTCTCGGTGACACCTTGCAGATCACCGCCATGCCTTCCTCCATGGAATTCTCTATTCAGACCTTCCTTCATTCCATTCACTTCATCATTAGAATAGTCTCCATTCGCGAAACGATCAGGAGTGATGAGATAAATAGCATCAGAAGAATCGAAACTTTGTCGATCAGCTGAATCAGGATTCCTCTGTTTTAATTCATAATAATGCTTGGTGGTCTTTCCGCGATGCTTGAATTTCAAGGTTATAATCCCAGGCTTGACAGTGGGACTGAGCATAAGATCGACAAAGAGATAATTCTTGGAATCTCCGGGGTGAAATCCTTGCAAGGTCACACCCTCGTAATCCAAGTCGGCATCAAATTCACCTATTCCCCTTCCATAGACCATCAATTGAAGATGCCCTTCAAACATGCCAGCCCACCAGTGCGGAGGATCTACACGTAATTCTGACTGTGCCAGCAATGATGCACAAACAAGCATGACACCTATTAGGAAGAGGAGTTTTTTCATAGCCTGAAGATAAGGAATGAATTTTGAAAGGAAGTCAATACTTCATTCTATGATGAACCACTATGACCTCAATGCCTCTACATACCTCTTCCAACTCATATGCTCTGCTGAGCTCTTCACATTTCCCCGGGAAATAGGCCGCTCTATGCTTTCGTTCATCACCCGCTGCATGTCCTCTACATCACCTGCCTTGGCAAGATATCCATTGAAGCCATCCTTTATCGTTTCTGGGAAATGTCCAACAGACGTGGCCAGAATGGGAAGATTGAAATTATAACTCAGCGATTCTACACCGCTTGGAGTTGCGCGCTCATAGAATAATATGATGCTATCAGCACATTGGAAATAGTGGGGAACATCTTCATTGGGGATGAATTCATTGACCAAGAGCACACGGTCTTGGAGGCCTAATTCTTGGATAAGTTCAAGGGGTCTATAGTCCTTCTCATCATCTTCTTTTTTCATGAAGACTGCTTTGACCAATGAGAAAAGAGCATTCTTGACCTTGGTTGAGAATTTGCTTTGATCCAAGGTGTTCCAAAAACTCTCTCCGCATATCATGAAAGAAATGTCATCTCTTTCTTTGGCCAATAAGTCAAATGCGCGTATCGCGTCATGCAGGCCTTTATATTTCCTGATGAATCCGAAGTAGAGGAAAACATGCTCCTTGAGTTGATGTTCCTTTTTGAAAGCAGCTAGATCGAATTTCGGATCAGCTTGGAAAAGGTCGTAGATGGGATGGAAGAGTTTGGTCACCTTAGGCCTCAGTCCGTATTTGAATTCTCCCGTCTCTGAGACCTGGAAATCTTCTTTAGGAAAGAGCGCCTCCAATTCCCTCACAGTGCTATATGCATGAGCAATGAAATGTTTCACATCTTTTAATCCCAGCTTGGTGAACCAGGTGTCTATCGCACTGTTCTCCTTGGGTACTACGAAATGCAGATCAAAGATTACTTCTGCTTTGCAGTGCGATTCAATATATTTTCGAATATGTGAAAGTGGGATGCCCTGTTGTGCATTATACCATTGGATAATTACTTGATCAGGATTTAATTCTACGATGCGCTTCGCGGTCTTTCTCCAAGTCCCAGGGCGATTATAGTCGCAGAGATATTCCACCTTGATCCGCGTTCCTTCGAGCAGGTCTTTCTTGCTCTTATCATCGATGAACTTTCTTGGGACAATGGCTGGATATTGCTGACTCCAAGAGATGATATAGGTCTCTATGTCAGCTTTCTTGTCAAAGGCCTTGGCCAATGAAGTATTGTAATTGGAGATTCCTCCTTTAAAGCGAGGTCCTGGCCCGAAACAGACTACTCTAGGCATCCTTTTCTATGTTCTTCAGTGCCTGTTCATAGACCCTTCTCAGGCCTTCGCGCATGGGGATTTTCGGTTCCCAGCCTATATTCTCTTTGACCCAAGTCATATCACAATAGCGCGAGTGCACGCCAACCGGCTTGTCCAAGAGTCGCTTGATCTCAGGGTCATAACCAGCGAATTCGCAGAAGATCTTGATAATGCTAATGAAGTCGGTCAGCTCACCTAAGCCGATGTTGATGGCGGTACCATCATTGATCTTATCCATGGCCATTAAGGTACAGTCCAATACATCATCTATATGCACGAAGTCACGTCCCTGGAGACCAGTTCCCCACACTTCGAAAGGGTCTTCTTTCAATGCCGCCCTGCGAGCGATAGCTGGGATGGGATAAGTAAGATCCTGATCCTCCCCGAAACCCGAGAAGGGTCTTATGCAGGTGATGTGCAAACCATAATGTGACGCAGCGATCTTAGCAAGGAATTCTCCAGTCAACTTGGACCAGCCATAGGTCATATCAGGTTGTCCCATGTTATTGAAATCTATATCACTCTCTTTCAGTTGCAAGGTATTCTCCTCTGTCTGCTTGTTGATGGGATATGCAGCAGAAGAACTAGGGTAGAGCACACGCTCAGGTTTCTGACGGGTCACCCAATAAAAGAACTCAGCATCAATACTCAAGTCCAATGCAACCATCATGGGGTCTCCGTCTATCTTGGAACGACCACCTACAATAGCAGCGAAGTGGAAAACATCAGCGAATCCATCAATGGTGATTCCATATTTCTTGCTGAACCAATCCTTATCTTCCAAAAAAGCACGCACGATATCCCTGAAATCTGCTTTCAAGAAGAGGAGACGGCCATCACCATATACTTCCAGATCCTGATTTTTGGACTTCAGCGGAGCATCGAGCCAAGTGTCAGGAGCCGTTCCTACAGAGAGGTCATCTATGAACAATACCTGGTCCTGCGTGCTCTTGTAAAGGCGTTTCACCATGTTCCTCCCTACGAATCCGCATCCCCCTGAAACTAAATGTGTCTTGTTCTTCATGTCTTTTTATTCAATGTATCCTGATGGAAGCCCAAAGCTATTAAAAGCAGCCCTCGGAAAAACAGAATGCCTGAAATCACTCTTATCAACGCTATATGAAAAGATACTCACGTAGCTCAATAAACCCTTATGAATGCTTTTCTTTGCGGGCCTCAAGCCTTTTCAGAAATGTCCCAGAAGAATATCAAGAACGCGCTCGTTTCCGTTTACCATAAGGACGGCCTAGCGCCTATTATCCACCTCCTGCATAAGGCGGGAGTGCAGATACATAGCACAGGAGGAACACAGCGCTTCATAGAAGAGATGGATGTTCCAGTGAATAAAGTCGAGGATCTTACGGGTTATCCCTCTATCCTTGGTGGTCGTGTGAAGACCTTACATCCTAAGATCTTCGGGGGAATATTGGGAAGAAGGGGAATGGAAAGCGATGTAGCTCAGATGGAGGAATATCAGATTCCGCCTATGGATTTGGTCATAGTGAATCTGTATCCTTTTGAAGATACGGTGGAGTCAGGAGCGGGTCATGATGACATTATAGAAAAGATAGACATAGGGGGGATCTCCTTGATCAGAGCTGCGGCTAAGAACTATAAAGATGTCATCATTATATCGGATCAGGATCAGTATCCTGCTTTGGAAAAGGTATTGCGTGGAGGCTCATCTGCGAATACGGAAGAGTTCAGGAAGCTTATGGCAAAGAGAGCCTTTGCGGTGAGTTCTCATTATGATCTGGCTATCCATGAATATTTCCATGGTTCACCCAGAGCCGTGGAATTGAATGAAAAGCATCCGCTGAGGTATGGTGAGAATCCACATCAGCAGGGATCCTTCTTTGGAGATATGGAAGCGGTATTTGATAAGCTCCATGGCAAGGACCTTTCCTATAATAACATCTTGGATGTGGATGCGGCAGTGAATCTGATGATGGATTTCAAAGAATCAGCTCCCACATTTGCCATCATGAAGCATAATAACGCATGCGGATTGGCCACAAGAGAAACATTGAAGGAAGCATATGAAGCGGCATTGGAAGGTGATCCTGTCTCTGCTTTTGGAGGAGTATTGATCTCCAACATGAGCATAGACCGTTATACAGCAGAATTAATCAATGCGCTTTTCTGTGAAGTAGTCATTGCTCCGGGATTCGATGAAGAGGCATTGGAATTATTGAAGTCCAAGAAGAACAGGATCATCTTGAAGAAAAAGACAGTTGAATTCCCTCAAGTGACGTATCGTTCAGTATTGAATGGGATCCTGGTTCAGGATAAGGACAGCAAGATAGATGCGAAGGAGGACATGAAGCAGGTTACTAAGAAAGCCTGCTCTGAAGCTGAGGTATCTGATTTACTCTTCGCATCCAAGCTTGCGAAGCACACCAAGTCCAACACCATTGTCTTGGTCAAAGGAAACCAACTTCTAGCCAGTGGCGCAGGCCAGACCAGCCGTGTAGATGCATTGAACCAAGCCATAGAAAAGGCAAAGCGCATGGGGTTCGACCTGAATGGAGCGGTGATGGCCAGTGATGCTTTCTTCCCTTTCCCTGATTGCGTGGAGATTGCAGACAAGGCCGGGGTCAAGGCAGTGATCCAACCAGGAGGATCTATCAAGGACCAGCAGAGCATAGACTACTGTGATGCCCATGGAATGTCCATGGTATGCACTGGAACTAGGCATTTCAAGCATTGAAGGCTTTTCAATAGCCTTAGGTGGATTACTGTTCAAGACGGTCATCTCTAAATCGAGATAAGGCTTTACATTTGAGGGAATACGTGTACACGACTAAATAAGAGTTTGCAAGGAGTATGGGGCTATTTGATTTCTTTACCCAAGAGATCGCGATCGATCTAGGGACAGCTAACACGCTGATTATCCACAACGATAAAGTGGTGGTGGATGAGCCAAGCATTGTGGCCATGGAAAGGGGTTCTGGGAAGTACATCGCCATTGGGCGATTGGCCCAGCAGATGCATGGGAAAACCCATGAGGACATCAAGACCATTCGTCCCTTGAAGGACGGTGTGATCGCTGATTTCCAAGCTGCCGAAGCCATGATCCGAGGCTTGATTAAGATGATCAAGTTCAAGAACACCTTCTTCACTCCAAGTATGCGTATGGTAATCTGCATCCCATCAGGCATCACCGAGGTGGAGAAAAGAGCTGTACGTGATAGCGCTGAGCACGCTGGAGCTAAAGAAGTCTATCTTATCCATGAACCTATGGCGGCAGCGATAGGTATCGGTATTGATGTAGAGGAGCCAATGGGTAATATGATCATCGACATAGGAGGAGGTACCTCTGAGATCGCGGTCATTGCATTGGGCGGGATAGTCTGTGATAAGAACATACGTATCGCTGGTGATGAGTTCACGCAAGATATCGAGGAGTACATGAGGAGACAGCATAATATCCTGATCGGTGAGCGCACAGCTGAGATGATCAAGATAGAAGTGGGTGCCGCTTTGCCTGAACTTGAGAATCCGCCAGAGGATTATGCGGTGAGAGGAAGAGACTTATTGACAGGAATCCCTAAGGAGATTCATGTATCCTATAAGGAAATTGCTCATTGCTTGGATAAATCTATCAGCAAGATAGAAGAGGCAATCTTGAGTGCATTGGAGAATACGCCACCTGAACTTTCAGCAGATATTTACCGCACAGGGATCTATCTTGCAGGAGGAGGTTCTATGTTAAGAGGCTTGGATAAGCGTATCTCCTTAAAGACAAAACTTCCAGTACACGTGGCTGATGATCCATTGAGAGCAGTGGCACGTGGGACAGGTATCGCATTGAAGAACATAGGCAAGTTCCAATTCTTAATGGGTGGTTGATTGCCAAGCAGCTGAAAAAACATGAGGGATTTTATACGGTTCCTAGATTCCTATAAGTTTCTCATGTCATTTCTGATACTCCAATTGTTCTGTTTCAGTCTGATACTTCAGGAGAGTGTTTTCCAGCGCACTATACTTTTAAGCTCGGTGAATTCTGTCACCGGTTCAGCCTTCGAGCAACGGGATAGATTGTACAGCTATTTTTCTTTGAGAGAGGCCAATGAGACTTTGGCTGAAGAGAACCTCATGCTCATGGATGATCGCCCGATCAGCTATGAGAAGGTGGACAAAGAATACGCATTGATCAATGATACCATCTACTCCAAGCGTTATTCCTTCCAGTATGCCCGCGTCTTGAATAGCACCAAGACAGAGATGGATAACTATATTACACTGAACAAGGGCAGCATGCACGGTGTAGAACCTCGAATGGGAGTCCTGAGCGGAATGAGATTGCTCGGAAGGGTTGAGAAAGTAACGGAACATTATTCCCTGGTGGTTCCCATCATACACCGTAATTTCAAAGTAAGCGCAAGGTTGCCTGTGACGGGCCACTTTGGGGTGCTTAGCTGGTCAGGTGCTGACTATAGATATGCTCAGTTGAATGAGATTCCTAAGGAGGCCAAGGTTGAAATAGGCCAACCCGTTGTCACACGTGGCTCTGGGTCCTTATTCCCTCCAGGAATAGAGATAGGAAATGTAAGCGAAGTGGAATTAGAAGCAGGGTCAGATTTCTATACGATCACCATCGCCTTAGGTGTTGATATGTCCAACCTGAATACAGTGCTCTTGGTCAAGGACCTCAGAGCGGCTGAGCTGGATTCATTGAATATCATGCAATCCCCATGATCAGAGAGATCATACCCATAGTATTGCGCTTTATCAGCCTGCTGATTATTCAAGGCCTGCTTCTGATCAACGTAGACATCTTCGGAGGATTCGGTCATTTGAACCTTTATATATTGGTCATCCTCTTGTTGCCCATAAAGTCTCCAAGGTTCCTTGATATGATTATTGCATTGCTCCTTGGCTTCGGGGTAGATATGTTCTATAACTCTCCAGGACTTCATGCTTCTGCTGCAGTAGCCTTGGCTTACACGAGGCCATTTGTAATACGTATCTTGACACCGCGTGATGACTATGACTTCACAGATAAGCCCGATACACGCAGTCTGGGATTCTCCTGGTTCTTGAGATATGCGGGATCATTGATCCTGTTCCACAGTATGTGGTTATATATGTTGGAGGCCTTCGACTTAAGCTATTTCTTGTCGACCATCTGGACAGCAATACTAACTACCATACTCACGTTGACCACAGTACTCATACTGGATTATTTATTCTCACCTAAGGTCAAGACCTGATCATGAACCTTAAAGACAGACGTTTATTGGTCATAGTGCTGTTCATGCTCGTTACTGGGCTGTTCATTGGTCGTTTATTCCAGCTTCAAGTTCTAGATACAGATTGGAAAGTGAAGGCCGCACATATCACTGAGCGATCCGTGACCAAGTACCCCTCGCGTGGTGTTATATATGACCGCAACGGAAAACTGGTCGTAGGAAATATCGCAGTCTATGATCTTATGGTCGTGCCTAGGGAAATAGAAGACTTGGATACGGTGGCCTTGAGTAGATTATTGAGCGTGGATCTTGTAACACTCAAAGAACGCTTGCAAAAAGCAAAGGACTACAGTCAGTTCAAAGCCACTGCCATCGTCAAGCTCATTCCTTCAGATGAGTATGTCAACATAGCTGAAGACCTTGGAAGTTTTAAGGGATTCTACGCCCTAGTGCGTAGCATGCGTACTTATCCTGATAGTGTAGCCGCCCATGCGCTCGGATATATCAGTGAGGTAAGCCCTAGACGCATGGAGGAAGATTCATATTACAAGCAGGGTGATTACATAGGTGCTAATGGAGTAGAAGCTGTCTATGAAGAATCTCTCCGAGGGGAGAAGGGAGTAGAGATCATGCTCGTGGATGTGCATAATAATGTACGCGGTAAATATGAGAAAGGAATCTATGATACAGCATCTGTAAGCGGGAAGGATCTGACCAGTTCATTAGACATTGAACTGCAGAAATATGGTGAGGCATTATTGCGAAATAAGCGCGGTGCCATCGTAGCTATAGAACCGAGCACAGGAGAGATATTGGCCATGGTGAATAATCCCGCTTATGATCCTAACCTCTTGGTAGGTCGAGTGCGATCTAAGAATTATTCAGTTCTCTTGAGCGATACCCTGAAGCCATTGTTCAACCGGGCATTGCAGGCAAAATATCCTCCGGGAAGCACCTTTAAATTAATCGATGCATTGATCGGTCAACAACTTGGCGTGACCACTCCCAATACATCATACAGCTGCAATCACGGGTACTCCTATGGAGGCAGGAAACTGGGCTGTCACGGACATCCTTCCCCATTGAAACTAGACTACTCCATCATCACTTCTTGCAATGCCTATTACTGTAATGTATTCAGAGAGATTCTGGATTATGGAGAAACTGCTGAGCAGGGATATAAAGTGTGGAGGGAATATGTCATGCGCTTTGGGATAGGAAGCAAACTGCGCACAGACATGACGGGAGAGGTCGAAGGATTTATTCCGCCAGTGAGTTATTATGACCGTTTCTATGGATCAGGAAGATGGAAAGCCCATACCATCATTTCACTCGCGATAGGTCAAGGAGAACTCGGAGTGACACCTATGCAGATGGCCAATATGTGCAGCACCATCGCGAATAGAGGTTGGTATTACACACCACATGTGATTAAGAAGATAGATGGCATAGCTATCACTGATAGCACCTACATGGTGAAGCATGAGACGAATATCGATAACAAGTATTATCAAATTGTCATAGATGCTATGGAACAGGTGATAGAGCGAGGAACAGGACGTGGGGTGAGATTCAATGATATTGCCATCTGCGGCAAGACGGGAACAGCTCAGAATCCCCATGGAAAGGACCACTCCATCTTCATCGCCTTTGCACCCAAGGATAATCCAAAGATCGCTATGGCGGTATATGTGGAGAACGTAGGTTTTGGAAGTACATGGGCCGCCCCCATCACCAGTCTGATGATAGAGAAGTATCTGACAGGACAAGTGACGAGGCCTGAGATAGAGAAAAAAATGCTAGAGGCTAACTTGATGCATGCGAAATAAAGGAGAGATATTAGGAGCGGTAGACAGACCAGTATTGTTCATCTACCTTATCTTAATCCTTATGGGTTGGGTAAATATCTATGCCGCTAATTATTCCTTAGACCATCCGAATATCTTCGATACCTCCAAGGAATATGGAATGCAATTCATATGGATTTGCATCGGATTGTCATTCGGAGTTTGCCTGCTCTTGTTCAATGGAGAATTCTTCAGGCGCAATGCGGTTATCTTCTATGGAGTAGTGCTGCTGCTGCTTATATGTGTCTTAATCTTCGGTAGGGAAGTGAATGGAGCCAAGTCATGGTTCGGGGTGGGGGGCTTCGGGATACAACCTTCAGAGTTTGCCAAGATAGGAACTGCGCTAGTGGTAGCATCGTATCTCTCGGATGCGAGTATGAAGACAAAGGGGACCATGGAACTTATCATGACACTTATCTTGATAGGGATACCATCAGTCTTCATCCTCATGCAACCTGACCCAGGAACGCTCCTGGTATTCTTGGCTTTCGGATTGGTATTGTATCGCGAAGGGATGATAGGAAATATCATCTTCCTTGGAATCGGATTGCTCTTTGTCGCGGTGACCACCTTGTTCTTCATCAAGTCAGAATGGAATCCCTACGATGATCTCATTATCAAAGCTGAGTCCTTTATCACGTTGGCGATTATGGGGGTGGGAGTCTTGAGCTTCATCGTTATCAAGCGACTTGTAAAACCAAGATTCAGAAGGAATAGTTTCAAATCATTATTGATAGTAGTATTGACCAGCCTCATCAGCGTATGGGCGATCAGCTACGTATATGAATCTGATGCCATCCTTAAGCCTCACCATAAGACCCGTATTGATGTCCTCTTCGGACACATGGAGGATCCAAGTGGAGCGGGCTATAATGTGACACAATCCAAGACGGCCATAGGCTCAGGGGGTTTTATGGGCAAAGGATTCCTCCAAGGAGTCTTGACCAAGTATAAGTACGTCCCTATGCAAAGTACTGATTTCATCTTCTGTACAGTAGGAGAGGAATGGGGATTCTTAGGGTCTAGTCTGGTACTCTTGCTCTTCCTGGCACTGCTTCTGAGAATCATACATATCGCTGAGAACCAGCGATCCGTATTCACACGCATATTCTCATACTCGGTAGCAAGCATCATTTTTATGCACATCTTAATCAATATTGGTATGGCCATAGGACTCGCACCCGTGATAGGTATACCGCTTCCATTCTTTAGTTATGGAGGATCATCCTTCTTGTCCTTCACAGCGATGATCTTCATCATTCTTCGACTCGATTCAGAGAGACTGGCCACCTTCCGTTGATCAAGGTCAACCCTGAAAGGTTTTGATAAAAACAAGGCAATAAGCTATCCTAATTAATATACTTTCGACACTTGAAAATGACAGATATGGAGGAAAAGATGTACAATATGGAGTTGAATGCGAATCAGTATGAAACGCTTCTGAAGTTGATCGCCTTTGGCGGCTGGATGGCCCAAGGTGGAGAGATGGGCTCTGATGATACCGTAGAAGATCTGCAGCAATTGGTCCTTTCCTATGCCAGGGATTTCGGGAAGAATGACAAGGTGGAATATGATGAAGAGATAGAAGCATTTGCTCTAGAGGCGAATATGAATGAGCAGTTCACCGCCCTTATATCAGAGTATGAGGAAGAGAGTTTCTGGGATCAATTGATCTTCCGCATGGCCAATAGAGATGCTGTGGTTGAGATGGAGAAAAATTCCCTTAGTGAGGAAGAAGCCTATGTCAAATTCGAAGAGTATGTGGAGCAGTATGAGGAGGAATTCGATAACCATGGACTTGATCATTTGATGCTCAGCGAATAAGTCAGGAATCTCATCCTGGACTCATTTATTTCAATGAGTCCATCCATATTTCATGAAGATCGATCATCTTCGTGATCCTATGCAGATTAAGTACCTCCGACCATTGGCCATATTGGCCTTATTGAATATGGCCTTCTCTGGCCTTCAAGCTCAGACTTACACCCAGATAGAAGCTGCTGAATACGACCCAGTCTATGACCGTTGGTTGGTGTCCAATGGAAGCTCCATCATCGCTCAGGCCAATGACGGCACACTTTCCTACTTCGGTTCTGCCACAGCGAATTATGGAATGGAAGTAATGGGCGATAAGCTCTTCGCCATCTCCAGTTCAGCGGTGAAAGGATATGACCTGGCTACAGGAACTCAAGTAATGTCAGTGAACATTAGCGGTGCCGGCTTCTTGAACGGCATGGCCAGTGATGGGAATAACAGACTCTGGGTCACCGATTTCAGTACTAAGAAAATCCATGAGATAGACGTGACCAACCTAAGCTCTCCAGCAGTAACAGTCATAGTGAATAATACGGTCAGTACACCGAATGGCATCACACATGATCCTGCGAACGATAGATTGGTCTTCGTGAACTGGGGTGGGAGCGCAGCGGTCAAAGCAATCTCACTTTCTGATTATACGGTCAGTACATTGCTCACTACTGCATTGTCTAACTGTGATGGAATAGACATAGACGGCACAGGAAATTTCTATGTCTCTTCTTGGTCGCCAACGCGCATCACCAAGTTCAATAACGATTTCAGCATTTCAGAGATCATTCCCGCCACAGGATTGTCCAGTCCGGCAGATATTTCTTATGCCCAGGAGATTGATGTTTTAGGAGTTGCCAATAGCGGTAACGAGACTTTGACCTTGATAGAATTCACACCTTCTTCCTTGACTGAATCGCCAGCAGATATCTATGGAATGAAGCTTTTCCCGAATCCCATGGTGAGCAATTCTCTCTTGGAATTCGATCTAGGAACGGACCGCATCTTGGATATCCAGATCTATGACATCACTGGAAGAAAAGTGAAATCATTATTGAAAAGCAAGAATCTACAAGGCTTTCAGCGCATGATATTGGATCGGAGCGGACTAAATCCGGGCTTTTATTCCATCGTTCTGAGTACCTCACGCTCTGAGAGTACCTTGCCTTTCGTGGTCTCCATAGACTGAGTATGTACACCTGTTTTTGCTTCACATTCTTCTGTTTGCAATAAGTCAGGAATAACATGGCAGAGGATTTGCTCGTTCCTAGCTTAGAAGCTTAGAACAATCCATGCGCAGGTATATCCTTATTTTCATTTTTACAGCCCTTTTTTCGACCCAATATCAGGGTCAAGGGACCATGCTTAAAGACTTTGAAGGACCCGCATTCCTCCAAGTGGATCCCGCTTGGGTCAATGAGAAACTAGATTCCATGTCTTTGGATGAACAGATCGGCCAGCTTTTCATGGTGGCGGCTTATTCCAATATGGGCAAGGACCATGAGGCGGCATTGAAGAAACTCATCCAAGAGCAGCACATAGGGGGTCTGATTTTCTTCCAAGGCGGTCCTGGCCGCCAAGCGAACATGTGCAACCGCCTTCAATCCTATGCTAAGATACCTCTAATGATAGGTATGGATGGAGAATGGGGCCTCGCGATGAGGTTGGACAGCACCGTACATTATCCCTATCAGATGACTTTGGGTGCAATCCGTAATGACACCACCATCTACGAGATGGGCATAGATATCGGCAAGCAATTCAAGCGACTCGGCATGCATGTGAATTTCGCTCCCGTGGTCGATGTGAATAATAATTCCATGAATCCGGTGATCAATTACCGCTCCTTCGGGGAGGATAGATTGAATGTAGCGCAGAAAGGAACGGCCTATATGCGCGGCATGCAAAGTGAAGGTGTGATGGCCAATGCCAAGCACTTCCCTGGCCACGGAGACACCGATGCTGACTCACATCTGGCGCTTCCGGTCATAGCGCATGGCATGGCGAGGTTAGATAGCATAGAACTCTTCCCATTTAGACAGATGATGAACCGGGGACTCAGTTCCGTCATGGTCGCTCACCTTTATATACCAGCATTGGATTCCACCAAGAATCTGGCTTCTACACTGTCGCCTAAAGTGGTCACCGATCTACTCAGAAATGAATTGAGATTCAAAGGACTTGCCTTTACAGATGCCTTAAATATGAAAGGCGTAGCCTCGTATTGGAAACCCGGAGAAGTAGAGTTGAAAGCAGTCCTCGCAGGCAATGATATATTGCTTTTCCCTGAAGATGTTCCTACCGCAGTGAAGTTGATCAAACAAGCCATCACAGATAGCCTCATCACGAAAGAACTTATCACAGAACATTGCCGCAGGATCCTTTTGGCCAAGAAATGGGAAGGGCTGGATACGTATAAACCCATAGATCCCATGATGATTTATGAGGACCTGAACACCGCCTATTCCAAGCGCCTGAATGCCTTGCTCTATGAACGTTCTATGACGCTTCTGAAGAATGACAGCAGCATACTTCCACTGAATATGAAGGAGCTGGGAGATGTTGCTTATTTGGCCATCGGAGACTTCTTGGACAATGAATTCCATGAAGCATTGAAGAAGAGAGGACTAAGCAAAGCACTCAGCAGCAGCTCAGCTCCGGGCTATGAGAAACGCAGCCAAGTCACTAATTCCTTGAACGAATCAGGAACAGTGATCATAGGTCTTCATGGTTTGAAAAGAAGCCCTAAGGAGAACTTCGGATTATCTGATCAAGCAATCGAATTGGTCAGAGCGATTGCCAAAGAACATAAAGTCATCCTCGTTGAATTCGGAAATCCATATGCACTTGAAGCTTTCCCCTCCTTTGATGATGTGAGCGCGATAATGATCGCATATGAGGACAATGCATTATGCAGATTAAAAGCCGCTGAGGCTATCGCTGGGGTCAATGACATCACAGGAAGAGTTCCTGTGAGTATCGCAGGACATTATGCAGTGGGATCAGGACTGAAGTTGGAGAATGGAAAACTCACCGGAGCATTGCCTGAGGAGTTAGGCATCTCATCCACGGACTTGGCAGAGATAGATAAGATAGCCATAGAAGGGATTAAAGCGGGAGCTTATCCTGGATGTGTCGTATTGGTTGCCAAGGAAGGAAAGATCATCTATGAGAAAGCCTTCGGGGGACATACCTATGAAGGAAAGCGCATGACCAAAGTAGATGATGTCTATGACCTCGCTTCCATTACTAAAGTAGCCGCCACGGCTGCATCCCTCATGGCCATGGTAGATGAGGGTCTGGTAGATGTATATGCAACACTAGGAACATATCTTCCTCAGATTCCAGATAGCTCGGTCTATTCTAAATTGATATTGCGTGATATCTTAAGTCACCAGGCGGGACTCATGCCTTGGATACCATTCTATACAAGCACATTGACCAAGGGAAAACTGAATCCTGATCTCTATAGACGTTCGCAGAAAACCGGTTTCGAAACAGAAGTTGCCGAAGATGTTTGGCTTGATGACGGCCAGCGGGATTCTATCATGACCAAGATATTGAACACTCCTTTAAGAGCCAAGACAGATTACAAATACAGCGATTTGGGTTATTATTTCATGAAGGCGATCGTAGAAGAGATCTCAGGAATGAGTTTGGATCAATATGTCACTCAGAATTTCTACGAACCAATGGGACTGGAGACCATGGGTTATTTGCCATTGAAGCGTTTGCCTAAGGATAGGATAGTTCCTACGGAATATGATTTGTATTATAGGATGCAGTTGCTTCAAGGGCATGTGCATGACATGGGAGCAGCCATGCAAGGCGGAGTAGGAGGCCATGCCGGACTCTTCAGCGATGCGCGTGACCTAGCAGCTATGATGCAGATGTTCCTGGATAAGGGAGTCTATGCGCATCAGGAATTCATCTCTGGGAAGACCTTGGAGGAATTCACGAAATGTCAATTCTGCACAGGGAAGAAAGATGAGAACCGCAGGGGAATCGCTTTTGATAAACCTAACAGACATGGAGAAGAAGGCCCAACTTGTGATTGCATCAGCTATGAAAGCTTCGGACATTCAGGATTCACAGGTACGCTGGCTTGGGCTGATCCTCAGGAGAATGTCGTCTATGTTTTCTTATCCAATAGAATCTTTCCCAGTGCAGAGAACAAGAAATTACAGAAGATGAACATCCGCACGCGCATCATGGAGGCTATCTATATGTCCATAGAGAATGGCAAGACCATGCCTCAGTTCTATCCAAGCCCAGATCTCGGATTGCTAGAGCCTTGATCAGCGCCTGAGCTGCATCCAGATCCTTCTTAACACAATTCCTGAAAGCAGCGCAGTCGTGCCAGCCACGGCAGCAGAACCGCCTTGACCATAGAGGAAGAATCCAGTAGCGAACAAGCTGCTATACACGAAGAGCGTTCCAACGAACATTCCCAATATCTGTATGCTCAATGGACTTCCTTTCTCATTCTCGTCCAAGTTCAACTCCTCCCTTACCGTCTTCCATCCTGGACCTTGAGGGCGAATGACTGTGTAGAAAGCCCGCAACTTTTCAGGCGATTCAGCTTGGGTCAAGAAGGTGACAGTCAACCAGATTATAGTGGTCAATCCAACTCCCCAAACGAACTTCCAATGATCCGCCATCTCCGCTTGCGGCCCGAAGGTGAAGTAAAGCGCGATTAAGAATGAGGCCAACATTCCTGAGATCTCAGTCCAAGCATTGATACGCCACCAGAACCATCGCAAGATGAAGATGAGTCCTGTTCCGGCACCTATCTGGAGCAGGATATTGAAGGCTTGCAGAGCATTGGTCAGATATAGAGCGAAGAGGGAAGAGACAATCATCAATACCACCGTAGAAAGCCTTCCTACCAGCACCTGCTCCTTATCACTCGCTTGCGGATTCATGAAGCGCAGATACAGGTCATTGACCAGATAAGAACTTCCCCAATTCAGGTGCGTAGAGATGGTACTCATGTACGCTGACATCAGCGAGGCGCAAATCAATCCCAGCAGACCACTAGGCAAGAAAGTAAGCATGGCCGAATACGCCAAATCATGACCTATTTTATCCTCAGGGATATGCGGAAAAGCCTCGCGCAATGAATCCAGATCAGGGAAGATGATCAAGGAGGCCAATGCTACGATGATCCATGGCCACGGACGCACAGCATAATGCGCGATATTGAACAAGAGCGTAGCACCCATAGCGTGATTCTCATCCTTAGCTGAGAGCATACGTTGAGCGATATAACCACCGCCACCAGGTTCAGACCCAGGATACCAAGCGCTCCACCATTGCACAGCGAGCGGAATAATAAACACTGAAATCAGCAAGGCAGGATCATCCATCGCGGGAATGAAATCCATACGCGGAATCACATTTGGGTGACTGAAAAGACCGTCCAGACCTCCTACTTGAGGCAGGTTTAATACCGTAGCAGCCGCCCAGATAGAACCTATCATGGCGATGGTGAATTGGGCAAAATCAGTGAAGATGATGGCTCTTAATCCGCCCCAAGCGCTGTACAACACGGTTACAGAACCAATCAACAGAAGCAAGGGAATAGGCTCAATGCCGAGAAGAACCCCACCTATTTTAATGACAGCCAGCGAGACTCCGGCCATAATGAGAACATTGAAAAGAAAACCAAGGTAAACCGCTCTGAAAGAACGAAGGAAAGAGGCCGCTTTCCCTCCATAACGCATCTCGTAGAATTCCAGATCCGTCATCACACCGCTGCGTCTCCACAGGCGTGCATAGATGAATACGGTGAGCATACCCGTAAGCAAGAAAGCCCACCAGACCCAGTTTCCGCTTACACCATTCTTACGCACGATGTCAGTGACCAGGTTGGGCGTATCAGCGCTGAAGGTGGTTGCTACCATGCTGATTCCTAAGAGCCACCACGGCATCTGACCGCCACCTAGGAAGAAATCCTTGGAAGTAGAACCATTCTTCCTACTGGTCCATATTCCTATGATCACATAGAAAAGTAAGACAGAGAAAATGATGATCAGGTCGAGGGTGCTGAGGGTCATAGGAGTTCAGATTACCTTTCAAAGATGTTGTAATTTTTAAGACTGAGAATTTGAAATTGGAGCGAACTATTCAATCAGGGAGTGTATAAAGGAATAACTTAGCTGTATGAAAATAAGTAAGTCATATTTTTTGGTAACGCTCGTTTTGTTTCTGGGGTCAGCGGTCTTGAGCGCCCAAGCAAGCTATAAAGTGGGCGTGCTCAAGTATAAAGGAGGCGGAGATTATTATGCCAATCCCACCTCGCTTCCTAACCTAGTAGACTTTGCCAATCAGCAGATTGGGACCAATATCAACACAGAAGTTCCCTTCGTAGAAGTGGGAAGTGTAGCGCTATTTGATTTCCCATTCGTACATCTGACCGGGCATGGAAATGTGGTTTTCACGGCCTCAGATGCTGAGAACCTGCGCACATACTTACTCGCAGGCGGCTTCCTGCACATAGATGATAATTATGGCATGGATGCCTTCATACGCCCTGAGATGAAAAAGGTATTTCCAGAATTAGAATTCATAGAAGTGCCCTTCTCGCATCCCATTTATCACCAGGCGTATGATTTCAATGAAGGCTTGCCCAAAGTGCATGAGCATGACGGAAAATCCCCGCAAGGCTTCGGATTATTCTGGGAAGGACGCATGGTATGTTTTTACAGCTATGAGTGCGACCTAGGAGACGGCTGGGAAGACTTCACAGTACATAAGGACTCAGAAGAAACCCGCATCAAAGCATTGAAGATGGGCGTGAATCTGCTTCAATATGCTTTTCTAGGGGAGAAGGGGATGTGAGCGGAGGTTCCTTATTGCTGGATTTCTGATTCAAGGCGTAATAAGAAATCCAGAAATCAGAAATCTCCTTAGGATTATACACGGTCATAGCGACTACGAAGGATGGAAAGGTTTATTCGAGTAAACTAGTTGTTGAATGACAGGCACACAAGCATTGGAAATAAGGAGTCACGGGGCAGGCATTAAGACTAAGCTCAATGACCAAGCCCCGCGCCAGCGGGTTCAGTATCCTCAAATGAAAGTGAGGTACTGCATATTATTCCTATTGATTAGCTTTTATTCCAATGGCCTAAAGGCACAATTTGAATATTTCAATCTAGTCCAAGGAATAGAAGGAGATAATAGTTCCCAAACTTCAGTAGATATTGAAGTAGTGGATGATACCTATGTAATCTGGGGTGGTGGAGTTGATAATGGGGGTTCATATTTCTATTTGAGATTGCTCGATTTATCAGGTGATGAATTGACCGAAATCTCTTTTGAAAGACCAGGGGAATTATTGTACTTGGGAAGTGGCGGCTCCTTGTCTTATGACATGAACAGCCATGATTATTGGTTGAGCAGACATATAGTAGACACAGTAGGCAGTCATGGTATCCTATTCAAAGCTTCAGAATCACTGGATACCACGTGGTCAAGAAAGTACCAGTTTTATGGAGGATATACTTCTTTTATTACACATTGCCTTGATGAAGACGCTATAATCGTTGCAGGCGACTACGGAAGCGCCCCCGGCCAGCGGGGCACCTTCATCGCCAAGATAGACACCGCAGGAGAAGTGCTCTGGCACCAGTCTATCCATGCTCCTGAGGAAGGGGCTTTTAGGAATACTCAGATTAGTGTCCTTGGAGAGAATATTGTAGTTACAGGAGGTGAGATTGTGAATTCTTTAACCATTGGATATTTAGAAATATTAACTTCTTCTGGACAGTTAATTTGGCATCAAGAAGGATTGGGTGCTGCCATTAGAAGAAGTGCTATGGTTCATACAATATCAGAAGACAGTGAATTATTTTGTCTTCAGCCAATCGCTTATGAAGATGTCCCTGGAGTATCAAATCCAATTTGGACTTACAATAAAATGCGACTCTATCAGGCGGATATTGAACTTGAAGAATTAATAATTATTGGCGATTACTTGGAGGAGGAAGGATGGGTCAGAGGCGGTCCAATTAAATGTATCTCTGTTGCAAATGGGCTGGTTTTTATCGGTGGGTTCTTTGAAAGTGCTACCAATAATCTGGTAAAAGGATTCATAGGAAAACTTAATGATTCATATGAATTAGACTGGTACACCGAACTTTTCTATGATGATTGCAGTAGTTGTACCAACCAACTCTACGACCTAGAAGTCGCCCCAGATGGAGGCTACGTGATGGTAGGCAAGTTCGATAGCCAAGAAGATCCTTATGACAAGACCTGGCTGGTTAAAGTAGATGCCTGTGGGGATCTGGAGTGGCAAGGTTGTGAGCTGCCTGATGGGCTGTGGGACACTTCGGCTCCGCTCAGTGGCCCACTTAGATTGTATCCTAATCCGGCAAGCGACTTTGTGCGTGTGGTCGCCCCTTCAGGGGTCGGGGGCAGTGCAGGCTGGGCTGCGTTTAGCATCATTGACATTACTGGAAAGGAAGTGAGAACCCTGTCGAATGATGAACTTCGAATAACGAACTCCGAAGTAGAAATAGATGTTTCAAATTTACCTTCAGGGCTGTATGCTATTACCTTGTCAACTTTCGATGGGAAGGTGTTTTCAAGTAAATTGGTGGTTGAATGACCGCCTACGCTGCCCTTTTATTCCCCAAGGGGATCTGCGCTCGCGGTAGTGATTGCTTCAAAGTCCTCATTTCATAGTATATTCAGTGTATGAAAACGCATGGAAATACCCGCACTATGTCAGGCAAAGCCAGTGCCGACATATTTCGCAAGGCTGCAGAAAATCGGGATCTCCCCACCAAGTCCGAATCATTACTCTGGCAGCATCTCAAAGGCAAGTCGATGGGCTGCCGCATGCGTAGGCAGCATCCAATAGATCGGTTCATAGTAGATTTCTATTGCCATGCAGCGCAACTGGTCATAGAAATAGACGGAGGCTACCACATGGTGCCAGAGCAAAAAGAATACGATAACTCACGCAGCCATCGACTCGAAGAACTGGGCTGTGTGGTCATCCGATTTACAAACCAGGAGGTACTGAATGACTTGAATGAAGTTCTCAGTGAAATCAGAAGTTCGATTGCGCGCAGGATCTCCCCCTTGGGGGTCGGGGGCAGCGTGGCAATCGATGAGAAGTTGGTCGATCCTGAGGATGCGCAGCGTTATCTCCTCGTTTCACTGTATTGGGAACAAGGCCGTGAAGAAGAAGCCATGACTTTGCTAGCAGATGTACCTGACTCTAAGACATTGGATTACAGGAAAGATGAAGAACATGCGGGCTATCTCACATGCTATACTATATTACAGGAACTCAGCGCTGCTGGCAGTTCCAGCCTGACTAACAATCAAGAAGCCCAGTTGATGGGTATCGCAGAGAAAGAATCTAATCAGGCAGCTGCCATGGCTCAGATCATGCTCTTTCAATACGCAGATTTCGATTATGCTGAAGTATTAGTAAAGCCTGAAACTGATAGGTCTATGTCAGGAGGCACGCACTATCGCTTTAGACCGACCAAAGCGCAGCTCAGCGTCTTCCCAAATCCAGCAAATGACCATATAACATTATTAAATGTACCTGTTGAGACAGTGATGATAGATATTCTCGATGCTCAAGGACGGAGGAAGAATAATTTCTTATCTAAGCATACAACCAATCAGGTCCTTCGTATCTCAGACTTAGAAGCTGGGGCCTATCAGGTGCGATGTATGAGTAAGGAGGGGGCTGAAATCGAATCTACTTCATTGATAGTAGAATGAGAAGGCTTACGATTATCATATTGTCATTATTGGCTTTCAATATGAATTTGAATGCTCAATACGAGTATTTCAATCATACTACGGGTCTTTCTGATGATCAAGAATCTGAAGCAAGTGTAGATATAGAGGTGCTTAGCGATGGCTATATGGTATGGGGAGGTGGAGTGAATAATGATGAATTCTATTTCTTGAGGAAGATAGGATTTGATGGTGAGCTTGTTGAAGATTATTCTTTCAATATCGTTGACCAAGGGTTTGTATTGATCGGTATTGGGAACAGCATGAGCTTGAATCAAGAATCATCAGATAGTTTCATTTCTAGAGTTCACGTGGGACCAATGGGTGTGCGAGGCGTTGGAATTAAAGCAAGCATTACTTTAGACACTTTGTGGGTAAAATATTATCAATTGTATGACGACTATACAGATTTCTTTACTCACACACCAGTTGAAGGAGGATACGCCATAGCAGGAGAATATGGTTCAGGCCCCGGCCAGCGGGGCACCTTCATCGCCAAGATAGACACCGCAGGAGAAGTGCTCTGGCACCAGTCTATCCATGCTCCAGAGGAAGGGGCTTTTAGGAATGTTTGCGTGAGTTTTCACAATAGCCAATATATACTCACAG
>Ga0335396_10000011_pt1 | contig 182096 bp, 160 predicted proteins | sample FRY02_FD_205743 | JGI IMG/M metagenome (GOLD analysis project Ga0335396, IMG submission 205743) | Freshwater microbial communities from Lake Fryxell liftoff mats and glacier meltwater in Antarctica - FRY-02 (spades assembly) (version 2) | ecosystem: Environmental > Aquatic > Freshwater > Ice...
ACTCTTGTTTCAAAGATTCTGCAAGGCGGTCTTCCCTGAAGGATTGGCCTTGCAATGTTTAATCGACTTCTTTCTTCCAGACCTATTGAGATCCAATCGGCTCTCAATAGCTCTTACATCAAAAAGTCTTGTGATCAAACTTTGCGGAGAGAAAGGGATTCGAACCCTTGATACAGTTTCCCGCATACACGCTTTCCAAGCGTGCGCCTTCAGCCACTCGGCCACCTCTCCTTTTTCCTTAATAAAGCTTTGAAAGCCATTGGCCTTATTGCTTTATTTCTGGGCCGCCAAATTAGAAATATTTCTGATTGCTGCCGGGACTCCTCTCAAGCATTCATGACATTATCCTCAAAGCGATCACAAATAGATACCTTTGTCGTCCTTATATAAAGGTATATCCTTGATGAATATGAATGAAACTGAAGTCAGGAAAATCCTGACGCAGGTCCTGGATCCAGACTCGGGAAAAGATATAGTGACAGCAGGACTTTTGACTGATGTGTCAATTATAGAGAAAGCTCTCTTTCTGCGTCTTAAGACCAGCAATCCTGCTATGCATCATAAGCAACGTCTAACGGATGCTGTGCTATTTGCTATTGAAAGAGCCTTCGGCAAAGATCAAAAGTGTGAAGTGGAGATAGATGTGGAGGCCAAAGCCAAAGTATCTCCGAATGCAGGACTGCCTGGTGTGAAGCATATCATCGCAGTGGCCTCAGGTAAGGGAGGTGTAGGGAAGTCTACCGTCACAGCTAACTTGGCTGTTGGTATGGCCAAACGAGGATACAAAGTGGCGCTGGTAGATGCTGATATCTACGGTCCTTCTATGCCCATCATGTTGGATGCAGCTAAAGAAAGACCTGGAACCCAAGATATTGATGGACATAAATGGATGCTCCCAGTAGAGGCTTATGGAGTGAAGCTCATGTCCATTGGATTTTTCGCTGATCCCTCCCAAGCCATCGTTTGGCGCGGAGCCATGGCTACCAAAGCGCTTAGACAAATGTTTAAGGATACCTATTGGGGTGAAATTGATTACATGTTCATCGATTTCCCTCCCGGAACCGGTGATATTCATCTGACAGCTGTGCAAACGGTTCCTTTAACTGGAGCCTTGATAGTCACCACACCGCAGGAAATTGCCCTTGCTGATGCCCGTAAAGGTGTGGCTATGTTCCAATTACCTCAGATCAATGTCCCCGTCCTTGGAATCATAGAGAATATGTCCTGGTTCACTCCCTCTGAATTACCTGAGAATCGCTATTATATCTTTGGTACTGAAGGAGCCCAGACCTTGGCTGATGAGATGAATATTCCTGTCCTTGGTAGCCTTCCCTTGATCCAAAGTATCAGAGAAGCAGGAGACATAGGTCGTCCTGCTGTTTTGCAAGAAGGATCACCTGCGCGTAAATACTTGGATGAGTTGCTCGATGAAGTCGAACGAACTTTGGAAAAGTCCGTATCCAGCGGAAAGAAAAGCGATATAGTCCAGATTACCAGACAATGAGAAAGAAGGATCGCATAGCACTTATAGAAGAAGCACTCTCAGGGCTTCGGCCATTCCTTGAAAAGGATAATGGAGACATCACCTTCGTGGAACTCACGGAGGATATGGTAGTCAAAGTTGCTCTGCATGGAGCCTGTAAAGACTGCTCCATGAGCACCATGACCCTGAAAGCTGGCGTTGAAGAACGGATCAAGAATGTCCTTCCTGATGTGAAGATGGTAATAGCAGTCTAGCGTTCACGTCTATGGACCTGTATTAATTCAATGGCTGATTTATCTCATACGCAGTGCTCTATTTTCTCTTTCCATTAAACCTATTTTTGTGCTCTTGATAAAGGAATGATACGTACTGATATCCTCATAATCGGAGCTGGCCCTGTGGGTCTGTTCACTGTTTTCGAAGCGGGGCTTTTGAAATTGCATTGCCATCTCATAGATGCATTGCCCCAACCTGGAGGTCAATGTTCTGAGATTTATCCCAAGAAACCTATCTATGACATTCCGGGATTTACTGAGATCCTCGCAGGTGACCTCGTTGATAACCTGATGAAACAAGCTTCTCCTTTTAAACCAGGATTTACCCTAGGTGAGTCTGCTGAGAGTATAGAAGAAGATGGTGGAGGCGGATATGTGGTGACCACTGATCGTGGGACCAAGCATCGTGCTCCTGTGGTTGTCATTGCAGGCGGCCTTGGGGTATTCACCCCCCGGAAACCTCCTATTACCGAATTGTCAGACTACGAAGATAAAGGAGTCGAGTACATCATTCGTGATCCAGAATTCTATCGCGGAAAAAAAGTAGTCATTAGTGGAGGTGGAGACTCTGCATTGGATTGGACTTATTTCTTGGCCAATGGAGTCGCAGAGCGTGTGACCATGGTCCATCGCAGTCAGAGTTTCAGAGCTCATCCTGATTCTGTGCAGAAAGTCCTTGATCTAGCTGCTGAAGGGAAGATAGACTTGATGATGGACGCTGAAGTCACAGGACTTACTGGAAATGGAAGCCTTCATGAATTGAAGATCAAGAATAAGGCTGGAGAGGAAAAAATGCACGGAACCGACCATTGGATTCCACTTTTCGGATTGACACCTAAACTTGGTCCTATCGCAGACTGGGAATTGGAAATAGAAAGGAACGCCATCAAGGTGGATACCTTGGATTATAGCACCAACCGTCCTGGTATCTATGCCATTGGGGATGTTAATACTTATGAAGGCAAACTGAAGCTTATCCTTTGCGGATTCCATGAAGGGACCGTCATGGTCCAATCAGCCTTCAAACGCATTCACCCTGATAAGAAGAACGTGCTGAAATACACAACGGTTCAAGGGATTCAAGGATTCTGAGTTATAAACTTCATGCCTAAAGAAGACGTTCATATCACCATCATCGACCGCGTTGGAGCATCCCATGAGATAGATGCCCCACTGGGAATAGGGATGAATCTAATGGAGCTCTGTAAGTCTATGGAGTTGCCCGTGGAAGGTACTTGTGGCGGAATGGCATTATGCGCATCTTGTCAGATCTACATTGAAAGCGACCATGATTTACTTCAGCGCAATGATGATGAGCAAGCCATGTTGGATGAAGCATGGCACGTAGAGGATAACAGCCGACTAGGCTGCCAGATTCCTATCTCTGAGAAACTGGAAGGACTTGTTGTTAGGATTGCTCCGGAGTAGGATTATCCCCTCAACTCTTCAGGAATCTCACACACTGGAATCGGCTGCATCTTATGTTGATTGATCCTATTGAGCCTTTGATAAAGCTGCAGCACCACGGTTTCACGTTCATTCAGTCCTTGTTCTACTCCCCCCTTTCGAAGATGTTCCATCGCCCATTCTAATTCATCATAACTGGCGCCTATCTGATCTTCATCGCTTCGGTCATCGCCCCAGAGGCCGTCTGTGGGAGCGGCTTTCAGGATCTCTTCGATCACGCCAAGTTCTCTGGCTAGGGCATAGACATCAGACTTATATAGGTCAGCGATGGGAGAGAGGTCTACTCCGCCATCACCGTATTTGGTGTAGAATCCCACCCCGAAATCCTCCACCTTGTTCCCTGTGCCTGCCACGAGCATTTTCTCATGTCCCGCGAAGGTGTATAGCGTGGTCATGCGCAAGCGTGCACGTGCATTGGCCATGCTCAGGTCATCTTGGATTTCCGATGGAAAATTCTCTTCCAGGCTCTTGAAAATCGGACTTAGATCCACAGTCTGACCTTTTACATTGGGATAGCGATCGCAGAGCCAGTCTATATGGTCATTGGCACGCATACGTTGGTTCAATGCCTGATAGATAGGCATATTCAATGCGATGGTGGGCAAGCCAGTCATTGCGCAGAGGGTTGAAGTGAGGGCAGAATCTATTCCGCCAGAAACTCCTATAACAAAACCTTTGAGCTCAGCTTTTTGGCAATAATTCTTAAGCCAATCACTCAGATATTGGAGGGTCTCTTTCTTCTTCAGTGCTTTCATGCTTGCCAAGAATGAACAGAGCCCTCGAGAAAGGGCCCTGTGATTATTTTCAAGAAAGGTAAGGAATCATCTTAGAAGAAGACTCCAACGGTGAGGCCTAGGAAATTGCTGATCACCTTCATTCTTCCTCCTTCACGTATACGCTGCCTGTATTCAATTAAAGCAGGATTTCCGCTAGAGTCCTCGTCAAAGTACTTGCGGTTGAACGTGTTGGTCAATCCATTATTCCAGACCAATCCTACAAGAAGTGTTGTATTCCCACTGATGTTGTATTCTGCTCCTGCACCTACTTGAAGCGCTCCGCGGAATAATCTAATTTCATCCAACACGTCTTCATCCATAATCTCCAAGGTGTTGCCATCTTTGAAATTATATTCAGTGATCTTATTTGCTTTGATGTTTATTCCGAGGTCTAGACCGAATTGTCCGTAATAGGTCATATATCCAATCTCATTGGTCCTTAATTTCAAAGTCAATGGAATATCTATATACTGCAACTTGTAGTTCTCTGTTGCGTGCTCTGCGAACCTTGGGTCCAGCATAGTTTCAGGTCCTTCGCCAATAGGAATTGTCGTGGTCTGGTCATGGAATTTTTTATTGAGAATAGTTCCGCCCTGGCTGTTCACCATGATTCCTGTTGAGAATACATAATTCTCATTTCCTGCAAGGGTGATATCTACAATCACTCCATAAGCAAAACCCAGTCGGCTCTTCTCCTTTTCTAGTATTTGACCATCTGGTTTCAACCATGAACTACTGGGTTGAATAGCAAATGCGAAGCGCACTGGCCTAGCTTCTTGAGCGGTAAGACCTCCTATCATCAATGAGGTACATGCGAATAAAACGAGCTTCTTTTTCATACTTTTGCGCATTCTCAGGTTATGGGTCAAAGAAAACAATTCTCTGTGAAGTGCTTAATTTTAGTTCTGGGCGCAGCTTTGTTCATTACTGCCTGTGATTATGGGTCCTTGGATCGTACTGTGGTTCCTCAGGAAATCACTCTGAAGATCAGAGTACTGGATCCAATACTCTTCGATTCAACGAAGTCAAGCGCTGAACGTCACAAGGAACTTCTAGCCTCTTTCCCCAAGGTTTACCCCCTTTATTTTACCGAAATCCTGTTATTAGGTGATGTAAATAGTCCCTCAGCTCCTGAAATGATAGACCTTTTTACGCAAGACGAGCAATGGTCATTCGCTGAGGAGCGTATTCAAGCGATTTTTGCTGATATGACTCAGCTGGAGAAAGACTTGTCCAAAGCAATGGGTAGATATAAGTCCATGTTCCCTGAACAGAACATCCCAGAAGTCTATCGTTTGAATACAGGCTTTAACTATGGTATGTATCCTGAGGGCGACATCCTCGCTTTCGGAGCTGAATTCTACCTCGGAGCTGAGGACCCTATGGTGAAACGCCTTCCTAATGAAGTCTTCCCGGCTTATGCACGTATGGATATGAAGCCTGAACAGCTCTTGCCTAACATGATGAAATCCCTCTTGTTGGTGCGCGAACAGCAGAAATCAAATGAGAAGGATCTTTTAAATCTCATGTGTTTCTATGGTAAGATCATGTATGTACTTCATCTCACTATCCCTGAAGTTCCAGAGAATCTGCATTTTGCCTATTCTGAGGGAGAGATGAAATGGTGTGAGGAGAATGAAAAGGTGATCTGGTCTGTTTTGGTCAAAGAAGAAATGCTCTTTGAATCTGACAGAAAATTACTATCTACTTGGACTGTCAGAGCACCATTCACGCTGGGTTTTGCTGAAGAGTCTCCTGGAGAGTTGGGCTGGTTTATGGGGAAACGCATGGTCATGGATTACATGAAGCAGCACCAGGAAGTGAGCCCCAAATCCCTGCTGGACATAGATGCCCAAGAAATTTTAAAAAGCTATAGACCTGGATAACAAAAGCCTCATGAATAAAAAGCAGATCCGTATCAATGTAACCTTGGATGAAAATCACTTGCCAGAAAAACTGGAGTGGGAATCAGATGAGAGTAAGGAAGTAAAGGAGTCAGGTGCGGCCATGATCGCTTTCTGGGATAAGAAGGAACAACAGACATTGCGCATAGACCTGTGGAATAAGGATTTCACCACCGATGAGATGAAGACCTTCTTCGTTCAGACCCTTCTGACTATGAATGACAGCCTAGAGAAAGCTACAGGAGACACAGAAACTTGCGAAGGGATCAGGGAATTTGGGCTAGAATTGGGACGTAGGTTCAAGGTTCTGAAGGACTGAATCAGTACTTCTCGTTTGTCTCGGCAATAAAAGCAAGAATCTCCTCCTTGCCTTCTCCTGAAGTAGCTGATGAATAGAAATAAGGAGGAAGGACTTCCCAAGTCTCTAACATGCTCTGCTCGAAGAGCTTAAATTGAGCTTCTTTCTCAGCAGGCTTGACCTTCTCCATCTTAGTGAAGATGATCACAAAGGGGATTCCACGTGCTCCGAGTTCCCCCATGAATTCCATGTCCACCTTTTGCGGGTCTATGCGTCCATCTATAAGCACGCATACACACATGAGGTTCTCCCGCTTCTTAAGATAGACCCATGTGAAAGCATTCCATTTCACGCGATCTTTCTTGGAAACTCTAGCGTAGCCATAACCGGGTAGATCCACCAGATACCAAGTGTTATCTATATCGAAATGATTGATCAGCTGAGTCTTTCCAGGTCTCCCTGAAGTCTTGGCTAAGCCTTTATGATTGCAGATCATATTAATCAATGAACTCTTGCCCACATTACTTCGCCCGATAAAAGCATACTCAGGCTTACTCGAAGGAGGACATTGACTGGGTTCTGAACTGCTGGTCAGGAACTGCGCTTTCTTTATTTCCACGTTCGCGAAGGTAGCTGCCTTTGGAATAGAAATGGGAATATGAATTTGAATGAGAATTCAAGGTTGCCATGCATCAAGCCCTATTGAGAACAAGGGCGTGGGCAAGGGGATTGTAAATAGCACCTTATCTATATAAGGATGAGCTGGGAGGAGGAATAATGAAAGTCAAGTAAACTGTTCACCCATATCTATTAGCTCCCATAAACCTTCTATTCCTTCCTAAATCCTTTCTTCTCCAACCACTCACCCAGATAAGCATTGAACTCAGCGGGATGTTCCATCATGGGAGCATGGCCGCATTTGTCTATCCAATACAGCTCGCTGTCAGGCAGCTTCGCATTGAACTCTAAGGCTACTTCAGGCGATGTGATAGTGTCATTCTTGCCCCAGATGAGGCAGACGGGCATCTTATAATTAGGAAGTTCCTTGGCCATATTATGTCGTATGGCTGACTTAGCGATGCTAAGGATTCTGATGACCTTGCCGCGATTATTCACCGCTTCATGACATTCATCTACTAATTCATCTGTCACCATCGCTGGGTCATAAAAGGTAAGTGCGATCTTCTCCCTCAGATAGTTCTTGTCCTCCCTGCGCGGGAAACTCCCACCGAAGGCATTCTCATATAATCCTGAACTCCCTGAAAGTACCATGCTGTTCACCTTAGAGGGATTCTCATGAGCGTATACAAGACCTACATGTCCGCCTAAGGAATTGCCCAGCAGATTCACCTTATCATAGCCCTTGAACTCGATGAAATCCTTCAAATGATTTGAAAGTGCTTTCACATTGGTCCCCAGAATGGGTAAGTCATATATAGGTAGTCGCGGTAAGACCACTTTATAGTCCTGCTTCAAATAGTCTACTACCTCCTTGAAATTAGAAAGCGCTCCGAAGAGGCCATGCAATAGGATGAAGACAGGACCTTCCCCTTCTTCTATATAACTGAAGCCACCTTCATGAATCAATTGTTCTTCAGGGTTCTTGAAATAGGATCGGGAATCTTCACTCATAGTCTGTTTCTGTGCGCTTTGACCCAAATGTAGCAATATCTGCTCCTCTGAGAAAGGCATTCTGTCCCCATTTGCCTTTTGAAATCTTCTTCAAATCCTCTTTAATCTGATCCACATCAACCGTAGGATTGAATCTTCTGAATTCAGCCCTGTTCCAGACTAAAGGCGCTTTTCCTGCGTTTTTTCAACAAAGTGGTAAATAATGGGAGAGAGTGGTAAAAAGTGGGAATTATGTTTTACTTTAGCGCTCACATACGCGAATAATTACTGATGCTGAGCCTGTTAGGAGAATATGATTGTAAACTGGATGCCAAGGGACGCATGATGCTTCCCAAGGCACTCGCTAAGCAAATGGAGGATGTCCTTCATGAGGGATTCGTGGTGAACCGCGACATCTTTTCCAAGGCCTTGGTGATCTATCCGTGGTCTGTCTGGCAGGAATTGAGCAAGGAGGTGAATAAGCTGAACAAGTTCGTCCAGAAGAATGTGCTCTTCATCAGAAAATTCAATAGTGGTGCTACTCCGGTAGAGTTAGACGGCCAAGGGAGGATGCTCCTTCCTTCAGCCTTGACTGCCTTCGCTGAGCTAGGTAAAGATGTGAAACTGAATGCGATCAATGACCGCATAGAGCTATGGAGCAAAGCCAATTATGAGGCTATGCTCAAAGAAGATATTGATATGGGAGCGCTTTCTGAGGAAGTGATGGGAGGAATCAATCCGGATAAGGATTGAGCAGTGAAGGACAGCGCGTATCATACCCCCGTTCTTTTACATGATTGTATCGAAGGGCTCGCCATCAAGGATGGTGGAGTCTACGTAGATGTCACCTTCGGTGGAGGTGGTCACAGCAAGGAAATACTAAAGAGCATCGGAAAAGGAAGGTTGATTGCTTTCGACCAAGATGAGGATGCGCTGCGGAATGTTCCTGATGATGATCGCTTGACCTTCGTCAGACAGAGTTTCCGTTTCATGCGGAATCACTTACGACTGAATGGAATCCGTGAAGTGGATGGAATACTTGCTGACCTCGGAGTCAGTTCCCATCAGTTCGATGAAGCTGAAAGGGGTTTCTCCACACGCTTTGACTCGGATCTGGATATGCGCATGGATCGAGATTCCAAGCTCACAGCTAGAAAAATCCTAGAAGAATATTCAGAGGTTGAATTATTCAGAGTGTTCAACCAAGGGGCTGATCTGAAATCCCTCGGACGCATAGTGAGGGCCATACTTGCAGCGCGCAGCGGAGGAATACAAAGCACGGCCAGGCTGAAAGAAATCCTGACTCCCATAGCACCTTACAAGAAACAAGCTCAGTTCTGGGCACAGGTCTTCCAGGCATTACGCATAGAAGTGAATGATGAACTCTCAGCACTGTTCGACCTGCTCAAGCAATGTGCTGAGATGATAAAACCAGGAGGCCGGTTGGTGGTGATGTCCTATCACTCATTGGAAGACAGAGCAGTAAAGAATTTCATCCGCTCTGGATATGTAGATGGAACCATGGAAAAGGATTTCTACGGAAAACTAATTAGACCATTCGATGCAATCAATAGGAAGGTGATAGCGCCTTCAGAACAAGAAATTGAATTGAACAACCGGGCACGCAGTGCCAAACTAAGGATCGCCCAAAGGGTATGAATAAGCTAAACGAACCTGTCAAGAAAACCAACAGTAAAGGAGCTTCCAAGGTGACTAGGAATCTTCTTGGCTTCTTGAACGGAACCTTCTTAACGAAGGACAAGGTCCTCCAGTATACACCTTTCATCTTTTTCTTGGTCGGCCTAGCCATCACCTATATCACCTATGGTTATTACGCAGAAAGCACAGTGAAGCGTATGTATGAATTAGAGCGCCATGTGAAAGATTTGAAAGCACAGGATCTTACGCTCAAGTCAGAACTAGAGCAGGTCAAGCAACAGAGCAATGTTGCTGAGGCCATCAAGGAATTAGGTCTTCAAGAAAGCCGCGTACAACCCTATAAGATTAATAGGGACTCCCAGAAATGAAAGAGCAGAACAAGGATATCAGCCGCGCCTATCTGGTCTTTATGGCAACTTGTCTAGTTGCTCTTCTGGTACTGGTGAAGCTCTTCATGGTCCAATGGGCTGAGGCTCCAGAGTGGAAGGAAATGGCTGAGAACTTCGTCACAGAATATCGCAGCATAGAAGCAGTGCGCGGAAACATCTTGGCTGATGACGGAAGCCTACTCGCTACATCGGTTCCACTTTATGAGATCCGTGTGGATATGGCAGCTGAAGGATTCAAGGACGAATTATACAAGAAAGGAATAGACTCTTTATGTATTTCCCTTGCTGCCCTATTTGATGATTCAGGGCGCAGTGTGGCTGATTATAAAAGCGGTTTTGTCGAAGCACGTAGGGAGAAAAATAGATACTACCTCGTAAAGCGTGGCGCAAAGTATTATGAAGTTCAGAAGGCCAAGACCTTCCCCATTTTCCGTGAAGGAAGGAACCGTGGCGGTGTAATCTTTGAGAAGCAGAATAAGCGCATTTATCCTTTCGGTGAATTGGCCAAAAGGACCATCGGTTATACCATGGAAGGTGTGTCACCTGTGGGATTGGAAGGCGCTTATGCTGAGAAACTAGCTGGCATGGATGGGAAACGTCTTGAGCGCAGATTGATCGGGGGTCAATGGATGCCCATTCGTGATGGAAATGAAATAGAGCCTCAGGATGGATTGGATCTGGTGACCACTATTGATATAAATATCCAGGACGTAGCTGAAAGTGCATTGATGAAACAACTCCAAGAAAATGGCGCTCATCATGGTTGCGCAATACTCATGGAAGTGCGTACAGGTCACATCAAGGCTATTGCGAATCTGACGTTTGATGAGAAGAGTCAATCGTACGTGGAGCGATACAACTACGCAGTAGGAGAGGCCACCGAGCCGGGTTCCACGTTCAAACTTCCCGCACTTCTAGCTGCCATGGAAGAAGGCTTAGTGAGAGTCACTGACAGCGTTCAGACGGGGAATGGAAAGCGAAAGTACTTCGACCGTATCATGCATGATTCTAATGATAAGGGATACGGTAAGATCTCAGTGCAACGTGCATTCGAATTGAGTTCCAATGTGGGAATTTCCTCTGTGGTCTATGACGGTTTTAGGAAAGATCCGCAGCGTTTTGTAGACCGCCTTAATACCATGGGATTAGGTCGTCCGCTTGGATTGGAGATCAAGGGTGAAGCAAATCCTGTATTGAAGAACACCAGGGATAAATCCTGGTCAGGCGTCACTTTGCCTTGGATGAGCATAGGTTATGAGACTATGATGACACCTCTTCAGATCCTCAGTTTCTATAATGCTGTGGCGAATGACGGAGTGATGATTAGGCCCTTATTTGTTTCTGAGGTCCGTGATAAGGGAGAGACGGTTTGGACTGCCGAACCGGTAGTCTTGAATCCATCTATTGCATCTAAACAGAACCTTGCTCTATGCAGAAATATGATGGAGGGAGTGGTGCTTCATGGCACGGCCAGCAACTTGAAGAATACGCAATATGCCATCGCTGGTAAAACAGGAACAGCACAGATTGCCAGCAAAGAACGCGGTGGATATGGAGCTAAAGGTGATCGTTCCTACCTCGCTTCATTCTGCGGTTACTTCCCTGCTGAAGCGCCTGAATATTCCTGCATAGTAGTAGTCACAGCGCCTAGCAATGCTATCTACTACGGAAACCTTGTGGCAGGTCCGGTATTCAAGGAAATAGCTGATAAGGTATTTGCTAAAAGATTCGATCTACAGCGCGGAGAACAAGTAGCCAGTAAAGAGGAATATGGAAAGATCCCTGTCTCTAAAGATGGTCGTCAAGGCGATCTGAATAAGGTGTTCAGCGAACTTGGAATTCCCATGCATAGCGCTGATCCAGATGCTGATTGGGTGCGCACAGAGACGAAGGAAGACCGTGTAGATGCATTGGCCCAAAGCGTGAACAATGCCCAAGTTCCTAACGTGAAAGGAATGCCGCTTGTAGACGCGCTCTACATTTTAGAGAATCAAGGATTGGTTGTTCGAACAAGCGGAAAAGGAGTGGTAAAGAACCAATCCCTTTTGCCGGGATCTCCCATTAGAAAAGGTATGGACATCTCATTGGAACTCTCCCTATGAAACTATTGAAGGACATACTCTATAAGGCAGGAATGCTAGAGGTGGTCGGGCCATTGAACATGGCTGTTGAGAATATCCATTTGGATTCGCGTAAAGTGACTTCATTCAGTCTCTTCACAGCCGTGCGCGGCACGCTGGTAGATGGACATGAGTTCATTGCTAAAGCGATAGAGAAAGGGGCTGTGGCTGTGATCTGCGAAGAATTTCCATCCGAAATGAAATCGGGGATTACGTATGTCAGGGTCAATGATACTTCCCAAGCACTCGGTCAAATAGCTTCTAATTTCTATGACAATCCTTCCTCACAGCTCAACTTAGTAGGTGTCACAGGAACCAATGGAAAGACCACCACGGTCACCTTGCTTTTCAAACTTTTCAGTGCCCTCGGATATAAGTGTGGACTCATCAGTACGGTGGTCAATAGAATAGGAAGGAAGATCCTAGATTCTACGCATACCACACCAGATGCAATATCCTTACAGCGCCTCTACCGTCAGATGGTAGATGCAGAAGTAACGCATTGTTTCATGGAAGTGAGCTCTCATGCTATCCATCAGAGGAGGATCGCAGGTACTGAATTCAACGTGGCCGTATTCAGCAATATCACACATGACCACTTGGATTATCACGGATCTTTCGATGAGTACATCAAGGCCAAGAAATTATTCTTCGATGAACTTCCTAGAAACTCATTCGCACTGATCAATCAGGATGACCCGCATGGGGAAATCATGGTGCAGAATACCCGCTCTAAGATTTACTACTATGCCATCAGAAGCATGGCTGATTTCAGAGCAAGGATCATTGAAAACCAGTTCAGCGGATTACATCTTCTCATGGACGGAAATGATCTCTATTCCAGACTAGTTGGCGGATTCAATGCATATAACCTCCTTGCAGTATACAGCACTGCCATCATCTTGGAAGAAGATAAACTATCTGTTTTAACAGCGCTGTCCCAATTGGACTCTGTAGAAGGAAGATTCCAATACCTGAGTACTACCAAGAAGATCATCGCCATAGTGGATTATGCCCATACGCCTGATGCACTCAAGAATGTACTGAAGACCATTCAGGAAGTACGTACTGGAAATGAGAAGGTGATTACCGTAGTAGGTTGTGGTGGAGACCGTGATAAAGCCAAGCGTCCCATCATGGCTGCTGTGGCTTGTGAATTTGCAGATAAGGTAATCCTCACATCCGATAATCCGCGTTCTGAAAAGGCAGAGCAGATCATCGCGGATATGCAGGCAGGTGTTGAGGGGCAACATTATAAGAAGACCCTTTCTATAGTGGATAGGAAAGAGGCTATACGCACAGCATGCGCCATGGCCGATCCAGGCGACATCGTATTGGTCGCTGGAAAAGGACATGAGAAGTATCAAGAGATAAGCGGGGAACGATTCCCATTCGATGATTTCAAGATTCTAGGTGAAACCCTTAAAACCTTAGAAGACTGATGTTATACCAACTCTTCCAATATCTAGAACAGCACACCCAGTTTCCTGGCGCAGGATTGTTCCAATACATCTCATTTAGAGCTGCATTGGCATTGATCTCTTCCTTGGTGATATCTATGATATTCGGAGGTCAATTGGTAGGGCTGCTCAGGAAGATGCAGATAGGTGAGACGGTGAGAGACTTAGGCCTTCAAGGTCAGATGCAGAAGCAAGGTACTCCTACCATGGGAGGACTTATCATCCTTGGAAGTATTCTGATTCCAACCCTGCTTTTTGCAAACCTGAACAATATCTATATCATCGCTCTCCTGATCACTACGGTCTGGCTAGGTTTCATCGGATTCACTGATGATTATATCAAAGTCTTTAGGAAGAATAAAGCGGGTCTAGCCGGTAAGTTCAAGATCATTGGGCAGATTGGAATAGGTCTGATCATCGGGGCATTGCTCTACTTCCATAAGAACGTGAAAATCGAGCATCAGACATTGATAGATGGAGAGAAGGTCTGGGTAGAATCCAAGGCATTGGTCACCACCATTCCATTCATCAAGGACCATGAATTCGATTATCGTTGGTTGATCAATTGGCTCCCAGAGTCTTGGCAGGCTATCGCTCTATGTGCAGTATTCATCCTCCTTGTCATCTTCATAGTAACAGCCATCTCTAATGGTGCGAATATGACTGATGGACTAGATGGATTGGCCACAGGAACATCAGCCATCATCGGAGTGACCTTGGCCATATTCGCCTATGTATCGGGCAACACCATTTTCGCTGAATACCTGAATATCATGTACATCCCGCATTCAGGAGAGATGGTCATATATATCGCGGCATTCGTGGGAGCTTGTCTTGGATTCCTTTGGTATAACTCATATCCGGCTCAGGTATTCATGGGTGATACAGGTAGTCTGGCTATCGGAGGAATCATTGCAGTATTTGCCATTGCCATCAGAAAAGAAGCACTCTTGCCAGTGCTCTGCGGAGTGTTCTTGATAGAAAACCTATCAGTCATGATGCAGGTGAGCTGGTTCAAGTACACTAGGAAAAGACATGGAGAGGGCAGGAGGATATTCCTTATGGCGCCCTTACACCATCACTATCAGAAACTTGGAATGCATGAATCAAAGATTGTTTCGCGCTTCTGGATTGTAAGCATCATGCTGGCGGTGCTCACACTGGTCACTTTAAAGATCAGATAATATGGGCAAGCTGACTGTGCTTGGCGCAGCTGAGAGTGGCATAGGAGCAGCCAAGTTGGCTGTGAAAAAAGATTGGAAGGTATTCGTTTCTGACGCAGGAACGATAAGCCAGAAGAGGAAGGACGTTCTTTCACATATTGGAGTTCCATGGGAAGAAGAAGGGCACAGTGATGCGCTCTTTGATACAGACCTAGTGGTGAAGAGCCCCGGAATCCCGGATACAGCGGCAGTCGTTCTGAAGTTGAAGGGGAAGGGCATCGAAGTGATCTCTGAGATCGAATTCGCTAGCCGCTATACCAATGCTACCATCGTTGGGGTCACAGGAAGCAATGGCAAGACGACCACCAGCACACTCATACATCACATCCTGAAAAAGGCAGGAAGGGATTCAGTGCTTGCAGGAAATATCGGACGCAGTTTCGCTGATGCCTTGGCAGAGCGAGAGCCAGAGATCTTTGTCCTTGAGTTGAGCAGTTTTCAGCTAGATGGCACTGTCCATTTCAGACCTGATATCGCCATCCTCTTGAACATCACTCCTGATCACTTGGATCGCTATGAATATGATTTATCCCGATACGCTGATTCGAAATTCAGGATAGCCATGAACCAGACAGCGGAAGACACATTCATCTACTGCGATGATGATCCGCTGATCCTTGAAAGACTCCAAAATAAAGAATTGAAAGCCCGAAGAATGCCATTTTCCATACAACACATATTGGAACAAGGCGCTTGGCTTGAGAATGAGCAATTGAATTTTTTAATAAACACATCACTAAACACTAAGCTGAACACTATGTCGATATATACATTAGCGCTGCAAGGAAAACACAACCTGTACAACTCCATGGCAGCAGGAGTAGCGGCCCAAATACTTAACATCAGAAGTGAATCGCTCCGTGATAGCTTCAGTGATTTCCAGAACATAGAACACCGTCTGGAACTCATAGGTAAAGTCAATGGCGTAGAATACATCAATGATTCCAAAGCCACCAATGTGAATGCCACTTGGTTCGCATTGGAAAGTATGAATAAGCCTGTGATCTGGGTCGTAGGTGGCGTGGACAAGGGCAATGATTACAGCCAACTGAAGGACTTGGTCTCTGAAAAGGTCAAAGCCATCATCTGCCTCGGAAAAGACAATAAGAAGATCATCGCTGCTTTCAAAGACCTGGTCCCTGTGATCATTGAAACTGAGAGCGCTGCTGATTCTGTTTACCAATCCAGCCTCATCGCTATAAATGGTGATACCGTGCTGCTTTCTCCTTGTTGCGCGAGCTTCGACCTCTTCGAGAACTACGAAGAACGTGGTCGCTTGTTCAAACGTGCCGTTAAGGCCCTTTGATCTACTAACACTAAAAAACACACAAAATCCATGTATACCACCAAACTTGACCCGGCAGAGATCAGCGCACTGACTGATCGACTTCTTATAGCTCGCAGCAATAATCTGAAGAAGATCCTGGAGATCGAACATAGATTAGAGACAGTGGGTGAAAAGGAAGGAGTGGAATTCTTGAATGATTCTAAGGCTACTGATAGCACAGCCACCATGTATTCATTGACATGCATGGATAAGCCAGTGATCTGGCTCCTTAGCTGTGTGGTAGGATTTGAGGATTTCTCTGATCTGAAAGCAGTCGCCTCAGATAAAGTAAAAGCGATATTCTACCTCGGTGAGACAAATGATCTTCTAGTAGAGGATTTCGTGAATGAGGTAGATGTCGTACAGCAATGCAGCAGCATGGAAGAACTGGTTCAAGAGGCATTCAACTATTCCAGGGAAGGCGAGACAATTCTCTTCTCTCCTGCAACACCTTCCAGCGACATCTTTGGGAACTACCGAAGAAGAGGAGAAGAATTCAGAAAATGTGTGGGAAATCTATGAGAATCTAGCCTGAACCATTTAGCCACTTAGCCATGAAAAAGACCTTCACGATACATAAGGGAAAGAAAAGTCAAGTCGATGACTTCATACACGCTCGTAGGCGTATGCTGGAGGAATTGAATCAGGTCCAACATCGGCTGGAGGAAGTAGATGAAATCAGGTCAGTGACCTATGTGAATGATTCCAGCGCTACCTCGGTTCTAGGTACCATAGACTCCATGAGATGCATTCCGGATCCGGTGGTATGGATCTGCTGTTCTACACCTTACGACAGAGATTTCATCTTGATGAGCAGCATAGTCAGACATAAAGTGAAAGCCATCATCATGTGCGGAAAAGAAGCCCATGATGTGCGTTCAGTCCTCGAAGGTTCAGTAGATGATTTCGTGATCACTGAGAATTTGAAGAAATCGGTAGAGGCAGCGTCAGCTCTGGCGATTGCTGGTGATGTGGTGCTGTTTTCTCCTTCTTGTGCTCCAGGAAGATTCTATAAAGATGTGGCCGAACGTGGTGAAGACTTCAGAGCCATAGTGGCCCAACTGAGGAACCAAGATTGATATGAAAGAAAAGGTTTTCCAATATCTTCAAGGTGACCGTATCATATGGATCATTGCCATCATCCTCGGCATGGTTTCCATCCTTGCGGTATACAGCTCTATTTCTTCTTTAGCCTATAAATACCAAGAAGGAAATACCTTTCATTTCCTCATTAAACATCTGATCATGTTAGTGGCGGGATATGGGATTATGTACGCAGTGCACAAGATGCCGCACCGCTATATCTTCCGCATCTCCCAAATGATGATCTGGGTCTCAGCCGCCCTCCTGCTCTTCACACTTCTTTTTGGTTCCAATATCAATGCAGCGAGCCGTTGGCTTACCATCCCCATCATCAATCAGAGCTTTCAGACTTCGGATCTCGCGAAGATCGTCCTGGTGGCCTATATTGCTCGTCTTCTTAGTCGTAACAGTGATTCTATCAGAGACTTCAAGAAAGGAGTGCTTCCGGTTCTTGCTCCCATTCTACTCATCTGTGGACTTATCCTTCCTGCTAATTTCTCTACTGCTTTTCTCCTGCTCATCACATGTTTGACACTGATGTTCATCGCGGGAACTCGTATCATACACTTGCTTGCAGTAGGTGGTGTAGGCGTGCTCTGCTTCATGATGTTGCTTGGTGTTGCCAGTGCAAAACCTGATCTCCTTCCCCGTGTAGATACATGGAAGAAAAGACTGATGTCCTTCAATGAAGAGAACACTCAGTCCAATGGTTCAGAGATGGATCTGGAGCGGAATTATCAAGTGGAGATGGCCAAGATCGCTATCCATAAAGGAGGGCTGCTTCCCAATGGACCAGGAAAAGGAACTTCTAGGAATTATATGCCTCACCCTTATTCGGACATGATCTATGCCTTTATCATTGAGGAATATGGTTCTTTGATTGGAGGGATAGGACTGATGGGGCTCTATGTGATTCTGCTCTTCCGAGTCATACGGATTTCTAGTAAGAGTGAAAAGAAATTCAGCACCTATTTGGCATTGGGACTAGGCCTACTCATGGTGCTTCAAGCTTTTTCTAATATGGCCGTGGCAGTGAATCTGGTTCCAGTAACTGGACAGCCTCTTCCCTTCGTGAGTATGGGAGGGACATCGCTCTGGTTCACCTGTATCTCCCTCGGCATCATATTGAGCATCAGTCGAGAACAAGCCCTCCCGAAGTCTGGGCCGAATATGGCCACGCAGGGTGCCTAGGCTGATCATCAGCGGAGGTGGCACGGGAGGACACATCTTCCCAGCATTGGCCATCGCTGATGCGCTCAAGAGAAAAAATCCAAATACTGAGATTCTCTTCGTTGGAGCCATAGGGAAGATGGAGATGGAACGCGTTCCTAAAGCAGGGTATAAGATCATCGGACTGCCCATCATGGGGATCCAACGCAGATTGACATTAAAGAATCTGAAGGTGCCTTTCATGATCATCAAAAGCCTCTGGCGTGCAAGAAAGGTAATCCAGGAATTCCAACCTAATGCTGTGATTGGAGTGGGAGGTTATGCTTCAGGTCCACTGCTCAGAATGGCCTCTTGGATGGGATATCCTACCATGATCCAAGAACAGAATTCTTACCCAGGAGTTACCAATAAGATTTTGGCAAAAAAGGCCAAGAAGATATTCGTGGCCTATGAAGGAATGGAGCGCTTCTTCCCCGAGGATAAACTGATCCTCAGTGGAAACCCGATCAGAAAACAAGCGGTTCATATCGAAGGAAAAAGAGCCGAGGCAGCAAGTTATTTCTCCTTGGATCAAGGAAGATTGACACTCTTCTTCGTAGGTGGAAGTTTGGGTGCGCAAGCGATCAATCAAGCGGTTGAGCAATTGGTCCCTTTCATTGAAAAAAAGAATGTCCAAGTCCTCTGGCAAACAGGGGCCAATGCCTTCGAAGCTCTAGACGCACGAATGGGCAAGTCCTTGCCAAGCCAATTGAAAATGCTCCGTTTCATAGATCGGATGGATCTGGCCTACGCGCTTTCTGATATTATCATCTCACGCGCTGGGGCTATGTCAATCTCGGAGCTTTGCGTGATTGGAAAACCGGTCATCTTTATTCCATCACCTTATGTGTCTGAGGATCATCAAACGAAGAATGCTCTTTCATTGACATCAAAGAATGCAGCCATTCTACTGAAAGAAACCGAAGTGTCTGAAAAGATTGAAGGAACACTGGAAAAACTAATTTCTGATGAGGCTCTGCGTTTGAAATTGGGAAAGGCCATCAAAGCACTTGCACGTCCTAAAGCAGATGATGAAATTGCTGAAGAGATCATGAAAAGCATTCATCAATGAAGGTGCAAGAGAAGATATACTTCATCGGGATCGGTGGGATAGGTATGAGCGCTTTGGCGCGCTTCTTTCATGCTAAAGGTCATACCGTGGCGGGCTATGATAAAAGCGATTCTCCATTGATCCAAGAACTGATCCAAGAAGGGATTCCTGTCATTCTTGAAGATGATGTCGAAGCCCTTCCAAGTTTCCTTGATGCTAAGGATACGCTGATCGTAAGAACTCCTGCGGTTCCAGCTGAGACGCTGATCCTCCTTCATTTACAAGCCAGAGGATTTCAGATGAAGAAACGCTCTGAGCTCTTGGCCATTGTCGCTCAAGGAATGCGCACCATCGCAGTGGCCGGAACCCATGGGAAGACCACCACTTCTTCCATGATCGCTCATTTATTGCATCATTCTGGGATAGGTTGTAACGCATTCATAGGTGGTGTGATGACGGGTTATGATACCAATGTGCTCATAGATCCTCATGCTGAATACATGGTCTTGGAAGCCGATGAATTCGATCGCTCTTTCCATCATTTACATCCTGAGATCGCGGTGGTGACTTCTGTGGATCCTGATCATCTGGACATCTATGGATCAGAGGAAGAATTCAAGAAAGCTTTTGAAGTATTCGCTGCAGGAGTTCAAAAAGGAGGAAGATTATTCAGGCAAGCTGATGTTCCCGCTTTTAGCAGGGAAATGGATCAAAAGACTTATGGCATTGATGAAGGGAAGGTGAAGTCCACAGAAATTATTGTCAAGAATGGAGCCTTCCATTTCGACTTGGAGTATGAAGGAAAAGTGATCAAGGACCTTATTCTCCATATGCCAGGACGGCATAATGTGCTGAACGCAACAGCCGCGTCAGCCGTGACTTTGAGCTTGGGTATAAGCGAGGATAAGTTGAGAAAAGCACTCTTTGATTATCAAGGGGTACAACGTAGATTCCAATTCATCCAGAAAGGGCCTAAAGTTTTCATGATCGATGATTATGCACATCACCCGAGCGAGATCCAGGCCTGTCTCTCAGCGGCACGTGAGCTCTTCCCAGATAAGCGGTTGACTGTGGCATTCCAGCCGCACCTTTTTACACGCACTAGGGACTTCATGGAGGGCTTTGCCAAGAGCCTTTCCATGGCTGATGAATTGGTGCTCTTACCCATATATCCAGCGCGTGAATTACCCATAGCGGGTGTGAGCTCTGAAGTGCTTTTGGAAAAGGTCAGCGTTGCCAACAAGTTGCTGTGTACAAAAGAGCTGCTACCCAAGCACTTTGCTGAAAGGGAATTAGAAGTTTTGATGATACTGGGGGCAGGTGACATCGACCGTACCATTCCTCTCATTAACAGCGTATTATCTAAAAGGAACTTAGAGCATTGAAATTGCATTTGAAGCATATTATCCTATTTAGCAGCATGAGCTCTCTCGCTTTGCTCTTATTGGGTTTCTCATGGAAACGCGCTTCAGACCATAAATGCACCCAATTCAACATTTCTATCACTGGTGATGGCCTCAGCCACTTCGTGACCGAAGATGATGCCAGACTGAAGATACTGGATCTAGGCGACCCTATTATCGGTACGGCCATGGATCAGATTGATGCTGCCCGCATAGAAACTCAGATAGAGAGCATCCCTTATGTTAAGGAAGTGATGGTCTATAAAACAGTAGACCAGAAGATAGAGGTAGTGATCACTCAAAGGAAACCTATACTTCGCCTTATCGATGTGAAAGGCCATAGTGCCTATCTGGATGAGGAGGGTAAGGTCATGGTCACCAGTACTGACTACACTGAGCGTGTCATTCCATTGACAGGGAAATTCCTGATTCAAGAATTCGAGCAGGGAATGCTCGATAGCTTGAACTATACATCATTGCTATCCATGACGCGTTATATCAGTCAAGACCCATTCTGGAGGTCTCAGATCGTACAGATGGAGATGGATCAGAAAGGGAACCTGATACTCATCCCCAGGGTGGGCTTGCACCAGGTGATATTCGGGACTTCAGCGGACTATGAGTCCAAATTGAAGAACCTCAAAGAATTCTATGATAAGGGAATAACACAGACCAATTGGAACTTATATCAGAGCTTGGATCTGAGATTCAAGGACCAGGTCGTATGCTTGAAAAGATGACTGAAGAAATCAAAGATATGTCTGAAATAGTAGTGGGACTGGACATCGGTACCACCAAGATCGCGTGTATGGTCGGCCGCAAGAACGAGCATGGGAAACTGGAGATCCTCGGTCTGGGGAAAGCTGAATCCGTTGGCGTGAAACGCGGGGTGGTCTCTAATATTGAGCAGACGGTGAACTCTATACGCATAGCGGTAGAGGAAGCTGAAAGAGCCTCTGGTGTGAACATCAGCCATGTGAACGTGGGCATTGCTGGACAACATATCCGCAGCCTGCAGCACCGTGGCATATTGACCCGTCAGAACATGGAAAGTGAAGTCTCTCAGGCTGATCTTGACATGTTGGAGAAGGACATGCACAAGCTTCTGATGGCTCCAGGTGAAGAGATCATTACGGTCATCCCTCAGGAATATATCGTTGATTCCGAGCAAGGGATCAAGAGTCCCATCGGCCAAGCTGGAGTGAGGTTGGAAGCTAATTTCCACATCATCACAGGTCAATTGACCGCTATAAAGAATATCCACCGTTGTGTATCCAAGGCCGGTCTTACCGTCACGGGATTGACATTGGAGCCTCTTGCATCCTCTGCATCTGTATTGAGCGATGAAGAGAAGGAAGCAGGTGTTGTCTTGGTAGACATAGGTGGCGGAACTACTGACATCGCTATTTTCCAAGATGGTATCATTCGTCATACAGCTGTCATCCCTTTCGGAGGTAATGTCATCACGGATGACATCAAGGAAGGTTGCACCATCATGAAGAAGCAGGCTGAAGCGCTGAAAGTCAAATTCGGATCCGCTTTACCTCAAGAGAGTCAGAACGGTGACATTATCTGTATCCCAGGATTCAGGAATCGCCAGCCTAAGGAGATTTCAATGCGTAATCTGGCCCACATCATCAATGCCCGTATGGAGGAAATCATAGAGCATGTGCATTATGAGATTGTCAACAGCGGCTATGAGCGTAAACTTATCGCAGGATTGGTCGTCACCGGTGGTGGATCCCAGTTGAAGCATCTCCAACAGCTTTTCGAATATGTCACTGGGATGGATTCTCGTGTGGGATATCCCAATGAATATCTGGCTAATTCCAATGATCATACCGTCACCTCACCGATGTATGCAACGGGTGTAGGATTGGTCATCAAAGGATTCGAACAGTTAGAAAAAGATACACGAAAAGGAATCGTGCGCCAAGAGACTAAGAAAGCCAAACAAGGAGGAGTCATCCAGCAATTCTTCACTACAGTGACAGGATATCTGAATGAAGACCACGATTGAAGAACCCTTACAGACCAGACCTAAATACACAGCATCATGCCATTAGAATTCGAAATGCCCAAAGACAGCTCTTCTATCCTCAAAGTGATTGGAGTAGGAGGTGGCGGTAGCAATGCCGTGAACCATATGTATCTGCAAGGGATCAAGGGAGTAGATTTCCTCGTTTGCAATACCGATCAACAAGCATTGGACATCAGCCCGGTTCCATTGAAAGTCCAGATAGGTAGAACATTGACTGGAGGACGCGGAGCAGGAGCACAACCTGAAGTAGGTCGTAATGCTGCCGTGGAATCCATTGAAGAGATTAAAGAAATCCTTTCCAATAACACCACCATGGTCTTCATCACCGCAGGAATGGGTGGCGGAACTGGAACTGGTGCTGCACCTGTGATCGCTCAGGCAGCTAAGGAACTCGGTATACTCACTGTGGGTATCGTCTCTATCCCTTTCAAGTTCGAAGGACCTCGTAGGAATAAATTGGCACAAGAAGGACTTGAGAAATTGAGGGCATCTGTAGACACTTTGCTCATCATCAAGAATGATAAGCTCCGTGAATTGTATGGCAATCTCAGCATGACAGATGCCTTCCATCACTCTGATAATATCCTTACAACGGCCGCTAAAGGAATCGCTGAAGTGATCTCTAGCATAGGCTATATCAATGTGGATATGAATGATGTGAACACGGTCATGAAGGACAGTGGAGTCGCTATCATGGGCTCTGCCCAGGCTGAAGGAGAGAATCGCGCGTTAAAGGCGGTTACTGGTGCATTGGAATCTCCATTGCTCAATGACAGCAACATTAAGGGAGCACGTCACGTATTGCTCAACATCACTTTCGGTGATCAGGATATCACCATGGATGAACTGGATGAGATCACAGATCATATCCAAGCTGAAGCAGGTGATGAAGCTGAAGTCATCATGGGCTATGGTCAAGATGACAGCCTAGGAGCTGCAGTGAGCGTGACCATCATCGCAACTGGATTTGAAGGAAAGAGCCAAGACGTAGCTTGGGGATTGGAGAAAGAACCAGCAAAGAATTACCGCAAATTGGATGAGGATGTTCCTACAATGATCACCCCGCCACTTGGTGCCAGAGAGATTCAACGTCCATTGAATTCAGCCGTTGGTGGAAACCGACCAATGAACAATCCTGTGCCTGAGAATGAAGAACGCCCTAAGTCTCCGATAGAAGAGCAGATAGAGCCTTTCTTAAAAGAACTAAGGGACGAGGACATTGCTGATCATCCGATCCAGAATGACCTTGGATTTGATTTCAACGAATTCACTGAAAACGAGATAAAAGAAGAACCTAATTACTTCAGCCTTTTTGATGAGAGCCAAGAGGAAGATGAGATCTCACGTGATTTCGAAGTGAGGGCTTCTCATATCGAAGCGAATGAGAATCCGCAACCAGCACATCAGAATCATCAGCCTAAGGTCGCCAATCCAGCTCCAACTATGGAGAAGTTAGCGGCTCCTATAAGAAGTAGGATCTCATTGGATGAGCATCGCATGAGCACAGAGGCGCGCATGGAGCGTGTTAAGGAGAACGGTATGAAGCTCAGAACTCCAGGTGGATTGACTGACTTGGAAAAGGAGCCAGCCTATAAGCGTAAGAACTTAACATTGGAGGATGTTCCGCATTCATCGGATAGCAATATGAGCCGTTATACTTTGAATGATTCGGATGCTGAAGGTGTCACATTGAGCAAGAACAATCCGTATTTGGACAAGAACGTAGACTGATATGAGCATTGTAGAAAAAATCAATGCGGATATCAAGACCGCTATGCTCGCTCGCGAGAAGGAACGTCTGAATGTACTCAGAGCTATCAAGTCAGCCTTGATGCTAGAAGCCACAAAAGCGTTGGGGACTGAGGTAGATGATGATACGGCCATAAAAATCATGATGCGGCTTCAGAAGCAACGTAAGGAGGCTGCTGAGATCTATGAGCAGCAGGGAAGAGAAGATCTGATGAAGGAGGAGCTGGATCAATCAGCTGTCTTGGAGGATTACCTTCCTAAGCAATTATCTGAAGAAGAATTGACCAAGAGGCTGCAAGCTATCATCGCTGAGGTAGGAGCTTCGGGTCCTCAGGACATGGGCAAGGTCATGGGAAAAGCAAGTACTGACCTCGCTGGACTAGCTGACGGAAGAACTATTTCAACGGCAGTGAAGAAGCTGCTTTCTTAGAACAGTAAGAACACATTGATAAAGCCCTCTCGGATTGAATTCGGGAGGGCTTTTTTGTGGATGGTGGTTTGTTGTCACTAAAACCTAGGATTTGATGAAGCCCAGAGACTTATTGTATTATTCATTAGCAAGGGAATACAATTGAACGAAAACGCAGAACAATAGCAGATTGACTGAACCGGGGGAGTGCCGTCAAGCGCCAAATAGTTCAGGCTATTTTTTTACTATTTAAGATGCTAGACAAAGCTGAAATTATAACCTTTATATGTGATTCTGATTTTTAAGAAATATTCAAAAGGCTACTAAGAAATTCAATAACTGAAATTTTTAGTGGAATTGGTTTGTTCAGTATTTATTCAGCTGCTTTCTGGTTAAAATCCCAAATTGAGATTGAAGAAGAAGTTAAGCGCTTGCATGCAATTTCCTATCGGCTTATAGGGGTGAAAAACAGTATAACCAGAACTGTATCAATCGAGCTGCGATACAACCATCCCTGTGGGTGTCGAATCTTTTTCAGACGCAGTTTTCAAATGAGGCCTGCCCCCAACACTGAATTTCTATAAAGCTCCTCTTGGTTCTTTCTACTGCATCACAGTCAGCACCCTCCAATCACTGTCCAGGTAATAGCGTTTGCCATCCCTCAGCAATCCGGGGCCCATAAGCCCTATACCCGCGCCCGCAAGACCTATCAATCCTGCCGAGACCAGGCCATCACCGCCTTCCAAGGCTGGGATGACTCCAGCTACCAGCAGCCCAAGGCCTGTTGCCATCAAAGCTACAGCCCCTGCATCCGTAAAGAAGGTCCTGTGGCCTAAGAAATTCATCTTGTTTATAGGAACTATTTGTCCACTGATAAGAATGCTGTCCTCTTGCACTTCCTCCAGCACTCCTTTCACCCTGGATCCATCATCCAGTCTCACGCATACTTTGCTGTTCAGTGGAATGGTGAAATGCGTCCTCATCTGCCTGTGCTCCAGATGAAGTCCATTTGCTACATCTAGGCTATCAGGTCCTGCAAGAAGTAGGAAAGGGGAGAAGAGAAGTATGAAGAGCAGTTTTTGCCTCATACCATAGCCTTCACTTGATCCATGATTCTGGCTGCAAGTGCCTCTGCTTGGGCCTGATCTTGCGCTTCAGAATACACCCTTATAATAGGCTCCGTATTGGATTTTCTTAGATGCACCCAACCTTCTTTGAAGTCTATTTTCACCCCATCTACGGTGCTGATTTCTTCTCCTGCAAAGCTTGCCTCTACACTCTTCAATAAAGCGTCCACATCTACTTCAGGGCTAAGCTGAATCTTATTCTTGGACATGGAATAAGCGGGATAAGAGGCCTTCAAGGCGCTCATGCTCATTCCTTTTTTCACATAGTGGGTCAAGAATAATGCAGCTCCTAGTATGGCGTCCCTGCCATAATGCAATGCAGGGTCAATGATGCCACCATTTCCTTCGCCTCCTATACTGGCTTTCACCTCTTTCATCTTCTCCACCACATTCACTTCTCCCACTGCTGAGGCATGATATTCCTGACCGTGTTTCAAGGTCACATCGCGCAAGGCACGGCTGCTTGAAAGATTGGATACCGTAGGTCCTGGACGATAGCTCAACACGTGATCAGCCACTGCGACCAAAGTGTATTCCTCCCCGAACATGCTGCCATCCTCACATACCAATGCCAATCTATCCACATCAGGATCCACCACGATTCCCAGATGCGCCTTCTCCTTCTTGACCAATGCGGATATCTCGGTCAAGTTCTCAGGAAGCGGTTCTGGATTATGTGGGAAGCGTCCATTGGGCTCGCAATAAAGTTCGATGACTTCTTTCACGCCCAAAGCCTTCAATAGAGGAGGAATGGAAAGGCCACCTGTGCTATTCACGGCATCTACCGCTACTTTCAGATTCGCTGCTGCAATCGCTTTGACATCTACGCCTTCGCATTGCAATACGAGTTCTATATGACGTTGGATCCCTTCTTCTTCAAGCGTTGTTTGGCCTAAGTCTTCTACTTCACAGAATTCATAGGATTCCGAGTTGATGAGTTGCATGAGTTTCTTTCCGTCAGCGGCAGAGATGAATTCTCCTTTCTCATTCAGGAGTTTCAATGCATTCCATTGAGTGGGATTATGGCTGGCTGTGAGGATGATCCCCGCCTGACATTTTCTGTCAACTACTGCTACTTCAACAGTTGGCGTAGTGCTCAATCCAAGGTCCAATACATCTACACCGCTGGCGTGAAGAGTTCCAGTGACTAGGTGATGCACCATGGGGCCTGAAATCCTAGCATCTCTGCCCAGCACAATCTTCGCCTTTCCTGGACCTGTATGTCTGGATCTCACCCAGGCGGCAAAGGCTGCGCTGAATTTTACTAGGTCTAAGGGGGTAAGTGCTTCTCCCGGTCTTCCTCCGATGGTTCCCCGTATACCTGATATACTTGTAATCAGTGTCATTCTAATTGCTTGTTCTTGAGATGATATCCATAAGTAGCCCCTTGATTTCGATGTTTGCTACCGAAAGTTGTTGGGGGACAATGCTCTGTTTGCTGAATCCTGGTATGGTATTGACCTCCACCACGTAGAGTTCGTCCTCGCATAAAAAGAAGTCTATGCGTATGATTCCTCTGCAATTCAAAAGATGGAATATGTCTACAGCCATTTTTTGGATACGCGCTGTGGCATCCCCTGAGATATTGGCAGGGGTGATCTCCTCTCTGGCTTCAGAATTATACTTGGCCTCGTAATCGAAAAATTCATTCTTGGAGATGACTTCTGTGACCGGTAAGGCCAGGACTTCACCTTGATAAGCGATCACTCCGCAAGTCATTTCTCTGCCCACGAGATAACGCTCTATCATTGCTTCATCATCTACCTCGAATACCTTTTTCAAAGCAGGTCTGAGCTCATGGGCTTCTTTCACCTTACTCGCTCCTAGACTGGATCCGGCTTCAGCGGGCTTAACGAAACATGGCAAACCCACTTGCTCAATGATATACGCATCTCGTATTGATTGATCACTTCTTAAGTGTATGAAATCACTGATCTGGATCCCTGCCAGTTGCAAGGAACGCTGTGTGGCGCCTTTATTGAAGGTGACGGCCATGTTCAGCGCATTGCCCGTATTATAAGGGATACGAAGCATGTCCAAGTAGCCTTGGAGCTTACCATCCTCCCCTGGAGTTCCATGGATGATTATATAAGCATAGTCTATCTGGACTTTGCCATTGGGACCAATGAAGCTCAGGTCATTCTTGTCTACTGGATATTCCTTTCCTTCCCATTTGGCCGTCCAATTGTCTTTGGACAGATAGATGACCACTGCCTCATAGGGGGCAGTCTTCAGGTGTTCGTATATGGTCTCAGCACTGCGTAGAGATATTTCGGCCTCGCCTGAATATCCCCCTGCTATGATGCCTAATGTCTTGATGTCCATAGATGATAGTTCAGGTCAAAAATACATGGGTAATAGTCATTCCCTTTAGTCCTAGGCCACTTTTATGAACAGGAGCATTCCACTTGCTTGGATGGTAAGCTTTCAGGCATTTCAACGTTCTGTAGCTTTGAGCGATTACCTTTGTGGCATTATTCACAGAATGATAGACTATATAAAGTTTTTATTCAGTAAAGAGGGCATCAAACACCTCATCATGGCAGGCGCTAGCTTGCTCATATTATTCTGCCTGCTTTTTGCTTGGATGTCTTCCTATACCAATCACGGTGAAGTACAAGCCGTCCCTGAGCTCTCGGGAATGACGGTAGCTGAGGCTAAGGCGCTGCTTAAAGATCAGGACCTTAGGTTCAAGGTAGAAGATTCGCTTTATGTTGAAGATGCTATTCCAGGTACTATCCAAGCCCAAGCTCCTGAAGCTAAAGTATTAGACCCCAAGACAGGAGAGATGGTAGCTCAGATGGTCAAAGAGAACAGGCTTATCTACCTCACCGTAGCTTCTGAATTGCCCCCGCGCGTAGAGCTTCCTGATCTGGTTGGAATGTCCAAGCGTTCTGCTATGAATCTATTGGCCATCATAGGCATAGAAGTCGCAGAGCTGTCTTATGTCCCTGATGAAGTCTGTACAGATTGTGTATTGAGACAGACCTATCATGGAGCGTCTATCAAGGCAGGAACTTGGCTTTTTAAAGGGGAGAAGATATCCTTGGTCTTAGGAAAACAGACAGCTCAATACATCTCAGTCCCTAAGATTGAAGGGTTCAGCTATGCTGATGCTAAGAATATTCTTGAACGACTGTCGTTGAATATGGGTACAGTCACAGGCGGTTGCGAGAGCTGTACCAGCAGTGCTGATACGATGAGCTCCTTTATCTTGAGACAAGAACCCGCATATGGGAACAGTGTCAATATAGGTCTTGGAGTAGATGTGTACCTCACCCGCGATGCTTCATTGCTTGATGGGGATAATGAATGAACATGTATAGAATCCTTAGCCTCCTTTTAATTCTCTGTCTTTCGTTCGTGGCCTTTTCCCAAGAAATAGAGAGTCCGCTTCCATATGATTCCAAGCAAGTAGCTCGGTATCGGGAAATATCCAAATATCCACAGGCTGCGCAACGTTCTACCGCTTCTATCCAATTACCGCTCAGAGATGATTTCAGTCAGGATCATTTCCCTTTCAATGAATTCGGTTATGAAGTCTACTGGAGGGGAGTGCAGGCGTCTAGAAAAATGGGCTTCGGGATTGATGCTCCTACGGTTGGTATGGTGGTATTCGATGGATTGGATGCGACAGGTTATCCCTATGACTTTTCCAATACAAGCTCCTTTGGTCCGGCTGATACCTTGGAATCCGTGGAGATAGACCTGCAGGATAAAGAAGGTGTTGTATTAAGCTTCTTCTATCAACCTGAAGGCCTGGGCGAATTCCCTGATCTTGCTGACTCCTTGGTCCTTGAATTCTACTATCCCGCTCAGGATCAGTGGATCCGTCAGTGGTTTGCTTTGGGCTCCACCTTGGCAGCCTTCCAGCAGGTGTATATAGAAGTTACAGACTCTGGCTATTTGGTCGATGGATTCAAGTTCCGTTTTAGAAATTATGCAACACTTTCAGGGAGTCTGGATCACTGGATCCTAGATTATATCTTCTTGGGAGACAATAGAAGTGTCGGTGAAGTCCTCATTGATGTGGGCTTCTTAAATCCAATTGGGACTTTGTTGACCAGTGGATATACCTCCGTGCCATGGGAGCATTATAGGAATAACAGCCAAGTGCTCATGCTGCCTCAGCTAGATGTATTCATTAGGAACCTGAACAATATTGGAGCTTTCATTGAGAATGTTCAATACCAGGCTTTCTATGATTCCAATGACTTGGGCACCTTCGCAGACCCTGCTGAACCCTCGGTTTCTGCGTCAGGGAATCTGGGCCTCACGGAGGAATTGAACACAGCCCCGAATAATTTCCTCTATCCGGGAAATGTCAATGATACCTGTGCTGATTTCCAAGTGAACTTCAGCTTCTCTACCAGTCCTGATCAGAATTCAGATAATGACCTACTGCGTTTCACTCAGCGATTCAGGGATTACTATGCCTATGATGATGGAGAAGCCGAACGCGGTTATGGCGTGACTAATAGCCCTGGGGCTGATGTGGCTTTCCGTTTCAATACGCTGATGACAGATACCATCATCGCTATGGATATGTTCTTCCTACCCGTTTCTGTCAATGTAGACGATGAGGTTTTCTACCTGACTATCTGGTCTGATGGCGGAAGCGGCCCTGGAGAAATCGTTTATCAAGATGATAGCCCGAGGAATCCGATCTATGCTCCCTGGAATGGTTTCGTGAGATATGCCTTACAAGACACACTTATTTTGGATCCAGGCGCTCATTATTTCGGATGGACCCAGCCGGGGACTGAGCGATTGAACATCGGCAACGACAAGAACCGAAATAACAACCCGACCCGACTGTTCTATGACACGGGAGCTGGATGGACCCAAAGCACCACCACAGGTACATTGATGATGAGGCCCGTAGTCTCCAGCTTGAAGCCTGAACTGCTTACTGCAGTAGAAGAGAATATATTGGATGAAGCCAGAATATGGCCCGTCCCTGCCCAAGACATCCTGCATATAGCATTGAATACAGATGAACAGGTCCAAGTGATCATCTTGGATGCTGCGGGAAGATTGATCAGTAATTCTAGTATGATAAGATCATCCGATAGGTCCCTAGAAGGATTAGAAGCGGGCATCTATCACCTCATATTGAATACCAGAGAGGGATTCAGCAAGCATTTACCATTTGTCATTGCAAGATAAACCATATAGCTCGGAGGAAGATGAATTGGAAGAGGAACAAGATGACCTTTTCGAACATCATCGTTTTAGGGCTGATCCAGGCCAAGAAGCCCTGCGCATAGATCTCTTCTTAATGGATCGCGTTCCTAACACGTCCAGGAATAAGATCCAGAATGCCGCTAAGAATGGCAACATCAAGGTGAATGACCAAGATGTTAAGCCGAACTACAAGGTGCGTCCAGGTGATGTAATAAGCATCGTCATGCCATACCCAATCAGAGAGATAGAGCTGATCTCACAGGATATCCCATTGGATATAATCTATGAAGACGATGACCTCTGTGTGATAAATAAAAATGCTGGATTGGTGGTTCATCCAGGGCATGGAAATTATTCAGGAACCTTGGTCAATGCACTGTTATTCCACTTCGGAAATCTGCCTTCAGTGGCTGGGTCACCAGAGCCAAGACCAGGCCTAGTGCATCGCTTGGATAAATTGACCACAGGAGTGATGGTCGTTGCCAAGAAAGAGGAGGCTCTGACCAACTTGGCAGGGCAATTCTATGACCGCAGCACAGAGCGCAGATATGTGGCATTGGCATGGGGTGACTTGGATCAGGACGGCACCGTAGAAGGACATATAGGGCGTAGCCTGAAGAACAGAAAGGTCATGGATGTATTTCCTGACGGGGAATACGGGAAACATGCAGTGACCCATTATAAAGTGCTAGAAAGACTGGGTTATGTGACCCTGTTAGAATGCAAACTGGAGACAGGACGTACGCATCAGATCAGAGCCCATATGAAGCATATAGGTCACCCCCTCTTCGGAGACATGGAGTATGGAGGAGATAAGCTCTTGAAAGGCACATCCTTTACCAAGTACAAGCAATTCGTAGATAATTGCTTCAAGATGTTGCCAAGACAGGCCTTACACGCTCGCAGCCTCGGATTCACGCATCCAAGCTCAGGTGAATGGCTTTCCTTTGAATCACCGATACCTGAGGATATGTTGGCGGTATTGGAAAAATGGAGAAACTATATCGGTTCTCGCAAATAGAGTGTAGCAGATTTTTCATTGACATGGCGAATCACTTTTTCGTATACTTCCAGTTCTTTTGGCCAATAGGGAGATGAAGGAGTACCCTTCAAAGATATTACTCGCATGGAGCGAAGCCATCAAAGGCAATGAAGCTATCGCAGATTGGCTCATTCAAAATGGCTTTGCAGAGTTGGTCATGTTCATTCGGTCCTTGAAAGGGAGCCGTGAAGCAGATAAATGGCTCTTCGAGAATAACTTTCCTGAATATGTGGCAGCAGTGGAATACATCAATGGAAAGAAAGAAGCCGGTGATTGGCTAGATAAATACCATATGACAGTCTTGAAGATGATTGCTGACACAGCCATCGGTGTGAAAGAGGCAGAGATGTGGCTCATGCATAAGAAACTCAAAGAAGTCGTCATAGTGGCTATACGCCTGAGGCATCTTGTTGAGGAGATGGACCGGGACCTAGGCGATGTTCATAAACCCCCTTTCCGCTGACCCTCTGCCTCTTCAGACTATTCTTCCTTCTACTTGGTCATCCTATATGCACAAGGTGATATGACCACTGTTGCTCAGCCTATAACCAAGGGCACTTTGATCAAGATGATTCTTGGAAACATGAAGCCCCCCAAAAACATCGGAGCTTTCATTGTTAGATTGGCCGGTTGGTGCTGGGTAATACTCATCTTTACAGGCATCATGAAAGCACACAGCACATTGAAAACCATTAAGCTAGGTAACACTAATGTCAGTATCATCCTTGGAGCTGCATTATTGTCCATTGCATTGGGATGCGGATTGAACTCTATAAGCGTGTTTAACAAGGCCTGCCTTGGCTTCTATTCCCAGCAGTATTTTGAAGAAGGTCAGATGATTGAAATAGCTGAAATAAAAGGCAGCATAGTCAGCATCACCAATCTTTCTGTATGCATGAGAACCACCGATGAAAAAGTAATCAGCCCCGCAGATTTATTCATGAACCAGCACTTAAATATCTTCGATTAAAATGACTTCATTTTTGAATACTGAATTGGTCAATGTAGGTTCTATCGTCATTAACATTATAGACCTAATAGTGGTAAGCGGAATCATCCTCTTTCTTTTCATCGGGCTGAAGATCATCAAGCGATTCTTGAGGAAATATGGAGAGCGAAGAGGCCTAGATGCAGGACGTATGATCTCTATCTTTCAGATCAGTAGATATTTCTTGACCGTTATTTCTATCATAATTTGCCTAGAGATCATCGGAGTGCGGTTGAATGTGCTCTTTGCATCTGGAGCTGCGCTTTTGGTGGGAATAGGCCTCGGTCTTCAATCTGTTTTCAATGACTTTATCGCAGGTATCATCATCCTCTTTGACGGAACTGTCGAAGTAGATGATGTCATTCAAGTTGACGGATTATTTGGGGTAGTTGAAAAGATCAATATCCGTAATTCAGTGGTACGCACTAGGGATGAGTATAAAATCATCATCCCTAACCATAAATTGATCAATGAGAACGTCATCAATTGGAGCCATAAGAACCAGAATGCACGATTCCAGATAGAAGTAGGAGTGTCCTATGGGTCGGATACCAAATTGGTCAAACAGGTCCTTCTAAAATCCGTGGAAAATCATCCTGCAGTCCTGCGAGACTTCCCCTTGATTGTGCGCTTCCATAAGTTCGGGGATTCCTCCCTTGAATTCAGAATTCTCTTTTTCAGCCAAGAGATATTCCGCATAGAGAATGTGTTAAGCGATCTGCGTTTCGAGATAGATGAGCAGTTCAGACTAGCAGGGATCACCATTCCATTCCCACAGCGTGATCTGCATCTGAAAACAGTGAATGGAGCTATTCCGCTCACGGTTTATCCACCTCCTACCACGGTCTAAGTCAGACCGAGCATAAGCGTATCTTCGTATTCTAATTTTAGAATCACGCAGGTATGTCATACATCATTGATGGGCTACGCAGCCCTATTGGAAGTTTCACTGGAACCTTATCATCCGTTCGTGCTGATGACTTGGCCGCGCATGTTATACGCGGACTCATGGAACGTCACCCGAGCCTGGCCCAGCACATTGATGATGTGATATTAGGTTGTGCTAATCAAGCAGGTGAGGATAACAGAAACGTAGCTCGTATGGCCTTGCTCTTAGCAGGACTTCCAGTCACCGTGCCAGGTGAGACCGTGAATAGGTTATGCAGCTCTGGATTAAGCGCAGCAGTGCATGCGCATCGGGCTATCGCAGCCGGAGAGGGTGATCTCTTCATCGCTGGCGGAGTTGAGAATATGACGCGCGGACCTTGGGTGATATCCAAGACTTCCTCTTCCTTCGGGAGGGATGCGCAGATGTTCGATTCTAGTTTTGGATGGCGATTCATCAATCCAGCTCTGGATGCACTTTATGGCTCTGAAGGCATGGGAGAAACTGCTGAGAATCTGGTGGCGAAGTATAAAATATCTCGCGAGGATCAAGACCTTTTTTCTTACCGCAGTCAGATGAAAGCGAAGGAAGCTCAGGCCAATGGTAGACTCGCTAAAGAGATTCTTCCTTTCTCCATTGCGCAACGTAAGAAGGATCCCATCATCTTCGCTCAAGATGAATTCATACGCCCTGAAACTACCTTGGAGGTTTTGGCCAAATTACGCCCTGCTTTCAAGAAAGAAGGTGGATCTGTCACAGCAGGAAATGCTTCCGGATTAAATGATGGAGCAGCTGCATTGCTCATCGCATCAGAGAATGCGGTGAGAGAATACAAGCTGAAGCCCATGGCGCGTATCCTCGCTTCAGGCGTAGTAGGAGTAGAACCGAGCATCATGGGAATAGGCCCTGTGAAAGCCTCAGCGCTTGCATTAAAGCGCGCAGGACTCAGCATGAAGGACATGGACATCATAGAATTGAATGAAGCTTTTGCAGCCCAGTCTTTGGCCTGTACCCGTGAAATGGGATTGAAGGATGATGACCCACGCGTGAATCCTAACGGAGGCGCCATAGCCATAGGACACCCGCTGGGAATGACGGGAGCTAGGCTCCTGCTCTCAGCATCTATAGAATTGCAAGAAAAACAGAAGCGTTATGCCCTAGTGACCATGTGTGTGGGTGTGGGGCAGGGATATGCTGCTGTTATTGAGAGGGTGGGATGAGGAGAAAGGGTTAAAAATTCGGAACAGGGGGTTCAAGTTCTTCCCATCTGCTTTTTGGCGACTTTTTTACGTAGCATCTCTTGCCTTTTACAAGGTCCTTCGTCAGGAGCAAAAAAGCTCCTTCCTCTGTACGACACATCTTAGTGATATAATGTATTCCCCTACTGATGTGTCGTACAGAGCGCAACGCAGAGAAGCGAAGGATCTTGCACAACCTAAGGACCGACAGGCTTTAAAGTTCAACTAATAAATACACTGGAATAAAGTATTGAAACCCTCCTTCGCCCATAGCGATTAAGATGATAGAAGCCACTCTTTAAAATAGCTCAGTCGATTAGCAGGGAGATCATCTTTTACAGTATGTATGGGTAACATGCAGGAGCAGAACTCCCATTTTAAATTCAAACAGGTTGCAAACCCTAAAGTCTGTTATCGAAGCATTGCAAATGCTTCGAAGCGGGAGGGGGCGGGGAATTATAGCTATTTCTATTCATCAACTTCTCCTGCCTTCCACTTCTTATATTCACTTTCATCACACCAAAACCATTTCTCATTTTTCAACCAAGGCTTGGATTCCAGTTCAAAGTTACCTTCTTTAAAATAATAAGTTTCATTCAACAGCGGTTCAATGGACGATTCCTTTCCGTCAAGGAGGTTTTTAGAATACAACAATACTAAGGCCTTTTGATTTTCAATTAAATACCATTGTTCAAATATATTCCAATACGGATTCGGCCATGATTGGTGATTTACAGACTGAGTCTTTAATGTATCTCCATTTAGAACATATAGACCCCAAACAAAGGCATTATAGAACATATCATTTTCCAAACGAAAAGACACATTTTTGCCAAGATAGGCAGTTAGGCCTCCAACCACTTGGCTATTCTGTCCTGTATATTTTGTTCTATGATATCCTGCCCCCCAGTTTTTATAGGTAGTGCTTACTCCCCAACCTGTGAATCCTCCAGTGGAACCTGTACCGCCACCATAGCTCACTGATTGACTGAAATCATCATCTGAATAAGTTCCAATAAAATTATATCCTACTCCAAGACCTGCCCCACTTACACCTATACCTACTGAAACAGAAACTGACACATTCTCTGAAATTGGTACACTTACTCCGGGTAAAAAGCTATTAATATAAGCCGCGTATGCATAGTTTGCTGCAAATGTAGTCCCGGTTGATGATGTGCCTCCAGCGGCCAGACCAAAGCCACCCGCTGTATAGTAACTCAACAATGCTATCCCGGCTCCAATGAGGCCTGTAACAACAGCATCAGAACCAAAATCACCATTCCTAATTCCATATCCTACATATCCTACTACGAATCCCACCGCTGCTACTATAATATCATCAATTACATATAACTCACCATTGGGGTCAGCATACTTCAGCGGATTATTGAGCACATAAGAATATCTATTATAGCTCTGAGAATCAAATGGACTTTGCACATAATTATCAGGACTGAGCATCCTGCCCAGCAGGGGGGGGTATAGCATTTCACATAATCAGGTGTGTTGTTAGGATTATCTGGTTGAGCGTAAAGTGTCAAACACGTAGCGAAGGAAAATAGGAGGGTGAAAATGGCTTTATCCATGGAAGATTGATTAGTGGTTTCAGTCTGAACAAGCGTAAGCATGAATTTCTCAAACTCACTTGAACACTTTATTAACAAGACTTGTTGGCTATTGCCTATCTCTTTGGTTTTCAGTTAATTTTTTGTTGATATTGTATCCACTGGAAGGTAAAATACAGTATTTATACTATCCTATTATAGTTTTAATGTTGGACTAATATTATTTTAATCTTGAGTAGATTTTTATTTCTATGGTGGTAATTGAGATCCATAAATAGAGAATTAATCAATTAAATTTGATTCAAATGGTAAAAGTATGGGACCCAACTGGTATCAAAATTCGCAGCTCAAAATTCAAGAATATTGAATAAAAATCTTCGTAGTTAATCATATTCCTCTTCTTTAATTCGGAATATTCAATGCGGGAAATCCCTCATTTTCAATAGTTAATAATCTGTTTTGACTTAGCTCCTAAATTTATGGCCTTCACGTTTTAATAAATCCTTCTCCAAGCCAGCCCTCAGAATCCATATCTTCGCGGCATGAGCAATACTACCATGACCAAGAAAGTACATAATTACAGTGCGGGACCATGTATCCTGCCTGCTGAAGTGATGAAAAAGGCCGCTGAGGCCTGTATAGAGTTTAATGGCTCTGGCCTCTCCCTACTTGAGATGTCCCACCGCAGCTCGGCATTCGTAGATGTGATGGAGAATGCCCGCAGCCTGGTCAAGGAATTACTGGGAGTCCCTGAAGGCTATCAAGTGCTCTTCCTCGGTGGTGGTGCTAGCCTTGGATTCTATAAGTCAGCCATCAATTTCATGAAGAAAGATGGCTCTGGAGCCTATGTCAATACAGGTACGTGGGCCAAAGGTGCAATCAAGGAAGCCAAGAAACTGGGCAAAGTGAATGTGCTAGCCAGCTCTGAGGATAAGAACTTCAATTATATCCCTAAAGGCTTTACCGTCCCTAGCGATGTAGATTACTTCCACATCACCACCAATAACACCATCTTCGGTACGCAGTTCCATGAGATTCCGGCAAGTCCGGTTCCGCTCTTGGCTGATATGAGTTCTGATATTTTCTCCAAGACCATTGACGTTTCTAAGTTCGACTTGATCTATGCAGGAGCACAGAAGAATATGGGTCCAGCAGGTTCTACGGTATACATCGTCAAGGAATCGGCACTTGGAAAAACAGGAAGGGATATTCCTTCCATGTTAGACCTGCAAGTACACATAGAAAAGGAGAGCATGTATAACACGCCTCCAGTGTTCCCTATATACGTGGCCATGCTTAACCTGGAGTGGTTGAAGGAATTCGGTGGAGTTCCTGCTATCCAGAAACGCAATGAGGCCAAGGCAGCTTTGCTTTACAATGAAGTAGATCGTAATCCATTGTTCAAAGGCGTAGTAGCCACAGAAGATCGCTCTCTGATGAATCCAGTCTTCACCTTGAATGATGAAGCACTCGCTGATCGTTGGAATAAAATCTGGAAAGAAGCTGGAATCAGCGGAATAGCTGGTCATCGCAGCGTAGGAGGATACCGTGCTTCTATGTACAATGCACTTCCACTGGAATCTGTCCAAGTGCTGGTAGATTGTATGAAGGAATTAGAAAAAGGAGCTTGATCTCTTTTTTGGAATTAAAACATCAAGAAGAATTATGAAGAAAGTACTTGCCAATGATGGCATCTCAGCCTCAGGTAAAAAGAAATTGGAAGCCAATGGTTTTACAGTGGTCACTGAGAATGTGAATCAGAATGCCTTGGCTGAGGTCATCAATAAGGAGAATTATGAAGTCCTTCTCGTGCGCAGCGCTACCACTGCTCGCAAGGAATTAATAGATGCATGTCCTAAGCTAAGCTTCATCGGAAGAGGAGGCGTAGGAATGGATAATATAGATGTAGCCTACGCGCGTTCAGTAGGGCGCACCGTGGCTAACACTCCAGCTTCTTCAAGTGATTCTGTGGCTGAGCTCGTCATGGCACACATGTACACCCTCGCGCGTCACTTGCATGATAGCAACAGAAGGATGCCCAGTGAAGGGGTGTCCAAATTCGCTGATCTGAAAAAGAAATATGCGAAGGGAGTAGAGTTGGGCGGAAAAACTTTAGGTGTAATCGGAATAGGTCGCATAGGGCAGGCTACTGCAAGTCTTGCTATCGGAGCAGGTATGCGTGTGATTGCATTCGATCCATTTTCAGAGTTGAATAAAATCAATCTGAAGATCTATGGTCATGAGAAAATCAGCGTGAAGATTGAACGTGTGAGTCTGGAAGAACTTCTTGCTCAAAGTGATTTCGTGACACTTCACGTTCCTAAGCAAGCGGATGGTTCTGCCGTACTAGGAAGCAAGGAACTCGCTATGATGAAGAAAGGTTCTTTCTTAGTCAATGCCGCCAGAGGTGGTGTGGTAGATGAAGATGCATTGATTGCAGCACTTGATTCTGGTCAATTGGCCTATGCCGCGCTTGATGTTTTCGAGAATGAACCCAACCCAAGAGCTGATCTATTGAAGCATGAGAAGATCTCTTCTTCACCGCATATTGGAGCAGCTACATTGGAAGCGCAGGATCGCATCGGAGAAGAATTGGCCGACTTGATTTTTGATCATTTCGCATCCTGATTTATCATGCCTATCGCTCGCCCTTTCCGCGCCATACGTCCAGCGCCTGACAAGGTGGGCCTTGTGGTGTCCCGCTCTTACATCAGTTATGAGGAGGAGGATTTAAGGCAGAAGCTGGCGAGCAATCCGTATTCATTCATCCACATCATCAATCCTGATTTTTCCTCTGAAGAAAGGGCAAGTGCAGGAAGCACTGAACTCTTTCATAAAGTGAGAGAGAAGTACTTGGAATTCTACCGCAAGGATTATTTTATCCAAGATGAACAGCCAGGATATTACATCTATCGTCAGGCTTCAGCGAGTGATTCTTTTACTGGGCTCATCGCTGCTACTTCTTCCAAGGACTATGCGGATGATAAGATCAAGAAACATGAACAGACGCTCACTAAGCGTGAAGAGATGTTCAAGAATTACTTGGATGTCACAGGCATCAATGCAGAGCCGGTCCTTTTAAGTTACCGTGATGACCAAGACTTAGAGCGCCTTATCACTTTGGCCCAGAAAGAAACCCCGATCTATGATTTCAGCACTACAGATGAATTGCGACACACCGTATGGTTCGTGCATGAGAAAGATGCTGTGGAGGCATTGAGAAAGGCATTTGAGAATATTCCTGCTTTCTATATCGCTGATGGTCATCACCGTTCAGCCTCTTCAGCAAAACTCACTGAAGAGCGTAATGGCGGAACTTACGGAGATTCTCAGCCGCATGATTTCTTTATGTCCTACCTGCTTCCGGCTTCACAGATGAAGATTCACGCCTTTCATCGCTTGATCAATACGGGTGAGAAATTGGACAAGGAATCCATCTTGAAAGCCTTGCAAAAGAATTTCGAATTGAAAGATCCACAGGCTGACCCACGTCCAAAATCCAAAGGACATTTCAGTGTATACATGGATTATACTTGGTATGCATTGGAATTGAAAAAGGAACTGAAAGGGAAGTTGGATACGGAGCTTTGTTCAGAGCAAATCCTCTCACCTATTTTTGGAATTGAAGATCTAAAAAGCGACCGTAGGATTTCCTTCATTTCAGGTGAAAAAGGGATAGGGAGCATCATGAGGGAAGTGGATTCAGGCAAAGCGCAATTTGGAATTGCACTGTATCCTGTAGCCATTGAAGAAGTATTTGATGTAGCTGACCGTGGGGCAACCATGCCACCTAAGTCTACTTGGGTCGAGCCGAAACTGCGAAGTGCACTCACCATTTACAGTCTGAATAAACACTGATTATGTCAACGCTCAAGGAAGCATTGGAAAAAGTGAAAAGTGAATTGCCATCTCAAGTGACTTTGGTGGCGGTGAGCAAGACGAAGCCCTTGCATATGATCCAAGAAGCCTATGATGCTGGTCAACGAATTTTCGGGGAGAATCGCCCTCAGGAAATGGCTGAGAAAGCGGAGCAATTGCCGCTGGATATCCAATGGCACATGATTGGACATTTGCAAACCAACAAAGTGAAATACATCCTGCCATACGTAAGTTTAATTCATTCCATGGACAGTCTCGGGCTTATGGATGAGGTGCAGAAAAGAGCCAAGAAACTCGAAAAGAAAATAGATGTTCTTCTGCAAGTTCACATTGCCCAAGAAGATCAAAAACATGGTTTCGATGCAGAAGATTTGATGAACATGGTCAATAAAAAGGTTTTCAATTCTTACAATCATTTATGCATCAAAGGACTGATGGGCATGGCGACTTTTACAGAGGACCAAGCGCAAATCAGAAAAGAATTCAGATCATTAAAAAAACTCTTTGATGAAATGAGACCTTTGATGCATGAAAACTTCGACACGCTGTCCATGGGGATGAGTGGAGATATGCAGATTGCCATAGAAGAAGGAAGTACCATGGTACGTATTGGAAGCAGCATTTTTGGAAATAGATAAGCAGATGGAAGACAAGAAACAGAGCAAGAAGCTGAAGGATGCCCTCCTGCAATTATTCTCAGCTGATATGGCGCAGGCCATGAAAGGGCTGAAGACCATTTCTGAATATGGAGATGCGAGTACTATCAAGCCTATGCTTGATGTTTATATGCTCTCCCAAGAGGAAGAATTCAGAGGGGAAATAAGTTATATCCTGATGAATTTAAAGACGGAATCTGCTATAGAGCCCTTGATAGAAGCGCTGGAAGATGAAACCTATGCAGAAGAACAAGGACTGATCCTAGCCGCCCTGTGGAGCTCCGGGTTCTTTCCGAGTGAACATCTTGATAAGATCACTAAAGCCGCCATAGAAGGTGATTATATGTGTGCAGTAGAAGCGATTACTGTGATAGAGAATATGGAAGGACCATTCCAATTCGATGCCATTGAAGAAGCAACACTCTTAGTTGATCAATTCTTATCTGAAGACAGCGGAGATCCTAAGATCGCACTCATTGAAAGTCTCAGAGATCTATTGGTGGATTTCAGAGCGAATATGGAGGATTGAAACAGTTTTGTGGTTCTGTAGTTGGGTGGTTCTGTAGTTGGGTGGTTCTGTGGTTTCCTGATTTGACTCTGAGGTCTCTGCACTTGCCACTCCTAAAAAGAGGACCATCACACGCCTAGCGAATATCTAAATAGTCACTCATTAACTAGGAGCTATTGCCTACCGCAGCGAAGCGAAGGCCACGCTCTTGCGTGCTGATCTATGCCTAAAAGAATCAAATCTCCTTCTTAGTATTCCCTCTTAAGCTGCGGTAATCAAGGAAATAAAGGATCTTCACACTGAAGCTGTTCACCTGGTCATGACCGAAGGTCTGGCGAAGATTGTTTCTATAGTCATATTGAAGATCCGATGAGTCTCCTAATATGCTGTTCTTCCATACCACACGCATCTCACTGCCTGGTTTGAAAACCCAGCGATATACCAAGTCTATATTGAAGGCATTGAAATTCACGTCATGATTGCTCAGGCCATCTTCATTCAAGCCCGTATATTCTGAATCGCTCAGACTGCCATCAGTGCCCAGTTTATGATAGCCTGCATACTTCACACGCGTCCAGTAATGCCGCATGCGGAAAGAGAGAGACATGAGTTCATTGAAGACATAACTGGTGGTCCAGATGGTCTCGTATTGATCCAATTGCCTTCTCCCGAATATGATGTCATCACCCACGGTGTTCACCCATCCGATGTCATCTTTCCAATCACTTATATTCAATTCGACAATCTGCAATATTTTATCACTGAAACGGAATCGTGGAGCAACATTCCAATTGAGTCTATAGCGCTGGAATTCATCGAACGTACGATAATCTAGACCGCAATCAAAAGAGAATTTCTTTCTGTAATCACTGCTGATCCAGCCTCCATAATTATAATTAATAGGATACGTATAATACCTCCCAAATTCCCTTGGTTCGAAGTAATCAAAACTTTGGACAGGCTCAGCATTGACCCATAGATTGAAAGCATGGAATTTCTTCGTGACAAAGAAATTTTCAAGGAATATCCCGAAGTTATTGAAGGCATCAGGCTTGTCTAATCGAGAATAATTCACGTCTCCGCTCAGCCGATAACGATTGAACTTTCCGAAAGGTTTGAAGATAGTATAGGAAAAGAACCCGAAGACGGAATTCTCATTGTTATTGAAGAGAAAACCTAAATCATTCTTATCGTAATTATAGGACTCGAAATTCTGCCCAATTCCAAAATTCAGTTGCCCACTCGTCTTCTCAACGATAGTCTTGAAATTATATCCTAAATCAGTGCTGTCAGTATAATATTTCTGACTCAATGAACCAGTCCCATTGACATTCCATGCATTGTCCTTGCCAGCCAAAAGATATTCAGTTCCAGTGACATTCGCCTCGTATTCCTGACCTGCTCTCCAGACATTGGTGTTGACCAAAGTTACATAACTGTTCTGCCATAGATTCTGATCCAAGACCAGCACATTATAATTGGTAAATGGATTCGTGGTTACGCTTCTTTCATTGCCTGTCTCTGTATCTCTGATCAGCGCTTGAGTCTCCGCAGTGACCGCATTGAAAGCTCCTATTCCTAATCCGTTTTCCATCCTTCCAGAAACTTTGCTAGCGTTCAGTAAACGGCTCTCTCTGGGATTTGAAATCACCTCTTCAGAATAAGAAAGATCAGCATAAGCATTTTCATAATTCAATGGAGTTCCTCCGATTCTGCGTGAATAGAAGAGATTCGCCTTATTGAACAGATCGGTCCCTTCCGTGAAGAACTGTCTATTCTCATTGAACTGTACTTCGAACGGGCCTAGATTCAATACTTGATTATCTGATTGTACCTGTCCGAAATCTGGAATGAGTGTCATGTCCAACGTGAAGGCATCATTGATTCCATATTTAAGATCCATACCGCCATTGAAAACGGAATTCCATTCGCTTCCTTGGGCCTCATCATTTTCAAGATATGCCGTCAGATAAGGGTAGAAGAAAAGTCTCAGAGGAGCCTTGATGTCCTTCACGCCTTCCATCAGGCCGCATTGATTGAAGAAGCCATTGACCTGCGGTTTTACTTCATTCCAAAAACTCTTTTCACGCGTTCTGCGAACACTGCGCTGAAAATTTACATGCCATAATTGTTCGGACTTATCAGGAAAGCGGATAGCTGCATAGGGAATCTTCATCTCTACAGACCAGCCGTCAGCAGTTCTGCTCACTTTACTCCACCATACTGCATTCCAGTTCCCGTCTTCTTGATTCTGACTGTACTTGGTATCGCATTGCACTCCTGCTGCGGTGACCAGGAATTCAAGGCCATTTATCCCATCACGATAACAATCGAAAGTCACCGCGAATAAATCAGTATTCCCCAATTCATCTCTCTGGGTTAATTGTCTGAGAATACTGTCAGGGTGAGCATCATAGAGCATAGCGCCTATATAGATGGCTTCATCATCATACAGGGTCTTCACTTCAGTGCGGAAATCCGAGGGGATGCCAGGGTTAGGTTCATTCACTATGAAATCCTTCGCAATGTTAGCTTCAGCCCATTGCGCTTCATCCAGATTTCCATCAATAGAAATAGCATCTTGGATACGCAGGGCTGTTACTTTCTTCTTCTCTGCTGACAAGTTGGTATTGGACGCTTTATTGTCAGAATCCTGAGCAAAAAGAGAACTGCTAAGGCAGAGCATAAAGAAGGAGATATAGAATATCAGAGACTGCATTTCAATAAAATGAATCTTCTGTATTTCCACGGTTCAATATGACTGTCTTCATACCGCCCTTACTTTTCAGATAAAGGAGATCTGAATGCATACAGAATTCCTCTGTCAACCAATCAGACCGGGCATGCAAACGCTTATCGTCAGGCCTTCTGTCGCACTCAGCATAACACCACAGGAGATCATCTACCAATTCATAGCCTAGGAAATTCATGGTCACAGGAGCTTCAACGTCTCGTAAGGTTATGTGATGAATGAAATATTCCTTGAAGCACAGCTTATCATTGACTCTTATTCCTTCTTTGATACATACTGTTCCCTTCGGATTCAAAGCACGCTCCATGTCATCGATAAATAATCGAGAACCGATGTCCATGACTTGCTCTTCCTCTTCACATGCGATATCAGTCATGCTCATACAGAATTTATGGGCAGGGCCGAATGAAAGGCAGAGCAAAATGAAAATGACTTTGCACATACGTACAAAGGTATAAGTGATTCCTAGACTGCTTCACCGACAATACGGGAAGAATAACCGTTCATAACCTAATAAACTTGATAATAAGCGACTAGCGTCTCTTCCCTGCTCAATCATGCGCCCTAAACGATGAAGAACATTTCCCTTCTTAAAGGCCCCGCATGTCTATTCGGATGAATGCTTCCTGTTCAGAAAGATCACGGCAGTAATAATAAATTCAGACAAGGGCACATGGAATTGCTCACTCTTAATACATCGAGGAATGCTTCAGGAAAGCCTGGGCATGGATATTGGAAGCAGAATGTCTGTAGTGGAAAGACTACTATACGCGTAATTGAGCGTCACTTCACCAGACAAACACGATTACAATGAAATGATTTCATGTCTTGACGAGAAAGAGAAGAAAGTGCTTGCCATTCGGATCAATTCTATGAGATTACATTCAGCAATAAAGCTGGATCAGCTGATGCAACCCTCAAGAAAAGCAGAAGAATTCATAGGGTAGAAGAGCTAAGGATATTCTGACTTCTTGGAATGGTATGTGATAGATTATCAAGCACATTTTTCCTTGACATATTCCCTGACACCCTTCATTTTCATGGCAGAAGGAATACTCGGTTTCACAGCATAGAGCCTTGCCACTTGGTCTGAAGTGAAGGGAAGTTTCCCAGGAAAGAGTCTAGCTAACTGTGCTAGTACTTGCATTATAACGCGTGGAATCGGGATCAAGAACGGCTTCTTTCCTGCAACTTCAGAGCAAGCCTGTATCATGCTTTTATAAGAGAACGATTCTGGTCCATTCAAGAGGATGGCTTCCCTCGGCCAATGATCTACATCATTCATGTGACGTGATATTTCTCTCAGCAGATCATCAATGTGAATAGGACAGAGCGGACTTGGAATTCCCGCTGGATATGGAATGAATTTGTTGTTCAGCGCATCTTGAATCAGCGATTCTATTCCTTCTTCTTTATCGGCCCCAAAGACTTCAGCAGGACTGAGGATCAGATATTTCTTATGATGTTCCTTTAGATATTGTTCAGCATCCCTTTTACTTTTTCCATATGCCCCACTTTTCATTCCAGCAGTGCGTGAACTTATGAATACAAAGGGTTTTTCAACACCCCATAAATCAATGAGCTTTTTGGTCGCTTCTGTGTTGATCTTGAAATATTCCTGTGGGTCATGGCTGTGTGTAATCGCTGCAGCATGGATGAGTATATCACATGTTTTCAGTTCTTCTTGCCAAGAACTTGCGTCTTCCAAGTCTCCTTTGATGAACCTGGCAAGTTTTGAAGATCTGGCATTCCTGCTCAAGCCAATGATTTCATTTCCCGCTTCATTGAGCTCACGCAGCAATCCTGACATCAAGGAAGAGCTGGCGCCTGTGATGAAGATGCGCTGGCTTCTCATTTGCCTTTCTTCTTCCCGTATTCCTTGAATCGGTAGCTGATTAGATTCTTAAGGAACTCGAATATGGCTCCCATTTTGACGAAGGACTGCCTACCTTCTAATTCTTTGAAGACCACAGGAAATTCATAGAACGCTATGTCATTGCGCCCCAGTTGGATCATGATCTCAGCATCAATGAACCAGTCATCAGAATGCAGGTCCAATTTTTCAAAGGCTTCGCGTGTGATGATCTTAGGCTTGCTGTTCACATCCTTGGATCGGAGTTTATTGAACAGGATCATAAACAGGAAATTATACACCATGGAAATAGTCCTGCGATAGAATCCGTCATCACGCTGCTCCCGGTAGGTCTTTACCAGACCATGCTTCCCTTCCTTGATCTTCTGATAACACAGACCGATGCTCTCGATAGGGAATTGACCATCACCATCTATGACACAGATATATCTGCCATGAGTCTGCGCTAGACCCTTGCGCATATCCCAACCCATCATCCCTTGCTTGGGTTCACATATCGCTCTGAAGTGAGGGTCGTCAGCGGCTATCTTCTCTACCACTTCCTTCGTGCTGTCACCACTGCCTTCCCAGTAATTGCCTACCAATACTATCTCATAGCTATTCGTGAGACTGGCGGCCAATTCCTTCGTGCGCTGCGCAAAGGGGATGATGCTTTCCTCTGAACGATAGCAGAGGATGACGATGGAGAGCTCTATGTCCGTGACGGCCGATGACATTCCTGTGATTTAATTCTTGTCTTTGGAATCCTCTGAAGGCCCTTTGGAGCGTTTCAAACTCGAACTGCTGAAGTTGACCTTGGAAGGAGTACGTCCTTGACCCATAGGTTTCTTGAAACCATCATTCCTAGCTTTGATAGGCCCCTTCTTGTCCGAAGACGGATAAGGCTTTTTGAAATCTTTCTTGGTGGCTGCTTCTTTGGCAGCATCTTTCTCAGCAGCCTTTTTAGGATCCATGGGGCCTCTCATGTGGATGACCAATCCATTCAGAAAATTCCTCAGCATCTGATCTCCCATGGGTTTATACTTATCATGGTCCTCACTGCGGAAGAAGGCAGTCAACTCACTCTCAGTAGCCAAGAAGTCTACCAGTCCTAAGATATGCACGATATCGATATTCCTCAGATGCAACGCTACGCGCAGCTTTTTCATAATGTCATTATTGGTCATAGCGATAGGGGCATTTCTCTCAAAGGTAAGCAAGGCGGATCAACGAAAGGATCTACTGGTTTGATCAATAGAATTCACTCTTCATAAGGTAGTTCTGGACATAGTCCTTCACGCCTTCTTTCAAGGGCATAAATGGCTTGTCATAGCCTATGGACCTGAGTTTCTGCATCTCAGCCTGAGTGTAATATTGATAGGTGTCCCTTATATCAATAGGAGTGTCGATGAAGCTTATGTCAATAGGAACTTCCATTGCTTGGAAAGTACGTTCCGCTAATTCTTTGAAGGGTTCAGCTTGTCCAGTGCCCAAGTTATAGATCCCGCTATCCTTGCGATGATGCATAAGGAAATAACATACTTCAACCACGTCTTTCACATAGACGAAATCACGTAACTGCATACCATCCTTATAGTCTGAATGATGGGAGCGGAAAAGCTTCATGCTTCCTTTTTCCTTGATCTGGCGATATGCATGCATTATCACGGAAGCCATGCGGCCCTTGTGATATTCATTGGGGCCATAGACATTGAAGAACTTAAGACCTGCCCAGAAAAAGGGTTTTTCCTCTTGGGCCAATGCCCACTTATCAAAATCATTCTTGCTATCACCATAAGGATTGAGTGGCTTTAGTTTTGCCACTGTCTCATGTGAGTCGGCATAGCCATGTTCGCCTAATCCATAAGTAGCGGCTGAAGATGCATAGACCAGAGGCAGAGCGTGCGTGATACAAGCATTCCAGATGGCCTTGGAGTATGCCACATTCAGCTTATCGAAGACCGCTTTATCAAATTCTGTCGTGTCTGTCCTAGCGCCTATATGGAAGATGAATTGGACCATTGTTTGGTTCTTTTCCAACCATGGAATGAAAGCATCTCGTTCCACCATTTGAGAATATCGCTTCCCATGTAAATTGGTCATCTTTCCAAGTTCCTTGGCCCTAAGGAAATCATCGACTAATACTAAGTCGTAGAATCCTTCCTTATTGAGTTTGGAGACTAGACAACTTCCTATAAAACCTGCTGCGCCTGTGATGATAATCATGGCTGTGAAGATAAAGGAAAAGATAATCTTCATCCATGCTGGCTTCGGACAGGCATCTTAGGAAAGGCCTTATCACGCAAATCTCTGAAACAGTGGATTTTCAAGACGGAGCATACTTTCATAGATTTATAAGGGTAGATATCACTCAGGTTTCATCTTATAGTATAAAATACCATATCTTCAGACAAAAATTAACCCGATTGATTATGAGCACACATCTGACTGCCCTATTTATCCTATTCGCTTGTTGTTCGATTCAAGCTCAGAATATTCCTGTGGACTTTGAGGCTGGTGGGAATGGGGCTGACTGGAATTGGACCGTATTTGAGAATGGAACCAACCCGGGCTTGGAATTCATTGAAAATCCTGATCCATCAGGTATAAATTCATCTCCAACAGTGGCCAGTTTCTCGGCATTGCAAGTGGGGGCGCCATGGGCTGGATGCGAAAGCATGCATGGATCCGATATTGGTTCATTCACAATAGATGTATCAAACAAAATAATACGTATCATGGTCTGGAAGTCAGCAATCAGTGATATTGGTATCAAGTTGGTGCGCTTTGATAATTGGTCCCTCGGGGAGATTAAGATTGCGAATACCATGGTCAATGAATGGGAACAGATCAGCTTTGATTTCTCAGCACATATAGGCCTTACCTATGATCAAATAGTCATCTTTCCTGATTTCATAGCACGCAATGAGGATCGTGTCATCTACTTCGATAATGTATGGGGAGAAGAGGCCATGACTTCAGGAGTTTCAGACAGTGAAGCTCAGTCTTTCGATTTTGGGCCCAACCCTGTAAAAGATGACCTCAGCATCAGTTCTGAAAAGAGCATGGAAGAATTGACTATTTCTGACCTAGGAGGCAGAGTTTTATTCTCAAGCAATGAAGCGAGTCTGAAAAAGACAATAGATATCTCATCATTTGATCACGGAGTCTACCTGCTTAGTGTCCGTATGCAAGATGAATGGGTGACTAAACGGATAGTGAAAGAGTGATTCACGATCACAAAAAGGTGATCATGCTTTCGCATGTATATTCTTGGGAACATCTTCATTGTTAGACAGTAGGGCAAGGAATATTAGTATCAATGTCAAACCCATGAAATGAAAATGATCTAGGAAGCGAACGGTGATGTCGCCTATGATATCTGTTCCCATTATAGAGCAAATAAAGGCAGCCGCGAGTGCGATGCTTTGTAAGAAGAAACGCCAGTCTCTATTCTTTGAATCAAGCCATTCTGTCCAGAGTAAAAAAATAGCTGGAGAAGCATATAACATACTATACTTCATCTGGTGCGGGAGAATAAGCAAGGTTGCAATGAGTAAGATGCTCCATTCTTTCAAGAGCTTTTCTTTCTCTAATGGGTTCTTCCTGTGAAGGAAGATTATCCATATCAATCCTAAGAATATCAATATCCTACCTACTTGAATCATCAAGACTAATTTCTGAGGAGAAATTGAAACTATCAGGGTATCTATTTGCAGCAAGGGGTCAAGTTCTTCAGCACTAGCGTGAAAATATGTCGGAAGCATACAGTTCAATGAAACACATCCGGTATTGTCTTCCAAGGAGTATCTATCCCCCGTTGGATTTATCTCTGATAGCCATTGATTATGAAGAGAAATATCAGCGCTCCATCCGATGATCAAGGCCGGAAGAAGAAGACTCAGAATAAAAAAGCCCCCACTCATCGCACTCGCTTTGATCCTGCCCTTGAAGAATATATAGGCAATGGCAAGAATAGGTATGATCTTAATGTTCATTCCTAATGCAAGTAATGCAGCACCTTTCCATTCTTTTCCATAGAAGACCTGATACAGTCCTTCTAGGGTCATCCATAGGATGATCACGGTCATCTGTCCTAGAAGTAGGTTATGATTGAAGGAATTAAAACTCATAAATACCAATCCAAGTTTCCAGATCCATGAAGCCCTTGATTCCCAAACAGAACTTGGGATGAGTTCTCTGAGGATATGATAACAGCGATAGATTAGGAATATTCCCAGAAATGCCCAAAGAATCCTTGCTAAACCCCAGGGTAGAAGACTGAATGGCGCCATGAGCGCAGCAAAAAGCGGACTGTATAAATATCTGTTATAAGGATTGGAAGCATAGATGTCTTCCCCATTCAGGAATTGCGTTCCCGCATGCAGATATACGTTGATATCATTTCCTCCTTGACTTCCCTTAAAGATGGCATAGAGAAGGAGCAGTGCTAATCCTACCTGCGCTATTCTGGACATAGGCTTGGCCAGTTTATCTTTCTTAGATAGATCAGTCATTATTGAATCCGGATTCCTTTTTTGCTGAGATCCCCGTCAGTTCTTTATTCCCTCGATAACTGGAAAGCAGGATTCCGTCATACGCTTTATAGTCGGTCCAGGCATTGCTGAAGGCCTCTGCACTGTCCTTCGCATCAGAGTAGAATGACCACTTGTTCACCAGCTTGCTTTTCGCATCAATAAAGACTTCATACTTATTCTCTGGAGTATCTCCAACTCCTTCGAATCTCAATTCTAGAACATCGCTGTCAGCAATGCCTTCAACTTTTTCTTTTCGCAGATACTTAAGAGTGACTCCGCTGTCTTTCAATTTGAATGGCATGATTAGCCAGTAACTGTCGTTGATCCAGATGCTTTTTCCATAATCCATCCAAGAGGCCAAGCTATCAGCGCTGAGAAGCGGATTCCCAGGAAGCACAACTGAACCATGCATGTCATAAAGATTCATGTTGATTTCAGTGGAGTCTTTCAAGAAAAGGATATCCAAGTCTCCATTCTGTTTATTCCAATGCAAGCTTCTCATACCAAAGAAATCCCATTTTAATTCAGTTATTGCATCCCAAGCTTTCCTGCCACCCATGGCCGCCATCACCTGGTCTGCAATGGCGATGGCTAAGCTATCAGACCCTTCTATATTGAATCCTTCAGCGGCAGGGTTTTTCGCTAATGCAACGGTTTCTTCTACCGTTTCAGGCAATGACCTGGCACAGCCATAGAAGGTCAATAAGGCAATTACAATGATTATTCTCATTTCGACTTTTTGAAAATGTATGGTCCTTTCTCTGCATCCCAATATTGCTTAGCATCTTTATTAAATGCTTGGTCCCAGCTGTGGATGGCGCCAGGAAGGACTTCAACTTTAGGCACAGTATAAGGGTCTCCTCGCAGGGCACTCTCACAGCGGTATTCCTTCGGTGACCCTAAGAAATGGAACGCAGCGGCCCTGATTAGGTGAACATCGCGACCTTCTCTAACGCTATGACCCTCTGGTGTATTCCTGTCGTGAAAGGAGGTGTCTTTCCCTTTTTCAATACAGATGGAATCCACTGGATGTGTATATACCTCTGAGATGATATTGCAGGGGTGAGATTCAGTCAATGTATAGATGCGCAGTCTGCAAGGCTTCTCCTGGCCTGAACGGAGGACTCGTTCTATATACATCCAGTCTGCTGATTCATCTGATTTCCATACCTGGTGTAGGCGATGGGAAATAGAGCAATAGGAGGAATTATTGGCAGCTTGCTCTGAGTGGTCTAAAGATCTTTGCAGCATATCGAAAAGACGCTGCTCGCTGCTCTCATCCATGGTCTCAAGCATTTTCTTGCTCATGCCAGAGGACAGTATGAGCATGAAAATGAGCAGTATAGGGAATGCGAAGATAGGCCTCATGCGCTTTTGTATTACTTCAAAAGTATCCATTATAATGAGCATTGCTTTCTCTAGATGAGCTGCTAGGGGATATTGACAAAGTGCGGTATGCGAGTTCCAAGGATCTACGTCTGTTTTCTCTTGCAGCTCAAAGGCATAAAATTTCCTAAAAAACTAATGCTTAATATGAAAATATACTTCAATTTCGCGGTTAAAATCCATCAGACGATGATACACCCTTTCACAGAGATCAGATATATAAGTGATGAGATCGGTTATGGCGTAGTTGCCAAGAAATTCATCCCTATGGGGACAGTGACCTGGGCCCTGGATGCATTAGACCGTGAATTCACTCCCAAGGTGGCCAGTTCTTACGCTAAAGTCTACCAAGATATCTTTGATACCTATTGTTTCAGGAATAGGAAAGGGAATTATGTCCTATGCTGGGACCATGCCCGATTCGTGAACCATAGCTTCAATTCGAATTGCTTGACCACAGCATATGATTTCGAGATTGCAATCAGGGATATTCAAATAGGGGAACAATTGACAGATGACTATGGCTACCTGAACATAGACTCTCCATTCTTGGCCGTGTCAGAAGGCACCGAGCGTAAGAGTGTATACCCTGACGACTTGCTCAGGTATCACAAAGTCTGGGATGAGCTTCTTGATATTGCAGTGAAGAACAGCACCAATGTGGATCAACCTCTCAAGCACCTCGTGAAAGACAAGCACTGGGTCGCTTTAGAGCAAGCTGCTAAAGGAGTACAGGCCATGAATAGCATCCTAGAATGCTTCTATGACCGTACTAAGGAAAAAGTAAGCTGATCTCAGGTACGCTTCAAGGTATAGAGATCCAGTCGTCTATCTTTCAGGTTCTTCACACTTCCATATTCGTGAAGCTCCTTCAATAGATGGATATCCACATCGGCAAGCAGAGTCATCTCGGTATTCGGAGTTGCTTCCGACTTTGTTCCGTTCGTAGGGAAGGAGAAGTCTGAAGGAGTGAATACCGCTGATTGGGCAAATTGGATATCCATGTTGTTTACTTTCGGCAAGTTTCCAACGCTTCCAGCTATGGCCACGTAACATTCATTCTCTATCGCTCTCGCTTGGGCGCATCGTTGTACTCGTGTGAATCCATTTTGAGTGTCAGTGAGGAATGGGACGAAGAGAATCTTCATACCATCATCAGCAAGAAGTCTTGGAAGTTCAGGGAACTCCACATCATAGCATATAAGGACTCCAATCTTACCGCAGTCTGTGTCGAACACATTCAATTCATGACCTCCTGTCATTCCCCAATGGAATACCTCATTAGGGGTGATGTGAAGCTTACGGTACATATCTATTTTACCACTTCTGTGGCAGACATAGCCCACGTTGTATAGCTTTCCATCTTCAAGAAAGGGCATGCTCCCAGTGATTAGGTTGATGTTATAGGAGATAGCCAGCTCTTTGAACTTATCACGGATAGGCTCTGTGAATTTTGCCAATTCTCTGATTGCGTCAGGCGGAGGCATATGATTGAACTGGGACATCAGAGGTGCATTGAATAGCTCTGGAAATAGCCCGAAGTCGCTCTGATACCCTGAGATGGCGTCAACGAAGAATTCTATCTGCTCGTAGAGGGCGTCCAGGTCTTTGAATGGCCTCATCTGCCATTGCACAAGACCAATTCTTACTACTGATTTTTTACTCCCTCCGAGTTTATAGTCTTTCTTATGATAGATGTTATTCCATTCAAGCAGTGCTGCAAAATCTTGTGAAGCCTCATCACCTGGAAGATAACCTGTAAGCACTCTTCGTACGTGGAAGTCGTTGTTCAACTGGAAACTCAGAACGGGATCATGAAGCTCCTTGTTCAAGACTTTGGTGATATACTCTTTTGGTTTTAAAGTATCAGCATGTTCCTTATAACGCGGTAACCTTCCTCCAAAAACGATAGACTCTAAGTTCATCTCTTCACACAGCTCCTTGCGCGCATCATATAGTCTTCGGCCAAGTCTCAGACCCCTATACTCTGGGCGGATGAAAACGTCAATCCCATACAACACGTTCCCTTCTGGATCATGCGTATCAAAGGTGTAGTTTCCTGTGATTTCCTTATAGGTATGCGCATCATCATATAGATGCCTGTCAACGATCAAAGACAAGGCACATCCGACTACTTTTTTATCAGCTTCTATGACTACCTGACCTGCGGGAAACTTCTCTATCAAAGCCTGGATATGGCTTTCTTTCCAATGGGATCCCGGAAAATCAGGGTAAGCCTTGATCATGGATTCCTTCAATTGGATATAATCCTCCAAATGCAGGTTCCTAACGTGAATGTTCTTGATTTCTATCATGCGATGTAGAATATAGTAAAATGACGACAATCTTACATGTTTGTAAATCATCCTACATAGTTTTTTTACAAAAAATTCGGCTCTCGTCCATAAATCTTATCATTGGAATGAAATTCAACGCATGGCCAGGTTCTACAAGAAAAGATCAGTAAAGAAAGGGAGACCTCCCGGTTCCCTGATCTTCATAGGAGATAAGAAAGTGGATAAGGTGACGATAGAACTCACTGAGTATACCAAGGATTCTATTGACCGAAAATCCAAGGATTCAGTTTCGGAGATCCTCGTCTGTAAGACATCGGCAGAGAATTCTTGGGTCGATGTAACAGGCATCCATGATCCTGAGGTCATCAGAGAGATAGGGGAGTTCTTCGGGATCCACATCCTGAATCAGGAGGACATCATGAATACGGACCAAAGGGCCAAACTTGATCTCAGTGAGAACGGCCTATACATCGTACTTCAGATGTTGAAGTACGAGGAAGGTAAGATATCTTCAGAGCAAGTAAGTCTATGGTTGACAGATCATTGTCTGCTGAGTTTTCAAGAGATCCCAGGTGATGTATTCGATCCAGTCAGAGAGCGATTACAGAATCCTAATTCCAAAGCTAGGGGCAGGGAAGTAGATTACTTAGCTATCGCCCTCTTGGATACGATCATAGATAATTATGTCCACATCTTGGAGCGATTCGGGGAGGAATTGGAAGCCATCGAGGAGGATTTGCTTGAGCACACGAATAATCATCAATTGCTCACAATCAATAATTACAAAAGAGAATTACACTTCTTAAGAAGATCTGTGCGTCCAGTGCGTGAGTTGGTGATTCAGTTGCAGAAGGCAGAAACCACTTATTTGAAAGGTCTGAATGCACCTTTTGTCAAAGATCTTTCTGACCACATCATCCAAGCAGTTGATTCCGTAGAGCTTTATAGAGAGATGTTAAATGACCTCATGAACCTGCATCAGTCAGGGACCAATAACAAGCAGAATGAGATACTGAAAGTGCTTACTGTATTCTCAGTTGTCTTTATACCATTGACCTTTATTGCCGGAGTCTATGGGACTAATTTCGAGCACATTCCAGAATTGGCTCAGCCCTACGGATATTACATCTTCTGGGCTGCTGAAGTGGTTATAGGGATAGCGATGTTGGTCTACTTCAAGAGCAGGAACTGGCTCTGAATCTGTTTAATCTAGCGGGATAAGGGTCTCCTGTCCTTCTATCCTAAGGCGCAGATACCTGGCTCCTGACTCACGAGGAATAGAAATGCTCTCAGGTCCTGGCTTAACCTTGCTCTCTTCTATGGACAGGATTAATTTTCCCTTTTCATCCAAAAGATCCAGCTCCAATAAACCATCCCATTCACTAATGAATTCTAAACTTCTCTGACCTTCAGCCTTCTCTTTTACTTGGAGGTCCCTCCAAGGTCCTTTTTCCATCTTTACTTGAGAACCTTCAAGAAATGTCCCGAATGTATTTACTAATTCTCCTTGGACATAGCTATTGGTTATGGCCAATAGAGGTTCCATATTCCCTTTTAGCAGGAAACAAATAGTCTCATTGCGAGTCACGGAGACTACAGGGTTCCCCATAACTTCATAGCTGTCACGCAGAGACTCGGTTATCTTGACCTTGATCACACCGGTCATTACACCGTATGGCATGATGAGTGTCCCCGTTGAAATAGCCTGGCCAATAATCTGTCCGTTACGCTTGAATTCTATCGCACCTATTTTGAAAAGCGATTGAAAATCATCAGACCATTGTTTTCCTTTTTCCATGGGGAAAGGAAAATATAATTCAGGGTCGCTGAAGGCCAAGATGGTCTCACCTGCCTTGCCTCCATATTTGTAATAGCCGTATTCAGTGCATCCAGCATAGAGGAGATTCCCGCCCCCCAGGTTGTAACACAGGCTACTCTCCTGGAATTCCTTTTCATAGAGGCTTTCTGAAGGAGCTATAATCCTTACTGCTTGACTTCGTTTGATGACTATGGATCGAGCGTCCCATAGTTCAGAATCTGTATCCAGAAAATTACTTTCAGGACTGAATGTATGCAGGATGAATTGTTGATCGACTTCAGGCTTGAAACCATCTGAATCAAGCCATATCTGTCCTGATAATCCCAAGGGAAACAGAATAAACAGGAAGATTCTCAGGCCTCGCATGATGCCTTACATTGAGTTCAATTATTAAGCATTACTGGCATTACCAGCATAAGGATGTCCTCATGTTCACTGGATTTCTCAGCAGGGACCATGATACCAGCGCGATTAGGAGCGCTCATCTCCAAGACGACATCTTCACATATAAGGTTATTCAACATATCTATGATGAACTTGGAATTGAAGCCTATCTCCATATCCTCGCCTTCATAAGAGCAGGTCAATCTTTCATTGGCCTCATTCGCGAAGTCTAGGTCCTCTGCAGAGACTGTCAAGTCAGACCCTACAATCTTAAGTCGAACTTGGTGCGTGGTCTTATTGGCAAAAATGGATACCCTTCGTATAGAACTCAATAGGCTGTGACGTGAGATAGTCATCTTATTAGGATTCACTTCAGGGATCACAGCTTCATAGGAAGGGAATTTCCCATCGATGAGCCTGGAAACTATGGTCATCTCATCAAACGTGAATCGAACATTCTTCTCGTTATACTGAATCTGAACTTCAGCTGAAGTGCTTCCTAGAAGACCTTTCAATAGGTTCAGTGGTTTCTTTGGGACAATGAAACTTGCATTGCCTTTGGCATTAGAGTCTGTCCGGCTAAATCTCACCAGGCGATGTGCATCTGTAGCCACAAATCGCAAGTGATCTTTCCCGAATTCAAAGAAGACTCCTGACATCACAGGACGCAGGTCATCACTTCCTGTCGCAAACAAAGTGCGAGTGATAGCTTCACAGAATACCTCGGCCGATAATTTCACGATGGATGGTGAGTCCAATGAAGGAATCTTAGGATATTCATCAGCATTATACCCAGATAGCTTGAACTTTCCATTCTCAGAAGAAATCTCCATTCCGAAGGTCTTCTCATCTACTGTAAAGGTCAATGGCTGCTCAGGGAAATTCTTCAACATATCCAGGATTAACCGGGCTGGAACAGCGATGCGTCCTTCTTCCTTGGCTTCTACCGGCAGGCCTGTGACCATGGTAGATTCAAGGTCTGAAGCAGAAATGGTCAGCTGTTTTCCTGATATCTCGAATAAGAAATTATCCAAGATAGGAAGGGTGTTGCTGGAGTTCAGGACTCCGGCTACGCTTTGAAGTTGTTTGAGCAAGGCTGAGCTCGATACGATGAATTTCATAGTCGTACTGATGATTTTAGGCGACAAATATGGCTAAAAGCGCTCAGAAAAGCTCTAGAATCTTCACTTGGGAAAGGCCTTTTTTCAAACAATCCTGAAGGAATAGGCTACTGGACGGGGAAATCTGCTTTGCCTTTGATGACTCCGCTCCAAGTCAATGTCTGACCTTTACCCAGATCACCATTGGAAAAAAGATAGACTCGTTCAGGGTCTATGGTCACAGTGCTTCCATTAAAGATCTCAGGTGCGGTCTTGAAATAGATGTCGCAGCTTTCTTCTTTTCCATTCGAGTCAATGACTGTGACACGACAATCAGGTAATAAGGCTAATACACTGTCTTCCTGTGCTTCTGTCAATCCTGATTCGAAAGACTCGAAATAAAGTCCTTTGAACTGCTCTACATATGTAGATATATCGATCATGCTCACTGGGACATCTTTACCGCTGATATCCATCATACTCATCTTCTCCATACGATCAGCGGGTATGTTTATGCTGAATCCATTCGCTGGTCGCTTAGGTGTCTCCATCTTCACTTCTCTGATGTCGAGCTTGGGATGATAGAATATACCCGTCCATCGCCAGTCTTTGATTATAGCATGGAAGCGGGTGGTGAGATATCCTCTGAATCCACGCTGCTCTATGATGCATGGTTCTTCAGAAAGGCCATCTTCCGGTGTCTCCAAGATGGCAAAGGTTCCCTGGTTGTTCTGGGTGCTCCTACCCACATACCATGTCTTGATCCACGTTCCTTCTCGGTCGAAGACTTCTACTTTTCTGTTATCTCCAAGGATGATCTTCATGACATTCTCCCTAGCACTGCTGGCTACCGGACTCTGCACGCCAGCACGTATAAAGGTCTTTAAGAGCAGATTTATCTGATGGGGCTGGGCCTTATATGTTTCATTCAATGTCCAGAACTTGCCTGCTCCTCTTTTCAAATCCACGATACCTCCCTGGCCATCATCTATGCGTATCCTTCCTACCTTGCTTGTGTCTTCAATAGCGAAATCACTCAGGGCATGGCCACCATCCTTGTCTGAATTCCAAAGAAAATATGCTGCGCAGCCAAGTACCAGCGCCAAGATTAGGTAGGGGAGATTCTTCTTCATTCTTCAGTGCTTTTATTGTAACGATTCCTCCTTAGGAAATTCAATAATAGTCCTAGGACAAATATGAGTAGCAAGGGAAGGACCATATTCAACACTTGCACTTGCCCCCTGTGTTGTACCAAGTACTCCTGATTCAACTGTCGGAGTTTTATTCCCTTAGTGCGGATAGATATAAGACTGGACTCATCTAGCATGTAATTCACTGCATTCTGAAGGAACTCCCTATTGCCATAGATCTTATTCTTAGCATATCGGTCATATCCTAAAGTGAAATAATTGCTCCCATCCGGGCTGACCTTGTTCTTGATGATGTCTCCATCTGCTACTACAAGCATGCTGGTAGGCAGACTTTTTTCCATGAACTGGAATCCCTCTTGCAGATATACAGGACTGATCCTGTTCTTGAAGGCTGAATTGAATTTCCCTTCCAAGAGCACGGCAACAGGCTGATATGGCTGTTTCTTATTCCCGAAGTCGGGGTCTATGGATACGATATTCAGATTGATCCTGACAGGCGGACGCAAAATACGAGTGAATTCAGAGGTCTCTAACAGGATGGTCTTTTTGATGCCTTTTGTGGCCAAGGTGTCTATACTGCTCACGAACTCTGCCAGAACAGGGTCTATATTTCCCACTATAGGATGCTGAATCCTTGGTACAAGTTTCGGTTGGAAATACCATGGAAAGAGTTCTATCTGTGGCTGATTCCCTTTCATTCCAGTAGTGATACCTATGGCCGCACAATTCCTGTCCAGTAGGATGTTGTTATTCAGTCTTACACCATAATCGAAGAGCATCTCTTCTATGCCCAACTCTCTCGGGAGTCCCATAGTCTGTTGCTGGTTCCGCAAGCTGTCTAAGTCAGTCATAATGGGGTCTATGAACCATACGATCTTTCCGCCACGCATGACGTGCTGATCGATGAGGAACTTGTCCTTGTCATCGAAGATGGAGTCAGGATCTGCGATGATCAAGAGGTCATATGTATTGATCCTCTTCTTACCGTCTTCGCTGATGGCCGTGGTGAGGCTATTCAATTGACCACCTATCACTACCCGAGCTACATTATAGCTCTCAGAAAGGATCTTCTCAGCATCAGCCGTTTCCATACGGCCTAGTTCTGAATGCCCTTGGATGAAGGCTATGCTTGGCTTACGTTTACTGGTAACTCGCCTTATAGTATGGGCAAATTCATATTCCAAGTTTATCACTGAGTTATTTATCAGTTCTGGATCAGAAGCTCGTTCATTGCTCTTCAGAAGCTGCAAGGGAGCACTTTCTCCCCGATAGCTGATGATGGCTCCAGGGAATATGATCTTCTCTGAGATTCCATCATTAGATCGTATGGTTATGTTAGTGTACTGAAGGCCTTCGTCCTGGAGGTATTGGTAGAATTTATTGCGGGTATCGGTGTCTTGGCTCTCTGATGGATTTATGAATTCATATTCCAGATTGGATTCCGCATAGGCTTTCATCTCATCCAATCGCTCTTGGATCGCACGTTCAAGTCTCTTATATTCAGCAGGATATTCTCCTTTCAGATATACTTTGATGAAGACCACATCATCCAAGTCTTGCAGCATCTCTATAGTGGCGTCCTTCAGCGTATGGCGCTTCTCCTCGGTCAGGTCGAATCGTTTGAATGCAAATCCGCTCAGGACCACGACTGAGATGATGATCACTAGTCCTAGGATGAGTTTATATAAACTCTGGGTCCTATTTGAATATTCCCTTACCATTTCCTGCTTTCTATACTTGCTTTGGTCAATAGAAAGAAGATCCCTATCAGTCCTAAGAAATAGATTACATCCCTCGTATCTATAACACCTCGGCTCATGGAGCGATAGTGTTCATTCATTCCCAACTGTAGGATGAAATTATCCATGGGGCCTAGCAGATCAAAGCTGGCTATGGACTCCAAGCCTGTGAACAAGAAGAAGGAAAGGAAGATGGCCAGTATGAAGGCTACTATCTGATTGACTGTGACGGAGGAGGCGAATATGCCAATGCTCACAAAAGCTGCACTCAAGAATGCCAGTCCTATATAAGAGCCATATATTCCGCCATGATCCACATTACCAGCAGGCTCGGCCAGATTAGAAATGGTCACATAATAGATGAGCGTTGGTAAAAGACTGAGCAAGGTTAAGAACCAACCCGCTAGGAATTTAGCGAGGATGATACGTGTATCTGTCAAGGGTTTGGTCAAAAGTAACTCCAAGGTCCCTGTTCTCTTTTCCTCAGAGAAGGAACGCATAGTGATAGCAGGGATCAAGAAAAGGAAGACCCAAGGTGACAGCAGGAATAAAGGATCTAGCTCCGCATAGCCTCTTTCAAGAAGATTGAAATCACCTGGAAATACCCACAGAAATAATCCTACCATGAGCAGAAATACTATAATGACTATGTATCCTATCAGACTGGAGAGAAAACCGTTGATCTCTTTACGAAGAAGTGCCCACATACCTATTTTTCTAACAAACGCTTTTTCATGGTCAGCAAAAATATCCTTTATACATGGACTGTGGCTTTTACATCTGCTAGAAGCCAAACGCTCATCACGATCCTGATCCCCAGGCCTTGTCCAAGCTCCATGCTTGAGGAGCTGCGGAGAAGAGCACCTTGGTCTGGGACCAAACTCCTTGGAAGAGTTCAGATTTCCTGTAATTCTCTAATGCCTCCTCAGATTCCCAGATGCTGTAAGTGACGAAAGTGCCGGAATCCTCTTTATCCCTCAATAAGTCTAAGTGATTGCAACCAGGAAATGAAGCAATATGACCCCGGTTCTTTTCAAACAAGCTTATGAAAGTACTGACCTCATCTTTCCTGAAATGCATCAAGACCATTCTTCGCATCATCCTTTGAAATCTATTCTGACAGTATCTCCTTTCTTAAGTCCGAATAAAGAGGCAGCACCTCCTGCGCCATCTGTAGTGCCATGATTGATGGCGATTTCTAAGAGACCATTGGACCCAATGATAGCCAAAGGGTCTCCTAGAGCTGCTTCAGAATAAGATCTTACCAATTTTTTAACACTTTGCCTTGCAAAGCGGATCTCTAAGTCACGTCCATTTCCGACCTCCTTGATATGTTGCAAGGAGATATTGGAGAGTATATTATCATAAGAGTCTATATGCATCACATGACCTCTGATGCTATCCTTCTCCAAGATAGGCCTGAACGCACTGAACTTGGTCTTCAGCACAGAGAGCTTTCCTACAACGCTCGGTGTCCCACCTTTAGAGAGATGTGCAGCTATCTTGCAAAAGACATCCTTGGTGGGGAAGGTCAAGTCATCAGTCTCTTGGGGCAGATTAATCTCGTAAACTTCCTCAGGATCATGGTCGAAGAGGAATGAATACAGGCCATTATCTGCTGAGATGAAATATTGACCTTGTTCCTTGATGATGACATGGGCCTTGTCCTTTCCCCATTCAGGCTGTATACCTATCACGTGAACAGTTCCTGCCGGGAAGTCCTTATATACTTGGCGCAGAATATAGGCTGCATGGGCTATGTCGAAGTCTGTCACATCATGACTTATGTCCAGTATATAGGCGCTAGGAGCATAACGTAGCAAGGCCATTTTCACAGCAGCCACATAGTGGTCCTTAGTTCCCATATCTGATATCAGGGTGATTATGGCCATAGCCGGTGGTCTAAAGGGGGTCTTGGTTATTAGGGAGAGACAAAATTAACAGCCAACAAGGGCTTCACGTGCTTGTTGAAAACTGAAATGAACAAATCCAAGTGAACACAGAACTTTCTGGTCATCTTTGGCCTGCTAATGTCACAAGAGCGAGAATTCATTATCCAAGGACTGGACCCCGTTGCACTTCTGGGAGTCAATAATGCCAAGCTAGGCATCATCAAGAAGCACTTCCCTACCCTGAAGATTATAGCCCGTGGGGAAGTAATCAAGGTCATAGGCGAAGCCAGTGAGATAGATATCTTCAGTGATAGGTATTCTGAGATGATCAGACACCTGGAGAGATATAACGCCCTTACTGAAAGCGATATAAATAATCTTATGGACGCTTCTGATGACATGGAGAGCGAAGCAGATCCCTCTGTTCTGGTGCATGGGAATAAAGGTATTCGCATAGTCGCTCGTACTCCTGGTCATCATGATTTGGTCAAATGTGCCAATCAGAATGACCTGGTCTTGGTCTCAGGGCCTGCAGGGTCAGGAAAGACTTATACAGCAGTGGCCTTGGCAGTCAGAGCGCTCAAGGATAGGAAGGTGCGTAGGATTGTCCTTACACGCCCAGCAGTTGAGGCGGGAGAGAGTCTGGGATTTCTTCCCGGTGACATGAGGGATAAACTGGATCCCTATATGCAACCTATATACGATGCCCTCTTTGACATGATTCCTGCGAAGCGCCTGGCTGAATACCTAGAGAATCGTACCATAGAGATAGCTCCACTTGCATACATGCGAGGCCGTACCTTGGATCATGCCTTCGTCATATTGGATGAGGCCCAGAACACCACGGAAAGTCAAATGAAAATGTTCCTTACCAGAATGGGAGTTTCTGCCAAGTTTATCATCACTGGTGATCTTACTCAGGTGGATCTGCCTTATAATAAGGCCAGCGGTCTGGTCATGGCAATGGGATTACTCAAGGGGATTGAAGGAATCGGACTCATACATTTGACATCCAAAGACATAGTCAGACATAAATTGGTCAAGAGGATTGTGAACGCATTTGAAGAACATGGGAACAAAAGCCGTTAATCGCATAGAACTGGAACTGCCAGGAGTGAATAAGGTCTATCATGGGAAGGTCAGGGACGTATACCACATGGAAGACGGCCGCCTTATCATGGTAGCCAGCGATAGGATATCGGCCTTTGACGTAGTCTTACCAAGGCCTATTCCGCATAAAGGACAGGTGCTGAATCAGATAGCTGCTAGATTCTTGGACCTTACGGCTGATATCGTTCCTAATTGGAAACAAGCAGTCCCTGACCCTCAAGTGACCGTAGGAGTGGCTTGTGTGCCATATCGTGTCGAGATGGTGATAAGAGCATATCTTACAGGTCATGCTTGGAGGGAATATTCTCTAGGAAAAAGAATGCTCTGTGGCGTGCCACTCCCTGAAGGCCTGAAAGAACATGACCGTCTTCCTGCTCCCATCATCACCCCAGCTACTAAAGCTGACGAAGGGCATGATGAAGATATCTCCAGAGAGGAAATCATCGCTAAAGGAATCATCGCTGAGGAGGAATACATTGAGCTAGAAAAATACACTCGCGCCTTGTTCGCCAGAGGAACTTCATATGCCGCTGAGCGCGGACTGATCCTGGTGGATACGAAGTATGAATTCGGGAAGAAGGACGGTATGATCTACTTGATAGACGAGCTCCACACCCCAGATTCATCAAGGTATTTCTACGCTGAAGGCTATGCTGATCGCCAATTGAAAGGAAAACAACAGCGTCAGCTTTCTAAAGAATTCGTGAGGCAGTGGTTAATCGACAATGGATTCCAAGGGAAGGAAGGCCAGAAGGTCCCTAACATGGATGATGCCTATGTGGACTCGGTGAGCGAGAGATATATCGAGCTATACGAGCATATTATAGGAGAGCCCTTCAAACCTGCTGCCACTGAGGATCCTAAAAAAAGGATAGAGGAGAATATCAGAGAATTCCTCGCTTGCTGAGCGTGATAAAGAATTTGGGACGATATTTGCTTAATCGGTCTTGACTGAGTAATCCCATCTTTATGAAGAAACATGTCCTTTTGCTTTCCCTTCTTATCCTATTCATAGGCTACTCTGCTTGTGCCCAACAACGGATAGAACTTCTGGAAATGGGGGCACTTCCAGTCGAGATAAATGAAAGTTCAGGCTTGGCTGTTGCTGGAGAACAGAGCCTTTGGACCATCAACGACCGAGGGAGCAATGCTGAGATGTTTGAGTTGGATCTGAGAGGTAAGCTGATCCGTAAAGTGAAATTGACCGATGTACATGTCACCGATATGGAAGATATGGCCCAAGATGATGATGGCATGGTCTATATAGGTGATTTCGGGAACAATGAAAAGGACCGTCTAAAGCTGCAGATACTCAAGATAGATCCCCGCATGATCCATGATGATATGGTAAGGCCTGAGGTCATAGAATTCTTGCTTCCTGATAATGGATTACAGAGCTCATGTCAATATGATATCGAGGCTATGATATGGGATGATGGAAATCTGGTCATGTTCACCAAGGACCGCTGTGGAAAGAAGAATAACTCTATGATTATGTACAGTGTTCCGGCAGTTCCAGGGCATTATACCGCGGTGAAACAAGGGGAGTTCTACTGGGAAGACCAGGACAGGAGCATTGTCATCACCGCAGCCGATCTGAGCCCTGATGGCAAGAAATTAGTCCTACTCGCTAATGATGCCATCCACTTCTTCTTCGCATTCAAAAAGAATGAATACTTCAACGGTACTTACAGATATATCCCACTTGAAGACAGTCAGAAAGAAGCTGCCGTTCACTTGGATGATTGTGACATCTATATTACCGAGGAAGCTAAAGGAGACAAGTTGGCCAAGCTCTGGAAACTGAATCTCTGCACCATCGGTTTCGACTAAAAAGAAAAACGCCCCGTTCTTTTCAGAACGAGGCGCTTCTTTAATTGTTCTTCTCTTTCTCAATCCTCCTTGTCTCCGTCCTCATTGCTGGTGGACTTCTTCTTGGATTTACTGATCTTGATAATAATGTCGGCCTTCTTCTTGTCCAATGAAATCAGGATAGTGTCTCCTTCTTCCAAGTTCTGATTCACTATCTCTTCAGCTAGTGGATCCTCCACATATTTCTGAATAGCCCTTCTTAGTGGCCTAGCACCGAACTTGCTATCATATCCCTTCTCAACAATAAACTCCTTAGCATCCTCATTCATCTTGACGCTATAGCCAAGGTCTTTGATCCTGCCATAAAGCTTATCCAACTCTATATCGATAATCTTGAAGATGTCAGCCTTGCTCAATGCATTGAAGAGGACGATATCATCTATCCTGTTCAGGAATTCTGGAGCGAAGGTCTTTTTCAATGCGCTCTGGATCACTCCGCGGTTATGGGATTCCTCACTTTCCTTCTTCGCTGAGGTGCTGAATCCAACACCCGTCCCGAAGTCCTGAAGCTGTCTCGCTCCAATGTTCGATGTCATGATGATGACCGTATTCTTGAAGTCAATCTTGCGACCAAGACTGTCAGTCAGTTGTCCATCATCCAAGGCCTGCAAGAGCAAGTTGAATACATCAGGATGGGCCTTCTCTATCTCGTCTAACAAGATAATCGAATAAGGCTTCCTGCGAACCTTCTCGGTCAACTGACCTCCTTCTTCATATCCCACATATCCTGGAGGTGCTCCTATCAATCTAGACACAGCGAACTTCTCCATGTATTCGCTCATGTCTATGCGTATCAATGAATCCTCAGAGTCGAACATATACTTGGCAAGGACCTTGGCGAGCTGTGTCTTACCCACGCCTGTTGGTCCCAGGAATATAAAGGATCCGATGGGCTTGTTAGGATCTTTCAGACCAGCACGATTACGCTGAATGGCCTTTACAATCTTCTTCACAGCCTCTTCTTGGCCGATGACCTTCTGAACCAATTCATCCTTCATCCTTACCAGCTTGCCACTTTCTTTCTCGGCAATACGCTGAACAGGAATTCCTGACATCATGGCCACTACTTCCTCCACAGCTGTGACATCTACAATCTCACGCTGTTCCTTGGCCTTGGTCTCCCATTCTTCTTTAGCCTTATCCAGGAGTTCGGTGAATTGCCTTTCCTTATCTCTGAGTTTGGCAGCCTCTTCGTATTTCTGACTCCTAACGACTTTATTCTTTTCTTCCTTGACACCCTCGATCTTTTCTTCCAGATCCAAGATCTCCTTAGGCACCTTGATATTGGTGATATGCACTCTGGATCCTACTTCGTCCAAGGCATCTATGGCCTTATCAGGAAGGTGGCGGTCAGAGATATAGCGGGCAGTCAATTTGACACAGGCTACTATGGCCTCATCAGTATAATCTACTCCATGATGCTCCTCATACTTCTCTTTGATGTTACGCAGTATCTCTATGGTCTCTTCAACAGAAGTAGGCTCTATAATCACCTTCTGGAATCTCCTTTCGAGTGCACCGTCTTTCTCGATATACTGGCGGAATTCATCTAAAGTAGTTGCACCTATGCATTGGATTTCGCCTCGCGCTAGGGCTGGCTTGAACATATTAGAAGCATCCAATGAACCTGAAGCTCCACCAGCTCCAACAATCGTGTGAATCTCATCGATGAAGAGAATCACATCTGGGGATTTCTCTAATTCATTCATCACAGCCTTCATCCGCTCTTCAAACTGGCCGCGGTACTTGGTGCCAGCAACCAGAGATGCGATGTCAAGCGATATAACACGTTTACCAAACAGCACTCTGGAAACCTTCCTCTGTATAATCCTGAGTGCAAGCCCTTCAGCGATAGCTGATTTACCTACGCCAGGTTCACCTATCAGCACCGGATTGTTCTTCTTTCTGCGGCTAAGAATCTGAGAGACACGCTCTATTTCAGCAGCACGGCCTACAATAGGGTCTAGTTTTCCTTCTTCAGCCAAGCTGGTAAGGTCTCTTCCAAAGTTATCTAGAACAGGCGTCTTGGATTTAGAATCTCCGACTTTTCTGCTTGCGCCTCCACCGAGGTCACCAGCCTTCATGTCGTCATCATCGTCTGGCTCGTTAGGTAGTTCTGCCTTCGGGAGCTTTGGGGTTTGGCTTCGTTCCATGAGGTCGCTTATTTTATGATAGTTTACGCCTAAGGCGGCTAATTGTTGCGTTGCCACATTCGAATCGTCCTTCAGGATAGACAAGAGCAGGTGGTCTGTTCCTATGGTGCTGCTTTTGTGTACCTTGGCTTCTAAGTACGTGATTTTCAACGTTTTCTCTGCTTGTTTGACCAAGGGGATGTTCTCCGCTGAACTAGCTTTGACCTGCTGTGTCGCTTCGATAGAAGATTCTAATGATCTTCTCAATCGAATCAGGTCTATGTCCAATTTCTTAAGCAATCTGATTGCAGAGCCTTCTCCTTCACGCAATATCCCCAGCATCAGATGTTCTACCCCGATGTAATTATGACCAAGTCTCAAGGCCTCTTCTCGGCTATACGTGATTACGTCCCTTACTCTGGGTGAGAATTTAGATTCCATATACTTTGCTCGATATTTTAAGATTCACTCGCACTCTTTCGTAAAGTAAGGCCTTTCCGATTAGAAAGACAAAGATTTCACGCATCTGTCAAAGTTATTGGAGGGCTAATGTATACTAGACAACTCAAAACCCCATTTTCCACAGAATTTTGTGAATAACAAGGCTATAAACCGCCTGACGAGCGATTAGGGATTATCGGTACCTTCGATGCTTCGCAAAGCGATGCTGACAATAGATTGTTGATTAAATGACTTTTTGAACGAAATGGCTGAAGGAGAGAAGATAATTCAGGTGAATATTGAGGATGAGATGAAGACTGCATACATCGATTATTCGATGAGTGTGATAGTCTCACGTGCATTACCTGATGTTAGAGATGGGCTGAAGCCCGTGCATAGAAGGGTGCTTTACGGAATGCTTGACCTAGGTTTGAGCTCATCAAGGGCCCATAAGAAGTCTGCAAGAATCGTAGGTGAGGTGCTTGGAAAGTATCACCCGCATGGTGATTCCTCTGTGTATGACGCTATGGTGCGTATGGCTCAAGATTGGTCCCTGCGATATCCTTTGGTCAACGGTCAAGGTAACTTCGGTTCTGTAGACGGTGATAGCCCCGCTGCTATGCGTTATACCGAGGCGAAGCTTAGGAAGATCGCTGAAGACATCCTTTCTGACTTGGATAAGGACACTGTCGATTTCACACCAAACTTCGATGACTCCCTCACTGAGCCTAGCGTCTTGCCTACACGTATTCCGAATCTCCTAGTGAATGGAGCCAGTGGTATCGCAGTGGGAATGGCTACCAACATGCCTCCGCACAACCTAGCTGAAGTTGTCGATGCGACCATCGCTTACATCGATAACAGAGAGATAGACATCGAAGGACTCATGCAATTTGTAAAAGCCCCTGATTTCCCAACAGGCGGTACCATATTTGGCTATGACGGTGTTAGAGAAGCATTCATGACAGGCCGTGGTCGTGTGGTGATGCGCGGAAGAGCAAGAATCGAGGAGAACAAGCAAGGCAAAGAGACCATCATCGTTGATGAAATCCCTTTCCAGGTCAACAAGGCCGACATGATCAAGAAGACAGCCGACTTGATCAATGATAAGAAAATCGAAGGCATCTCTGATATACGTGATGAATCTGATAGGAACGGTATGCGTATCGTCTATGAGATCAAGCGTGATGCGATGGCAAGTGTGGTGTTGAACAAACTCTACAAATACACTGCCCTTCAGACTTCCTTCTCTGTGAACAATATTGCTTTGGTCAAAGGAAGACCACAGCTATTGAACCTGAAGCAGATCATCCATGAATTCGTTGAGCATCGCCATGAGGTGGTTGTTCGCAGAACGCAGTATGAATTGCGCAAGGCTGAGGAAAGAGCACATATCTTGCTCGGACTCATCATCGCATTGGACAACTTGGATGAGGTCATCGCATTGATCCGTGCTTCCAATAGTCCTGATGATGCCCGTAATGGACTCATGGAGAGATTCAAACTCTCTGAGATCCAAGCCCGTGCTATCCTTGACATACGTCTTCAGAAGCTTACAAGCTTGGAGATAGACAAGGTACGTGAAGAGCATGCTGAATTGATGAAAATAATCCAGCGATTAAAGGATATCCTCGGTTCTGAGGAGATACGTATGGTGATCATCAAAGATGAATTGCTAGAGGTCAAGGAACGTTATGGTGATGAGCGCAGAACGCAGATCGACTATAGCAGCGCTGATTTCAGGATGGAGGACATGATTGCTGATGAGTCAGTAATCATCACCATCTCCAACCTTGGTTATATCAAACGTACTTCTCTGACTGAATACAGGACACAGTCACGTGGAGGAGTTGGATCTAAAGCCAGCACGACTAGGAATGAAGATTTCCTTGAACACATCTTCGTGGCCACCAACCATAATTACCTCTTGATATTTACACAGAAAGGAAAGTGTTTCTGGATGCGTGTATTCGAGGTTCCTGAAGGTTCTAAGTCTTCTAAAGGAAGAGCGATTCAGAACCTGATGAATATTGACAAAGATGACAAGGTCATGGCATACATCAATGTCACTGATCTGAACGACAAGGAATATCTGGAGAATAACTTCATCGTCATGTGTACGAAGAAGGGGGTAATCAAGAAAACCCTCCTTGAGGCTTATTCTAGACCAAGACAGAATGGTATCAATGCTATTGGCGTCAGGGAAGGAGATGAATTACTTGAAGCTAAGTTGACTTCAGGCAAAGACGAGATAGTCTTAGCGACCAAGGAAGGAAGAGCCATCCGATTCAATGAAGCAACTGTGCGGCCTATGGGAAGAACAGCTTCAGGAGTGCGTGGAGTGAAACTTCAAAGCCCTACGGATGAGGTGATAGGAATGGTAAATATTGATAGCCCAGAACAGTCTATCCTCGTGGTCTCTGAGAATGGATACGGTAAGCGTTCTTTCTTAAATGATCCTGAGGATGGTGAAGCCATATACCGGGTGACCAACAGAGGGGGTAAAGGAGTAAAGACTCTTTCTATCACTGAGAAAACGGGTAAACTCATCGCCATCAAACAGGTTTCTAATGACGATCAATTAATGATCATCAATAAATCTGGTGTTGCTATACGTATGGACGTTTCAGAGATGAGGGTCATGGGAAGAGCAACACAGGGAGTGAGATTGATCAACTTGAAAGCTAAAGATGAGATTGCTGCCGTGACCAAGATCGCACTGGAGCATATCGAAAATGAGAATAATATGTCTTTGGAAGAAGATGTGATTGATCCTGATAATGTTGAGGGAGCCAGCGATGCAGAAGAAGATGAGGGGAATGGCAAGTCTTTTGATACAGACCAGGACAATGAGAAGTGAAACCCATAAACCTATATCTATGAAATCTATCATGCAATTGACTGCTTTAGCTATGGTGCTCTGCATTTCAATGCTATCGGTTGCCCAAAGCAGTAACGTGACCAATGCCAAGTTCTCCTACGATGCTGCCTTCTTGAAGACCCAAACTGGAGATTTCGAAGGAGCAGCCAAGGATCTTAGCGAAGCTCTCGCTGAGATAGAGCCTGCAATCAGCCATGAGAAGACCATGGGGAAAGATAAGACTTGGAGGTACAGGGGAATGATCTATGAATTGATTTCAAGGCATCTGGATCAGCCAGCTATTTTAGCCTTGGATGCAGATCCTATCTCGAAAGGGGCAGAGAGTTATTCCAAGGCCATGGAATTTGACACCAAGGGATCATATGAGGCTGAGAATATCGGAGGCTTGGACGTAATGAGAAGAATCGCTCTTAATACAGGTGTTCAGCGTTATAATGCAGATGATTTCAGTTCAGCCTTCAATATGTTCAGTAAAGCTGCTTCACTATCTGAAGCCAAAGGGATCACGGATACTTTGGCACTCTATAATGCTGCGCTTTCAGCAGATAGGGCTAGAGATAGCGAACATGCACTGGAGTACTATATGAAGACGCTGAGAGCAGGTCTGCCTGAGCCGACCATTTACCAGTTCATGGCCAATATCCATAAAATGGACGGTGATACAGCAGCAGCTGATAATACCATCATGGAAGGAAGGAAGGCTTTCCCTACTGACCAAGGTCTTTTAATCGATGAGGTCAATATCTACCTTGGAAGAGGAGAGCTTGAAAAGGCTGTGACCAATCTAGAAATGACAGTGGAACAGGACCCTACCAATCCTACACTTCAATACTCTGTCGGATCAGTCTATGATAACTTGGGTAAAGTGGTCAAAGCAAGAGAATACTATGCGAAGGCTATTGCATTGGACGGAGACTACTTCGATCCTCAGTATAACATGGGAGCTACTTATTATAACGAAGCTGTAGAGCTTATCAATAAGGCCAATGAGATTGCACCTTCGAAGATCAAGGAATATGAAGCAGCTAAGAAGAAAGCAGATGATGTGTTCAATCAGGCACTTCCTTTCTTAGAAAAGGCTCATGATATTGCTCCTGAGGATCAGGCTACTATCCGTTCCCTTGGAGAGATTTATGCCAGAACAGGTGACTTGGAGAAGCGTAAAGCCATCATCGGCAAGCTGATCAAGTAATCTATTCTAACGAAATTAGAAAAGGGGTTACCGATTCGGTGACCCCTTTTTTAATGCATTATTGTGCGAGATCTCAATGCTTGAAAGAAGCAGAGACCACTAAGTCCTTGCTTCCTGCCGTATAGACATAGAATCCCTCACCAGATTTCACTCCTTTCTTCCCGGCCATGACCATATTGACCAATAGCGGACAAGGTGCATATTTCGGATTCCCGAATCCATCATGCAAGACATTCAGGATACTCAGGCATACATCCAAGCCTATGAAATCAGCAAGCTGAAGCGGTCCCATCGGGTGGGCCATTCCTAGCTTCATCACAGTATCTATTTCTTCTACGCCTGCTACACTTTCATAAAGGCTATAAATAGCCTCATTGATCATGGGCAATAGAATCCTATTCGCAATGAATCCTGGATAATCATTCACTTCCACAGGGCTTTTTCCAATCTTCACTGAAAGCTCCATGGTCTTCTTCATGACTTCATCTGAAGTAGCGTACCCTCTGATCACCTCCACCAATTTCATGATAGGCACAGGATTCATAAAGTGCATTCCTATCACCTTTTCAGGTCGGGATGTCCCGGCTGCGATACGCGTGATGCTTATAGATGAGGTATTGGATGCGAGGATACAGTCTGCGGGGCATAGCATATCCATCTGAGTAAAGATCTTCAGCTTCAGATCCACATTCTCCGTGGCAGCTTCTACAGCCAGATCAGCCTGTTTCAGGCCTTCAGTCATATCCGTAAAGGGGGTAATGTGCTTTAAGGTGCTGTCCTTATCAGCTTGGCTGATTCTTTCTTTGGCCAACATCCTGTCCAGATTCTTAGTGATAGTGCCCATGGCCCTATCCAACTGATCCTGAGAGATGTCTATAAGGGCGACTTCATACCCGCATTGGGCGAATGTGTGGGCGATGCCGTTCCCCATGGTCCCTGCACCTATGACTGCTATTTTCTTCATGTTCTGCTAAGCTCGATTTGCTCGCCAAAACTATGAAATTATAGGCCCTTACTTCCCAGCTCCTTTGAGCACAGTGAGAACAGTATACCCCAGTATCTTGAAATCCACAGCCAAGCTCATGTTCTCGATATAGATGACGTCATACTTCAGACGCTGTACCATCTGATCCACATTTTCAGCATAACCGTATTTGACTTGACCCCAGCTCGTAATACCTGGCCTCACTTTATGAAGATGCCTGTAATGGGGAGCCACTTTCATTATCTGATCAATAAAGAATTGCCTTTCAGGCCGAGGACCTACCAAGGACATATCGCCTTTCAAGACATTATAGAACTGAGGAAACTCGTCCAGGCGGGTCTTACGCATCCATTTTCCTAAAGGAGTGATACGCGTATCGTTCTCGCTAGAAAGCTGTGGACCTTCCTTCTCTGCATCAGTGAACATAGTCCTGAACTTGATGATCTCAAAGGGTCTTCCCAGATGTCCTAACCTCTCTTGCCTGAAGAAGGTGGGGCCTGGAGAGCTCAGTTTTACAGCTATCATCAATCCTATATAAAGCGGTGCGAGTACGACAAGGCAGAGCATTGATATCCCAATATCCATGATGCGCTTTAATGATCGCTGCCAAGCAGGCATGATCTCTCTGTTCACCTCTATCAATGGCGCCCCGAATATGCTCGTCATCTTCACAGATCCGGAGAGGATGTCATACATATCAGGAAGGATCTTTATGCTCACTGGGTGCTCTTCCAAGTGGGATATGATGTCTCCCAAAGCTCTGTGGTCAGTGCTTTCCACTGCAACGATTACTTCTTCAATCTGCTCGCGTTGGACCACTTCAGATATTTTCTTGAACTCTCCCAATGACTTTAGCCCTGAGCCCTCCATGACCACATCTTCACCATTATAGGTCATGAATCCTTTGAAATGATAGCCAGGGGATTTTTTCAGTTCATTGATCTCTGAGACAATTCCAGCGGCTGCTTGTCCTCCTCCTATGATGATGGTGTTGAAGCCAATGACACCGCGGTGTACTTTCTTAACTGTATTGCTTGTAAGCAAGAAGCGGAAGAAGAAGGTAGTCCCGAATTGTAGAAAAAAGAGGATTAGGAAGGCCATGTAATAGTCCCTGTACGTGGCGATCTGGTCATCCAGGATCAAGACAAAGAAGATGATCAGACTTCCAAATAAACAAGCGACCAAAGTCTGACCTAATTCCCTCAGTCGATGTTTTCTGAAAATGCGTGCATAGTGTCCACTCAGCGCATACAGGATTATCCAGGCCATAGGAATGATTAAGAGTCCCAAGTAGAAGTTGTCATCATAGAGCACTTCTATATCATAGCCGAATTTCCTCGGCTCTAAGAACTTCTTCCTATAACGGAAGAAGAACCACCAAGTGAACGTAGCACTCAGTAGATCGAAGAAGAGATACTTCAGGATGAGGGCCCGTTTATTCTTCATCCTGGTCTGATGATCTTGACATTATCTATCATTACAAAACCTGTCTCCCCGCTTAGGAATCCTTCAAAGAATACCTCCATCTCATTCCCATTGGCAAGAAGGTCCACAGCATTAGAAATGTCTATGTACATCTTATTCCAGATGGGGTCACCGTCTTCATCCAACTTAGGAAATATCCCTATGAGCCCCACTTCGGCAGCGCTTGGTTGTATAGATTTCAATCCAAATATGAATTCATTATTGCATTTATAGTCGAACTCTACGAATACAGGGTCTTTGAAGGCTATATTCAGATCAAGGTCGGATTCCATTTTAAAATGAGGACGATCCTCATCCATGTATACCACTCCTACATTCTCCTCAAGGTAACTGATAGTCGGATCAGGATTCGCTATACGCAGGACCAATGTGTCACTGCCTGCACTTCGCGTGAATAGGAATCCGATGTCTTCGAATCTTTCTTGGTCTATGGCCAATGGATCAGATACATACCTAACCACAGGTGAAATTGAATGAACTGCCCCAGGAATGAGCTCTGTGTTGGTCTCATAAAAATCATAGAACCTATAGACGGTGCGCGTGTTACTGATGCCATTCACCTTTATCCCAGCAAAAACTTTGATGTTCTGAGTTCCCTCATAGAGCACAGGGACTATAGCAGGCAATTCAAATGCGCCTATCAACTGGTTGTCCACATAAAGCCATACATCTGTGATATTCTCAGAATCAGTGCCGTAGAATGACTGATCAGATACAGGAATATCCAAGCTGATATCATCCACTCGCACATACGATGGAACCTGCTCCTCTGGATTGATGATATCGCAAGAGGACATTCCAATAATGAGAAGAATGAGAAGAAAAGATAGCCTGTTAGATTGCATATTGACTTGAAAGGTCTGCAAATCTACGCTGATTTGAATAAAAGTTTGGCCTACGTTCATCTGAGGATGAACGTAAATCCTGAGCTTCTATTGTCCTTGAGGGCGTTGGGCAATCTGATCCATAATCCTGTGCGCTATTTCAAGGGCCCTATAGCCTTGATTAACAGTTACTTCAGTCTCAGTATCCTCGCGAATGGCTTTGGCTAATGCGGCCAACTCATCTCCAATCGCATTACTAGATTGTATTTCTGGGCGATCAAAGAGGATCTCACGATGCTTTTTTCCATTCCCAGGATCCACTACGATAGCAAATGGATCTACAGTATCGCCCACTTCACGCATAGACACCACCTCGCTCTTCTTTTCAAGGAAGTCAACTGAGATGTAAGCGTCTTTTTGAAAGAACCTGCTTTTCCTCATGTTCTTCATGGAGATACGGCTCGCAGTGAGATTCGCTACACAGCCATTCTCGAATTCTAGTCTCGCATTGGCAATATCAGGAGTGTCGCTGATGACTTTTACACCACTGGCGAATACATTCCTTACATCAGACTTGACAGCATGCAGTACGATGTCTATATCATGTATCATCAAGTCCAGTACGACAGGAACATCTGTCCCACGGGGATTGAATTGGGCCAAACGATGAGTCTCTATGAACATAGGCTTATCCAATTGGTCCATGACAGCGCGATAAGCAGGATTGAACCGCTCAACGTGCCCCACTTGGATTTTAATTCCCGCTTCTTCAGATGATTTTATCAGGTTCTTGGCCTCTTCAAGGGTATTGGTCAATGGCTTCTCGATGAAAAGATGCTTGAATTTCTTAATCGAGGCATTGGCCAATTCGAAGTGGGAGTGAGTAGGGGTCACTATATCTACCACTTCCACTAAGTCAAGAAGATCATCCATGCGAGAGAATGCTTTTACCTCTAGCTCTACACTCACTTTGGCCGAGACTAAAGGGTCTGGGTCAAAAAAACCTAATAGCTCATAGTCGGGTGAAGCCTTGAGAATCTTAATGTGGATCTTCCCTAGGTGACCAGCTCCTAAAACTCCGATCTTCAATCTGCTTAGTTCCTTCATGGGACAAATCTAAGATCTCAATGAACGACAATTTGTTATGAAAACAATGTTCATCAACAGGACTATGCTGACCACAAGCGTTATTTTTCGGGCCATGTTGGACACGTATAGGCATCAAGGGATGAGAAGGCGGATGGTAGAGAGCCTGAAGCAGAAAGGATTGACTGATCAGCGAGTAATCGATGCGATGATGAAGGTGCCCCGGCATAGCTTCGTTGATACAGCATTCGTGGAGCATGCCTATGAGGATAAGGCTTTCCCGATTGCAGCTGGTCAAACGATTTCACACCCATCTACTGTCGCCATGCAATCGCAGCTCTTGAAATGTGAGCCTGGAATGAAGGTCCTGGAGATTGGGACTGGATCAGGATATCAAGCAGCTGTATTGGCACAGATGGGAGTAAAACTCCATTCTATAGAGCGACAAAGGGCTTTGTTCATCAAGACCCGCCCACTGCTTTCTAAGTTGGGATTCCGATGCGAATGCTATTATGGTGATGGGTATAAAGGAAAAAAGGCCTTCGCACCCTTCGACAGGATTATCATAACATGTGGTGCCCCATTCATCCCTAAGGACCTCTTAGACCAGATGGCAGAGAACTCCATTATGATCATCCCAGTGGGAGCTGGTGAATCCCAAGAAATGATGCTCATCAGGAAGGAGAATGGAGTTATCTCTGAAGAAAGACACGGAGAATATCGTTTCGTGCCCATGTTGGAGCAGCGAGGATCAGACATGTAATCCCAGTAGAATCAATAAGTTAAGGCGGGTTCAATGGCTGTTGAAAACTATGCCCAGCCTCTCTTCATTGACTTTTTCTCATACCTAGTTTTATTTCAACGCTGTTTTAAAACTCATCTCCATGAAAAAGCTACACTGCTTGACCGCTGCCTTTCTATTTGTACTTTCTATGAATGCACAGGATCTCACTTCGAAGAAAGGCGAGCTATTTCTTCCTGAGGCAGGTGAATATTCTCTGGGTATTGATGCGGCTCCGCTCTTGGATTATTTCGGGAATTTCTTCGGGAAGTCAGATGCCAACAATGCTCCTGTATTCCAACCCAATGATGAGATCCAAGGTGTTCCTGGTGGCTTCATGATTTATGGGAAGATGATGAAGGATGCTAATACGGCATACAGACTTAAGGCTAGGATTGGATTGAACAACACCAATGACCGATCATTCGTAATGAATATAGCTGATCCAGCGCTGACTGTTGAAGATGAATTCAAGACCAAGGAACTCGGAGTGGCATTAGGTATCGGACTAGAAAAGAGGCGAGGAAGCACAAGGCTCCAAGGAATTTATGGAGGGGAGTTGATGCTCGGTTTTGGAACATCTTCGAATGACAGCATCTTCGGCAATAACATTGACGATTATGGAGCCGGAGCCACTAGGCAGATTGGTCAAAAGAATGGATCCACTTTTATGGTGGGACTCAATGGATTCGTAGGGATAGAGTATTTCTTCGCACCTAAGATTTCCGTTGGAGGAGAATATACTTGGGGAGTCTCTTTCAGCAACAGGGGTGATGGTGAAGTCACCAATGAATTCTATGATGGTTCTATTATCACCACTCAGACATCAAAAAGCGGTGGAAATGATACCTTTTCATTGGATACTGGTGTCAATGGCAGCGCTTCCTTGAAATTGCTCTTCTACTTCTGACCTAAGTTTCAATGAAGGGTCATTCTTTAGTAAACATAAAGCCCAAGTGCTCTAAGTCTCCAATGAGAGTCCTAACGTCCATGCTCCTTCTGCTTTCCTTATTCCTTGGGGTCGAAAGTCATGCGCAAGAAGCTAAAAGGCAGTGGAGACTGAGTGCTGATGCCCATAGCTTTCTGGTCTATGCAGGAAATATTTTCAATCAACAGAACGACACACTTCCGTTTTTGACACATGATTCTGGAACCATCATCCCGGGCTGGACCTTCTATCGCGCAGGACATAAGCAGGGAACCTGGCAAGGCTTCAGCTTAGTCATGCAATGCAGGAATAACAGGCAGGTCAATTATGTCAGCCTATTAGATGATGACCTGCTCCCTATTCCAGGTGAAGCTGTTCGGGAGATGAGCTATGACAGGACACTCTTCTTGAGACTGGGATATTCATGGGAGCATTGGACAGGGGAAGGGAGACTTAAGGGACTATACGGATATGGACTCATGATGGGAACGGAGCGGAACAGCTATGAATTGAGACCGGTAAACCCGCTGGAATCATACGCAGGAATGACTTTAGGGCAGGATTCCAGATACTCTTTCAATGCTTCTTCGGCTTTCCTGTTCGGGCTGAATTATAGCATCTCAGAAGATATTTTCATACGGGCATCCTCCACGGTCGGACTTCAATTGGATGTCAACGTCAAAGGTCAAAAACGATCAGTTCAGGAAAATGGTGCTTCGGTGTCTGTAGTCCAGTCTGAGATAGGTGGAATTGGGAGCAGGTTCTCAATGCAACCTTTCCTCTCACCGAGCATTTCATTCCTGATCAATATCAATGGTCCTGAGCAGAGTCAATAGCTTACTTTTGGGCCATTGACTAAATCATGAAAGTCTACACGAATCCACTGATATCAAGTCTGATTGCTATCCTCATCATTTCCTGTTCCTGCGGAGATAGAACGGATACTGGGGTGCTGGTAAATGCGAAGCAAGACTGCAACTTGAAAATGAGCAATAACCTCATAGAGTCAGGTTCAGAGCTACAGTTCACTGTGGAATATCTGGGGGATACGAATCGTATTCCTATCGACACGCTCATTTTCATGGATGATGAACTCTGGACCTCTGGACCCATATATACTGGCGATCTGCCTATGGGAAAACATGTATTGCGTGCCAGGCTCAGTTTTGAGGATTCTACCAGCTGCGAGAGTTATCGCAGTTTCGAGATAAGCTCTGATATAGAGCCTGAATTATGGAGCATAGTCCTACTTCAGACCTTCCCTCATGAGAAAGCTGCATTCACCCAAGGACTTACCTGGCATCAGGGAAGAATTTATGAGGGTACAGGAGTGTATGGGGAAACGTGGATCTATAATTATGACCCTAGGAAATTGGATTATAAGAACAAAGTGGAATTGCCACTGAATTATTTCGGGGAAGGCATCACCATTCTAGGTGATCGCTTGTATCAGTTGACTTACAAGGAGAATGTTGGATTTTACTATGACTTGGCGAGCATGAAGAAGCTGGGTGAATTCACATATGGCACAGAGGGATGGGGCCTCACTGATGACGGGACCTATCTGATCATGTCAGATGGTTCTCACATACTGAGATTCATAGATCCTGAGACATTCCAGGTGGTGAGGGAGCAAGCAATCTATAGCAACCGTGGGAAAGAAATAGCCATCAATGAGATGGAATATGTGGATGGGATTATCTATGCCAACATCTATAATACATCCTATATCGCCCGCATAGATCCAGATTCTGGAAAAGTGCTGGGATACATTGATTGCCGCGGAATCCTGCCTGCTGATCAACGAACTGGGAATGAAGATGTGCTGAATGGGATCGCCTATGACCCTATCAAACAGGTGTTCTATCTTACTGGAAAGTATTGGCCTAAGATGTTCGAGGTGAGGTTCAATACCCTCGGTCAGGTCTGATTCACTTCACGGTAAAGCGGAACATCTCGCGTTCTGCGATGTATCCTACTAATTCATCACCTATAGAAATGGGACCCACTCCAGCTGGAGTTCCTGTATAAATCAGATCACCGATCTTCAAGGTGAAATATTTGGACACCTCCTGGATGATACGGTCTATAGAGAACAGCATCTCTGAACTGTTTCCCTTCTGAACAACTGCTCCATTCAAGCTTAAGCTGAATGAGATATCATGCACATCCTTTAACTCTTCCAGAGGGATGAATTCCTCTCCCAGCGGAGCTGAATGATCCCAAGCTTTCGCCTTCTCCCAAGGAAGCCCTTTAGCTTTGCATTCTTGCTGTATATCTCTGGCGGTGAAATCTACTCCAAGGCCGATAGTAGAATAATATCTGGGAGCGAATTTCTCCTCGATATGTTTCCCCACCTTGTCTATCCTCACCACGAGTTCTACCTCATAATGCACATCTTCAGAATGCGCTGGATAATAGAATGGATGCCCTTTAGGAATCAATGCCGTCTCTGGCTTCAGGAACATCACAGGCTCTGTAGGAATATCATTTCCCAGCTCCTTAGCATGTAGAGCATAATTACGCCCAATACAAATGATCTTCATGATTCAGAACTTAGCGTGGATCCATTTCCTTCCAAATACTGGTAAGGACTTTCTTGGTGAACTTAGGGAAGTCAGCGTTAATCATCCAGTGATAATAAGAAGGTTCTGTCTTGAAGACATCCTTCACCGCCTTTCCTTTATGCTTCCCGAAGTTGAAGACAGGAACATCATTTTCATCTAGCGCTACTCGTCCTGCAAAATCAACATTCCTTGAATTTCCTTTGCTGAATTCACTCAGATTGTCAATGTCATTCTCCAGGTCATCAGGATAACGGTCCAACTGGGATTTAAGCACTTCTAGCGTTGCTCTTACATCTGCCTCTGCGCTGTGTGCATTTATGAGTTCCTTTCCGCAATAGAATTTATAGGCTGCTACTAAGGTGCGCTGCTCCATGCGATGGAAGATGTTCTGGACATCCACAAATTTTCTATCAGCCAGGTCGAACTTATCGCTTACCCTCAAGAATTCCTCAATCAGAAGAGGAATGTCAAAACGGTTACTGTTATATCCTGCCAGGTCACAATCGTTGAGGAAGTCATAGACTTCTTGAGCCTTGTACTCGAAACTAGGGCTGCTGCTCACATCCTCATTGCTGATGCCATGGATCGCAGTAGAACTTGCTGGAATGGGAATAGTAGGATTTATTCTCTGAAGATACTTTTCCTCGCTGCCATCAGGCATGGCCTTGATGATGCAGATCTCTACAATCCTATCTGTGGCTACATCGGTTCCGGTGGTTTCCAGATCGAAGAATGCGAGTGGGCGGCTGAGTTTGAATTCCATTTGGATTAGATAATGTTTTGAATGAAAAAGCCCCTGTCTCTGCAGGGGCTTCCTCCTCCTCCTTTAGTTAAGATTATTTCACGATGATCCGGATGTACTGATACTTCTCGTAGATCCCCTTGTTAGAATCGAAATCTCCTTTGTAATTAGGGCCTTGGATAAGTCCTTTCACGGAGCTGATTCTTACTTTGGTAGGGTCTATTCCGCGCTTATTTATCTCATTCATGATGAGCCCTTTGGCGTCATTAGCACGGTTATTTGCCAAGATATCGTTGGTCTTCCATGTCTTGGTAGGAACACGTGAAGCACTTCCTTCAATCTCCAATTCAACGCTACCGTTCTTGGTAATCATGTCCATGAGGGCATTCATGAAGAGCTGATAACGCGCCTCTTCCAAGTTAATGTCCTTTTCATTGTACCCGAAGTATTTATCGAAGATTGCAGTTCCCTTAGGGCTGGCTGATATAATGGCTACATCATCTTTGGTGGTGACCACGGTTGTCTGATTGGAGTTGTTGCTTTGTACTTGAGTAACTCCATTGTCAGTGCGGGTGGTCATACCTTTAGATGTGATTACTTTGACCACGGAACCATGCAGGTTGACTGGATCCAAGAGTAATTCTCGCTGAATCTCACTGTAGGCTGTTTTACAATCTACACTGATCTTCTCTGACTGGATAGTGCGGTCATCAACTACATAAGAGATTTCATAGTCCTTGCATGGTTTTAAGATGGCAACGAATACTCCATCCCTCATACGAGGCCTATATGAAGTGGTCTCTCCGGTCTCTATGTCAGTGATGAGAACGGCTGTACTCGCAGGAATCTTCTGACCTTCAGCAGGAACGATGAATCCTTTCAGGACAGCGAGGTTACTTGCGTCTTCAGGGACAGGAAGCTCTACCATATAAATGTCCTTACGTCCAAAACCTCCATCACGGTCTGAAGAGAAATAAGCTCTGCGGCTGTCTGCTGATGTGACGAAGAAGATATCGTCATCTACCGTATTAATAGGGTATCCTATGTTCTCAGGGCTGGTCCAATCTCCTTTTTCGTCAGAGCGAGTGCTGAATATGTCGAATCCCCCCATGCTCGTGTGCCCCTTGGAAGCAAAGTAGAGGCTCTTCCCATCAGGGTGTATAAAGGGCGCATCATCATCATACATCGTATTGACCTTAGGGCCTATGTTTAGCGCTTTACTCCACTGGCCATTTGGCAACTTTACAACTCGATAGATGTCTCGTCCTCCATAACCACCTGGTCGGTCACTTACGAAGTACATGGTATTTCCATCAGCAGTCTTAGCACTATGTGTTTCCCAATTAGAAGTATTGATATCACTGGAAAGTTTCTCAGGATAGGACCAAGTCTCACCTATCAAGGAGCTCTGGAAGATATCGCCCCCTCCTTCGGTGTCCTTGTAAACGAATAGTTCTTGACCGTCTATAGAAACGTTGATGGTCGCTGAGTTATAGCTGGGCTCATTGATACTCAATAGTTCAGGGGCCTGCCACTGTCCATCACGGTCTTTGTAAGCCACATAGATGTCCTCGTAATATTGACCTGTCTTGAAATCAATCAGATTTGCATTCGTGCTGTCAGTCCTGAGTCTTCGAGATGTGAAGAAGAGTGCATTCTCATCCACAGAGATTACTGGGCTGAAATCATTGTACTCATCATTGATGACAGGGCCCATATTGATGATGGTGATATCCATCCTTGGATTGGCCAATTGCCTCTTGGCATTATTGGTCATTTCAAGACCACGCTTGGATTCTTCATAGAGGATGTGCTTCTTTCCAAGATCATCTGCAGCAGCCATGAACCCAACTTGGGCTTTATCCAATTCGTAATTCAGCAAGCAGGCCTCAGATAGATAGTGGCCTGTTTCATTTGGGGCATTCCTTTCTCTGGAATCGAATGGGTCATAATCCGTTGTCTTGAAGGATGAATAGGCTGACGTGCGCGATCGTTCAGCAAATTCAAGATAGGGAAGCGCCTTATCTTTATCATTGACTGAATGGAGGTAGGAAATACCCACTTTGAAGTTCAAGTTCGCATTGGCAGGGTCCTCATTATAGAGCTGAAGCCATAGTTCCAAGGCTTGATTATAATAGCCTTCCTGCATCAGCAGATTAGCTTCAGTAAAATCTTCTTTGAACTTATGACCGATATTCCCTTGTGACTGGGATATCCCGCATAAGAAGCCCAAGCAAGCAAGAAAAAGGAATGATGACCTCATGTGTTGTGTTCTTAAGTGCTGAAATATACAGACTTAAATTTCCCTTTCTGGGTCGAAGGATTCTAAGTAATCAGCAACTCTTCTAACAAATGTTCCGCCTAGTGCTCCATCGATTACCCTATGGTCATATGCATGGGAAAGGAACATCATATGACGTATACCTATGAAGTCTCCTTCTTCTGTTTCTATTACTGCTGGCTTCTTGCGAATAGCGCCAAGGGCGAGGATAGCACATTGCGGCTGATTGATGATGGGAGTCCCCATCACATTGCCGAATGTTCCTACATTGGTGACAGTGTATGTGCCTCCAGATACTTCATCTGGAGTCAATTTATTCGTACGGGCCCTTTGAGCTAAGTCATTCACCTTCTTGGCGATACCGGTCATGTTCAAGGTATCAGCGTCATGTATCACTGGTACGATAAGATTCCCTGATGGCAATGCCGTAGCCATTCCTATGTTGATATTCTTCCGCTTGATGATAGTGGTGCCATCAACAGATACATTGATCATAGGGAAGTCCTTGATCGCCTTTACTACTGCCTCTATGAAGATAGGTGTGTAGGTCAGTTTCTCTCCTTCACGCTTTTCAAATGCGCTCTTATTCTTATTTCTCCAATGTACGATATTGGTCACATCACACTCTACATATGAAGTGACATGGGGCGAGACTTGCTTGGACATGACCATATGATCAGCTATGAGTTTCCTCATGCGATCCATTTCTATGATTTCATCTCCCTTGTTCACACTGACTGCAGGCGATTTTACTGATGCAGGGGCTGATGGTGCTGGATTTGCCTTAGTTGGGCTCGAAGTCAATGGGCTGCTAGCAGAACTATCAACTTTAGGTATAGCCGTTTGAACTAACGCTCCTCCAGAGCGCTTAGGTATATATGACAAGATATCCTTCTTGGTCACCCTGCCGTCTTTTCCTGTTCCTGAAAGGGTATCCAGTTCAGCTTGAGGTATTCCTTCAGCGCTTGCTATGCTTCTTACTAATGGAGAATAGAATCTGTCACCTGAACTGGCTACAGCTGCCATAACAGATTTACTTGAAGTCATCACAGCAGCAGGAACTGCTTTTTCTGATGCATTACTTGCAGCTGCTTGAGCTGGGCTTGCCGCTGGAGCAATAGCCCCTGCTTTCTCAGTCTCCATGATGGCGATCACTGTGCCAACTTTCACTACAGCTCCTTCTTGGAAGAGAATTTCAGAGAGTGTTCCTTCCTCAGGGGCAGGTACTTCGCTGTCGACTTTATCTGTAGCTATCTCCAATATAGCTTCATCAGCGTCTATGTGATCACCTACTTGTTTCAGCCAGGAAGTGATGGTCGCTTCAGCTACTGATTCCCCCATTTTAGGTAAGATGAGTTCGATACGTGCCATTTAAGGATCAGGTTTTTAAAGTTCTTGCCTTGCAAAAATAGACTTAAAGCGCGGCATACCTAAAGCTAAGCTTTGGCTATTTACCAAGGAATTGTTGATCACCCAACGAGCGCCAATTCTTCATGATAATCTGCAAGTCTTTCCAGATGTCGTAATCCTTAGCATATAGCATATTGGCCTTCTTTCGGGCTTCCTTGTCGAGCTCTTCTCGGAAAGTATTATTGAGGACTGCTTTACGGATTTTTGGCAGACGCTGTTCCTGAATGACTTCTTGGTCATATCCTACCCAACTCATCTTGCCTGATAGCACGCGGAGTGCATTGGGCAGATACCCTCTCACGTGTATTTGGAAGATCATCAGAAGTGGAGAAAGCATGATTCCCATTAAGGAGGTGGAAAGGTCCAATAGTCGTTTGTTCCTGCGGTTGGTGCTCTTATTGATCGCATTCATCTCTACACCTAAGAGGTCTCCACTGCCATCCTTGCTATTACTTCCTATGATGAACATGCTCTCAGGTGGTGCTATCTTGAAATCCAATCTCCTCCCGTCCAGATTCGACATCTGATCCATGATTTGCTGAGCACTCAAGTCTTTGGCACAGAATACCACTTCATCCACTTTCATGATCTGGGTCAGTTCATTCATGTGAGAAGGACCTTTACTCTGCAGATCTGTCGCTAGGACATGGAAGATGTGATCTTTAGCGATTCCCATATGGCTCATCATAGCTGAGATGCGCTGGTACTCTTCTTCTTGGGCAACCACTGCGAAGCGTCTGTCCTTGCCCTCAGCCTGGCGGCTGTCAGGGGAGACTTGTCTGAATATGATCCTGGTGAGCAGAAGCACCAGCAAGGCAAGTATGCTTCCTGCTAGTATAATAGCTCGGGAGAATCGCAGTTCTTCAGGAATCAAACTATAGATGATCAAGATAATCCCCGTGCCATAAGCAATCGCCCTGAATACCCTGCGGAACCTGAATGGATGTTCATAGGCATTGGCCAGATAGGCAATGACCACTTGGATGGCAGCATAGACGGGGAAAGCCCACAGATAGGTTGCAGAGGGCAATTCTATGTCAGTCAGTTCCTCGTAATAGACCCTGATCAGTTGAAGTCCAGCCCATATCAGTAAGAAGTCCATTAAAGGATGAAGGACAGTTGTGATGAAGCGCTTAAAGATGGAGATTCCTGCACGGGCATAGATGGCCGCCTCAATCAGTTTATTGAAGAGGCTAGCATGCTGCTCAGAGAAATGTTTTCGGGCAAAGATTCGCATGGCATTATAGAAGACCATGACGTAGTTCACACTGGTCTTCTTAGTACTCTCGCCTTTATAGTGAATGATCCGCGCATCAGCCAGATAGTGATTCGTATAGCCTCCTTTTATTAAGCGATAAGAGAGGTCAATGTCTTCACCATACATGAAGAAGTCCTCATCCAATAACCCTACTTCATCGAGTGCCTTTTTACGCATGAGCATATAGGCCCCTGAAAGAATCTCTATCTCATGGTTCTGGTCCTTGTCTAAGTTCCCAAGATGGTATCTCCCAAAAGTTTTTGAGCGCGGAAATAGCTTGCTCAATCCAGAGATCTTATAAAAGGCCACGGCTGGTGTGGGAAGTCCACGTTTGCTCTCAGGTAGGAAATTCCCTTTTCCATCAAGCATATGCACCCCTAATCCGCCCGCTTTAGGATGGGAAGCCATGAAATCAAGACAAGTCTTGAAGGTGAGTTCTTCTACTAAGGTGTCAGGGTTCAAGAGCAGGATATATTCTCCTTTAGCGATGCGTATTCCTTGATTGTTGGCCTTGGAAAATCCTAGGTTCTCTTTATTGGCAATAAGAGTGACATCCTGAAAACGGGTTTGGAGCATTTCCAAGCTGCCATCCACCGATGCATTATCTACTACAATGACCTCTCCATCTATCCCCGTCAATGCAGCACGCACGGAGAGCAGGCACTGCTCTAGGAAGTACTCTACGTTATAATTAACTATGATTACAGAGAGCTTCATGGGCGACTCATACTAATCTCAAAGGGCGTTCGGTTTATAATGGATCTTCCTAACGTGACCTCATCAGCATATTCCAACTCAGTTCCAACGCCAATCCCTCTGGCTATTGTGCTCAGCTTGATGGGAAGATCCTTTAGTTTCTGGTAGATATAGAAGCTGCTGGTATCACCTTCCATGGTCGCACTCAATCCCAGGATGAGTTCCAGTCCTTCTCCATATTCCTGAGCCCTTTGGAAGAGGGAAGCAAAGCTCAGGTCATCAGGCCCTACACCATCCATAGGAGAGATTCGACCTCCCAATACATGATACATGCCTCTGTAATGTTGCGTGCTTTCAATAGCCATGACATCACGGATGTCTTCTACTACACAGATCAGGGATCTGTCCCTGTTCCCGTCTTGACATACACTACATAGGAGCTCATCACTGAGGTTATGGCAGGTATCACAGAATCGTATGTGCTCCTTTAAGTCTATGAATGAACGGGCAAATAGATTCACGCGTTCCTTATCCCTTTTGACCAACTCGAGAACCAATCGCAATGCTGTCTTGCGACCGATGCCGGTCAGCGAGGACATCTGGTCCACTGCGGCCTCTATATATCTGGACGAATGCTGCATGGGCCCAAAGATATGATGATCGCCACGCTCTGAGCGCTTAATCCTGAATGAATTCTTTCCTTTGTGGATATGAGATGGGAAGGAAATATCAGAAAGATGAGGACCTCATTGAATGAGGGAATGGCTCAGTATTCATTGCCTTTATATGACATCATAGAACCTGCTGTGCAGGTGCCTATGAATGACTTGGTAGGGAAGGAGGTCCAAATCCGTTTTGATGGGCAAATAAACTGCGTGGAGACTGGCCAAGTAATCAAGAAGACATACGGAGAAGGGATGAGCTACAAGGCCTGGTCTGACTCTCCTTGGGCTACTGAGAGCATCATCAGACCTGAGCTTAGCAGAATCCATGAGGGGATCGCCCTGCGTGATGAGGAATGGGAAAGGGAGCATCACTTGGTCCCGCATTATACCTATCTATCTTTGACATCTGATATCAAAGTGGGTGTCACACGTGTTAAGAACATCCCTTCTAGATGGATAGATCAAGGTGCCATACAAGCAGTGGCCATAGCAGAAACTCCTTACCGTCAAGCTGCTGGATTGCTCGAAGTTGAATTGAAGAAATATCTGACAGATAAGACCAATTGGCGGCAGATGCTCTTAGGTCATCAGACCAATACGATGTCAATCCTCGAGAAAAGGGCCGAGATACTGGAACTTATTCCTGAGGAGTTCGAGGAATACGTGCTATGGGATGCCTCTGTGATGCATATTGAATTCCCTGTATTGAGTTATCCCGTGAAGGTGAACAGTCTGAAGCTAGACAAGTTCCCAGTGATAGAAAAGAAGCTAGCCGGAATCAAGGGTCAATACCTTATTTTCAGTGATAACACAGTGATTAATCTGAGGTCTCATGCGGCTTATAGAGTCATAATCTCAGCGTAGTCCTCAAAAACGATTGAATAGTTTCCTGTTCAATTTCTTCACTACGTCTTCCATATCAAGGACTCCGAGTGACTTCCACGTCCTCGAGTAGAAGGGGAAGGGCTTTTTCAATTGATTCAGACATTGATCCTTAATGATCAATGCATGGAACCCTCCGTAAGCACCTCCTACATACCCGCTTTCTTGGACATCTTTCTCATGGGAGTGCGTCTTGAACTGTTCTGGATTACTTGTGTCCTGCTGCACATAGGTGAGTTCAGCAATAAGGTATCCAGTTGAAGGGAATAGGATGTTAGGATCTACTTTCAACGAATCATCTAAGAAGCCTATTTGATCGAGATCCCCATCCAACAGTAGGTCTGAATCTGTATTGAAGAAGAACAGGACCTTGCTGAATTCATAGCGGGACTTGAATGCCGCTATCAATTCGATATTCTCCCTTGACTGCAGATTTCTCAATTTTTCTGCCTGTGTGATAAGGCCTTTAGCTTTCAGGGCATCAATACTCGGTTTACGGGTATGTAGTCTTACCAAGAGCGTCCCATTATGCAGATAGTTTAGATTCTCTTGAGCAGTAGAAAGAACACGGCATGTATCCTGTGCGAATAGTCCCGCGCTCAGGAAGACTAGAATTAAGAAAATCAGTATTCTGTGCATGTTGTAAAAGAAACGACTCTCAGGACAAGCCCAAGAGTCGTTCCAAGATTTTATTTAGATGGATTATTCCTTGACCAATTTATGCGTCAAGATACCATTCTCATTCTGGATCATAAGCTCATATGCCCCAGGGGCAATTCCTGAAACATCAAGCACATGATTCAGATTCCCTGAGCTTAGATTCTGCAATCTTTCAGAGATTAATGTTTCACCCAATACATTCCTGAGTTCTAAAATCAAGAATTCAGAACCAGTAAGGTCTAATTGGATATTCAGCTGATCTTTCACAGGATTAGGGAATGAGTTGAACCCGCTGATTCCTTCAATCTCATTTAAGCTTGTTGCCAAAGAGATTTCCATGGGCAGGATATCGGACTCACAAGCAATCTCACCTATGGTGATTCTCCAATCATAGAAGTAGTAATAGTAAGAGGTTCCGTATGGTGTGTCATACATCTCACCTGCATCTCCTATTGCATAAGGGTATTGAACTCCACCGCTGTTCCTGAATAAATTATTCTGGGTACAACGCAGGCTCATTCCATTCCCAGCAGGAACTTCCCAGCCTAGGGCTACAGAATTCTCTCCATTTATAGAGATGTTAAAATCACCTGTTTGTAAAACAGTCCCAGCTCCATTTACGAGTTGGAAGGTACGTGTGCCCACGTTCCCATTCACTGTGAACACAGTTACTTGATCTAGCGTGAATGGCTCATATACATTAAAGATGGTATAGGCTCCTGTAGAAGGTAGGCCACCGTTTCCTACATTATCAGGCTTACCACCAGCCTGAGAGAGGCCTTCATGAAGGGAAGTGCTAGATAGATAGACTGTCAATCCTCCCGCAGGCACGTCAGCCATATAAGTATTTCCATTTGCAAGCCAAGTGCTTCCGTTTGCATCGGCATACCAGTTCACTTGCTCTCCAGATGCGCTTAACTCATAATTTCCTGCTGTTGGCACGGTCATATCTGTAAATACTGGTGCATCAGATGGGAGCACTTCTATCACCATACCTTGTGATTCTGCTATAGAGCAGTAACCATCTATAGTCACTGTATAAGTCCCTGAAGTAGTCACATCTATGGATGGAGTGTCAGCTCCATTGGACCAAGTATATCCATTTGCATCTGATGAGGTCAATGTGACCATGCCTCCTTCGCAGAAGCGCTCATCACCATTCAATGTGATGGTCGGAGTCTCATCCTCGACCAAGGTCACCATCACCGTATTGGAGATAGCGATACAATCATCCCCGTTAACTAGATTCACTGAGTAATTTCCAGTGCTGTTCACTGTGATTGATTGTCCGCTCGTATTGTTGGACCAATAATAATCATAGCCTTCAGGAGCAGTCAGCGTAACGGTCTCCCCAGGGCAGATATTCGTGTTTCCTTGAACTGTGATATCAGGTGCATTGAAAAAGCAAGAACCTTCTTGAATGATCAAGGTCTGATTGACCCCCGGCTCTTCAATGACTGAGATGATACCTGAAGGCCATGTGACCACCATAGAGTCTATACTGTCACTGGTGCCTAATCCGAAGTGGACATTCAAAGAACTCATAGGAGCGAAGCTCTGTCCTGAACGGCATTCCCTGACCTGAACTCCCCAATCTCCATAAATCTCTATGCGAGATCCTATTCCATTGCTGTTACTGAAGGTTCCTTCTAAGGCGACTTTCACCCAGTTATTTCCGTTGGTGTTATTCATGTACAAGGTATTCCCTGTGAACACATCCAAGAATCCGTCATTGTTAAGGTCACAGACAGCTCCATCATCGAAAGGCATGGACATAGCGGTGAACTGCATATTGCCATCATTGTGATAAAACTGCTTGGATACATTGGATTCAGAAAGGATATCTACCCAGCCATCATTATCGAAGTCAGCGCCTACGCATGCCCATGAATCCAAATCATTCATGTCAATCCCTGAACCTGCAGTAATCTCAGTATAATGTCCAGTACCGTCATTCATCTTTAAGAGATTAGTTCCAGTATGATTAACGGTATACGTATCGAAATCTCCGTCATTATCGAAGTCTTCGAAGATGGTCACCCATGATTGTTGATTGTCGAAAAGGCCATATTGAGCAGCGCTTTCTGTGAATATACCTGATCCATTGTTCACATAAAGGGCATTCTCCCTTTCAACAGCTCCTGGTGAGGACCCTTGACGACATTTGGACATATACATGTCCACATCCCCATCATTATCGAAATCTGTCCATACACTGGCATAATTACCCGCAAGTGGGACAGTAGTAATCAATCCCTGATCCTCATTCAATACACCACTGCCGTTATTTCTGTACGGATGACTCTGATCCACGTCATGACAAGCAAAGGCATCCAAGTGGCCATCATTATCGATGTCGGCCATATTGGTCCTTTGAGAGAAGATGTAGTCAGGGACATTTACTTCATTATACCCTGTCCCTGTAGCATTGGCGTACACGAATGAAATCGCGTTGCCACTTCCTAGGATAAGGTCGTTATAACCATTGCCATCCAAGTCTCCTCCTGCTGCACTCCAGCTTGGATAATTATCAATACCTGCAGGATAAGTGGCCAAGATGAAGGACCCATCAGCTTGCTGATAGTCTATGATGATATTGGTATTGCTGAAACGCACAACGTCATCCAGCTTGTCTCCATTCATATCCAATACCACAGGAACTCCGCTGCCTCCTGTTCCATTCAGGATTCCAGTCATCTGCGTGAAGGATTGTGCGCTTAGGCCATAGCTGAACAATGCAGCAAAAAGTAAAAGGATATGATTCTTAGTCATCGGTTATTTTTTTAATAGGCCTTAAAAGTAGGATATCTGGTTGATGGCTAGACTTTAATCATAGACCATCCTTGGATTCTAGTTAAAGCATGTTTGCCCAATTTTCCTTGTTGATGACATCTTTCTAGGCTGAATGTCTGGACCAATTGCGGGTATAAAGTTATCGGTTAACGGGTTAACCTGCAAAGACTTGTCTAAAGGGCACCCGAAGTAGACATGCCAAAAGTGCCAATACATCTTCATGGCATAGTTGCTTCCAGTTCCTATTCCTGAACCAGAGATTGAAGATGCACCCATGCAGCTTCTTGAAGTTCTTTGAGTCTTGACATAGCTGTGCTAATTTATTCTTCAGTAAATCACCTGGCCTATATCGCAGCCAATGGTATGTTGTAGCGAATAAACCGATTAATCCGACAAAGTTCATTATGTGACGCATAGGTTTTTGATAAACAGCATATTAAGTATCTCTTGCCAAGGATTCAGATTTTGCTTAAATTCACCCTGAATACTTTAAATCTTATTATACATGCCTTCATTCTCACACATCTTGGTGCCATTTGATGGTGAACCATCTGCAGAAGTGGCGCTGAAAATGGCCGCCCAACTCAGCAAACAGTTCGAAGCTTCGATAACTGCGGTATATGTGAGGAAAAGTGATGCTGATTTGGAACATGAACTATTGACCCAAGTGCTTCAACTCAGAGAGAATGAGTTGAAAGTGAAGATTCAATTCCTTCACCCCATGGGAAGGATGTTCAAGGAGGTAGTAAGGGTTGTTGATGAAGTTGCTGCAGATTTGATCATCATGGGAACACACGGAACTTCGGGTATCGAGGAATTCTGGATTGGAAGTAATGCATACAGAGTCGTGAGCAGCACCAATGTTCCTGTAATTACCATGCAACCTAACTTCAGAAAGAGTCAATTCAAGAAGATAGTGGTCCCAATAGACCAGTCCAAAGAAACCCGTCAAAAGATACCTATGGTGGCTCAGCTGGCACATTATTTCCAATCTGAGATCCACTTGGTTGGAACCACTAAATACAATGATGCGGAAAGTGAGCGTACTGTGAAGTCCTATCTGGAACAAAGCGTTGAATTGCTTGCCCAAGAAGGTCTTAAAGTGCAGAAACACATGGAGTTTGGAGTTAATATAGTTAATTCAACGCTGAGATATGCAGAATCTATTGACGCAGATTTAGTAGTGATGATGAGCGAAAGCGAACCAAGTTCAGGACTGTTCATGGGTTCAAATGCTCAACAACTTGTCAACCATAGCAAGATTCCTGTCATGACATTGCAACCTAAGGATGTGGGCATCACCATTGCTGGATATTGATCCCCTTCCCGTCTCACCTTGTGGATTACCCCGTTGATTAAGTCATTCTCTAGGGCTGTCTCTTTGTACTTCAAATCCTTCCTTTGTCCTGAATAAAACAGGTATACATGGAAATCTCATTGGTCATACTCGCTGCAGGAATGGGCGCTCGTTACGGGGGCTTGAAACAATTGGACGGGCTAGGCCCTAATGGTCAGACCATCATGGATTACTCGGTTCATGACGCCATTCATGCAGGCTTCGATAAAATCGTCTTCGTGATTAGAAGTGATTTTCAGAAGGAATTCAATGATAAGGTCTTATGCCGATATCAAGATAAGATAAAGTGTGCCACTGTCTTCCAAGACATGCATTCATATGTTCCTGCTGGAATGGAAAAAGTCATTGAAGACCGTCAGAAACCCTGGGGAACGGGCCATGCCGTCCTTGTAACCAAGGAGGAGGTGAATGGCCCTTTTGCGGCCATCAATGCAGATGATTTCTATGGCCGCGATGCCTTTGTTCAAATGGCTAAAGAACTTCGCCAATCCAGCTCTAAGAAAGGAGCATATTCCATGGTAGGCTATAAGCTTAAGAATACGCTCAGTGACCATGGTTCGGTGAACAGAGGAATATGCATCACCGATGAGAAAGGTGTGCTCCAACGCATCTTCGAAGGACTCAATATAGAGAAGAAGGAAAAGCTTGTTTTTCATCATACCCACGAGAAACCTGAAGCTCTTGAATTGGATTGCTTTGTGTCCATGAATTTCTGGGGATTCACGCCTGATATCTTTGATTTCCTGGAAGATGACTTCAAGCGTCATGTGAAGGCTACTGCTGCGGATCCCAAGTCAGAGTATTTTATCCCCTTCGTAGTCAATGATATGATGGAGAAAGGAATGGCAACGGTGAAGGTGATCCCAACAAGCGCATCTTGGCAAGGGGTCACATACCAAGAGGACAGGCCCATGGTGGTGCAAAGCTTGAAGTTACTCAGCGAAGAGGCTATCTATCCTCATAGTTTCTGATAGCCGCTTACAATCCTGTTCTTTGACTCCATGCAAGAGAATCTATATTCGATTATTGAATGGCTGGCTGTGCTCTTGAATATCCTTTATGTGATATTAGCGGCTCGGCAGAAGAGGTTCTGCTGGATAGTGGGTGGATTTGCTTCCTTAATCAGCATCTTTCTGTTCATTCATGTAAAACTTTATTCTGAAGCAGTCCTCTATTTCATTTATGTGATTCTCTCATACTATGGTTGGCACTCCTGGCAAACTGTAGAAGAAGAAAGCGATTCTACTGTGCTTGATCTTCCGAAGAAAGAGTCAGACATAATAGAATGGAATTGGAAAGAACATCTGCTGGTCATTTCTATCGGAATAGCAGTCGCATTGATAATCTCATTCATCTTTAAAATGACTGACGCATCTAGACCGGTATTTGATGCTTTCACCACCTCTTTCAGCCTTATCGCTACGTATATGACGGTGAAAAAAGTGCTCAGTAACTGGGTTTACTGGATCCTCATAGACTTCGCTACGGTATTCCTTTATCTCTCACGCGCTTTGGAGGTCTATGCAGCCCAAATGTTCCTCTTCGCTATCTTGGCAGCTTGGGGATTCATCACATGGTTGAAAGCATACAAAAAGACGGTCTTATCAGAGTAGCTATCCTTGGGCCTGAATCCTCCGGTAAAACGAGCCTGTTCAACGCATTAATATTGTCTGGAAGATGGCATGGAGTGGAAGAATTTTCTCGCACATATCTCCATTCAATCCGCTGGAAATATGGCGTCCAAGACCTAGAGTATATTGCCCAGAAACAATATGAGCTGAATGCTTCTGTCAGTAGCCCATCGCTCTGTGATACGGAGTTGAGCACAGTGGCTATTTGGGCCCAAGAAAAGCTTGGATTTATTCCGCCAATAGTTAGGCATCTTGAGGCCACACAACAATTCGACCTATACCTTCTTTGTCGTCCTGATTTGCCTTGGAAGGAAGATCCACTGAGAGAAAATCCTTTGGATAGAGATCGTCTTTTCAACATATATCAAGAGAGACTTACTTCTCTTCATCGGCCATTTAAGATTATTGAAGGAGTGGGAGAGGGCAGGCTAAAGTCTGCTGAGTTGCACATTTCTTCGTTCTGAATTAAACGCAAGTCAGCTCCGCGGATTTTCTTTCGAATTTTAGACTTACCTTTGACCCAGAAAGAGGGGTGCCTTGCAGGATTGCATAGCTGAGATCATACCCATAGAACCTGCTCAGGTAATGCTGAGAAGGAACCAAGGCAGAATCTGCCCCCTCATATTCATATCTATTCCAATGAACATGAGGTATATTCTAAGTCTTTTCTTGTTGGTCCTATCATCTGGATTATATGCGCAATATGAACTTAAAGGTTCAGTGACTGATGGAGAGGGACATCCACTTCCTGGGGCCCTTATCATCATAGAAGGGAGCTTCATGGCCCGTTCAACTGATGCTGAAGGGCGATTCTTTTTCAAGTCTTTATCAGCAGGTAGCTACACCCTGAAAGCAGAATATCTAGGATATGCTGATCAGTCTATGGAGATTACGCAGCCCATTGAATCAGAGCTCCTATTCATATTACAAGTAGAGCCAATCCAAGCAGAGACATTCACCGTCAGTGCATATAGAGCGGCAGAGGATACTCCCATGGCCTTTCAGAATATAGATGCGGAGGAATTACAGAAGCGGAATCTGGGGGTAGATGTACCTGCACTTTTAGATATCAGTCCTTCCCTCTTCTTCACCAGTGATGCCGGAACAGGAATCGGATATACCTACCTGCGCATTCGAGGCAGTGACCAGAGCAATGTGAATGTCATGATAAACGGAGTGCCCCTGAATGATGCCGAGTCTCAAGGTGTTTTCTGGGTGGATCTGCCTGATCTGGCTTCTAGCACAGAGAATATTCAAATCCAAAGGGGTGTAGGAACTTCTGTAAATGGTGCCGGTGGATTCGGGGGGAGTATAAACCTGCAGACCAAAAGCCTGGACGCGGATGCATATGGCAGGGTGGCACTGAGCGGTGGCAGCTTCAATACCCAGCGTATTTCTGTTCAAGCTGGAACAGGATTGCTCAATGAACATTGGAGCTTGGATGCAAGAATCTCAGAGATATCCTCTGATGGATATATTGATCGTTCGGGTGCTTCTTTAACGAGTTATTACCTCTCCACAGGATATGTTGATGCTAAGAATACCATCAAGGTCATTGGTTTCGGAGGACATGAAGTCACTCATCAAGCCTGGTTCGGAGTCCCCCGGGCGAGACTTGAGAATGATGTCGAAGGCATGCTTGGTTTTGCTGCTGACAATGGCTTTAGCGATGAGAACACCCAGCTACTGTTGAACGCGGATCGCAAGTATAATTACTATACATATGATGATGAGGTGGATGATTACCAGCAACAACATTATCAATTGCATTATGGGAGACAGTGGAATAAAGAGGTCCGGTCATCTGTGGCTCTGCACTATACTCGTGGCCTTGGTTTCTTCGAACAATTTCAAGATGCTTCTAACAACTTTGATGACACTTCGTATTCATTTTACGGCCTGCAGGATCCAGAAATAGGAAATGACACACTAAGCAGCAGTGATTTCATTCGAAGAAGATGGTTGGATAATCACTTTTATGGAATGACGGCTAATCTTTCTTGGGTCAAAGGAAAATGGAATTCTGTCCTCGGAATGGCTGCTAATAGATATGAAGGAGGGCACTATGGTGAGGTCATCAGCGCTGATTTCATGCCTGACTTAAAAGTAGATCCAAGGTATTATGACAATGACGCACTGAAGTCAGAGTTCAGCACATACTTGCGAAGCAGTTATGAGCTGAGTCAAGGCCTGACAGCCTACCTTGATCTTCAACAAAGATTGATAGATTATTCATTCCTAGGCCTGCTCAATGATGGGTCCCCCGCAAACCAACAAGTAAATTTCTCTTTCTTCAATCCTAAAGCAGGTATATCCTATGCCGACCCCAAAGGGCATAGAGCATTCATCTCCTTTGCCAGGGCGCATAAAGAACCCAACAGAGATGATATGGTCATCTCCACATTAGCAAGTAGACCCAGGGCACAGCGCCTAGATGACTTGGAGATGGGTTATTCCTACCATGCCAAGAAATTCGCTTTAGACCTTGTCCTCTATGCAATGGAGTATAAAGATCAGTTGATCAATACAGGTGAGATTAATGATGTGGGCGAGGCCATTAGAAGCAATGTTCAATCTTCATATCGCAGAGGTTTGGAAATCGTATTCAACTATAGACCTATGGACAGGTTATGCTGGAAGGCCAATATGACCTTGAGCCAGAATATCATCAAGGATCATATGGAACTGGTACGCTCTTTTGATGCGGAGTATAATTCAAGCATGGAACTTGAGACGTTTGGCGATTCTCCAATCTCTTATTCACCCGATATCCTCGCATTCTCTGAATGGACCTATACCATTGTAAGAAATAAAAATAAAAGCCTGGATCTCAGTCTGGCCACCAAGTATGTGGGAGAACAACAGCTGGATAATACAGGGAATAATAATAAGGTCATTGATGCCTTTCTGGTCAATGACCTGAGCGTGTTTTGGACACTGAACCCGGGCAGGTTGAAAGCATTGAAAATCACCCTTCAAGTGCGTAATATGTTCAATGAGCAATACGCCTCCAATGGCTGGACATACAGGTATAATTATGCAGGTTCAGAAGTGAGTTATGATGCACTCTTCCCTCAGGCAGGAAGGAATTTCCTTGCTGGGATCAGCATTGACCTTTAATAGGCATAGGTGCATGAATAGCGATGCTCATCTCTTGAATCATCTCAGGATGTTCTTCCAGTAAATTCCCAATCACCACTATATCTGCCCCTGCAGCACAGATGGCCCGTGCCTGCTCAGCTGTGCGTATTCCACCTCCAACAACGAGAGGAACAGAGATGTTCCGCTTTACGGATTTCACCATATCAAGCGGAATGTGATGCTGGGCTCCACTTCCAGCGTCCATGTAGATGAGTTTCATTCCAAGATATGCTCCTGCCAATGCAGTAGCAACGGCTATGTCAGTTTTATCTCGCGGAATGGGAAGTGAATTACTCATGTAGTTGGCAGTGGTCATTCTACCACCATCTATGAGCATGTATCCTGTTGGAATAACTTCAAGATTCGTGCGGGCCAATAATGGTGCAGCCACTACATGATGCCCGATGAGGAATTCAGACTGCCTTCCTGAGATTAAAGACAGGAAAAGTATCCCATCAGCTAGATCACATATCTGAGTGGGATGTGAAGGGAAAAGAAGGACAGGTAGATTAGAATAATACTTGACTTCCTTGACGGTAGCTCTTATTCCTTCTCCACTGATCAATGAGCCTCCGACCAGGAATAGATCTACACCATTCTCTTCACAGTTCTTGATAAAACCCTTCAGATTCTCACCTTGGCCACATTTATCGGGGTCAAGAAGAACAGCCATGACCTTCTTCTCCCCGAAGAAGATGTCTTCAAGGCGCTGCGAGACAGACTTATCCCCGTGTCCGCTCTTATCAGCCTTCATTATAGCAAGTTGTCACCAAGAAGAAATCATCCTGGGTCCTGTAATCTAGTTCATGCACGTGAGGTCCATCAAAGCGATGGGCTTGAGCTGAAATCTTCCCACGCTCCTTCAATTTGAAAGAATCAGTGCGTATATCTTTGAACGGAAGATGATGCTTATGTATCTTGAAAATGGCCTCCTTGACACTCCAGAGTACATGCAATTCGTCTAGGTTAGTTCCATTCTTTGTGATCCGGTCGTGCTCTTCCTCATTTAAGAACTTATCAGCTATGCGCTTTAATTTCACGTTCCTCTTCTGAATATCCACGCCTACTTCATGATGTGGATGGTGTATCATGGCTACCCTGTCATTCGAGTGGCTGTATGAAACACAGATGTCAGATTCAGTAAGGTGTGGCGCTCCGAATTGGTCATAATAGATACCCTGAAAATCCTTGATGCATTGATTGCTTAATAGCATGGCAGCATACCATTGCATGCGCTTTTGAGCAACTTTATAGCGTTCTACAGCTTCGCCCGTATCGGTGCTCAGATTAAGATCTTCGAAGCGCTTTTTAAGTTCAGCTTCTGTTTCGGTGATTTTCCAAACGCAGAGCACGCTTCCGTCAGCTCTTTTTTCCTCTAATGTCAATGGCATTGGCACTCAGTATTTTATCAGCAGATCATGATGTTCATTGCATCAAGGCTATGCTTACCTTTGCGGCAAAAATATACAAGCAAATGGCTAACGAAGCAGCAACTGAAAAGATGCAATACAAAGTAAAGGATATATCTTTAGCAGAATGGGGACGTAAAGAAATGGATCTAGCTGAGGCCGAGATGCCAGGGCTTATGTCATTGCGTGAGGAATTCGGAGCAAGCAAGCCTTTGGCTGGTGCGCGTATCGCAGGATGCCTTCACATGACCATCCAAACCGCAGTTCTTATAGAGACCTTGGTAGAACTAGGCGCTGAGGTGACTTGGTCTTCATGCAATATATTCTCTACTCAGGATCACGCAGCAGCTGCTATAGCTGCATCAGGAGTTCCTGTATTCGCCTGGAAAGGAATGAACGAAACCGAATTCGATTGGTGTATCGAGCAGACTTTGAATGCCTTCGAAGGAGGAAAGCACCTGAACATGATATTGGATGACGGGGGAGACTTGACCAATATGGTTTTAGATCGTTTCCCTGAATTGGTGATAGATATCCGTGGATTATCTGAAGAGACCACTACAGGAGTCCATCGTTTGAATGAAAGACAGAAGAAAGGTACTCTTACCCTTCCTGCGATCAATATCAATGACTCGGTGACCAAATCCAAGTTCGATAACAAATACGGTTGTAAAGAGAGTTTGGTAGATGCGATCCGCAGAGCTACTGATGTTATGATGGCAGGTAAAGTTGCTGTTGTAGCCGGTTATGGCGATGTGGGAAAAGGTTCTGCAGCTTCCCTTCAAGGTGCTGGTGCACGTGTAATAGTGACTGAGATAGATCCTATTTGTGCGCTTCAGGCTGCTATGGACGGATTCGAAGTGAAGAAGATGGTAGATGCAGTGAAAGAGGCTGACATTGTAGTCACTGCAACTGGAAATAAGGACATCATCACTGGAAAGCATTTCGAGTCGATGAAAGATAAAGCCATCGTATGCAATATCGGCCACTTTGATAATGAGATTGATGTATCTTGGTTGAAGAAGAATCATGGCAATAGCAAAGTAGAAATCAAGCCACAGGTAGATAAGTACACCATCAATGGGAAGGATATCATCCTGCTCGCTGAAGGTCGATTGGTCAACCTAGGTTGTGGCACTGGTCACCCATCTTTCGTGATGAGTAATTCATTTACTAACCAGACCTTGGCGCAGTTAGAGCTTTGGAAGAATTACAAGAACTATGAGAATAAGGTCTATGTCCTTCCTAAGCACTTGGATGAGAAAGTTGCACGATTGCACTTGGCCAAGATAGGAGTGGACTTAGAGGTATTGAGCAAGGAACAAGCTGACTACATTGGAGTCACTGTCCAAGGTCCATTTAAGACGGACGAGTACCGTTATTAATCGTTCTCCGATAGCAATGCTCCTCAAGGGATCAATTATAGATCCTCACTAACTGAGAAGTAGCATTGTATGAGGTCAGAAATGGCGTGAGGGGGACGAATGCCGGCCCCCTCACCACCGACCCATCAGTGATGATGAATCCCGAATTACATCCTGGAAGATCGCTGGCTATGATATTCGTAGAGTCCACTGTCACTCGGTGATAAGAAGGAACATCATACGTGCAATGCCTATCAAATGCTACGAAATCATCTTGCGTGGCCCTATAGACAAGGATGCCATTCGAACCGCCTGTTAGGTAGACGAAGCCACCTACTACCGTCAGTTCACTGTATAGTGGCAAGCTGATGTTGATAGTGATGTCTACCTGAACATTGGGCACGCGGTCATCTTGATCCTTCTTACATTGCGAGAAGAAGAATGTTAATGTCATTGCCGCTGCGAACCATAATTTCCTCATGTCGACAAAAGTAGAACTTCGACCTTTCTTGAACCTCAAGATATTATCCATGTGCTTGTTCATGGCCTTTTCCGTCAACGGCCTTCATGCACAAAAAGGGCAAAAACCTCCTAAGGACCCTCAAAAAGAAGCCTTGAAGGAACAGTCCGAAAAAGATAAAAAGATTGAGAAGGACATCAAGAGAATCAAGAAAGAATACAAGAAGAAACAGGACAGACCAGTGAGGAAGAGAATGAAGAAAACCGCTAAAAAATCCAACAGGAATTCCTTGCATAAAAAAGACCCTTTCTTCCAGCGGGTCTTCCGTGGGCCTAAGTATAAAAAAGTCAGAAAAGAGAAAGAAGAATAATCAGGAATGAGATAATACGCGTTGAAGTGTAACGCTCAGGTCTTGAAAGTGTTGTCTGCCTACTTAGCTTTGTGTCAGTTATCCACGAAACGGACGAAATCACGGATGAACCCCTAGGAATCCTGTTTTAACGGCAAGTGTTGGTAGATAGACAAGTCAAAACTTATATATTTACGGCCTTTGATAAGAAAAGGGTAACCAAAACCGAACCTAAGACCTATGAAGTCACTGCTACACTCATGCCTCTTTATCCTATGTCTATTAATCAGCTCCCTGGCAGTCGCCCAGACTGGTGTTGGTACACTGAAAGGTAAAGTCATCGACAAGAAAACAGGTGAACCACTTCCATTTGCGAACGTGGTGGTACTTGCAGGAGAAACCCAAGTAGGTGGTGGTGCCACCAACTTTGATGGTGAATACAACATCAAGCCTATCACACCAGGTAGCTATAATGTCAAGTGCGCCTTCGTAGGATATAACCCGATAATCATCTCAGGTGTCTCCATCAAAGGAGATAAGATTACCTTCCAAGACCTTTATCTAGAATCAGGTGTGAACCTGAACGAAGTAGTGGTCATTGAATACGTGAGGCCCCTCATCGATAAAGATGGTGGAGCATCAGGAGGAACAGTCACTCGTGCTGATATCGATAAGATGGCCGCCCGTACAGCCCTATCTGTGGCATCTACCGTTGGTGGTATATCCTCTGCTGGTCAGACAGGAGCCAATGAAGGTGAGATATCCGTAAGGGGAGCCCGTTCTGAGAACACCTACATATACATAGATGGTATCAAGGTCCGTGGTAATAACAACCTTCCTAAGTCATCTATCGAAGAAGTTTCTGTTATAACAGGTGGTATACCTGCGAACTACGGGGATGCTACAGGTGGTATTATCAGTATTACCACACGTGGAGCCTCTTCTGAATGGTTCGGTGGGGTGGATCTCTTGAGCTCAGGTTTCAAGGCAGGTGATAAGAATGTTGGTCTGGATGCTTATGGTCAGACCCAATTAGAAGGATTCCTCTCAGGTCCTATCCTATTCAAGAAAAATGAGAATGGAGAAAAGACAGATCCACTTCTTGGATTCTTCCTCTCAGGTAACTTTAGGAAATTTGAAGATAGGAGGCCATCTGCAGTGGGACACTACTACTTGAAGGAAGAGCTTCAGACAGAATTGGAAGCCAATCCTACACAGCTCGTTTTCAATAATGACGGTACCATTGGACAGCGACAAAGAGCTGAGGACTTTACTCTTGGTGATTTTGATAATGTGAAAGCAGCTAAGAATGCTGATGAGCTTGCAGCTTCCTTAACGGCTAAGTTCGACCTGAATGTGAGCAAGACATCCTTCTTCTCAGTGGGTGGAACAGCAGACTTCAGGAACACCAACGATTTCTTGGCGAATAACTACACACAGAGTCGTTCACTGGCTGATGTCGGAGGAGTGAATAGGATTAATTCACTCTACAACTTTGCCAACAACCCGAACACGGAACGCTTTACATGGAGGAGTTTCGCCAGGTATACCCAGCGATTCAATTCAGATGAGGATTCTAAATTGAAGAATGCTTTCTATGCCTTGAGTGTAGATTACACGAAGGATAATCGTACCATCAGAGATGCACGTCATAAGGACAACTTCTTCAACTATGGCCACGTAGCTCAGTTCGGTAGAGATAACCAATTTACCTTCAGTCAAATAGATGGTGAGACGATTCAAGACGGTATCAGTGAGGAATTCAACTCATTCACTCCAGGAACCTCAAATCCAATACTGACCAATGCCGCCCAGCAGTACTATAATGCTCTGGTTGCGAATGGTACTACAGTTCGTCTTGAAAATCTTCAGACCAGCGTATTCAACGGGGAGATCTTATCACGCCCATATGACCTATGGGTGAACGCGGGTACTCCTGCCAACTATTATGTAAAGAGGAATAACTCGCAGTTCCGTTTGACCACTTCAGGATCAGCGGATATAAATGATCACGCAGTATCGCTTGGTATCGAATATGAGCAGCGTGTAGATAGAGGGTTCGACTTGGCTCCACTGGCATTATGGGAAAGAGCACGTCTCTTGGCCAACTCGCACATCAATCCTATCTCTGATCAGGTATTGTTCGATGGTTTCTATGCTCCAACGGGTGACTTTGTGACCATCTGGCAGCCTCAGGTGAATTATTCTTCTCAGTCCTTGTTTGACCAGAATCTAAGAAGAAGCCTCGGGCTGGATCCTGAAGGAGATGATTACCCAATAGGAGACGCAGCAGCTTACCTTGCTTGGGTAAACCAGAACAACATCAACATAAATGAACTAGATCCTTCTCAGCTTTCATTGGACATGTTCTCGGCCACTGATCTTTTATCAGGTGGTTCTAACGTAGTGGACTATTACGGATTCGACCATAAAGGAAATGTCGTCAATGGAAATCCTTCTATCGAGGATTACTTTACTCAAGTTGGAATTGACGGTCAATTGACCAAAGCCATCGGAGCTTTCAGACCGGTTTATCTTGCTGGTTATATCATGGACAAGTTCTCCTTTGATGATATAATCTTTAACGTAGGTGTGCGTATTGATAGATTTGATGCAAACCAAAGCGTACTTAAGGATGAGTATATCATCGGTGACTTCTATACCGCAGGAAACATCCCAGGGAATGCACCGACCGCTATTTTAAATCAAATCGGTTCTCGCCCTTCCAACATTGGAAGTGATTATGTGGTCTATGTCGATAACATTGAGGAACCTGGCCAAATCAAGGGATATAGAGATGGAGATGATTGGTATGACGCCAATGGAACGTTCCTTTCTGACCCTCAGCAGTTGAACATTGGAGTTGCCAGTTATCCATACCTAACCAAGCGTTCTGATTATGCACCGGTTAGCGGGTTGGATGCAAACGCATTCAAAGACTATAAGCCTTCAATCAACGTCATGCCAAGGGTAGCATTCTCATTCCCTATATCTGATGAGGCAGTATTCTTCGCTCATTATGATGTCTTGACCCAGCGCCCTGAAACAGGAGTAAGATTGGATCTTATCTCTTATCAGTTTATCCAGAGCCAAAACGGTGTCATAACCAACCCTAATCTTCGTCCTACTAAGACAGTCGATTATGAGCTTGGATTCCAGCAGGTATTGACCAAAAGTTCATCTTTGAAAATCTCTGCATTCTATAGAGATATGAGAGATATGATTCAGAGCCGTCAGTTAAATGGTGCTTGGCCTGAAACCTACACATCCTACAGGAATATCGACTTTGGAACTGTAAAAGGAATGACCATTGCATTCGACTTGAGAAGAACTGGTAACATGCGTATCAACGCAAACTATACACTACAGTTTGCAAGCGGAACCGGTTCCAATGCCAATTCAGGCCTAAACTTGGCCAATACTGGTCAGCCTAACCTTCAGAATGTGAGCCCTCTGGATTTCGATCAACGTCATGCGATCAATTTGACGTTGGATTACCGTTATGGAGATGGAAAAGACTACAATGGACCAGTGTGGTTCGGGAAACAGGTGTTCGCTAATACAGGCCTGAACTTGATTGGAAACCTTGGGTCAGGAACGCCTTACAGCAACACGAAATTGGCTACACCAATCGTAAATGCAAGGAACTCAGGAGGATTGGACGGAACTTTGAACGGGGCTCGCCTTAGAGGAACCTTTAACTTGAATGCTCAGTTCGATAAAAACATCACCTTGAAATTTAAGAAAGAGGAAGGCGGAAAAGAGAAGACAGCCAACATGAATATCTATCTCTTGGTAAACAATGTATTGAACACATTGAATACAGTGAATGTTTATCCATTCACCGGATCTGCTGAAGACGATGGATTCTTGGCAACAGAAATGGCTCGCTTGATCTATGAGAACGTGGACAACGGAAACCCACAGACATATCAAGACCTTTATACCATCAGATTGAGCAGCCCATATAACTATGGACTTGCTAGGACGATCCAGTTAGGTGTGAAAGTTGACTTTTGATCATCCTAGGAATTAAGACTATTAAGAAGCATATAATATATAGAGACATGAGAACGAAGAATTTTATAGCCCTTCTTACTTTGACCATCTTCTCGGTGAGCTTGCTCAGCGCAAGAGAATACAAACCGAAGACTGCTCAACAAGCTCCTAAGCCGAAGGCATCTAACAAGATGATGGATTGTAATCCTCCCATCGCCTATACAGAGTTCGCATTGAACAATGTACGTTTCGGTCTGGAAACAGCTGGACAGCTATGGGAGAACAACGGCAGTGCTTCTTATGAAGTACCCAAGGTGGATCCTGCCACTAACTCTCCGTCCATTAACTCCATCTATGCAGGTGGTATCTGGATTGGTGGTTATTCTCCTGATGGGCAGCTGAGATTGGCTGCTGTGACCTACCGTCAGAATGGTACTGACTTCTATAATGGTCCCTTATCAAATAACAACTTTGCGACCGCTGATCTCTGTTCTGACTTCGACAAGCATTTTTATGCGAACAAGACGGATGCTCAGATACACCGTTCATACTTCTTGGCTACAGAAGAGGAAAGAGCTGATTTATTCCCTGATGGCTACACCATTCCAGACTACTTTGATAATTGGCCAGGTAATAATAACCTGCCTAACTATGCTCCTTTCCTAGCTCCTTTCTTTGACTTCGATGGAGATGGTATCTACGATCCTACTGTAGGTGACTATCCTGGATATGACCTTGATAATGCGGTTGACTGTAAAACAAGGGACAGGAGGGATCCTATTCCATTGTTCGGGGATGCTACGCTTTGGTGGGTCTTTAATGATAATGGAGGACTTCACACAGAGACTGGCGGTGAGCCTATCGGGATGGAGGTCCAAGCGCAAGCTTTTGCGTATACAACTACCGACCAGATTAATAACATGACCTTCTATAATTATGTTTTAATCAATAGGGGAACACAGACCTTGAACGACACATACATGGGACAGTGGTGTGACTCTGACTTAGGTTGTTCAACAGATGATTATGTAGGATGCGATGTTCAACGTGGACTGGGTTACTGCTATAATGGAGATGATAATGATGCTTCATGTGGAGCTTCAGGACTAGGATATGACTTGAATCCTCCTGCAGTAGGGATAGACTTCTTCGAAGGTCCTTTTCAAGATGATGATTTGATTGATAATCCATTGACCACCAACTTGGACTCAGTGAATACCTTCAATGGTATCCCTTATGATGGTATCGGAATCGGATATAGTGATGGTGTAATAGATAACGAGCGTTTCGGAATGAGAAGGTTCGTATATTATAACATCGGAGGTGACCCTACCAATGGTGATGTGAATCTTGCCATAGACTACTACCGTTATATGGATGGTGTCTGGAAGGACAATACACCTATGACCTATGGAGGAGATGGCGTAGGAGGATCTATCCAGACTGACTTCATGTTCCCAGGAGTGAGTGACCCATTTGGATTTGGGACCAACGGTGCTGTTCTTGGTACCAATTGGAGTGAGCCAGGTGAAGCAAATCCGGTAGGAGATAGACGTTTCGTCCAGTCTGCTGGTAAATTCACACTTGATCCAGGAGAGTTCAATAACATTACAATAGGAGTGGTATGGGCTAGGCCTTTTACCGGACTTGAAGGAACTTTGAATGCGCTTAGGATTGCTGATGACAAGGCCCAGTCTCTATTCGATAACTGTTTCCGCTTGCTATCAGGACCTGATGCTCCTGACTTGACTATGCAGGAGCTGGATCAGCAGATTATCTTGTATCTTACTAACGAGAATACCACATCTAATAACTATCAAGAGAGTTACGGTTTTCCAAGTGATTTCGCTTTTGACCCACTGATTCCGGACCTCAATCCTGATGGTTCTGTAGTGCCTGATGAACAGCATTACTATGAGTTTCAAGGATATAAGGTATATCAATTGAAAAACGCTACCGTTTCAGCATCCGATATCAGCAACCCTAATCTAGCTCGTCTGCAATTCCAAGTGGACATAAATGATGGTATAGCCCAATTAATCAACTGGGTAGATGACGCACAACTTGGAATCAAAGTTCCAGAAGAAGCAGTAAATGGAGCTGATGAGGGAATCAAGCATTCTTTCAAAGTCACTCAGGACCTCTTTGCTGTGAATGATAAAGAGTTGGTCAATTTCAAGAAGTATTATTTCTTGGCGGTAGCTTATGCATCTAACAACTATTTCCCATTCAACCCTTCTACTGACGCTGGTCAAGCGCTTCCTTATATTGAATCAAGGAAGTCTTCAACTGGAGATATCCAAGTGGTCACAGCTATTCCTCACAAGCCTCAGTATGAGTCTTTTGGAACGGTTCTGAACTCTGCTTATGGTGATCTGCTGCCTGTTTCTAGATTGGAAGGAGAAGGCAATGGTGGGAACCAAGTTGAACTGACCGATGAGACGAAACTCGCTATTGTGAACTCTCCTTTTGGAATTGCTGACCGTCTTGACTATAAAGAAGGGTTCTCTCCTATTGAAGTGAAAGTTATCGACCCATTGAAAGTGAAAAAAGGAAACTTCACCTTGAGGTTCTATACACCATCAGGGAATGACCTCATAGGTGATGTGACTGATGAATGGGAAATCGATGAACCACAGAATGTAGAGTGGTACATTGTTGAAGAGAATAACCCAACGGATACCATTTGGTCCGCGGCAGCATTGAACATAGGAGGTGAAGAGTTGCTTTTGAAATACGGAATCTCGGTCACCATAGAGCAGTATGCTTATGAAGTGGTCTCTTCAAATAACTCAGTACCTGAATATCTTGGCTCTCAGTTGACATTCGCTGACCCTAATAAACCATGGCTTTTTGGTGTTCCTGATGTAGATGCTTTGAATTCAGAATTGAATTGGATCCGTTCAGGAACCAATACAGATAACTCTGATCCTAACTGTGATATCAATGATCCATCTGGAGCATGTTATTATCTGGATCTTCCAAACGCTGATCCTGGTCAAGATTATGAATCAGTGCTCAATGGTTGGATGGCACCATGGGTGACCGTGGCTAGCTCATGGACAGGACCTTGTTCTTCTAAGGACATGAACTCCTTGCAGATCACCAAGATGTCAGACTTGAACAATGTCGATATCAAAATTACTTCCAATAAAGATCATTGGAGCCGTGTTGCAGTCCTTGAGAATCAATTCTTCCCAGCTCTTGCTCAAGGAAAGGCTGAAAAGAACTTCACGCGTGTCGCACTTTCTGTAGATATGAATGGAAAGAACCAGAGCAATGGAGGTGACTATAATGAATGTACCATGAACGGTACTCAGTTATTGACCCAAGATGCTCTAAGTAGCTTGGCCTCTGCTGAAAAAACTCAATATAAACTGGCTGTATGGCCTACTGAAGATCCAACCACACACGTTGATGCTGAGCTGCTTGAATATAGCTTCGGAATGGGATGGTTCCCAGGATATACGATTGATGTTGAAACGGGTGAGCGATTAAATATGGCCTTCTCTGAGAACAGCTGGTTAGCTGCTGATAATGGAAGAGATATGATCTGGAACCCTAGCTCTTCATTCTATAATGGAGTAACAGCTTCAGGGCCAGATGGATTGAATCCAACACAGTTTCAGTTCTTGACCGACCCTACCAATGCTCGTCTCGGAGGAATGCACTTTGTTTATGTTTTCCGTAATCAAGCCCGTCAGGATACCCGTATGGACCGTATGCCGGCTTATGATAATTCTCAATACATATACAACAACATCAATCTTGGAACTCCTACCAGTACGGAGAGAAAGAGGGTGTTCAGAGCCGTTACATGGGTGTATTTCCCACTCGTTAATCCTGCAGTTCCTTTGATGACTCCTGAGCAAGGATTAATCCCTACGGATGTAGATATCAAGGTACGAGTGTCTAAACCCTATGCTAGGTATGCCACCATTGCTGGAATCTATAATGACTTCCCTTGGAAAGATGATGGTGACGTATGGTCTGAATACTTTAATTATTTCAATTGGGATGATGACAGCGGTGTCTTGGATAGCACAGATTTTGATGAGGATACATTCACCTTCGTAGATCCTGTGACAAGTGAAACCTATGTGACATCAACGGTTTCTGCGCTGAGCCACTCTGAGAATAACTGGATGCCTTACTATGCATTCAGCACGGATGGCTATGAAGCTCTTACCAATGTCAGTTCAGTAATAGAGAGTGCTTTGGACCTTACATTGACCAACGTAGTGCCTAACCCGTATTACGCATTCGCTCCTAATTATGAGAATACAAGACTTGATACGAGGGTGAAAGTGATTAACCTTCCTGTAAGGTGTACCATCAGTATTTATGATACGGGTGGAATATTGGTCAGGACCATTAGAAAAGATAGCCCTATGACATTCGTTGAATGGGATCTCAAGAATGAAAGAAACGTACCTATTGCAGGTGGCGTCCACATATTCCATATTGAAGTTCCAGGTGTTGGCGAAAAGGTGGTGAAATGGTTTGGTGCCATGAGACCTATTGACCTAGACAACTTCTGATACCTGACGAATAGAAACCAAGATTTTAACGACCAAGATAGATATGAAGAGAATAATAGTCTTAATGCTGACCATGGGAACCTTAATCCCTTCAGCTATGTTCGCAGGTAATGAAGACAGGATAGGAACTGCTGGTGCTACTCAGTTGTTAATCAATCCATGGGCACGTAGCTCTGCATTGGCAAACTCCAATGTGGCCTCGGTAACAGGAATTGAATCTGCCTTTATGAATGTAGCAGGGTTAGCTTTCACACGTAAGTCAGAACTCATGTTCACCAATACAAATTGGATGAAAGGTTCTGATATCTCTATCAATGCTATTGGACTAGCCCAGAGAGTTGGAGAATCCAGCGTAATCGGACTGTCTATTATGTCAGTTGATTTCGGTGATCTGGTGACCTCTACAGAGAATGTCCCTGAAGGTGATGGTTCTACGTTCTCAGTGAATAACTTGAACATTGGACTTTCTTTTGCTAAAGAGTTCTCTAACAGTATCTATGGTGGAATGACAGTGAGGATGATATCCGAGTCTATCTTCAATGCCAAGGCTTCAGGTGTCGCATTCGATGCTGGAATCAAATATGTCAGTGGAGAAAGAGATCAGATTAAGTTCGGTATCACCCTGAAGAATGTAGGCCCGCCTATATCCTTCAGTGGAGATGGATTCAGTTTCCAGACTACTTTGGATAACGGGACTATCATTACAGCAGAGCAACGTTCTGCCAGCCATGAGATACCCTCATTGATCCAGATAGGTGCATCATATGACTTCATCCTTGCTGACAATCATGATCTGACAGCCAATGCGGCTTTCGTTTCTAATGCCTTCTCTAGGGATAATTTCAATCTTGGACTTCAGTATTCATTTAAGAATATGTTCATCCTGAGAGGTGGGTATCAATTCGAATCTACCAGTGGAGAGAGCACTTCCAACAATACAACATTCTTAACGGGTCTAGCAGCTGGAGTTTCTGTTCAAGCACCTATCGGAAAGGCGGGTGGAGCCATTGGATTTGATTACACGTATCGTGATACCAGTCCCTTTGATGGTGTTCACAGCGTAGGTGTAAGGATTGATATCTGAGATATCCCTGATATTTATTAAATTTGTAAATGAAGAGGCCCCGTATGGGGTTTTCTCATTTTCGGTTGATTAGTAATTGTGATTGTATCATGAGTCAAATAGCATACTATACAGAAGAGGGACTTAAGAACCTTAAAGGAGAACTGCATCAGTTAGAGTCAGTGGAGCGACCTAAAATCTCTCAACAAATCGCAGAGGCCCGTGATAAAGGGGATCTCTCAGAAAATGCTGAGTATGATGCGGCCAAAGAGGCACAGGGTCTTTTAGAAATGAGGATATCTAAGTTGAAAGATGCTGTGTCCAATGCTCGGCTCCTGGATACAACGCACATGGATAATAGCAGGGCATTCATCCTTTCTACCGTTAAGATTAAGAACAAATCCAATGGCAAGACCATGAGTTATACCTTGGTGGCAGAAAATGAAGCTGACCTGACTAAAGGGAAAATATCCGTGGATTCGCCTATAGGAAAAGGCCTTCTTGGAAAAGCATTGGGCGAGATCGCAGAGATTCAAACCCCAGGAGGAGCCTTGGCATTCGAGATCCTAGAGATTACTCGTTTATATGAGTAGTATTTTCACACGCATAGTGAATGGAGAAATCCCCTGCTATAAAATAGCAGAGACAGATGATTACCTCGCTTTCTTGGATGTCTTCCCGCTTGTAGAGGGACATACTTTGGTCATTCCTAAAAAGGAGATTGATCTGATCTGGGATTTAGAGGATAAGATGTTGGCTGAGCTGCACATATTCGCAAAGCAAGTGGCTCATAAAGTGAAGAAAGCTATTCCTTGCAGCAGGATAGGCATGTCGGTCATTGGATTGGAAGTACTCCATGCACATATCCACCTTATTCCTATGGATAACGTATCTGACATGGATTTTTCAAGACCAAAACTGAAAATTACCGCAGAGCGTATGGAAGAAATAGCAAAGGCGATCAGGATTGCCTAAGGAATAATCCTTTCAGGATTCTGTTTCAAGAAACCACTCCAATCCTTTTTCCCTTTCCCTGACGTGCTTCCTGTTGGACCTGAGATACTGAAATGATGGCATACTGCTGCCGCCAGCCCATCAGTTGCATCCATTTCCTTGGGCATTTTGAAATCCAATAGAACATGGGCGAGCATAGCAGCAACCTGTTCCTTACTTGCTGCTCCATTTCCGGTCACAGCTTGCTTGATCCGTCTAGGTGCATATTCAACATAGGGGATTTCACGTGCTAGAGCAGCAGCAATTGCTACACCTTGTGCCCTGCCGAGCTTGAGCATACTCTGTACATTCTTTCCAAAGAAAGGAGCTTCTATAGCCAATTCATCAGGATGATGAGCGTCTATGATCTCAGTCAATCTCTCAAAGATCTTCTTCAATCGGATTCCATGGTCACTGAACTTGTCTAACTTAATGCAGCCAGCTTCCAGCATATGGAGATTGCCTTCTCTCACATGTATGAGACCGTAGCCTAAGACCACAGTTCCAGGGTCTACGCCCAAGATAATCAAGTCCTTTTTTGGTGTGCTAGGCTTCATGCCCAAATATACAAGAGGAAGGGCCAGATATATCGCGAGCAAAGAGATAGCTTCAAAATCGTTATGTTCTCATCATTTGATAGGCTAGTTCATTGCTTGATGTAGCTTTGAAACATGCTCAGCATTGGCTATATCCTTCTTTTCTGCTATGGGGTCTTCATCTCCATTTCCATTTGGGGCTGGTTAAAGGCAGTATCCCAACAGATAATCGTATTCAAGAAGAAAGGTCAAGGTCTTGATCTGGATGTTATCGTCCCTTTCAGGAATGAGGAAACAAACCTGAAAGGCCTACTGATGGATATCTCCGCTCAAGAAAAAGGTTCATTGGAGCATATCCGATTTATCTTCGTAGATGATCATAGCGAGGATGAAGGAAGGGGGGTCATCGCATCTTTTGAAGATAAATTTGCTCTGATTTGTATTAAGAATCAAGGAGAAGGAAAAAAGGCAGCGCTGGAAACAGCTATGGCACACTGCGCTACCGACCTCGTATTATTCTGGGATGCAGACATCCGCATTGGACCATCTTATTTTATAGGTTTGAATGCGCTGGATCTAAAGGCTATTGATATGTGTATTCTTCCTGTAGTACCTCGTCTTGAGGGCCGATTCTGGCAACGTTATGCTGTGCTTGACTTCCTATCATTGATTGGGACGACTTTTTCATGGGCTGCGCTTCGAATGCCCATCATGGTCAATGCCGCCAATATGCTCATTTCAAGAAAATATTTCCAAGTAGATACTGCTGTCAGCAGTGGTGACGACATGTTTACTTTGCATCGAATCAAATCGATGGGAGGCAAGGTCACTTCCTCCTTGGACAGAAGATTGGAGGTATTCACTTCTATGCCTGCCGATTGGAACGCATTCTTGGATCAAAGAATGCGTTGGGCTGCAAAATCAAGTGATTATACAGATAAGCACACCCTGATCATCGGTTGGTCCATGGTCTTGATCAATAGCGGGCTCCTCCTTCTGATGGCGTATTTACTTTTCATTGGACTTCCCCAAAAAGCCTTGCAACTTTTTCTTTTCAAATCATGTGCCGACCTCCTTTTCCTACTTTTGGTCAGCATGCATTTCAGATTATCCAGTTCACTGATTATCTTTCCATTGGCCGCTTTAGTCAATATGTTCATGTTCCCACTGATTTTTATTGCATCTAGGACCAAGTCCTTCGCTTGGAAAGGAAGAACATTCAAGAAATGAGTACAGAGAGAAGCGTATGGAGCAGATACAAGCAGAATACGCCCGCTATCATCGGAGCGGTCTTCATATTGCTCTTAACGCTCGTCACTATTCTTGGAGCATACATCAGACCTGATTCAAGCGCTAATGCCAATCAACAGCAGCTAGCTATAGCTCGGAGCGCTATGGGAACTGAGGTCCAGGCCCTCAGCGTCATGAATAATCAAGTCTCATCCGGATATTTCGGTCAAGGATTCCTTTTTGGAGGAGCAGTCCAACATTCGAGGGACCTTGCCTTTGATAGCCTTTATTTCCATGATGACATGGTGGATCTGATATGGAAGAATGTCTCCATCTCTCAGTTACGTGCTGCTGATATATGTTTCGATCTGGAACCAGATAGCTATCATTTCGATGGTCATCAAGTGAGCTTCAGTTCTGAAGGTCAGGCCAAGAGATTCAGACCTGAGGAGTTGAGGAAAATGGTTGAAGCTGAGCATATAGTTCAGAAAAGATTCCTGCTAGGAACGGACAGTTTCGGAAGAGACATGTTGAGTCGTCTGATGGCCGGAATCATTATCTCCCTATCAGTCGGCCTGATTTCTGTATTGATATCATTGACCATAGGGATTAGTCTGGGCGCTATAGCGGGATATTTCCGAGGTCGGATTGATGATATGGTGATGTGGTTGATCAATGTCATCTGGTCTATCCCCACGCTCTTGATGGTCATTGCCATTACACTGGTCCTTGGAAAAGGATTTGTCCAAGTATTCATCGCTGTGGGACTGACCATGTGGGTAGAAGTAGCCAGGGTGGTTCGCGGTCAGTTCATAAGCCTGAGGGAATCTGCCTTTGTTGAAGCTGGCAGGTCCATGGGATTCTCGCATACCCGTCTTATGCTCAAGCATATGTTACCTAATGCCATGGGACCCGTAATAGTGATATCAGCTGCGAATTTCGCATCAGCTATCTTGATAGAAGCAGGATTGAGCTTTCTAGGAATAGGAACTCAGATTCCTATGGCGTCCTGGGGAACGATGATCAAGGAACATTACGGCTATATCACTACGGATCTCGCATACCTTGCCTATCTGCCAGGAATCTGCATCACTTTGTTGGTGCTTGCATTTACCTTGGTAGGAAATGGATTAAGAGATGCTTTGGACGTAAAGGCCTGAACAGGTATCAGAAAGGAAGATCATCTTCTTCTTGCGGAAGGGGTGGAGCCTCTGCGTGCATGGGAGCAGGCTCTTGACCTATGTGCACTCGCTCTACTCGCCAAGCATCCAATGAATTGAAATGCTTCAATTCTCCCTGTGGACTTGTCCATTCCCTTCCTTTCAAGTTGAAAAGGACTTTCACCTCTTCACCTGGTTTCATTCCATCAAGCAGATCGCAACTTTCTTGGACTAATTGGAAGGTGATATGCTGAGGATATTGACTGGTATCATCAGTCAGAACGAACTCTCTTTTTTTGAAAGTATCCTTGATCTGTTGGGTTTCTTGAACCACTTTGAGTTTGCCGGAGATAGAGAAAGACATGGTATTGCTTTTGGAATTTTTAGGACTATGAAGATACGATTTTCTCGCTTTGGAAAAATCAATTATATCAACGATCACTGATAAGGGCAATAAAAAAGCCACCTTCACTCGATGAAGGCGGCTTTCAAGAAATAATTAGATCAATGTCATTCGACCATCAATCTGCGTACGCTGCTTCCTTCATCACCTGTCATCCTCACTGTGTATACCCCTGGTATAAGACCTTCTAATGAAAGGCGAGTATTCTCTCCTTTATTCAATGTCTTCATCTCATTCGCTACTAGACGTCCATTTATATCAAATAACTCTACACGCACTTGACCTTGGAAGATCTCAGAGTTTAGAGTAATCTCTGTCTGGGCAGGGTTAGGATACATCTTGAATCCAGCCTCAAAGAGTTCAGCTATTCCTACTGTAGTCAATACTTGGATATTGAATTGACCATTGCCTGTATTATAGCCATCCACTTGGATGTAGTAAGTAGCTCCTGGTGTTAATCCTGTCATGGTGGCGATAGATGTCCAACCGTTAGGTGGAGAGAATCCCCCGTCTTCATCACATCCAACTTGCACCAATGTGCTCAAGTCATCACATGCTCCTGTCAATTCATAGATAGCAATGTGCGTATCGTGCAATTCGTTATCAGCGAAGTCAGTAGTCACAGTAGCTGTGCCTGCCTCAGGAGCAACGAAGTACATCCATACGGATTCTATAGGTGATCCTAAGAATAACCAACAGTCACCTTCAGGTTCTCCGTCTTGTGCAGTTCCGCCTTCATTGTTGAAGCTCGCTGGCGGTGCATCTACCACGATCTCAGCAGCATCACAGAGGTCATCATTCGCAGGTGGAGGAGACAAGGTCTCTACCAATACGGGCCCCACTACATCTGTCTGATCTCCAGGTCCACATATCTGCAAGAGGTATACGTCATAGTTAGATGCTTCTGTAAGACCATTGATAGTCACAGGAGGGCCATCAGTTCCAACGAGTCCTGAGACAGTAGTTCCTGACCCTTGAGTATATCCTTGTGGGCCATATTCGAGTACGAATGTCGCACCGGGAAGATTTGCTGGCCAATTGATGGTAATGAAGTCTAGACCCGCGTCTTGCACTGTCACTTGGAAGGTTCCAGGAGTAGGGCAAGTCTCTGTAGTGTTGAACGAATAAGGGCCCATCACGTTAGTAGAATCTCCAGGATTGGCGCTACAAGCAGCCTGCCAATAGTAATCATAAGCAGTCATGGGATCCAATCCATCTATGATGACTGGAGGTCCATCGGTTCCAATAACTCCAGTCAGAGTAGTTCCAGTTCCGGGAGCGAATCCGTCAGGACCGAATTCAATGATATAAGTGGCACCCGGAAGAATAGTGGCTCCCCACATCACTTCGGTCTGATTAGGTCCTGTGTTCTGAGTGAAAAATGAGAACTGATCCGGAGAAGGGCAAGTCGGTGGTTCATAAACGCAGATATTGAAATCACCAAAAGCGTTATTTCCATATTCCCAAACGGCTGCATAATAAGTTTCTCCTGGAGTAAGTCCAGTGGCTATGATCAAGGAGAAGAGGCCATTTCCATCATCATCGTCACAATCAATCTGTACCAAGGAACCGCATGCTCCGCTGTACAGGGCCAATCCACCATCAGTGAATCCGCCAGCGGTCATGGTCTCCACCCATACTGCACCATCAGCTGGAGCAACGAACGAGTACCAGACATCACCGCCTAGGTATGCGGCACATCCATGAGCCACTCCTGAATTGCTTGCGCAATTATTAAAGCCTAAAGTTGGGGTACAGTCATTTATTCCTCCAACATTCAGAGAAATAGCAGTGACACAATTATCATTGGTCAGAGTTCCTGAAGTAGTCTGGAATGTGTTGCTGATGGTCGGAGTATTGACACCATCGCATTGCTCATACACATATACATCGTAATCTGTGCCCGCTGTCAATCCAGGAATAGTCACTGGAGGACCATCTACACCAACACTTCCCTCGATACTAGTCCCGGTTCCTTGTGTGAAACCTGCAGGTCCATATTCCATGAAAAAAAGTGCATTTATTGAGAAGGTCTCCCATGTTACTGTGAGTGCATCAGATGCACAACTTTCTAAGACGAATGTGAAGGGATCCAGAGCCTCACATGGAGGAGGCTGATAAGCGCAAATACTGATTTCACCAAATGCGTTACCGCCATATTCCCAAACTGCGATATAAATAGTATTGCCAGGAGTCAATCCTGAAAGCTCCAACTTGGAGAAAAGACCAATATCAGATCCGTCATCATCACATTCGATAAGTGTAAGGGATCCACAATCACCTGAGTAAGCAGCGATTCCGCTATCAGTGAATCCTCCAGCTACGGCAGAAGTCTCGATGATAGCGAGTCCAGTGCTAGGGACTGTGACCTTGAACCAGATCTCAAATCCGGTATATGCTGCACATCCTGGCGTGATGGCGCTGCTAGTGGCAGCTGTATTGTTTCCAGTTATTGGAATACAGACATTGGGTCCGCCCATAGGTATCTGGATGGCTCCCGCACAGTTATCATTTGCGGGTTGCGCCCATGAAGTCAGTCCCGTCAGGAGGAAGGAAAGCGTTAAAAGGTAGACGTATCTCATAATCATAATTTTATAAAGGGCGTGCTTCAAAGATACACGCTGATCCTGAGATTCTTGATAGAGTCAACAGATAATCTATGAACGCATAGCTTTATGACCTTGGGTCACTTTCTGGAGGCGGACTCGTTGAAGAAATATTTCAAGTCCAAGGTGAGGTAGCCTCCTCTGAGAAAAAGGACGGTGGTTCTGCGTTCTGAGCTATCTGTGTATGCGACCAGAGATCTGGCCACTTTGGAAAAAGGATTATGATAGGTACCTCCCAAATAGAAGTAGCCGCTTTTCTTGGTCCTATACTCTAGACCAACATGTCCCTCCAGGGCGACTTTGGCCCATGAACCACGCAATGTAATGGACTCCAGCTCGATGTCACCTACCCCTACATCGCTTGCATACATATCCAGAGAACAGCCTAGTCCATTATTCAAGAACAGTTTTTCACCCAATCTAACAAAGATCATTGCCTTGATAGGAATCTCATAATTCACGTAGCCGAAATCTAATTGTCTCTCGAATTTTGTGTCTGAATCTTTGAAAAGGTAGGAGTAGTTGCGTTGTACCCTGTTAATCCCACCTTCTACAGAGATACTCTTGGTCAATCCTCTGCGAATTACCATTCCATAAGCATAACCGGTACTTGGTCTGACATCTACACTCAGCGGCCCCGCTCTTTGGATAAATGGCCCTGAACCGCCTATGTCGCTGACGAAAATAGGTTTGAACTGCAAGCCAAAAGTGGTGACATTCTCCTGAGCTGAATTGCTCAAGAAGGTGATGATAAAAGCAAATGAAATGGATGTTCTTAGAAAAATCCTCATTGATCCCCGACCCTGATTCTTTGGCCGAGACTAAGGTAGTCGTTTCTGCGTATGCCATTCAGATCGCACAGGTCATCCACTGTGGTTCCGTAAGTCTCAGCGATCCGATGAAGGTAGTCACCCTTCTTTACTACATGATATTGGGTGCCCTTGGGTACCACAGCATAACTCCAGCGGGTCTTTTTCAGTATGATGGTGTCATTATGAAGCGCCTGGGTCTTGAAATCTATGATTTGACCTGGGTCTAAAGGGACACCTTTAAAGCGCATTTCAAAGTGAAGATGGCTTCCAGTAGAATGGCCTGAACTGCCTCCAAGACCTATTGTATCTCCAGCTTTCAAGGTGTCTCCTGGAACTACCTTCAACCTGTGCAGATGTGCATAATAAGTTTCCAGCCCGTTATAGTGCCTCACTACAACCAATCTTCCATATCCACCTGCCCAGCCTGCGAATCTTACCACTCCTGCAAAGGCTGATCCCACGGGATCCCATACTTCCAGGTCGATGTCATATCCATTATGATTCCTACCATTCCTCCATCCGAAACGTGAGGTGACCACATTATCCATTGGATGAACATATCCTTTCCCTTCATCAAGAGATGTCAATAATAAGGTCAAGCTGCTGTCCTTTTCAGTAATACTCCTGTCATAGGGATTAGCCGAAGTGGTATTCCAGGATCCATAGAAAAAATTAGCAGGATATGGACTGCCGTCATCAGGGATAGCATAGATGTCATTCTCAACTATGTTACTGAACTCTTCACGGGCAATCTGGAAGTTGATCTCGTTGATTAAGGCATAAGGAATCTCCTCTAAGTTGAACAAAGAATCTATGAGAAGAATCAATTCCTCCTCAGAACGTCTTTGTACAGATAAGGTGACATGGATGAGGTGCTGTAAATAAGGATCTATGTCTTCAAGGTGTTGAACTGAATCTACGAGTTCAAGAAAACTGGAACTGTGGCCAGATTGAGCAATCTGAAGGTTGTCCATGTTATAAAGAACCACTGCTCTTGCTGTATCCTTGCCTCCTCCGCCCTCAGCTGAGATGGTATTGGAACACAACATGCATTGGAGTATAAGCCCTAGCAGTGCTATAGTAAATGCAGATTTCCTCTTTAAAATTTCGATCCCCCGATCCATAAGCTCTAAAACAATAATACTGTGTAGAACGAATATCGCGGGATGAAAGTTTCATGCTCAGTCTCCTAAGGCCTCTATTTCTTTGAGAAGTCCTTCCCAGTTCTTATAGCGAGTTTCTTGCTCTGTCTGTATTTTTTTGAACGAATCCAGCGTTTTTTGAGCGTTTTCGGCATCAGAATAGTCCAAATGGGCCAATTCTGCATTGCGGTCCTCCAATTCCTGATCCTTCTCGGCTATCTCTGCTTCTAGCTTTTGGACCTGATTCTGGAGTCTTTTCTTATCCTTTTCTAGTTCCTTTTTCTCAGCATGGCTCAGTTCTGCAACCTTAGCTGTCTCTGCACTCTTTGTAACAACTGTAGATTTTGCCTTTTTCGCCAGACTTTCCTGTTCATAGGCGGCTATACTCTTCGCTCTTTTCTCAGCAAGGAATTCATAGATGTCTCCTACGAAATGCTTGAGCCCGGTAGATTTCAACTCGTATATGTCCTTTGCTAGTTTGTGCAAGAAATTACGGTCATGAGATACCAGTATTAAGGTTCCATCATAGTTGATTAATGCTTGTTTCAATACTTCCTTAGAAGCTAGGTCAAGGTGGTTCGTAGGCTCATCCATAATGATGAGGTTATGGGGCTGTAAGAGAAGTTTACATATGGCTAAACGGGTCCTTTCTCCTCCTGAGAGCACAGATACTTTCTTATCAATGTCCTCACCACCGAATAAGAAACTTCCCAGGATATTCCTGATTTGGATGCGGATATCTCCGACTGCTTCATCATCTATAGTCTCAAAGACAGTCTTGGAATCATCGAGTTTCTCAGCTTCATCTTGAGCGAAATATCCCAAGCTCACCTTATGGCCCAACTCGAAACTTCCTCCATGGCTTTCTTGGCCTGTCAATACCTTCAGCAAAGTGGTCTTTCCTACACCATTCTTTCCTACCAAGGCTATCTTTATGCCCTTAGGGAGAATGAGGTCCAGGCCTTGGAAGATCTTATGAGTTCCATAGGATTTACTAAGGGATTCAGTTTTCAATACTACTTTCCCTGAATGTGGCGCGGGTGGGAACTTGATGTTGATCTTGCTCTTATCGAAGTCATCTATTTCAATAACCTCAAGCTTATCCAATTTCTTGATTAATCCCTGAGCAAAGGATGCTTTATTCTTCTTAGCCCTGAATTTATTGATGAGCACTTTGGTCTCTTCAATGTACTTCTGCTGATTGATTGCAGCTGCTTTGGTTCGCTCTAGCTCGTCAGTACGTTGGACCAGGTAATTCGAGTAATTGAACTTGTAATCGTAAATCTTCCCATTGGATATCTCTATGGTCCTGCGGGTGATATTGTCCAAGAAATCCTTGTCGTGGGAGATGAGCATGACAGCTCCAGGATGTTCTATCAAGAAGGACTCAAGCCATTCTATGCTTTCTATATCCAAGTGATTTGTTGGTTCATCAAGGAGCATGATATCAGGCGCTCCCAGCAGGATCTTAGATAATTCTACCCGCATCTTCCAACCACCTGAGAAGGTGGACATGGGGCGATGTAATTCTTCTTGGTCAAATCCTAGTCCCTTCAAAACGCGCTCAGCCTTCTCTTGGCTTGAGTCTCCATCCATCATGGTGATGCGTTCATTAAGCTCGGTCAGATCATGGATGAGTCGCATGTAAGCATCCGACTCGTAATCAACACGTTCAGTGAGCTCCACGTTAATCTCAGCTAGGCGATTATTCATGGAGTTAATCTCAGCAAAGGCTGAGGTGGCTTCTTCAAGCACGGTAGCCTTTTCATTATGCTTCATCTGCTGAGGCAGGTATCCTACCTTCTTCCCTTTGGGAATACTCACCAGTCCTGATGTGGCATTACTGATGCCGGCTATGGTCTTCATGAGCGTAGACTTGCCCGCACCATTCTTACCCACAAGACCAATCCTGTCCTTTTCACTTACAAAGAAGGAGACGCCATCGAACAAGGCTCTGTCACCATATATCACACTCAAGTTATGTACCGTGACCATAAATCAATTCGTTTTCAAATAGCCAATCAAGGCCAATATCAAAGTGGCTAAAAAAATGAAGAGGATGAGATTGCGCACTATGGGATCAGAGATAAACCTTCCCCGATGCTTTCCCATTGCCATATTATTCAAGATCTTCACACGTTCTGCATCTCTGCGTTTTACCGCATAGAGGTATCTTTTCTTTTCTCCTGATTCACTCACATCCTTCTCGAAGAAGATGTTCTCTTGACTCAACATATCCTCGAAACTCACCGCCATGTCATAGGTCCCGAAGAAGAACACGACATATCCGCTAGTGCTAGGGTGGTCCCTATAATTGGTGAGGTCTATCAGTGACATGGACTCAATCGTTCTTCCAGGTACTGATGTATTCGATCGGCTTGCGTTGCCCTTTAGGCCATTCACCTTGCGGATATCCAATGTAAATCAGACCGAGAATCTTTGCATCTTTCCCGAAGCCCATGAAATCTGTATGTCCTCGGTCGTAAAGGAACTTAGGACTGGACCAGAAGAAGGCCAAGCCTTGTGCGGTGGCTGTCAGGTGCATGTTCTGAACTGCACAAGCAACAGCCTCTATTTCCTCAATCTCTGGAATCTTAGCCTTAGGGTCAGGACTCATTCCAATAGCTATAACTGCTGAGGCCTTCAAGGGCCTTTCTTGGAATCTAGCGTACTTCATCTCATTGAAATTCTCGCCTGAGATCTGTTTATAGGTATCGCAGAGATATTCAGCTAATCTATGTCTAGCATCTTCTGCGAAAACGGTGAATCTCCATGGCTGAGTGAGTCCATGGCTAGGTGCCCATATGGCATTGTTCAAGAGTAATTCTATCTGCTCCCTATGAACTTTGCGATCAGAGAAGAACTCAGGGTAAATGGTCCTGCGGTCTCTGATGACCGTGGTGATCTCACTCAGATTATACCTCATCCCTTCTTCCACTTGATATTGCATCCCATGCTCGGGAATTGGACTTCATTGATCTCTTTTCCTGCAAGCATAGTATCTATGGCTGCCCTCATATCCTTTCCTGTCACTGGGAGTCCTGATCCTGGACGGCTTTCATCCAAGCGACCTCTGTATACACAGATATCATTAGAATCGAACAGGTCATAATCTGGCGTACAGGCCGCGTCATACGCCTTTGCAGTTTCTTGATCCTCATCAAAAAGATATGGAAAAGGAAATTTCTTCTCTAAGGCTAATTCCTTCATCAGTTCAGGACCATCTTGAGGGTAATTGTCCGCGTCATTGCTTGAAATAGCCACGAATCCAATGCCCTTGGACTTGAAGTCATTGGCCAATCTGATCAATTCCTCTCGCACATGTATCACGTATGGGCAATGGTTGCATATGAACATGACCAAGGTGCCATTCTCACCTTTGACATCCTCGAATCCTAAGTTCTTTCCTGAGACTGTGTCAAGCAGATTGAAAGCAGGAGCCTTGAAACCGAGAGGAATAGAAGTGGTGGGAGTAAGTGACATAAGTAGACTTTTGAGGGCACAAAGCTAAGGAATCGCTGGCAGAGAATTTTTGAAGAATGCAGTAAAGACATAGGAGATTATTCGAAAAAAAAACGGACCATCGTAATTCTGAATGCTCTCAATCGCTACCTTAATCCCATCAATCAAAATCCTTTATTGCTATGAAGACTTTCTTGATTACGGGTGCTGGAACGGGTATAGGAGCCGCTACTGCCAAGCGTTTAGCTGGCTCAGGGGCTCAAGTCATTCTTGCAGGGAGAAGAGCTAATCTCCTTGAAGATGTTCTTAAGACATTGCCTGGAAAAGGTCACGGGCTGATGTCAGTGGATGTGTCGGATAAGGATTCATTGAACAAAGCATTGAAAGAAACTTTGGGAGATAATGCCCTGGATGGCGTATTTGCCAATGCAGGTATCGGAGGCGGGAATAGATATGGCGAAGATGACCGTTGGAGCGAGATCATAGATATCAACCTCAGCGGTGCCTATTATACCTCTATGGAATGCATTCCATACCTGAAGCGCTCTAATGAAAAGTACAGGAACATAGTGATAACAAGCAGCTGTTTGGCGAGGTTCGGGGTGCCTTATTACACGGCTTATTGCGCCAGTAAGTCAGGTTTGACAGGGCTGGTAAGAGCTTTGGCTGTGGAGTTAGGAGCCAGCCGCATCTTGGTCAATGCAGTGCTTCCAGGCTGGGTAAATACGGGCATGGCCCGTGAAGGAATCCAAAAACTGGCCGATCACACCCATAAGCCTTATGAACAGGCATTGAAGGAGCAGCTCGGATTCCTTCCCCTTCAGAAAATGAGCGAACCTGATGAGATTGCGGCTTTAGTAGGATTCCTCTTTAGCAATGTGCAGACTTCTATCACAGGTCAGTGTATTGACATCAATAATGGGAGTCACATGATATGAGGCCTGCGGCCAACCTAGACAAGCGTTTCCTCATGGGCATGGCCCTGGTCACATTAGTAGGATTCCCCCTGCTGGGTATGGGGATTGTGAAGTTATTCTCTGATCATCCGATACAGATTATGATGCGTCAGCGTATCGGGATACCTGAACAATTCTTGTTCGGGATAGGTATAGGAACAGTGATGGGCTTCATCTCCCATTATGTCTCTGAGCTTCCGTTCATCAGGCCTAGTACAGCCAAGTATGGCCAACGGTTACAGGGATTGGAACTGAATACTATAGACAAGGTCCTCATCTCTATCTGTGCGGGTTTCGGGGAGGAATTATTATTCAGAGGGGCTATTCAAGTCTTCTATGGAATATGGCCTACGGCTATCATCTTTGTCGCAATACATGGTTACTTGAACCCTAAGGATTGGAGGATTAGCAGCTATGGGGTGCTGATGTGTGTCTTCATAGGGATCATGGGATATATGATGGAGTACTGGGGAATATGGTCTGCCATCGCAGCCCATGTCATGGTAGATTTGGTCTTGCTTTGGAGGATGGAAGAGAAAGAGGTGAAGCTAGATACTGGACAAGGACTTGATAGTAAGTGACAAGTTAAAACGAGTAAACATGAATACTTTCCGAATCATAATATTCTCCGCATTGCTGCTGTTCTCCTGCGCTTCGACTGAAGCTCCAAAGAATCTGGAGATAGAAGTAGTTGAATATCAGGGCAAGGAATTCAATGCATATTGGTATGCGGGTCAAGCTGAGTTGAGCACCTATACGCTGAGCCAAGCGCGCTATGGAGAGATGAGGGAAGGTGAGAGTGTCCTAATATTCGTAACAGAGGAGTTCCTTATAGACAAGCAAGTTAAGAAAGAGACTGACACCCAAGACCCGAGCACTTCTGTGCTGAAAATGAACAAGATAGATAGATTCACTACGGGTATCTATGATTATTCACTGATGCTGAGCACATTCCTTCCCGTGAATCAGACCTCTTTTCCCTATATATTCAAGACGAGTTTCTCCAGTCAAGACTGGTGTGGTCAATCATTCATGCAATTAAATAGAAGAGAGGCTGGATATCAGGCCTTGGTTCGTTCTTACTTTGAACAAGAAGGAGACAAGTCCCAGGTCTTGCCTGATCTAGCGGTTGAAGATGCCTTGTGGACTCTTGCTAGATTGGATCCGCGATTATTACCTCAAGGTGAATTCGATATCATTCCGTCTTCAGCCCATGTGAGATTGGATCATGTCGAATTGAGTCCTGAACAAGTGAAAGGTCAATTAAGACTGGAGATGAAAGCGAGCGGTGAGGAACAGTATATCTATCATCTCATCTTTGAGAGCGGGAGAGAGTTGAGGATATATCTTCAAACAGTATTCCCATTCAGGATCTATGGCTGGGAGGAGAAAAGCAAGCAGGGTGATAAGTGGTTGACATCTAAGGCTACATTGAAAGCGAGCAAGAAGAGCTCTTACTGGGGAGAACACTCCAGCGCTGATGATGAGAAGAGGAAGGAGTTGAAATTAGACTAACTATCATCAAAGGATTAATTGCATCACTTCATAGAGCATCAAAGCAGCAACTCGCGAAGAGCGCTCATCATGGTCATAGCTCGGTGAGATCTCAGCTACATCCATGCACCTCACTTTTCCTGAAGCTATAACTGAGGCCATTAAGGCAAGGACACGTTGGGGTGCCAGACCCAAGGGCTGTGGCGCTGAGACTCCGGGCACATAGGCGGTGCTGAACACATCGCTGCATAAGGTCAGATACAGGTGATCACATGGAGCAATGAAATCCTGGATCATCTCCTCACTTGTCTCGCTCGGTTCATACAGCTCTGTTGCTGTGAGATATGTCACACTCAGAGCATCAGCGCGATGGAAGAGCAATTCTGTATTGCCGCTTCGTTGTATGCCAAGGACCATATATCTGAAATCCTCATTGTCTTCTTTGGCCAATTCAGATATCTGACTGAACATAGTACCTGAATTCCCTTTTTCCCGCACAGGTCTTAGATCAAAATGAGCATCCATATTCACGATGCCCCAGTTCTTTTTCGATTGATTGGAAACGTGCTCTTTGAATCCATTGAAATGTCCAAATGCCAATTCATGACCTCCGCCCATAACCAAAGGGAAATATCCTAAGGCTAATAATGCGGCAGTCCATTTGGAAAGCAAAGCCTGGCTGGCCTCCATATCTCCATCTTCACAGAGTATGTCTCCGGCATCTAATATTTTTCTTCCATCTGGCCATGGAAGTGGGCTCATCGCTTTACGAATGAAGCGAGGCCCTTGGGCAGCTCCTACACGTCCCTGATTCCTGCGTATTCCTTCATCACAGCAGAATCCCAATAGGACAAAGGAGGTGCCAACAGCTTGCACGGGCAAGGAGGAACTCATGTCCAGAAACCCTATCGATTGATGGATTCTGAATGTACGCGAGTCTTCAGGGTCATCTATCCTTCCTGTCCAAAGTTCGCTGCTAGCGGGTTTATATCTATCCATGAATTTAGGCCAATTGGCTCAAGACGAAGATATCGTCTCTTCAACTTGGCTGAGCCATTTCTTCGAATATTTTTCAGAACCTTAGGTGGATATGCTCGCAGGGGATGAATGGTGATTTAGATTCAATGATGATGTCATATGCCGTTCACAGGTCAGTTTCATTATCTTCGCATTGTCCAAAGTGGATACACATCATATTTTTAAGGATGGAAAGAATGAATCTAAGAGTCGGAGCAGTCATCATGATTATAGCGGTTGCAGCATTGAGCAGGATGTTCCCCATGAATAATTTCGCGCCTATGGCCGCCATGGGCCTTTTCGGAGGAGCGTATCTATCCAAGAAGTGGGTAGCTTTTATTATCCCGATGCTTGCCATCTGGCTCAGCGACTTGTTATTGAACAACACGGTCTATGCACACATGAATGATGGTTTCACTTTCTTCTATGAAGGATGGGCATGGCAATATGGGTCTTACCTCTTGATTACCTTAATTGGGATATTCATTTTGAAGAAAGACACTTCTGCCATGAAAATCACTGGAACTGCATTATTGGCTAGCGCAACATTCTTCTTGGTCTCTAATTTCGGGACCTGGGCTTCAGGAATCATGTATCCCATGGATTTGGGTGGTTTGTTTACATGTTACGCTGCTGGGATTCCTTTCTTAAAAGGAACGGTGATGGGAGACCTCTTCTACTCAGGTGTTCTCTTTGGTGGGTTCTATCTTCTTCAGAATCGTTTCGGTTCTTTGAGATTGGACGCTATCCGGGTCAGGAATTAAGCGGAACTCTTTGCGAGTTTTATATCAACGAATCACCATCACGGTGCCGTTTATCTCTTCTATGTTAGCACTGCCTATGGCAGCTCCCCATGTCAATTGCATGCGGTAGAAATAGAGTCCATCATTCGCATAATAACGGTCTATTCCTCCATTCCATTTTAGGCTAGGATCCAGTGTTTCGAAAACAATAGTTCCCCATCTATCGAAGATCTGTAGGCTATAGTTGGCAAATGGGCAAGAGGCTATAACGTCTAATCTGTCATTGATCCCATCACCATCAGCTGTGATGGCTGTTGGGATATAAACGGCACATGGGCAGTCCTCATCGAATGAACTGAAATTCTCGAATACAGTGAACGCATGACTCGCTTCGCAATCACGTGAATCACTGATATAAACGGTGTGCTCACCTGCATCTAGTCCGTTGAATTCAGCGAATGAGAACACAGTCTCATCATCATCTATGCTGAAGCTGAAAGGCGCCTCACCTCCAGCTAAGGCAAGTTGAATCATTCCATTGGGGGTATAGGCACAGTTCACATTCCTGAAAGCTGTCACAGAGATGCCGAGGTCATTCTCATCGGTCACGGTTACATTCTTATAGCCACGGCATCCACTGAGATTCCGCACTTGGGCTTGATATTGACCTGAACTCACATTCTCGAAAAAAGGCTCATCCTGCCAGGTAAATCCACCATCTAAGCTAAACTCGAAGTTGCTGGCGATGGGTACATTGAGCAATACGGTCCCTGAGTCATTTCCGCACCAAGCGGGGCTCATCTCTATCAGCTCTATGAGTGCATTCTCCTGTGTGATGGTAATATTTCTGGTGTATTCACAGTTGGTCCCATCAATAACCAAGAGCTCATAATCACCTGAAGGTAAGCCAAGGAAAGTTGGCGTACTCTGGAATCCAGCGCCATTATTGATTGAGTATTCATAAGGTGGATTTCCTTCGATGACCGTGAAATCTATTCGGGCATCATTTCCAGGGCAACTTTCTTTCTGGAATGTGGAGGTGACCTGATAGCTATTGCATGCCGCTTCTTGGCAAGTTGTGACGCTATTGGTCAACATATTCTGCATGTTCGCATTAACGTATACTTCCATGCGATCTTTCTGTCCCGCTGAGAACATATACATACAAGCATCATCTACGTAGTCCATGTATGACATGAAAAGCACAGGAGCAGTGCAAGTGACCAATCCTAGCCCAGGGCATCCGAAGGTAGGGTCTGATGTCACAGGTGTGTCAGCCACGTTATCAGTGCTCGCGCATCCACCGCCACCCCATGGGTGGTCGAGGTTAAGATAATGTCCTACTTCATGACTCATAGTGCGGCCCATATTGTATGTGCCATTGATGGTGTTCCCTCCACATGAGATGGAGCTGAAAGCATTCGTAGTGCATGCTACACCGTCTCCATTTCCGTTTCCTCCTAAGGGGGAATATCCTAAGACTCCTCCACCCAAATCACGAACCCAGAAGTTCAAGTATCCCGCCCAGGCTGCATCATTATCTCCCGCAGTCTGGTCCAAAGTGACTGCATAATCACCTTCAGCTAGCTCGAAACCAGCTGGGTGATTCAGTGTAGCAAGGCAGAATTGTATGCATGATTCGCCATTCTGTATTGTTGGGAAAGTCGCAGCTTGATCAGCATCCCAGTTCCCTATGTCAGCATTGGTTCCTGCGAAATCCAGGTTCATACGCTCAACTTGATCCAAGGCCATGTCGAGAGCACAGGCCAATGGAAGTCCTGTATCTTGGAAATGAACTGCTACAGGGATTAGGAGTTCATTGGCACAGATAGGCATGCGATTCGCAATCCTATCTGCTAAGAATGTGGCAGCTAAAGATTGTCTCTGTTCATGTTCTGCTCTGAAAACAGGGTCTTGCATGTTTTCTTGATGCAACTCGTCTGTGAGACAACGTGTTACTTCTGCTTGGGCAAATGCCGAGAATGAAGCCAGAATGGCAAGAAAGAAGAAGATGGTTCTTGAAGAATAACGCATAGTCTGTTCGAAAAATGTGTATCGAAGATACAAACCTTAACACTTAACTCAAACCTTCTTAATGCATTTATTGAAGGGCTAAGCACTTCTCTATCAGCGGGTCAAGGGCATAGAAGTAAAACAAGGTTCAGGATATTTTGCCTTCTTTTAAATAGAATTCCTTCAACCAGGCCATTCTCTCATCTATAGGAAGCGCATCTATGTGATATGCTGTTTCTTCTGGCAGATCAAGGCTCAATGCAGGAACCACATGCACCAAGTGGCCTAAAGGCAAGGCTCCTTCACTATCCATATGATGCAATAATGGCTCCATGGCCAAGAACTCTACGGGATCCTCGATGCTCAATTCAAGGAATTCATCCAACTCTACTTCCAAGTCCATAACCTCACCCGTCTCAGCACTCATAAGCCAGATGCTATCATCGCGCATGAAGAACTGATCGCCCAAGCAATCTTGGGCAAACGGAATGTCAGAACTGAGCAGATTAGGATAATCGCGATGCAAGGACTTCTCACCATTCCAATACCTGCCCAGTGAATTCCATGAATCGGTATTCACACAGGAACGTATGTGCAAGCCACCATTGAAGGCTATAATGCCATTGCTAGATTGATAGAAATCTTTCAGATCATCAGGTAATCTGGCTAAAAGATCTTTGTCTAATGGCTCTATAGACTGAAAAGTCACCCCTTTGAATTCCATGCTCATTCTGTCAATTTATATCCTTGAACGAAGTAATCTGTGTCGCCCATCCAGAAGAATGAATTGTTCACTTCTTCATACTCCAATCGTAATTTCTTGCCTTCTAGAGATTCTAATTCATGATACAAGGCCTTGTCCCGAATAGAAAAGGCCCAGGTCTCTAAAATGCCATTCTCTAAGCCTCCTAGATTCAGTTGACCCTCCATGGTCTTGACGACATATCCTTTTGTAGACAGCTTTACCAAATAGCCCGTCCTAGAACCAGTGCTATATGGATACGTGCGCCAGAAATAATAGCCAAGTGCCGTGAGCAAAAGAATAGAAGAGAATATGAACAGGAATTTTTTCATCAGTTCTTCAAGCGAGATTCGATAGCATTTTCATGTTTTTTTTTCCCCTCTTTGATGTTGCCGAGTGAAATGTCATCCATTTTCATTTCTCCCGCAGTGACTTTTCCAAGTTTGCTGAATGGAACGTTGGAGGATCCCATCACTGTGAGGAATGCCTTTTCTTGAACCTCGGTCATGGAGACCACCACGCGGCTCTGAGCTTCTCCGAAAAGGAAGGCATCCTTCCTTATCCCTTCTTCAGAGCTGATCTCAAAGCCGAGATCTCTTTGAAGACCTTTTTCCATGAGACAGCTGAATAGACCGCCATCAGCAACATCATGCGCTGAGGTGATGGTTCTCTCAAGGATGAGTTTCTTGATGCAGGTGTGCAAAGCCACTTCCTCTTCTATGTCGAAGTGTGGAGCAGGAGAGAGGCGCACACCGTGATAGGTGACTAAGTATTCAGAGCAATTAATGTCATTCTTAGATGCCCCGATGAGGTACAGAAGATCCCCATCTTTCTTGCTGCTCAGGGTCATCTTATTTCCCTTATCCATCAATAATCCGAGCATTCCAATGGTCGGAGTGGGGAATACTGGAACTTCTCCCGCAGGCAATACTGTCTGATTATAGAAGCTCACATTCCCGCCAGTGACAGGAGTCTGGAAACGTCTACAGGCTTTACCCATACCCTTGATTGCGCCAACGAATTGCCAGAAGACTTCCTTATTATATGGATTCCCGAAGTTCAGGCAATTGGTGATCGCTGATGGCTCAGCTCCTGAGCAAACTATATTACGCGCTGCCTCAGCCACTGCGATAGCAGTTCCTTCTTCAGGGTCAGCATAGACATAACGCGCATTGCAATCTACCGTCAAAGCAAGAGCAATGTCTGTTCCGCGTACATCTACCAGACCAGCGTCACTAGGGTCATTTGTGCCCATGCTCTTGGTCCCGACCATGGTGTCATACTGCTCTGTAATCCATTTTTTTGAACCTAGATTCACATTGTCTAGCATGGATTGTGCAACGGCTTTCAAGTCCTTAGGTTCCGTGATACTGTCTATCTTGAATTCTTTGCTCTTGGCGTAATAAGCAGGCTCGGTATACTCTCTGTCATAAACCGGAGCGCCTCCGCCAAGCACCAACTCTGAAGCTGGAACATCGGCTACAAGGGTTCCCTCCATGTAGTATTTCAATCTATCTCCTGCAGTCACCGTTCCTATCTGAACGGCATTCAGATCCCATTTTTTAAAAATACTTTCCACAAGGGCTTCTTTGCCTTTATGCACCACAACGAGCATGCGCTCTTGGGATTCAGATAGCAATATCTCGAAAGGCTTCATGTGCGCCTGACGGGTAGGTACTTTATCCAAGTGGATATCCATCCCATGCGCTCCTTTCTCTGACATTTCAGAGGTAGAGCAGGTGATTCCAGCTGCACCCATATCCTGCATGCCAACCATCGCATCTGTATCAGCCAATTCAAGCGTGGCTTCAAGGAGAAGTTTTTCTTGAAAAGGGTCACCTACTTGTACTGAAGGAAGATCCTTTGCGCTTTCTTCAGTTAGATCTCCTGATGCGAATGTCGCACCGTGTATCCCATCTTTTCCTGTACTTGAGCCAACTATGTACACTGGATTTCCTACTCCTTTAGAGACGGCAGAAATGGTCTTGCTTACTTCCAGGATCCCAGCGCTCATAGCATTGACCAAAGGATTCTGGTCATATACTTTGTCAAAGAAGACCTCACCTCCCACTACGGGTATCCCAAAGGCATTTCCGTAATCTCCGATTCCTTTGACCACTCCTTTCATGATCCATTGCGTGCGCTCATTCTCTATATCCCCGAATCTCAAGCTGTTCAACTGAGCTACTGGACGAGCTCCCATGGTGAATATGTCCCTGTTTATTCCTCCAACTCCAGTCGCGGCACCTTGATACGGCTCTATCGCTGAAGGGTGATTATGGCTCTCTATCTTGAATACACATCCAAGACCACCACCTATATCTACCAGACCGGCATTCTCCTCACCAGCTTCTACTAACATGTGTGGGCCCGTGCGTGGGAGAGTCTTCAGCCATTTGATTGAGTTCTTATAGCTGCAATGTTCTGACCACATGACAGAGAAGATACTGAGCTCAGTGAAATTGGGAACTCTTCCCAGTATTTCAATGATGCGGTCATATTCCTCTTGGATAAGTCCAAGTTTCTGAGCTTTTTCGAAGTCTACTTCGTTATCTATCTGCGTACTTTCCATGGTCTTTTCGAGCAATGAGTCGCAAAGTTAAGATTCATAAGGCTCAAAAGGGCCAGATTCAGCTATGAGGATAAATCTTAGAACTAAGCTCTAAATTCATCGCCTGATGTCAATAGCTCTTATCCTGATAAGCCTTGCCCTCGGGGTCATCTTGATCCATAGATGGTCCTTGCTGCGCATCCAAGGAATCTCTCCTTGGTGGATAACTAGTGCTTTCTTGCTCAAAGTGGCCGCTGGGGTCATGGTCTGGTTCATTTATTCTCAGGTCTATGACATCCCGAGGTATGATGCCGATATCTTCAAGTTCTATGATGATGGAGCTACCATGGCAAGGGCTATGGACGAAAAACCTAGCATGTTCATAGATCTCTTTTTAGACAGAGCTGATGGACCGCTGTTCCATCATTATATAGAGGAGATGAGCAATTGGGAGCGGTCCTATGATTTAATCCAACTGAATGATAATCGAACCATGATTAGAATGCATGCCATACTGCATCTGGTCAGTGGAGGGAATTATCATTGGCATAGTCTATTCTTTCAGTTCATCGCCTTCATAGGGTCAGTACTGTTGTTCAAAGGAATCCGTGGATTATCTACTCTTGAACCATGGACTTTTCTCTTATTCTTGCTTCCGCCCTCATTGCTTTTTTGGTCTTCAGCTCCTCTGAAGGAGGCATTGGTCTTGCTTCCCTTAGGACTTGTGTTATACAGTCTCAGGGATCTGGATAGAAGGGGAGTTTATTGGGGAACCTTCCTAATCTCCTTGGTTTTATGGCTTGGAATAAAACCGTACGTCTCATTGGCACTCATTCCTGGAATACTCTTCCTTATCCTCACAAAATATTCGAAAAGAACGACTCTCAGCTTGTTCGTTATCTGCCATTCAATCATCCTGTTTATACTTTTTATAGGGCAATGGGTTGGTTCAATGAACTTGATCGGAATATTGAGATTGAAGCGAAAGGACTTCGTGAATGTGGCATTGGATGCCGGTTCGGCAATAGAAATTCCCGAATTCAATGATTTCTGGACCTTTCTTCTCGCCTGCCCCTCCGCTTTATGGCGAACTTATTTCAGGCCAGGTATCTGGGAGATGCGCTCTATACTTGATGCTATGGCAGCTCTAGAGAATAGCGTGTATCTCTTGCTTCTAGCTCTGGCAATTATATTCAGGAAGAAGCAAGTGGATGCACGGATGTTGTTATTCTCTGCTTCTTTCTTGATCGGAATGGGAGTGCTTATCGGGACAGTTACGCCAGTCCTTGGAGCAAGTGTAAGATATCGCGCACCAGCTCTTCCCTTCTTACTTCTATTTATCTATTTGCTCATGGATAGGGCTTATATTAGGCGCTACTTTATGAAAAAGTCCTCCTTATGAAAACTATTGCCATTATCGTGCTTCTGCTTGTTTCTTCTTGTGCATTCAAGGATAACGAGGTGGAATTAATCATCCATAATGCGACTATCTATACCGTAGATGGTGAGTTCAAAGTGGTAGAGGCTATGGCCATTGATTCAGGACGTATAGTGGCGGTAGGTCCTGAGAGGGAGATATTGAACAAGTACCGATCAGTGGCGAGTTTGGATGCTGAAGGAAGATTTATCTATCCAGGATTCATTGATTCTCATTGCCATTTCGTGGGATACGGAATATTTACCATGGAGGTGGATCTGAATGGGACCAAGAGTTGGGAAGAATGCTTGGAGCGAGTAAAAGAATATGCCGAAATCGTTCCCAGCGGTTGGATCACAGGTAGAGGATGGGATCAGAATCACTGGAAAGACAAGAAATTTCCTGATAATAAGGTGTTGAATGATCTATTTCCAGATAGACCAGTGGTATTGGATAGGGTAGATGGTCATGCTTTGATTGCCAATGAAAAAGCCTTGGAGGCAGCCCAAATCAAAGCGAATGAGAAGATATTAGGAGGAGAGGTCGTTCTTGATAAAGAAGGTCAGATGACTGGATTACTTATAGATAATGCCATGGTGAAGTTGAATGCTATGATTCCTGAGTTGGATGATGCCCAACTGAAGATGGCAATCCTCAAAGCTCAGGCTGATTGCTTTGCTGTAGGACTCACTACCGTGGACGATGCAGGACTGGACACCCATAGAGTGAACATGATCCGTAATTTGCAGAAGACCGGTGAACTGCTCATGCGCATGTACGTTATGCTTGAAGCTAATGAGGCCGGAATGGATTACATGAAACGTGGTATTGTGCTCGAAGACAGGCTCACTATCCGTAGCGTGAAAATCTATGCTGACGGTGCGCTGGGCTCCAGAGGAGCAGCATTGAAGAGTGATTACCATGATCACCCCGGACATAAAGGGACCATTCTTCACCAACCTGTTTTCTTCAAACAATGGGCAGCACTGTGTGACCTCTATGGATTCCAGATGAACACGCATTGCATAGGTGATCGCGCAAATCAACTCATGCTTTCTGTCTATAATGAGCAGCTTGGTGGGACCAATGATAAACGATGGAGGATAGAGCATGCCCAAGTGCTTTCAGGGGGTGATGTAGAGAGGTTCAAGGATTATAACATCCTCCCATCCATACAACCTACGCACGCCACGAGCGATATGGGTTGGGCTGAAGACAGGCTGGGGCCTGAGCGCATCAAAGGAGCTTATTCCTATGCGAGTCTCTTAAAGCAGAATGGTTTGGTTTTACTGGGGACAGATTTTCCGATAGAAGGCATAGATCCCCTTCATACTTTTTATGCAGCCGTTTACAGAAAATCAATGGATGGGTTACCCGAACAAGGCTGGCATGCTGAAGAGGCGTTGACTAGAGAACAAGCTTTGATGGGAATGACCATCTGGGGCGCTATGGGAAATTTCGAGGAGGCTAAGAAAGGAAGTTTGGAAGTTGGAAAATACGCTGACTTTGTCATCCTGGACAGGGATATAATGAAGTGTGATGAGAAGGATATTCTCAAGACCCGAGTAAAATCTACCTATGTAGCAGGTCAAAAGGTCTATTGATCAGCCTATGACCCCAATGCTGGAAAGCATAAGGGACGGGTCCTGCTGCATTATGTGAAATCGATTTCTTCATCAGATGGTTCCTATAAGTATCCACCGTGGAATGGGAGCTATTCAGTGCATCTCTAATCTCCTTATTGGACTTCCCATTAGCTAACCATTTCAATAGCTCTATTTCCCTTTTTGAAAGATTCTATTTAGCCAATATAGCAGAGCGCTTCTTGCCACTGGAATTGAATGAGAGCGTCAATTCATTTGAGAAATACTTCTCTCCTTCTCACACTTTTCTTGACGGCTAAGAAGAATTCTTCTTTGTCTGTTTTTTTCATGGCCCTCTGAAGTTGAAAACAATGCCTTCAGGCTGTCCAATTGTGTTTCGCAATGGAGGGCGATAGGCCAAAGGATAAGTAAGAAGGTGTATATATTTCGTATTCCAAGGGCATGAAGATAATGTCAAGAAGCTCATAGAGCAATCCTCAATAGTTTTTCCTGAGGCTGTTCAAAGTTGATTCGATTTCATCTATACTCGCCTTCTCCAAAAGAACATTTCCCTCCTCATCGATAAGGAATAATGCAGGAATATTCGTGACGCCATACGCATGTGCCAGAGCGTTAAATCGCACGAAGCTTATTTCCTCTGTAATCTGATAAGGCCACGTGTATCCAAGCTGAGCTGCCATTTTCTCAGACCTCCCATCTGTCTTTTTTTCAAGCGCTATGCTCAGTATTTCCAAGCCCTGATCATGGTAATCTTCGTATAATTTTTTCACATAAGGTGCTTCTCTAAGGCATGGTCCGCACCAGGTTGCCCAAAAATCGATGAGCACCTTTTTCCCCCTCAGGTCTTGGAGGTCAAAGGGCGCTCCTGAATTTAATGTTCCCAAGGTCTCAGGAGCTTGCATCCCAGGTCTCGTTCCTCTAGGAACCTGTTCTGCACTATTGCTTATACAACTCGATGTAGCCATTATCAATATGATAAAAATGGTCTGAACGTAGCGGCTGATTCTGCTCTGTATATGCACCATAAAATAAGTTGGATATCTGCTTAGCGGATAAATCTCAGAGTGAGCTGTTTCCCCTTATGCACCAGTGATATGAAATACATTCCAGATCGCATAGTTGAAAGGTCGATGGAGCTGATTCCTTGATTCAAGATACCTGACTTCACTTTGCTGCCCGTGACATCCATAATCTGGAAAGGCATACGTTCGAATTCTGAACGCACATCCAACCTGCCCTCAGGGCTTATCTCTATGACTGAGAAATTATCTTGGAGCCCCATTTCTATTAATGCGTTGGCGGTTTCACACTCATCCGCAATATCTATCAAAGGCTGAGGATTGCTATATATCCCTCCCACTTGAGCTTGCTCGAAGGAACCATCGGGACAAATGATGAAGTAGCGCGGTTGGTAATTCACATTCCATACATCAGCAATCAGTGCCTCAGCACCCGTAATGATAGGGACAGCGACATTATTATTTGCTGCCCAAGCTGCCTCATTACTTGTATTCGCGTCACGCTCGAAGGAGAGAACGACAAGACTCTCATCTCCTCCTTGTCCCAAGGTGCCATAAAGCTCTTCTAGGCCAAGAATAGAAGCATTACATACTGAGCACCAAGTAGCAAATACGTCTATGACTACTGTTTTTCCTTGATCAAGATAGGATTGAAGATGATGCGTATTCCCTTCTATGTCCTGATAATTAAAGTCTGGGAAAGTGATTGAAGTAGGCTGCGCATTTATTGATGGGGTAATCAGTCCAAGAAATAAGCAAATAGTAAGAATGTTCCTCATAGCAATGAATTTAGCTGTCTGCATCTGTTCTGCATCACAATTCATGCCGAATATAGCCAGAGTCAGGCTATGAGGGCCATTATCATCTGAGATCCATAGCAAAGGCAGAATCTGTCTTTCACTGCCTGGTCTGCCTCATCTCTAAATCCTACATTTGGTAAAATTTTAATTCAACCATCATGACTAAAATCTACTCTTCTTTATTCTTTTGTCTCTGTCTTACTTTCTCGGCACAGGCCACAGATCATACCATCGTTACTCTGGGATTAGCTTATTCTCCGAGTGAGTTAACAGCTCAGATTGGTGATAATGTCACCATCGTTGCATCAGGGAATCACCCCACCGCTGAGGTGAGTGAGGCTACTTGGAATGCGAACGGGACGGCTTTACTAGCTGGCGGTTTTGGAACCCATAACAGTTCATTCACCTTTACTGTAGAGACTGCAGGAACCATCTACTATGTATGCACGAATCATGTTGCCTCTGGTATGAAAGGACGTATCACTGTTCTTCCAACAAGCTTGCAAGAGGTTTCAGCCGAAGTAGGAATCGTATTCGGTGCTAATCCTGTGATGGATGGTGCACTGGCTTACGCTTTGAGCGATAAGAACATTACCGGTGCTATCCTTGAACTTTACACCATCGAAGGAAAGCTGCTCATGGAACATAGGATCATCGCTGACAGAGGCATTTTGGCCATAGATCAGGCTCCTGGAGTCTACCTCTTGGTGCTTCGCTCCAATGATAAAGGCATCTTGCTCAGCAAGCAAGTCGTCATTGAGGAATAAGACCTTCTTGAAATTCGAAGATTCAAGGCCCTTGGTTTAATCCAAGGGCCTTTTTTCTTGCTCAGATATATGGCAGTGACCACTTCTGCTTCACTGCCATGATACGTATGAAGATGATGATGCCTACAGTGAGGACCATGGATAGTCCTTGATCCATATAGTTTGAGAAGATGAGATAGCACACGGCCCCAATCATACAAGCGGTAGCATAAACCTCTTTCCTGAATATCAGCGGGACTTCATTACAAAGAATGTCCCGGATTACTCCTCCAAAGACCGCTGATACTGTTCCCATAATTACAGCGATGGCCGGAGACAGTCCCATATCCAAAGTTTTCTGCACGCCCAGGATGGTAAAAATACCAATCCCAATCGTGTCAAAAAGGAAGAAGGTCATTCTGAGCTTCAGCAATCTAGCCTTGAAGAAATAAGTCAATATCACTGCCGCTACGATGAGATAGAGATAGTTCAATTCCATCATCCAAGCTACGGGCGTGCTTCCGATCATTACATCACGCAAGGTCCCGCCTCCAGCGGCTGTAACAAAAGCAATCACCAATGCCCCGAATAGATCCAGCTTTCGCTCAGAGGCCGAGATGGCTCCTGATATGGCGAAAACCAAGGTTCCCGTGAGGTCCAATGTATAGATGAGTCCCATATAGCTCTGGCTCAATTAATTTCTGCGAAAATGATCTGATGGAAATTATTCAGTAAGCGCTCATTTCAGAGCTTGAAATTCTGGAAACCTTCCTCGAGTAACTTTTCATATCTTGCCTTGTCAAAAGAGAAGAATCTCGCGGGCTTATGCGCAACCCCTTCTTGCTTCTCTTCCAATTCAGTGACTATTCCAAGCTTCATAATCTTTCTTCGGAAATTCCGTTTGTCTATCTCTCGGTCGTGTATAGCCTCATACAATTTCTGTAATTGCCCCAAGGTGAATTTGGGGGGTAATAGGTTAAAACCTATTGGGCGGGTCTGAAGAGTTTCCCTTAGTCGGTCCAAGGCTTTCTCTAACAACTCATTATGGTCAAAGGCAAGCTCGGTCACCTCATTTACAGGCACCCAGACTGCCGAGCGGGCAAAGGAGCTCGCAACGGGTGTATAGTCATGCATCTTGACCAAACTATAATAGCCGATGGTCACAACGCGCTCCTCAGGTTCTGCTCTGATGCTTTTCAGCCAGCGCTGATCAGAGTCAGAGGAAAGTCGCTTCGGATTCCCGAAGGCACCGAACTGTGCCAGGAATATATTCTGCAGTCCTGTGAGGTCCTTCAAAATCCTTCGTCCGCCTTCATCCAAGTCCTCATCCATCAAGATAAGGTCACCTGGAAGGGCGTATTGTATGCTTTCATGCTTGAAATCACTGTCATACCTGCCCCTATCTATCAGCAGTATATGCAATTTCTCAAAATCAAAGCCGAACAGTACACAGTCTACTGAGACGTGCGGATTCAGGCGCTTTCCGTTAAATGGAGTCACGTGTTCGTTTTGGTTAAAGGGCTAGATTTGGAGCTGCTCAAAAATAGTACATTTACCAGCCCTGTGCTTAGTGTAAAGATAACAATAAGTGACCTTATGAAAGCAAATCAGGGAATCTTGGACAAATATTTAAGCGATATCGATGGTACTGATAGTTGATAGTGGATCCACCAAAAGCGATTGGGTCCTTCTGAAAGGCGCTAATGACAGAGAGCTCTTCAAGACCATGGGATTCAATCCCTATTTCCATAATGAGACCATTATCTCTAATGCCATCAAGCAGAACGAGGATCTCTTTCGGTATACGGATCAGATAGAGCAAGTTTTTTATTACGGTGCAGGAGCGAGCAATGAAGATTTGAAATCCATTGTCAGAAGGGCCTTGAAGAAGGTCTTCACCAAGGCTGAAGTTATGGTGGATCATGATCTGGTCGCTTGTGCTTATGCTACTTACACGGGGGTCCCAGCCATCTCATGCATCTTAGGGACTGGATCCAACTCCTGCCATTTCGATGGGGAAACGGTCACTGAGGAAGTGCCCGCCCTAGCTTATATCCTAGGAGATGAAGGATCTGGCAGTTATTTCGGAAAGAAACTGTTGAGCGCGTTCCTTTACAAGCACCTTCCTAAGGCTATCAGTGATGATTTGGAGAAGAAGTTCGTGTTGAACAAGGACGTTATCATGGAGAACGTATACATGATGCCGCATGCCAATGTCTACCTCGCTTCTTTCATGCGTTTCATTGCAGAACATAAAGAAGATCCATGGGTAGACGAGACCGTCTATATGGGATTGAACGAATTCATCAGAGTGCATGTTTGTTGTTTCAAGGATCATCAGGAAGTTCCAGTCCATTTCATTGGCTCAGTCGGATATTTCTTCAGAGATCAACTAGAACGCGCTGCCAAAGAATACGGAATCACCCTCGGTACTGTGACCAGAAAACCGATTGATGGCCTTGTTGATTATCACCTTGAAAGAATGAGTCTGAAATTCTCATAGAACATGAAGAGCAAGAGTATCGGATCTGTTGAAGACTTGCTCTTTCATGAGCAGGGGCTCTCCTTCAAGACCGGGTCCTTTCATGCTTCCATCTCTTTCTATGCAGAGGACATCATCCGCGTTAGATTGAGACCGATTAACTGTGAAGAAAGAAAGAAGTCATATGCAGTGGTCATGCCTCCGACTTCAAATAAAGTAGAGATCAAGGAAGGCAAAGACCAAGTCACGCTTAAATCATCTAAAGCTGAAATATCCTTTACTAAAAAACCTTTCCGTATCACACTCAAGGATGCTAAAGGCAATGTCCTCTCTGAGGATGATCCAGCTTTTGGCACATCACTTACAGGTACTGAAGTCTGCACCTATCGAAAATTACAAGAAGGAGAGCGCTTCATTGGCCTAGGTGAAAAAGTGGGGCCGCTCGATAAGAGAGGTCGTTCATATGAGAATTGGAACACGGATAAATTCGCCTACAGCATTGAAGAGGATCCGCTTTATCTGAGCAATCCTTTTTTCATAGGTGTGCACGATCAAGGGGTCTACGGACTTTTCTTAGACAATACACATCGTTCCCGCTTCAACTTCGGGGCTTCATCGCATCGCTATTCCTGGTTCTCAGCTCAAGATGGTGAGATGGATTATTACCTCTTCACAGGAAAAGATATTGCCTCTATCATCGCTTCATTCACGCGATTGACAGGTCCTATGCAGTTGCCTCCTATGTGGTCGTTGGGCTATCAACAATGCCGCTACAGCTATTATCCTGATCATGAGATCAAATCCCTCGCCCGGACTTTCAGGGAAAAGAAAATACCTGCTGATGCGCTATACTTAGACATCCATTATATGAAGGATTACAAGGCCTTCACCTTCGATCAAGATCGCTTTCCTGATCCAGTAGGGATGCATAAGGAATTGAAGGAGCAAGGCTTCAGAACAGTGGCCATCGTGGATCCTGGAATCAAGGTGCAGAAAGGCTACGGGACCTATGACCGAGGTGTCACGGAAGATGTTTTCATTAAAATGCCTGACGGAGAAAGATATCAATGCGAGGTATGGCCTAGCTGGAGCCATTTCCCTGATTTCACCTCCGAAAAAGTGCGTGATTGGTGGAAGAAGGAATTGCAATTCTATAAGGATGCAGGGGTCTCTGGGATCTGGAATGACATGAATGAACCTGCTGCTTGGGGACAGTCGCTACCTGAGCATCTGGAATTCGAGATGGAGGGCCAAACGACCACACACCGTGAAGCGCGCAATGTCTATGGAATGCAGATGGCCCGTGCTACACAAGAGGGACTCAAGTCGCACCATAAAAGCGAGCGTCCATTCGTACTTACGCGAGCAGGTTTTTCAGGGGTTCAACGCTACTCTGCTGTCTGGACAGGGGATAATGTCTCTTCAGATGAGCATATGCTCCTTGCATGCCGCATGCAGATGGGGCTTGGCCTGAGCGGAATCTCTTTCTCTGCCAATGATATTGGTGGTTTTGCGGGTGAAGCGAGTCCAGCACTCTTTGCACGTTGGATTGCGCTAGGTGCGTTTCAACCCATGTTTCGCGGGCATACCCAAGTGAATCACAGGGACGCTGAACCTTGGAGTTTCGGGGAAGAGGTGGAACAGATTGCGCGCAATTATATTTCATTGCGCTACCGCCTTCTTCCATACATCTACACATGTCTGCATCGAAGTTCTCAGGACGGTATGCCCATGATGCGAAGTTTGGCCATGATCGAACCACGTCAGGCTGAGGTGTATGACCCCCGTTTTGAGAATCAATTCCTTTGTGGAGATCATCTCATGATCATTCCATGTACGAGTCAGGTCCAATGGATAGAAGCCTATTTCCCCAAAGGAAATTGGTATGACATATATACCGATCAGAAGTATAAAGGCGGTATGACTCACGTGCTTCCTTGTCCAATGTATCGCCAACCGGTTTTGGTCAAGGAAGGAGCCGTGATTCCCATGCAATCTCAGATCCAATCTACAGCTGAGAAACATGATGGAACGCTCTATCTACATATTTATTTAGGAGCGCAGCAGAGCTCAGTTCTTTATGAAGATGACGGAATCAGCTATCGCTATGAGAAGGGGGCTATGAAATTGACTTCTTGGAATTTGAAAAAGGATGCTTTGAGCATATCTTCTGAAGGGGATTTCAAATCATTATTCAAGAAGATAAAACTCATATTCCATGGAACATCTGCTCCTAAGGAAATAAAATCAGGAAATAAAAAAATGAAGACCAAGGAAGAAGAGAATAGGTTCATCCATACCATTTCTGGAATAGATACTTTCTATGCAGACAAGGGTGCAGAGCTTTCTTCTCAAGTAAGAACGGTTACGATAGACATGCCTTCCAACACTGCAGAGCTGATCTGGAAAAATTAAGATCATTGAAATGAAAAACCTGAATTTTCTATTCGTATTTCTGATCTTTATTGCTTGTTCTAAAGACAAGCAAGTAGAGCAAGCTCTCCAAGAGAACGAGTCCATCATAGGGCTGAATACTTTTTTTCAATTAGGCTACGGAGAAAGCGCTTTATACTTGAGTGATTATTGCTTGGATGTGAGCGGATTGGATTCTGTCAAAGCAAGTTCAGGTATTCAGATCAGGCAATTGGATTCTGTCTTGATCATCACCCAATCTCTGGATGCCAATGCCATGGAGGCCTTGTATCTGTGGAAGAATGGAACGGCAAGTGTGATTCCTGTGAAGCGATCATTGAGAGAAAAAGTAGATTTCATATTCAATGGTCATGGAAATGAATTCAAATCTGTGCAGATAAAAGGCAGCATGAATTCATGGAATGTCAATAGCAATGAATTCTTAAAGGAAGGAGGAAATTACAAGACCTCTTTCGTTTTAGCTCCTGGAGACTATCAATACAAGATGGTCATCGATGGAAAAGAAATTTCCCACGATGATAATCCGGATTCAATCAGCAATGGAATGGGCAGATTCAATCAACTCTTGAAAGTTGGAAGTCCTGAGACTAAGGAACTCTTCATCTATGCTAAAAGATCTTTAAGACGCATTGAGATAAAAGGGCTCGAAGAAGGGGTTTCTGCAATGGCGCTTTGGAACAATATCGAATTGCCCATTGTCAAAGAAGATGTAAATTATTTCATAGATATTCCAAGCTTAGCCAAGGATATGAAACGTTCATTCATTCGTGTTTGGGCCTTTGACAAAAGCAATATTTCTAACGACATCTTGATTCCATTGGAATATGGATCTCCACTTAAGGCCATCGCTGATTTAGTCCGTTCTGATAAACATGCATTAAGCCTTTATAACGTATTCATGGATCGTTTCTATGATGGTGATAAAAGCAATAACTGGCCAGATACTTCGGGTGAAGTATTACCTAAGGCGAATAATATGGGCGGGGATATTCGCGGCTTGATAGAGAAAGTAGACGCGGGATTCTTTGAGGAATTGGGAGTCAATACTATCTGGATCTCACCCATCGTGAAGAATACAGATAAACCCTATGGTTTCTGGCCTGATCCCAAGACCAAGTTCAGCGCCTATCACGGTTATTGGCCTGTCTCTTTCACCTTGGTTGATCCGCGCTTCGGGACGGCTGCTGATTTGCATGAATTGGTTGACAAAGCTCATACGCGCAATCTGAATGTACTGCTTGATTTCGTGGCGAATCACGTGCATGAGGAACATCCTTACTACAAAGCTCACCCAGAGGTCGCCACGGATCTTTATCTCCCTGACGGAACTTTGAATACTGAGCGATGGGATGATCATCGCCTTACCACGTGGTTCGACACCTTCATGCCATCCTTACAACTAGATAAACCAGAGGTTTATGAAATGGTCTCTGACTCTGCGGTCTATTGGATAGAGGAATATAAATTGGATGGTTTCCGCCATGACGCAACCAAACATGTACCGGAGATCTTCTGGAGGACATTGACCCGAAAATTGAAAGAACGTGTCATTGAAAAAGGAACCCCAATTTATCAGATTGGAGAGACCTATGGCACCCGTGAATTAGTAGCTAGCTATGTAAACAGCGGTCAATTGGACGCCCAATTCGATTTCAATGTTTATGATGCCTGTGTCTCTGCATTGGTCAGTGAAGAAGGAAGTTTCGAGGACCTGTCCAAGGCTATTAAAGAGAGTCTCAATTACTTCGGGCATCACCATTTAATGGGGAACATCACAGGGAATCAGGACAGGGCGCGTTTCATCAGCTATGCAGGTGGAGCCTTGAACTTGAGCGAGAATGCGAAAAAGGCCGGTTGGACGAGGGAAGTAGGAGTGGGGGACCCTGTAGGATATAGAAAGAGTAAAGAATTGATGGCCCTAGTGGCGACCCTGCCCGGTATTCCAGTAATCTATTATGGAGATGAAATAGGTTCGTATGGCGGAAATGATCCCGATAACCGCAAGATGATGCTCTTTGGTAAATTCGCAGGGCCTGAGCGCGACTTGCGAGCAGCTACCATGGACCTGCTTCACTTCAGAAATAATTCACTTCCGCTCATATATGGAGATTTCAGAGTGCATGTGGCCAGCCAAGACCTTTTCGTTTATTCCAGGAATTACTTGGGCAGATCCGTTTTTATCATTTTAAATGATTCGGATTCAGAGCAACAAGTCTCCTTTAGACCTGACGCTGATCAGACAGCGATACCTGAAAAGACTAAGAAAAAACGTGCTATTTCTAGGATTGAGAATCACATGATCTCTTTCAAGATACCCGCACATTCATTTGAAATCATAGACTGACATGAGAAACCAGAATCCATTTTTCCTTTCCCTAATCGCATGCATCTTCTTCCTCGGCTCTTGTACCCAAGCACCTGCTCCCTTGGCCGAAGTGCTCGAAGAGCCCTATGTAAAAACCACTCCTGAATGGGCCAAGAATGCTGATATCTATGAGGTCAATGTGCGTCAATACACCAAAGAAGGAACTTTCAAAGCCTTTCAGCAACACCTTCCTCGCCTCCAAGAAATGGAAGTGGATGTGCTCTGGTTCATGCCCGTTCATCCAATCGGAGTGAAAAACAGAAAAGGTGGACTGGGCAGTTATTATTCTGTCAAGGATTATAAAGGTATCAATCCTGAATATGGGAGCATGGAGGATTTCAAAGCCCTCGTTGCTGATGCACATTCACGCGGAATGAAAGTCATCATTGACTGGGTCGCTAATCACACAGCATGGGACCATGCATGGGTGGATCAAGGTCATATGGATTGGTATACTCCAGATAGTATTGGTGGCCTTCAACCCCCTCTGGGAACAGATTGGTGGGATGTGGCCGATCTGAATTATGAGAATAAAGAGATGCGTAATGAGATGATCTCTGATATGGAATTCTGGCTTAAAGAAGTAGACATAGATGGTTTCCGTTGTGATGTTGCTGAGTGGGTGCCAGATGAATTCTGGGAAGATGCCCGCGTGAGATTGGATGCTGTAAAACCTGTATTCATGTTGGCTGAAGCTGAGCATGTGGAACATCACGTGAAAGCCTTTGACATGAGCTATGCTTGGGAATGGCATTTCATCATGAATGAATTGGCCCAAGGAAAAAAGGGAGCCTCTGATGTAGTGGCTTATTTGGAAAAAGAAAAACAATTCGAGCCCAGTGCATTCCGCTTGAACATGACCGATAACCATGACGAGAATACATGGAAAGGAACGGTCAAAGAACGCCTGGGTATGGGTGTTCAGACCATGGCTGTGATGTCAGCGACCATTTTCGGGATGCCTCTGGTCTACAGCGGTCAGGAAGCAAGTTTGGATCATCGTTTGGAATTTTTCGAGAAGGATGAGATCAGCTGGGAAGAGATGCCATTGAAAGGTTTCTATACCCGACTGATGCACTTGAAACACATGAATCCAGCCCTCTGGAATGGAAGCTATGGTGCGCAACCTAAAGTCATCAGCAGCATGGCTGATCAGCGTGTAATCGCTTACGAACGCGTGAAGGATGGCAATGCTGTGGTAGTGCTTTTGAACATGTCTGACAAGGCAAGGAAAGTGAAATTGGACTCTGCGAGTCAAGTTGGATTCTATGAAGAATTATTCACGGGGGCTGAAGTAGAATTGAACATGGGATATGAAGAAGAATTAGGACCTTGGAATTATAGAGTCTATCACATTACCAATATAATCGAGTAACCATGGACACATCCAAAGTCGGCCTTTTAGAGAAGCCAAGCCTATCCTTCTGGCAGATATGGAACATGTCCTTCGGGTTTATGGGAATCCAATTTGGCTGGGGATTGCAGATGGCCAATATGAGCTCGATCTACAATTATCTGGGAGCTGAAGCCCATGAGATACCTATGCTCTGGCTGGCAGCGCCACTCACTGGACTCATCGTTCAACCCTTGGTGGGATACTTCTCAGATCGTACGTGGAGCCCGAGACTTGGAAGAAGAAAACCTTATTTCCTGGTAGGTGCATTGCTCTCAAGTTGTGCACTTTTCCTTATGCCTAACAGCTCTGCCTTGTGGATGGCAGCGGGATTACTCTGGGTCTTGGATGCGAGCATTAACATCACCATGGAGCCCTTCAGGGCCTTCGTGGCGGATCTATTGCCTAAGAAGCAACTTACACGTGGATTCACCATGCAATCAGTATTCATAGGTGCAGGAGCGGTGATTGCATCTGCATTGCCGTGGATGATGACCAACTGGTTCGGAGTGACGGACGAAGGTTCAGTGAGCGCTATTCCTAATTCGGTGAAATATTCATTTTACATAGGTGGTGTGGCCTTTTTAGGCGCGGTGCTTTATACGATTTTCAAGACCAAAGAATATAGTCCTGAGGAGATAGAGAGATTTGGGGAGATAGCAGAGGAAGAAGAGAAAACCAATGCCGTACAGGAGATTATATACTGCATCAAAAACATGCCCTTGAGAATGAGGAAAATGGCGCTGGTCCAATTCTTCACTTGGCCCGGACTATTCCTCATGTGGTTTTATTTCAATGACACACTCGCTTACCATATCATGGGGGCCGAATCCGCAGCCGACCCTCTCTACAGGGAGGCTAATGAGTGGGGGGGGATATGCATGGCCTTCAAGGATTTCATCACCTTCGGATTCGCCTTTGCGATACCTGCTATCTCTAAGCGACTTGGAAATAAAATGACGCACGTGATGTGCCTTATGGCGGGAGCTGTAGGACTTATCCTGATGAACTATTGGACCGGACCTAACTTGGTCTTAATCTCCATGATAGGAGTGGGGATAGCTTGGGCTAGCATACTCTCCATGCCTTATGTACTCATAGCTTCAGAATTACCACAACGTAAAATGGGCCTCTATATGGGCATCTTTAATTTCTTCATCGTTTTGCCTGAGATTATTGCCTCATTAGGCTTTGGATGGTTCATGAAGAATGTACTGGAGAACCATCATCCAAGTGCATTGATGATAGGCGGTGTCCTCTTTATAATCGCAGCAGTGCTCACGTTGCGTGTGAATGAGACGGTGGAGGAGAGGGTAGGATAGGTTAAGAGAGGGGGTTTAATTTCATTGGCTTTTACAATTTAGAGTTCGTTGATTGAGTTTTCATGAACATAACTCCTTCCTCCAGTCAACTCGTATTTAGTTAAATCCCATAATGATGTGTCGTCCAGAGCGAAACAAAGTGTAGTGAAGGACCGTGTGCAACGTAAGTGGAGCTACGGTGAAAAGGTGAACGAAAACCATTTCTCCTTTTCCAATTACAAGAATCCCAATTCAGTAACGATTTCGATAACTAGAATCCAAAGGGGTTGCTTCAGTGAGATTTGAATTCCAAAATGACATGTTTTAAGTCATAGTCTTTTTTAAACAGACCTTGCGTCATTGTATATTTTATAGCATCTCTACCGCTTTCTCCAAATTCCATCTTAGAGTCATCGCGCAAATAAGTATAGACAGCTGGCCCTCTTTTTGAAAGGCGGGCACTGGAAACTCTGTAATTCAAGTATCTAGTTCGATCTTTTGCGATTAGAATTTCGTTCAAGTCTATTTGGCTTGTCTCATTGTATGCAACTATACCGCTATTTTTCTTTCTGAACTCAGTATAGTAGACATCAATGAACTCTATTTCTTCTACGTCATATTCAAGAAAGGGCCAGCAGAATGAGGGGTCGATAATATACAATTCAGGATTTATTTATTTCCAAACATTGTTGTAATATCCTGTCGCTTGATCAAAATCAGTGACTAGTTTATGCAGACGTGTGAGGGTCAAGAAGGTTTCAATGGATGTCTTTTTCACATCTTGTAAAGCGATGAATGTCCTATCATCAAACGAAGAAGCAGCACTATCAATAACTGAAATGAATTTTTGGACGCCTGAATTCTCTGTAATTTGAATGGGAATAGTCTCCTTACCTTCTATTATGAACGCTGAATAATCAACTAGCACGGTCAGCTTTCGTTTTGGCCTTTGATATATTTCTTCTTTGTCTTTTATCAGTCTAGCAATATCATCGAAATATGGCGATTCGGAATTTATATAATCGTTAATCTTCGAAATTCTAATTGAATCATTATTGAATAAATTCAGAGAGTTGGAGAACTTGCATTCTGTACAATCCATTGATTCACCTACAATTGAATAAAACCGGTAAGCTTCAGCATTAGTATTGAATTTGACGTCACCTTCCCAATAGAATCTGGCTGTGATTCTTCGGTATTCTGCAGAGGACATACTTAGAATCTGGGGATCGAATTTTTCAAAAAGTGACCTCTTTACCTTTGTTTTGTTGTCAAACTTATCAGAGAGTTTTTCATAGTATTCGTCTGTAATGAAATAGTTGGCTTTTTTTTCAGGATTATAATAACATTGACGTCTAACGGATTCCATTAAATAGTAGATGTATACCTCCTCGTCTGGGTAAAAAAGATGATACTTAAATGCGAGAACTTTTGCTCTTTCATAATTGAAGCCTTGCATCATTGATTCAAGAATTTCTGGAATGGCCTCTAATTTGAGTTTCCAGAAGACATCTTCATCCTGGATGAACATTTTGCCATCTAAATTTCCATTTTTTCGTGCTTCAAATAGTAAATCAATGCGCTCTTGGGATAAAGGGTGTGAACGTGCTTCAAGTTTATCTACTTTGCGCGTTACGTTGAGGTATTGTTGTGACTCTCTCTCAAGTATCTTATATAGCTCTATAGACCCATCAATTGAATATATTGAGTTCATGATCCAGGCATGTGAAGCGGAATCTGCTTCGAGTTCCATTTTTCTCGAATCTGCGAGTTCTCTTTCAGGTAAATCGACCATACCATAGTCATAATGTCCTTCAAGTTGTCGCAAACGCTTTTTCAATCCATGCATCATGTAGAAATGAGCTGCTTCATGGGCTATTAAGGCTGCCAGCGCTGCTTCTGAGTCAAGGTTGGCCCACACTCCTAAATCAACCTTCATAACTCCTACTGGGCTCATAGATGCGTTAAAATAATACCTCCTGGTCCATACTGGGTTTACTTGGATCGATTGGATTACTTCTTTGGGAAGAACATTCTCTACTATAGTTTTTAGGTAAGCGTCAAGCTCAGGCCAATTGGAAATGACTTCTCCTGATTGAAGATTTCGCCTTTCATAATTTGCCCATTGATCGGCAAATAGTGATATAGCTCTCCCATAAACTCCAGCCTTCAATACGGGGTCCACTTTATTCAGTAGATTATTGCTCAATTGACTTGCGCTCACATTTAGGAATTCTGGAATAACAGTACTGCTTTCTCTAACGAATGGCTTCGGGTTGGATTGAGCACTGAGCGAGCAGGCCATAAAAATGAAGAGAATAGAAAAAGAAATCTTCATAATCAGATGTATGATATTGAATGTTCTAGGAAAGATAGATATTTTGAACATGTTTTTAATCGGTTGTGATTATTATGCAATACTCATCTATCCTATTAACCCCAGCTCCCTAAATATCAAATAGAAGTTGCCCTAACCTGATTTTTGGAGCTCAATATCTGATTAAACTCATTTCTCAAAATCCACAGAAATATTTCACAGCATCAGCTGCTCTAGCAAAACCATGGTCGATCGACATTTGAATGTCATCGCAGCCTTGCATGGGACGATAGCTCATATGATAAGCTAAGCCTCTATTGTAGTAGGCTTTAGAATAATTCGGGTCTATGCGAATAGCCTGACTATATGCATCCACTGCCAGGTGGTACTCTGCGAATAGTAGGTGAATATTTCCCTTGAGATTCCATGCCTTAGCATCACCTTCCTCTAAATCGAGAATATCCAGAGCATCCTGCATCGCATTGTGATAATCACCAAGAAGCTGAAAGGTATATGAACGGTTATACAAGGCCTTGGTGTAACTGCTATCCCTCAGTTCTGCTGCATTATAGTCCTCAATAGCCCCTTCTAAATCACCAGCATTCTTGCGCACCAGAGCACGTGCGAAGTATACATTTGGTATCTCTGACCCGATACGAATAGCATGATCCAAGTCACGTTTGGCCAATTCGAATTGGCCTAAGAATTTTCTCGCAACAGCTCTATTATAATAGGCCAGAGGAAATTGCGCATTATATGTCAACGCGATGGTGAATGCATCGACAGCATCCTCATAAAGCTCCTCTTTCATATAGAGCATGCCATTCACGTCATGCGCAATGGAGGAATAGGGGTTAACCTTCAGCGCCAACTCCACACTCCTTCGCGCCTCGGTATAATTACCTTCTTGGAAGTGGACGATTGCTTGCTTCTCATAGCCATGTTCGAGTTCGAATCCATTATTTATCAATGTATCTATCTCTGCTAAGGCTAAGTCATATTGGCCACTGGCAATGAACGCGTCTAGACGATTTGTGCGCAATGCATCGTCATAAGGATTGATTGACAAGGCACGATTTTCATCAGCGATAGCCCCCTCAAAATCGCTGGCCATCATTCTCAACACAGCTCGTGCATCAAAGATATACTCTGAGTAAGGATTGAGTTCTAAGGCGCGATCAAAGTCACGTTCTGCCTCCATGAATTGACCAAGGAGCTGATAGACACGAGCTCTTTTCATAAAGGCATCTGCAAAGCTGTTGTCAGCTGCGATTGCATTGTTGTAAATGATTATAGCCTCTTGGTGTCTACCAAATCTCATCAATACATCGGCTTGCTGTAATTTTTGTGTGGCCTGAATGCGGGGAGCATTGTTCAATCCTAGGTCGACTAATTGTGCATGGGCCATGCTGCTGATAAGCAGCGCTAGGATAATCAGCAATGCACTTGAGCGATTGTAAGGGAAACCATTTCTTTTCTTCTCCATTTCTTCAGTTTTGGACAGTCCTCAGGTCTGATAATAAAGATAGTCCGATTTCTCCAAAACCTAAAATCCATCCCTTAGAACAATATGAATCTGCTGAATATAAGACGTCTGGACTAAAGAATTAGCTTCACAGATTTGAGAGAATAGTCAACTGATATGACCGGGTCTATCGCTACTGAAAATTAAAGCGACCCCCAAAAAAAACAGGTCTAATCGCTCCTCCTCTGTGACTAATCGTATGAAGGGGGAAAGCTTCATCCTTTGAAATGAAGAATAAAAAAAGCCGCAATCCTCTCGGATATGCGGCTTTCTGATTTCTTGAAGAAAGAATATTACTCCTTCTCGTCAGTGCTAGTAGCTTTCGCCTTGTCCTTAGAGCAACATGACTTGCTGGCATCTTTAGTGCAAGCAGCCTTCTCGCCTGTAGCAGCAGCTTTGTCCGCAGTAAAGCACTCTTTAGCGCAGTCTTTGGCACATTTCTTCTTCTTTTTCTTGCCTCCATCAGCTTGTTCGGTCTTGTCCTTACCGTTGTTAACGGATACGGTGCTAGCAACAGCTATGGTACCTAGAAAAGCGAAAATGGATAGGGCGATGAATGTCTTTTTCATGGAGTATTTTTTATCGATTACATGTCAAACATAAGGAAAAATCGTGCCAGAATGCAAGTTTACCACTTAGCAATCACGTCCATTCCGCCCTTGACCACCTGATCCATGCTCACCTTGACCTCTGCTTCCAAGGGAATAAAGAGATCTACTCGTGATCCGAATTTTATGAATCCCAGCTCCGATCCTTGCAGAACCTGTGCGTCCTTCTTGGCATAACAGATGATCCTGCGTGCAACTGCTCCAGCAATCTGCCTGACCAGGATCTTTCCTTTGGCCTGTTCGATTACCGTGGTTGTGCGTTCATTCTCCGTAGAGGACTTTGGATGCCAAGCGACCAAGAATTTTCCTGGATGGTACTTGTAATACGTGATCTTCCCAGCTACAGGATACCAGTTTATATGCACATTCAAGGGGGACATGAAAATGCTGATCTGACGGCATGGGCCGGTCAAAAACTCAGTCTCTTCCACCTCTTCTATCACCACCACTTTTCCATCGCAGGGACTGATGATATGGTCCTCATGCAGATTCTGACTGCGCAAAGGAACTCGGAAGAATTGAAAAAAGAGATAAAGGAATACCACTACAGTAGCCAGGATCAATCCCTGCAGAATGATGTTTCCTATGTAATGGTGGTTGAGAAAAAGGATGAACGCTGAAACGAATGCCGCTGCAATAAGGAACCTATGTCCTTCCTTGTGAAAACCTTTAATCATGGGGACGAAGTTAAGTCTATCAGGTCATTGCACCATAAATAAAGGAAGACAGCAGGTGCGCTGAGCATCACTGCATCGAAACGATCAAGGATGCCACCATGGCCGGGTATGATGTTCCCAGAGTCTTTCACCCCTGCTTTGCGTTTCATGGAGGATTCCAAGAGGTCACCCACTGTACCGCTGATGGAGATGATTAGTGCAATGAATACTCCATCCCATCTCGACCATGCACAATAGCCTGAGAGGAGCATGGAAAAAAGCATGGCGAAGATTATTCCGCCCAAGAAGCCTTCCCAAGTCTTCTTAGGTGAAATGCGTTCCCAGAGTTTTCTTTGGCCAAATTGTTTTCCTGCCAGATAAGCGAAGGTGTCATTGGCCCAGATCAAAATGAAGAAGGCCAACAAGGTAAATCGCACATCTTCAGCACTTGGGATAAAAGTCAGCAATACGAAAGGCAAACTGATCAAACAGGTGTTCAATAGACTTGACGTGATAGCCCGTGAATCCTTGCTTTCTATGAATGGATAAATCCAAGCAGTTAATGCAAAGATTACTTGGATCCATGCTGGTATGCGAAAGAATACTCCATGGCTCAAGACCAGAAAAAGCATGCCTTGAAGACATGCTGCCGGTATAGATCTGCGTTGCCCGCTCAGGGCTTGCATCTCCATGCTAGCTAGGAATACGATGAAGCTGAATAGGATGAGTGTACTGATCTCAGACCACATCACCCCGGTAACCATGATCAACACGAAGAGCGCCCCGAACCACAGTCTTTTCCAGAATTCTGTCATTCGGATTCGTTGATTTCCAGGAGATATTTCGCCTTCAAGAAGTCATCTCTGTGCACATGCAATTCGATGAACCCGAATGCATTGTACGAAGTGTCTTTCTTATTCATGATTACAGCTCGTATACCTGAATCAAGTAATCGACTGAGGCGTATGTTCATGTACATATCATCTGTTGAACTTTCGATCATGATCCAACCGTTATGGAGCGAGTTGCTCATGCGATTTTGTTCAGGATGCGCTGGCCTCGCTGTTGTCCTCTTCCGGAGTATCTTCCTTTTTCTCGATGAGGGGGTCTGCATTGCTCACCAAAGGCTCTACCACGACAGGCTTTGCTTTTTCATTGGCGATATGCAATACGCTTGCCTGATCGTTCTTCTCCAATCTCATCCCAAAGATCTTCTCCAGATCCTCTTTGAAGATCACCTCTTCTTTGACCAATTGATGAGCAAGTTCGGTTAACTTATCCTTGTTCTGGCTCAAAATATCTTTGGCCCTGGTATAAGCGTTTTCTATCAGGGCGCTCACTTCTTCATCAATAATCTCAGCAGTCTTTTCGCTGTATGGCTTGCTGAAGGAATAATCACTTTGACCTGAACTGTCATAATAGCTGACGTTGCCCAGTTTTGCATCCATACCATAAATGGTCACCATAGCATAAGCTTGCTTGGTCACTTTCTCCAAGTCGCTCAAAGCTCCAGTAGAAATCTTCCCGAAGACGATTTCCTCAGCTGCACGTCCGCCTAAGGTGGCGCACATCTCGTCCAAGAGTTGCTCTGTGGTGGTGATCTGGCGTTCCTCAGGAAGGTACCAAGCTGCTCCTAGTGACTGACCTCGAGGCACGATGGTTACTTTAATCAGTGGCGAAGCATGCTCTACCAACCAACTCACTGTTGCATGTCCAGCTTCATGGAAAGCGATGACCTCTTTCTCTCGCGGAGTGATGATCTTATTCTTCTTTTCTAATCCACCGATGATCCTATCTACAGCATCTAGGAAATCTTGTTTTCCAACGGTCTTTTTCTTCTTACGTGCAGCGATTAATGCAGCCTCATTGCAGATGTTCGCGATGTCAGCACCAGAGAATCCAGGAGTCTGCTTCGCAAGGAAATCTACAATCACAGTATCATCTATCTTGATGGGCTTCAAGTGCACTTTGAAGATGGCATTTCTTTCATTCAGATCAGGCATGTCCACGAAAATCTGACGGTCAAATCTTCCTGCACGCATCAATGCTCTGTCCAAGATATCAGCTCGGTTCGTTGCAGCAAGGATGATTACCCCGCTATTCGTCCCAAAACCATCCATCTCTGTGAGCAATTGGTTCAGTGTGTTCTCGCGCTCATCATTGCTACCCATGTTCACATTCTTTCCACGAGCACGCCCGATGGCATCTATTTCATCGATGAAGATGATGGCAGGAGCTTTCTCTTTTGCTTGTTTGAAGAGGTCCCTTACCCTGGAAGCACCGACACCTACGAACATCTCCACGAAGTCAGATCCTGAGAGAGAGAAGAAAGGAACTTGAGCTTCACCCGCTACAGCTTTGGCGAGTAAGGTCTTCCCAGTCCCTGGAGGTCCTACGAGCAGCGCACCCTTAGGGATCTTAGCTCCCAGTTCCGTGTATTTCTCCGGACTCTTGAGGAAGTCCACAATCTCTTCTATTTCTTCCTTAGCGCCTTCTAGTCCTGCTACATCATTGAATGTAACATTGGTGCCTTTTCCTTTGTCAAAGACCTTGGCCCTTGATTTACCTATGTTGAAGATTTGTCCGCCTGGCCCTGAACCCGCACTGATCTTGCGCATGACGAATATCCAGATGGCAATCATCACACCGAGTAGGAGAACCCACTGGAGCAATTCTTTTCCCCATTCCTGACGCGTCTCGAAGTCATAGGTCAATCCATATTCTGCATTCCAGGCTTGAAGGTCACCTTGGAAACTTTGCATATCCCCGAACTGGGTTATGAACTGCGGTCCATTACTTACGTCTAATCCTAGGAAGGGCTTGGAGACTTTGTCTTTATACTTATCGGTCTTAAGGGCATCCTCGGTCAAGGTGACCTCAGCTACGGCTTTATTGATGACCATAATGCGCTTAACCTCACCGGCCTTGACCATTTCCTTCAACTCGATAGGGGTCTTGCGTTGAAGTGCTCCATTGTCGCTGAACATGGTCAGCATCAAAAGGATACCTGTGACTACTGCGAAAATCCAGTAAAAACTGCTGTTTCCAGGTGTTCCTTCTTCTTTCTCGTTCTTTTTCTTGTTTTCCTCTTCCATCCTTACCTTCGATTCGCTTTTCTTACTTTAGAAGGAGCCACGCTCTCTTCTGATAATCTGCTGATCTCTGCATCAGCCCATAATTCTTCCAAGTCGTAGAATGAACGTGTATCCTTATGAAAGACGTGTACTACTACATTCACATAATCCAAGATAATCCATTGGGCCGTTTTATAGCCTTCTGTCCTCCAAGGATCCTCTGAGACTTCTTTCTTAGTGAACTCTTGTACCTTATCAGCTATGGCCGCTACCTGCGTGGTGCTGCTTCCATGGCAGATTAGGAACTGGTCACACATAGCTCCTTTCAATGAAGTCATATCCATAAGGACAATCTCATGCCCTTTCAATTCCTCTATTCCATGAATGATAGACTCGATTAAGTCTTTATTGGCTTCCTTTGGGCGTATTTTCATTCAGTCTTTTAGATATATCTACAAAAATACGAGGATACCCTTAGCATGATCTCCTCCCTGATGATTTAATCTCATGTTCCGACCAGGCTCTGATGTAATCCGTTTGCAGTGTGTCGACAGTACCAACAATTATGCGGCCGAAATGCTGAATAAAGGTTTTGTGACAGAAGGTACTGCAATTTTGGCATATGAACAGACCGCTGGAAGGGGCCAGAGAGGGAATCTATGGCAGAAGGTCAGCCAAGAGGACCTAGCTGTTTCTTTTGTCCTCTTTCCGCACATAGATGATTCCAATGCTTTTTTGTTCAATAAGGCCATCACCTTGGCCATGTGTGATACCGTGAAATTCTTTACTGGGCCTAAAGTGCGCATCAAATGGCCAAATGACATCCTATATGATGGAGAGAAGATAGGAGGACTGCTCATAGAATTGACTTGGCAGGCAGATAGATTGAAACATGCCGTTGTAGGCATAGGACTGAATCTGGCTTCGGGTGTCTACAAGGATTGGGTAGGTGTCACCAGCATCGGGGATAGGTATGAAGAAGTGTTGAGAGAGGAAGTATTCAATAAACTCTGTGATTGCCTCAGTTATTGGTATCAACTTTATAAGGACAGCGCCTTCGATGAGATACGCAGCACCTATTCTGACCGGCTATTCATGAAGGATCAAGAGGTCAAACTGGAAGGCTGGTCTGAGACGATAAGCGGGAAACTGGAATACGTGAATGATCAAGGAGCCATTGTTCTCAAAATAGGCTCAGAACTGTCTACCTATATTCATGGGCCATATAGGATGGCTTTGAATTATCCATTGTAAGAAAGTAGACAGAGCCAAGCTTCTTGGATCTCTGAAAGTCTCAAATGTTCCTTGGCTTTTCTATGCAAAACCTCTAGCAATTCAGCGGGTGAATCCTGGAAGTCCATGAACACATCGGAGAGATGTTCAAGCTTGAAATCATTCACCTGAGTCTCATCAGGTAATTCTACTACAGAAGCTAGTAATCCTAAGTCGTTTCCGCTAAGAAGCTTGCTGTTCAAGACTTCTTTGGGGAGACTGTTGAAGCCAATTCCGAGTTTGGTCACATCACTGCTCACTTGAAAAAGCGAAGCGCCATTTGCCCTGGCATACCAGGCACCTCCCATCCGAGCTATGAGGTCAATCTTATGAGGGTCCACCCATCCTTTTTCATTCAAGATGTGTTCAGCTACATGGATCCTGATGACCTCGCATATCACCAGATTACCTGCCCCACCTTTAGCTCCTAATTCTTTAATCTCTAGTACTTTGCATTCAAACTGCATAGGTGAATCGGCCACTCTCGGTGCTTTGACATCTGTGCTCGGCAGCGCTTTTAGCCCCGCTTTCTCGAATTCACTCACCCCTTGCGGGTATTCCAGACTTGTAAGAACCATCTGATTCAGACAGGAATGTGAGACCATGTTCACTACGCATTCTGGAACTTCTTTCAAGTTCTCCAAGGTGTGCTTCAAGGTATTATCCCTCCCTTTCCTGGCCGGAGAGAAGATAAGGATAGGAGGCTCAGAGCTGAATACGTTGAAAAAACTAAAAGGAGCGAGGTTTACATTCCCGTCCTTATCCACCGTGCTGACCCAAGCGATAGGCCTCGGCCCGATTCCCCCAAGGAGAAGTCCATGGCGTGTTCGTTGGTCTAATTCATCGCTCTTGAAGGATTTGAATGTATTCATGATCACAAAGAAAGATAAATCAGTATTTGTTTGGACATTAAAAGCTGTCGCGCCCAGCCCTCGAATCACTTATATTTGCATTGCGAGGTAGAAACGCAGTTTTTAATTTTATTTCAAGGAGTGGTCTCTCAGCGAGCAGATGCTATGTGGGTTGGATTCTGAGGATTTCCGTAGAGACAATATGTTATGTTAAACACTATTTCCAAGTTACTGATATTCAGTAGCTTAATCCTCTTGGCGTTCAGTGGTTCTGCTCAGAATTGGCAGCAAGTCCAGAAAGTGGCCCCTCCCATAGACCCTACATCTCTCATAGGGGGACAATCTGACCGTGTAGGTTGGGCTGTTTCAACAGATGGTGATATCATGGTCGCAGGAGCACCTGATAGTGACGTGAACGGCTCTAGCTCTGGCGCTGCATTCGTCTATGAGAAAGTAGCTGGAACCTGGCAGTACGTTGCTGAATTAGCTCCTGCTGCTGGAGGTGTAGGAGATAACTTTGGCTACAGCCTTGATGTTTCTGGAACGCGGATCATAGTCGGAGCTCCTGGAGACTCTCCTGTGGCAACATCCTCTGGATCGGCATATATATTCGACCTCGTAGCCGGTGTATGGCAAGAGACAGCCAGAATAAATCAGTCAGATGCATCTTCTTATGATCAATTCGGATATAGCGTTTCGCTTTCAGGGAATCGAGTATTGGTCAGTTCTTTTGATGATGATGATAATGGCTTCAGCTCAGGATCAGCATACATCTTTGAACTTGGAGAAGGTATATGGAGTCAGAAAGCTAAGCTTCTTGCATCCGATGCCGCCGCTAATGATTATTTCGGTGCCACGGTTTCTTTAGTTGATACTATTGCTGTATGCAGCGCATACCTGGAAGATGGTGCGGGCTCGGATAGGGGAGCTGCCTATGTATTTTACCGTCAAAATGGTACTTGGACCCAACAACAGAAATTAACTGCCCCTGATGCTGCAAATGGAGATCAGCTCGGAATAAGCATCGCAGTTTCGGAATCCATCATCGCCATAGGAGCAAGCTTCGAAGATGATGGAGGTAATAATGCAGGAGCCGTTTATATCTTCGAGCGACTGGGTCCTACTTGGACATTCGCTATTAAACTTATGGCAAGTGATGCAGCTGCCAATGATTTCTTTGGGCAGAGCCTTTCACTTCAAGGAAATGATATTCTTATTGGCGCATATGCCAATGATGACTTGGGCAATGCATCTGGTTCAGCCTATGTGTTCACTAAGAGTGCAACTTGGGTCGAGCAACAGAAACTGCTGGCTCCCGATGGGGCGGCACAGGATTTCTTCGGATATGCTGTTGGAATATCAGGAGATGAAGTTATTGTTGGGGCAAGAGGGGATGATGATTCTGGAAACGACTCAGGGTCTATTTACATTTTCACGCGCTCAGCTGGGGTATGGACCTTTTCATTTAAAGGCACTGCTAATGATATGATTGATGATCCCAGTTTGGATTTGTTCGGATCCAATGTTGCCATGAGTGGGTTCAACGCTTTGATAGGTTCATACGGAGATGATGATAACGGAGTCTCTTCCGGTTCAGCAAGGTTCTTCCGTTTTGATGGCAATTCATGGGTGGATCAAGGGAAGTTCTATTCTTCAGACATCGCTCAGGAAGATTTCTTTGGATTCAGGGTGGCAGTCTCTGGAAATACTGCATTAATAAGCTCTTATGGTGATGATGATGCAGGTGATTTCTCAGGTTCTGTCTATGTTTTTGAAAGAATCGGTGGTGTTTGGACCCAAGTCCAGAAATTGGTCGCTTCTGATGCGGCCACCTTTGATGACTTCGGATTCAGCTTGGCCATTGATGGAGATTACGCTGTGATAAGCTCATATTTGGATGATGATTTCGGGAATTTCTCCGGATCAGCTTATGTATTCAAGAGAACAGCAGGAGTATGGACTGAGACCCAGAAATTACTCCCTAATGCAGGGGCAGCAAATCAGCAATTCGGTTTTGCAGTGGATATAGAAGGAAGCCAGATCATCATTGGCTCAAGGAATGACGGTACTTCAGTCTCCTTTGGAGGAGCAGCTTATATCTATGAGAGAACGGGAGGAACCTGGGCTCAGACAGCCAAGATTAAGCCCTCAGACAATACAGCGAATAAAGTGTTCGGTTCAGCAGTTTCGATTTCCCAAGGAATAGTACTTGTAGGTGCCCTTGGAGATAATGCAGGTGCTTCCAGCTCCGGAGCAGCTTATGTTTTTGAGAAAGTCGGAGTTAACTGGACTCAGAAGGCCAAGTTGAAGACAGATACGATAGTTGCCAATGAATACTTCGGATACTCAGTTGACAACATTGGAAAAAAGCTCATCATCGGAGCGTATAGAGGAAAGAACGCGACCTTCTCTGCCAATGGTTCTGCATTCATCTTCGATGGTACTTCTGGAAGCTACGTTCAAACGCAGAAACTTACTGCCACTGATGGCGCCTTGAATGATTACTTCGGCATCCATGTTGCCATGAGTGGAAAGAATGCAATTATCGGTGCGCAGTATAACGATCAGTTTGGAGAGAATTCAGGTGCAGCATATTTCTTCGCTGATTGTACGGACCTGAATGCAAACGGCATATGTGATTTCGCTGAATCGAGTATCACAAATAATGAATGTGAGAATGCCACGGAGATTACTCCTTCAGTATTCGGCCAATCAAATTATTATGACCAAAGCCTCTTCGGGGCTACCGAATCTTTGGTCGGGTGTGCGGGAGTTGCTGATGATGACGTTTGGTTCAAATTTACCGCACAGAGTGCCCATGATGTAATCTTGGCTACTGATCCCTCAGCAGCCTATAATACTGTGATTGAGGTATTCAATACATGCGAATCTCCTTCTCTATTCTGTTCTAATGCATATGGCGTAGGTGCTATAGAAAGAGCGATGCCAGGAAATCTAGTCAAAGGACAGGTATACTACTACAGAGCTTATGATGCGGGGATCGCGACTGATCTAAATGCCGGAATCAGAACGCAGGTCAAGACCTTTGAAAATGCGGAGTTAAGAGCACCATTCTGTGCCGCGACAAATATGCAATTGGGGGAGTCGATTTACAGTGAAAGAAATGATCTCGGAGAGATCTATTCGAATCCTTTGGTTGGAGTCAATGGATATTCCTTCAGATTCCAAGAACAAGGAGGAGGACTTAATGTGACCGTTCAGCGTCCAACAATTGATGGATTCTATCTTCAATTACTCAATGTGCCTGGATTGGATTATGGTAAGACGTATGACGTTTCCATTTCACACAGAGTAGGGATACCTTCCAATGGTACCTTGACCTATGAGTGGAGTGATTTCGGTACGGTGTGTGCCTTAAGCATGTTGCCTCAGATTCCTGTGACAGAGATCAAGCCACTTCAGTGTACAGGAGCTTTCGACTTCTTCCTCGATGATCAATTGCAAGCCGCCTTGGTATATGGTGCTGACAGATATAGATTCACTTTCACGGGAATGGGAGGAAGCGATAATGGTTCTGTCTATTCCAAGGAATCTACCAATTATGCAGTGTTTCTTGTAAGTGTAGGCAATCCTGGAAATGGATTGAAGTACGGGAACACCTATGCTGTCACAGTGCAATCTAGGGTCAATGGGAATTGGTCTCTAAGTGGTTCAACCTGTACCATCAACATGGCCGTGCAACCGATTTCGACTGCCGTAAGAGCTCAGTATTGCAATGGGACATACTTGTTCCCACAATCTAATTTCATTCTAGCAGAGACGGTAGTAGGAGCTACGTATTATCAATGGAGATTCACGCCTATGTTAGGTGGAATGGCTCAGAATCAGATCACCAACGGTCTTCAATTGTCATTCCATCAGACATCTATGATGTTGATGTCAGGGGTGACCTACGATGTGGTGGTCAGAGCATTTGCTGGTGGGGTCTTAGGTGATTACGGCAGCTCATGCCCACTCACCATCCAAGCTAATCCTGAAGTCCAAGGCCCAGCTGAAAGCAATACAGCGAAGAGCTTGACTAGCAATGTTGATTTCAAACTCTATCCAAATCCGGTCACAGGGAATGAATTCATCTTGGAGAACCTTAGTGTTCATGAACTCGGAGTGTTGAACTTGGAGATCAGGGATATTACAGGAAGGATTGTTCAAACAGAGCGAAGAGCACTGAAGGGAACAGGAACATCCCTCCGGGTGAATCTGGATTCTGAGCTGCAATCTGGAGTTTATCATCTCTTTATATATAGTGATGCTGCTCCACAGCAGATGTCATTTATAAAGCAGTAAAGCGCTCAGAATTAATCTTTTTTGGAAGGCGGGTCTGCAAAGGCCCGCCTTTCTTGCTTTTAATGCTAAAAATCCTTGTGCAAAGAATCTTGCGGAAACTTATCCAAAATAGCTATTTTTGCAGCCCCTGAATCGGAAGGCCTAGGTCTTCCACATGTCGATCAACGGGTCGATGAATCAGGAAATGCGGGTGTGGTGAAATTGGTAGACACGCTTGACTTAGGATCAAGTGCTTCACGGCTTGGGGGTTCGAGTCCCTTCACCCGCACATTTATTGACGGGGCGAGAAGCCTGTCCTGAGCGAACGAAGCAATAGCTGAGGGAGTCGAAGGGAGTCCCTTCACCCGCACATTTATTGACGGGGCGAGAAGCCTGTCCTGAGCGAACGAAGCAATAGCTGAGGGAGTCGAAGGGAGTCCCTTCACCCGCACATCGAGATGAAAGGCTAAAATCCTTAATCGGATTTACATACAAGAGGCCATGACCTCAAGAAAGAGATGAAGACTGAGGTGGATGTGTTCTCCCGAAAGTCTTTTTTTCTTTCAAAATAGCGAGCCAAAGAAGCTCCACGAATGAAATTTGATATCTTCAAATAGTTAATCGGGTCATTCTAAGACCTTATAGAATATCACCCCTACGCTGATTTTACCATGAACATCACAGAAGAGCGCGTTTCAGACCTTAATACACTACTCAAGGTCAAAGTTCAAAAGGAAGATTACTTACCTAAATACGAGAAGATCCTCAAGAATTACAGCAAGACCATGAATATCCCTGGTTTCAGGAAAGGGAAAGTCCCTGTGGGAATGGTTAAGAAGAAGTATGGAAAAAGCATCTTGGCAGAGGAGATCCAGAAAATCTTGGACGAATCTATCCATAACTACATCAAGGAAAAGGAATTGAAAATACTGGGACAACCGCTGCCAGTAAAAGATGGAGAGAATGGAGATTGGGAACAACCTGAAGATTTTGATTTCACCTTTGAACTAGGTCTTGCTCCTGAATTCAATGTAAGCCTTTCTGAGAAGTATGAGCTGGATGTGAATAAAGTGAAGGTGGATGAGAAGATGATCGCTGAAGAGTTGGATCGCTTGACGCGCAGATATGGGAAAGTGGCTGATACAGAGAAATCCTCTGAGACGGATCTTTTGATCGGGGACTTCATCGAGCTGCGTGAGGATGGTTTGGAGAAGGAAGAGGGGATTAGGAATCGTTCTACCATAGGCATGGAATATGTCGAGGATAAGAAGATCAAGAAGAAATTACTCGGACTCAAGAAAGGAGATCGTGTGGAATTGGACCCAGAAACTCTGGCTAAAGACCATGATGATCTTGGACGTATGTTGGGCATCACCCATGATGAAGTTCATCACCTAGGACATAGATTATTCGCATTCGAGATCAGTGAAGTGAAGTCATTGACCCCAGCCGAGATGAATGAGGAATTCCTTTCCAAAGTGCTTCCTGCTGATGGTGAGAAGAGCGAGAAAGCACTGAAGGACTATATACGCAAGGAACTGGAAGGACATTTTGCCAAAGACTCTGAAGTACTCTTCAAGCGAGATGCGAATCGTTACTTCTCGAAGAAATTAAATCTCACATTGCCTGATACGTTCCTTAAGAAGTGGATGGAACGCTCCAATGAAGGAAAACTGAAAGCTGAGGAGATTGAAGCTTCCTACGGGGAATACGCGAACAGCATCAAGTGGCAATTAATCAAGAATAAACTCATCACCGAGGAAGGTATAAAAGTGGAATTCGATGATGCTATAGAGCATGTGAAGAGCCTATTGCTGAAGAATTATGCGAACTATGGCATGCCAGCCCCTGAGGAGACCGAATTGAAAGAAACCGCTGTCAGGATTATGCAAAACCGAGAAGAAGTAGAGAAGATTTTCGATAATCTGTATGAGGAACGCGTGATGGAAGCATTGAGAAAAAAGGTTAAAATCAAGGAAAAAGAGCTCAGTTTTGAGAAATTCAAAGAATTGGCTGAGAAATAAGAAGGCGTTGCCTTACCTTCGAATCATAACACAATACTATCTTTAAGAATATGGACGGCAGAGATTTCAGGAATTACGCGATCAAGCACAGAGGCATCAGCAGTATTGCTGTAGACCATTTTATCGAATCATCAGTCACTCCGGTGATCATCGAGGAGAGGCAATTGAATATCCAAGCCATGGATGTATTCTCCAGAATGATGATGGATCGCATCATCTTCTTGGGTACAGGTATCTATGACCAGGTGGCCAATATCATACAAGCCCAGCTACTCTACTTAGAATCTGTGGATCCGAATAAGGATATCCAGATCTACTTGAACTCTCCAGGAGGTTCTGTGTATGCAGGTCTTGGTATCTATGATACGATGCAATACATCAAGCCTGACGTAGCTACTATCTGCACAGGAATGGCCGCTTCTATGGGAGCTGTATTGCTCTGCGCAGGTGCCGCTGGCAAGCGTACCGCTCTGAAACACTCCAGAGTCATGATCCACCAGCCACTGGGTGGTGCTCAAGGACAAGCTTCTGATATCGAGATCACTGCACGTGAGATACAGAAGTTAAAAAAAGAACTTTATGACATCATCGCCCACCATTCTGGAAAGGATTATGACCAGGTATGGAAGGACAGTGATAGAGATTATTGGATGACCAGTACAGAGGCCAAAGCATATGGCATGATCGATGAGGTACTGATCAATAACACTACCGCTTGATAATTCTGAGTCAAGGGGAGAAGAAGGGGATGATATGGCTAAGACGGAAGAAATAAGTTGCTCATTTTGCGGCAAGAAAAGGGCTGAAGTGAATATCCTCATTGCGGGGATGACAGGTCATATCTGTGAGAACTGCGTGACTCAAGCGCAGGATATCATCAAGCAGAATGGTGTCGGCAGCAGCAGTTCCAAGGAGTTAGAAGAGGGCTACCGCCTCTATAAACCTCAGGAGATTAAGAATCACTTGGACCAATATGTCATTGGTCAAGATGAGGCCAAACGTGTGATCTCTGTTGCTGTATACAATCACTACAAGCGACTGCTCCAGAAGAAGGCGAAGGATGATGTCGATATCGAGAAGTCAAATATCATGTTCATCGGGGAGACGGGAACAGGGAAGACCCTGATCGCACGTACCATCGCTGAATATCTAAATGTTCCTTTCACTATCGCTGATGCGACCATCCTTACTGAGGCGGGTTATGTGGGAGAAGACGTAGAGAGTATTCTTTCCAAACTCCTCCAAGCAGCCGATTTCGATGTGGCCAAGGCTGAGCGCGGAATCGTGTTTATAGATGAGATAGATAAGATTGCTCGGAAGAGTGATAATGCCTCCATCACACGAGATGTCTCAGGTGAAGGTGTGCAACAAGCGCTCTTAAAATTGCTTGAAGGGTCTGAGGTCAATGTGCCTCCGCATGGCGGCCGTAAGCATCCTGAGAAGCAGATGATCAAAGTGAATACCAAGAACATTCTCTTTATCGCTGGAGGGGCATTCGATGGTATCCAACGCATCATCACACGTAGATTGAATAAGTCTGCTATGGGCTTCAAGGCCGCGCCAGAAGGCAAGGACAATGGAGCAGATGTGCTGCGCTATGTGAGTCCGCAGGATGTGCGCAAGTTTGGATTGATTCCTGAATTACTTGGACGTTTCCCTATGATTTCTCACTTGGAATCCTTGGATGCTGGGGCATTAAGATTGATCCTCACAGAGCCTAAGAACGCCATAGTGAAGCAATACACCAAGCTCTTTGAGATGGATGGAGTTGCTTTGAAATTCGAGAATGATGCGCTGGATTTTATCGTTACTAAAGCGGTAGATTATCAGTTGGGAGCCCGTGGACTTCGGTCAATCTGTGAGGCCATTCTGAACGATGCCATGTTCGAGATGCCTTCAGATGCTGATGCGAAAGACTTGAAAGTAACCTTGGATTACGCGAAAGGGAAGTTCGATAAGTCTAAGATTTCCCAGCTTAAAGTAGCCTAAATCAAGGCTCTTTTATCCTTTATACGCTATCCATTCCTGTGTCCTAAAGAAGAAGGCGATGTAACCTCGTATCATTAATTTTCCCTCCTCTAGCCACATCTTGCAATCATAAGTCTTGCCGCTCTCAGCGTCAATGATGGTCCCGTCCTCCCATTCATCAACGTCCTTATTCATGCCTTTCAATATCTCTAGGCCTATCACTTTTTTTCCTTTCTCAGTCCCCGTGCATTTATCACACACAGGATCCTGTTCCTGATCTGCTGAACGGAAAAGTTTGATGATTTTTCCATGCGCTTTTCCATTGACCATATAGATCTCTACTACAGCCTTAGGCTTACCTGTAGCCTCGTCTATAGTCTTCCATTTTCCTAGTATGGAATCTTGGGCATAAGAAGGAGCAAATGGAGCGCCTAGCAGCGCAAGAACTAATATAATCCTCGTCATAGAAGGGAATTTAAATTATCTCAAAGATTGGAAATAAGCGGCTAACTCAGCACGTTGTTCTGCATTGATCCAAGCCTTTTTATGCATGATCATATAAGGCAGCATGGGCATTTCCTTTTTCTCCAGAACCTCAATAATTTCTTCCAAAGTATGGTCTACATCCTTCGAAGAAAGATGCGACCAAGTGCTGAAATTCATATGGGACCTCCCTTCAGAGACATGATCGCCCATCCACCAGGAGACCGGGGCTATCTGGCTGTACCAAGGATAAGAAGTGTGATGTGAATGACAGTCATAACAGGCGCTATGGATCAAAGACGCTATCTCTTCTGGCGCTTCATTCATTGCAAAGAAGTCCTCTGCAGCAATCTTAGGCGGATTCAATTGATCTGCTCTGAAGAATTGGATGATTACGAAGAGGGCTGAGAGGGCTATGAAGATTTTTCTTTTCACCCAGACAAGGTAGGGTTTTTAGCAAACTTTTGAACTATAAAGCGCTGAATCGTGGCCAAGAAGTGTAAAGTGCATAACAGCCTATTAGTGAGAGTTGAAGTTTCAGGAACGGAGGCATGCTTTGATGATTTGGGCATCATTTTTCAACTCTGGAAGATCTTTAAGACAATGAGTTCCGCTTGCTATTGTGGTTAAATTCTTCCTTTACCGTAGATAGGTTTAGACGATTAGGCGAACCATGTTTGCTGTATGTTAAGCATGATGTGTTGGTTTTGACAGAGTTCTTGAACTTGACTATCGCAGACAAGTTGATATAAACAGACATTGACTTATGAGCGAATGATTTCTGCGTCTCCATACCGAGGCATTACTTTTTATCGCTTTTTGATATGCGGTTTTTGTTGGGCTTCTATCCACCCTTCCTCAAGTCCCCATCAATCACCTCAGCCAATATTCTCGCAGCCTCTGGATTAAATCGGAACCATAATTCTGGCTCTATCAACTCCATCTCCGAAATTCTCAAACTGCCATCATTGTCCCACATCACATCTACCCGGCCATAGAGCGGTATAGGATTGCAAGATGCAAAGGCCTTTTCTGCAAAAGCAATCTCTGCTGCTGCTGCCGTATAGGGATGTACTGTTCCGCCAAAATCATCTTGCACCCTGAAATCTCCTTCCTTAGAGTGTTTTAAGATGCTGTGTGTGTATCGCCCGCCCATGACCATGTGAGAGACTTCTCCTTGGCTGCTTATGCTCTCTTGGAATTCTTGCAGCATCATGGGTTCTTCTTTAATCAGCGTGGTATAGAGCTCTTCATAGTTCTTTAACTGCTCGGGTTTCAAGTGATATGTATGCCTCGCGCAACCTGAGACACAGGGTTTTAAGATGTATTCCTTCCACGTGCTTCCTTCAAGTAATTGGGCCAAACTACGTACATCGCCCGTTTTCATGAAAATACTGGGGACAATGGCCATTCCGCGCGCTTCCAAGTCCTTCAGATAATGTTTATCCATGTTCCATTCTAGAAGAGACACAGGATTGATAAAACGCACTTTATGCTGTGTTTCCTCAAACCATTTCTTGAACTCAGCATATCTATCGAAGTAATCCCATGTAGAACGAAAGATGGCTGCCTCAGCTGAATGCCAATCTACACCTGGATCAGCCCAATCTACACTCTTCACGCTATAGCCCTGAGTGCGCAAGGCCTCAGCAAGCATAGCGTCTTCATTCATGACCTGCTTTGCATACCAGTCAGGATTCTCAGGGGCTACGAAACGATGGTCGGTCAAGATGAAAATGAGTTTTTCCATGTGCTGAGTTATTGAGTGCTTAAAGATGCGATTTGAGTGGAGAAATGCCATGGACAGGGGATTTATTGGAAAATCTCTCTTTAAGCTTTTCAATCCAAGGCCATTTTGAGCCCATCCTGTCCTAATGCATCGTTTATATTTGTGTGTACCGATACCTGTTCGATTGAGAAAAAGCCTTTACCCTGCATTAGCCGTCATACTGACCTTCATCCTTGCCTTGGCATGCGCTAAGGATGAAGATGTGGACCCACCTTGTCCTCCAGTGCCGAGTTCTCCTGTGAACATGGATCTTAGCGCTGTTCCTTATCCTAGTCTGGCAGACTATAATTTCTTTCAAGGGAATCTGGCCGATCTGGATCCAGTTCAAGGCGTCCTTCCGTATGAGCTCATCTCCAAGCTCTTCACTGATTATGCTGAGAAGAAACGCTTCATCTGGATGCCTAATGGAGTCAGCGCGAGCTATGTTTCTGACCAGGACCTGCTCGATATGCCTACGGGAACCGTGCTCATCAAGAACTTCTATTATGACAATGTTCTTCCTGATATGCAGAGCCGTATCATAGAGACCCGCCTGCTCATCAATACAGGTGCTGAGTGGATTTTTGCTGAATATGTATGGAACGATACACAGACTGAAGCGACCCTGGATATGGATGGCAGTTTCACTCCTGTTTCTTGGATTGACGCAAGTGATGTCCAACAGGATATCCAATACCGCATTCCGTCAAGTACTGAGTGTCTTGTTTGCCATAAGAAGAACTCCCTTCCATTGCCTATCGGACCCAAACCACAGAACTTGAATGAGTCCATGACCTATGCTGATGGGGAGATGAATCAATTGGCCAAATGGGAATCCATGGGTTACCTGCAAAGCGGCTATCCAAGCGATATCAATACGGTGGTGAAATGGGATGACCCTTCTGAAGACATCACGCTCAGAGTGCGCTCTTACATTGATATAAACTGTGGCCATTGCCATGCTGAAGGTTCGCACTGTGATTATCGTCCGATGCGCTTTGCTTTCTCTGAGACCAGTGATCCTGTGAACCTGGGCGTATGTGTTGAACCGGATGAGGTCATAGAGCCCCAATTGACGCACATAGTTGCCAGTGGGAATATCAACCGATCGGTGCTTTATTACAGAATCAGTTCTACCAATGAAGCAGAGCGTATGCCGCTGCTCGGGAGAACCATTGTCCATGAAGAAGCACGTGCTATGATCCAGGAATGGATAGAAGGACTTTCACCGCCTTGCAATTGAATGTATTTTTGAATCCCTATAACCTTTGAACATGAAACGAATAAGTACTTTGATCCTAGTCGTCCTAGCGACTTTCAACCTTCAAGCACAGGAGACCTGCAACACGGCCTTGGACATAACAGCGGGTGTCTATACCATTGATGCTATTAATGGATCGGACATTCCTTCTCCTGTGTGTGCTTCAGGCGGAGATAACTCTGACTTCGGGGAGTGGTATAGGTATACTGCCTCTGAAGATTACAGCTTGACCGTGACCACAGATCTAGCTGATAATACAGGAATAGATACCCGGGTCCATATATACAGCGGTGCATGCGGTGTATTGGTCTGCGAAGGGGGTGACGATGACTCAGGAACGGGGTGGTACCTATCTATCCTTACCATTCAGGTTGAGGAAGGGGAGACCTATTACATTGCTTTTGATGACAACTGGACTGCGGCAGGTTTTGATTTTGCTGTGGTAGAGAATGCCCCCGTTTTTTTCCCTCTCGTATTCTACACACAGACCATCTCTCTTTCAGGCAGTGGAGTGTGCATCGTAGATATGGATGGTGATCATTGGGATGATATCGTAGGGGTGAGCGCTGATCAGGTGAATATCCATACCCAATTGCAAGGTGGGGGATTCCAGTCCGACTTATTTGCTACTCCAAATGCTGATCATACTCCGTCTTGGAGTATCGCTGCTGGTGATCTGGATAACAACGGAAAGACTGACCTCTGCTATGGTGGTGGTGTTGGTGTGACCTTCATGTTCGCCAGTGATGATGGAGATACGTTCACTGAAAGTTCAGGTCCTCAATATGTCTTCTCCCAGCGATCTAATATGGCAGACATAAATAACGATGGTATACTGGACGGTTTCGTCTGCCATGACGTAGCTCCTAATGTGTATTTCATCTCTGATGGGAATGGCGGAATGGCCTTTAACCAAGGCGGCCTCGGTGATACTCCTGATGGAGGAAATTACGGTTCTGTCTGGATAGATTATGATAATGACCATGACTTGGATATGTTCATCGCTAAATGCAGAGGAGGAAATTCTCCTGCCAATATCAACCAGATGCACAGGAATAATGGAGATGGCACCTTCACTGAAATTGCAGCTTCACTGAATCTCGCTTCTAATGTTCAGACCTGGTCTTCTGCTTGGGCTGATTTTGATAATGATGGTGATATGGATGTCCTAGTCGGTGCGAGTTCCTTTACCAATGGCGGTCATCAGTTGATGCGAAATGATGGGAATACCTTCACCAATGTGACCATAGGCTCAGGGTATGATGTTTTCACAGCTGCTGGAATAGAGAATGCCCCTGGGGATTTCAATAATGATGGTTTTGTAGATGTCTTCGGAGCGGGAGGCATGGTCATGCTGAATAATGGGGATATGACCTTCTCTCCGACAGGAGTTCCTTGCTCCAATGGCCCCATGGGTGACTTGAATAACGATGGATTCCTTGACATACAGAACGGAAGCACGCTTTATTTGAACGCAGGGAATGATAATCACTACTTGAAAGTGTCTACCGTAGGTAATGCGAGCAATATCAATGGAATAGGAGCGAGGATAGAGGTCTATTCAGCGCTCGGTACACAGATTAGAGATGTGCGCTCTGGAGAGGGATTCCGCTATATGAGCAGCTTGAACGCACACTTCGGTCTAGGAGAAGATACAGCGATAGATATGGTGGTGGTCTATTGGCCTTCAGGTATCGTAGATTATGTGATGGCACCGGATATAGATCAACATCTGATTATCGTGGAAGGAAGCAATCCACTCTCTGTGAATGATATCACTGAAGCTGAAATACAGATTTATCCTGTGCCTGCAAGGGACCAATTGTTTGTTCAGGGTCAATCAATGAATAGCTTGATCAGAGTTTTCGATATGAATGGTAAAGTGGTCTTGAAGACGGCTCTGCAAGGGGGGGCAATAGATGTGGCTTCATTGACTAGGGGAACGTATATCCTTGAGTTGAGGACAGCTGAAGGAGCCCTGGGACATAAGCGTTTCACCAAGGAATAATCGAATAAGAATATTGAAAAAGCTAGCCCCTGTTCTGATTCAGAGCAGGGGTTTCTTTTTAAGCTGATTTCTCTACCTGCTCCAATGCATGAAACAGCGGACTCGGGTCAAGCTCCAATTCCGCAGCGATCTCCTTGATCAATTCTATACGGTAGTTGGGAATAGAAACCACGGTTCCGATCAATAGATCCATGGCCATGCGATTACTCATGATATAGGTGGATGCGTTCTCTCCAACACGCTCTGAGATCTTCTTATGAATGGGAGATACCAAGGTGTCCATTCGCTCCTCTCTCAGTCTCTTCTCATCTTTGAAAGCTTGGAATTCTTCCTTGGACCAACGTTCCTTGGCAGTCGTTGTGGCCGAGAGTCCCAGTTTCGCACCTTCTTCCATGGCCTTTTCCATCACCGCTTCAAAACGTTCTTTGGTCGTCCTGTCACGCACTGAAGGATGCGAGCTGCGGTTCTTTTCCCAATATCTGAAGCCATTCTTCAGGATCAATTCTTTTACATAATCAGTGCGAAGGATACGTCCGCTGGGCTGATTCTTCTCTTTGGCAAGCTCTTCCCTCATATCCATCAGGGCTGAGAATACATGCCATTGCAATTCAGTAAAGTCTCGCTTGTCCTTGTCTTTCAGATACTCATCTTGCTGAATATTGCTGTAATCCATGCCCTCCCAATAGAGGTTTTCTTCCTTGATCCATGCTGTCAAGTCGGCTTCTTTGGCTTTAGCGGTAAGAAGATCCATCAGAGGGAATAAGTGCTGCACGTCTTGAGCTGCATAACTGAGTTGCTCAGGGCTTAAGGGCCTGTTGAACCAATTGCTCTTCTGTGCATCCTTATTCACATCCATATCCAGGAATTCCTTAAGGACCACGCCAAGAGAAGATTGCGGTATATCAAGAAGACGTATGACCACACCGATATCAAAGAGCGCTGTTGGCTTGCAGCCCATAAGATGAAAAAGCATGAGGTCCTCTTGGAATGAAAAGACAACCACAGGCTTCGTGGGATCCTCCAAGACTTGGAAGATAGGGCTGAGGTCTAATTCCTCTGCCAGCGGATCTATGAGGTAGCAGGTCTCACCTGCCATAATCTGCATGAGGCATAAATTGAAGCCATAGCGGTAGCGGTTTCGGTCGAATTCCAAGTCTACAGCGATCCTCTTCGCTTTCTGGATCTTAGGGGCATACTCTGCCAGCTCGGCAGCAGTCTTGATATAAATAGTTTTTCCTTCGCTCATACTGCGGGCGAAGGTAGTGAAAGCTTCATGGCAGAGAGGAGGCTGAATTCGTCAATCGGCCAAGATGGTAACCACTTCTTGCTTGCTGATATTCATGCTGGGAAGACTGAACATCTCGGTGACCTTGCCTTCTACACAGATCTTCTTATTCATTAGATACTCTGTATGTACGGAATCGAAGTTGACAAAATCATCTTTTCGAATGTATATAGAGAAGACTGTATCAGGGAATTTCCTGTCCAGGTTCAACCAATAATTCCCTGAGCCACTGAAGCGGGTGCTCACTACAGTGCCACATACAGCTACTTTCTTAGGACTTCCCATCCAGAGTTTGGCCTGGCTGGTATTGATCATTCCAGGACTGAGTGAACTTGCAAGTATGGGTTCAGTGCCGCCTGAAGCTGATGAAGGGAACCAGTCTTCCAAGTCGTAGGAAGCCTCAGCTTGTTCATTCGTGGGATTGGAGAAAAAATCCATTCCCGTATAGCTTTCCAAGTCATTCACGCTGAAACAGAAGGTAGAGATTGCTTGGCTCAACTTCTTATTGGGCATCTTGAAACCAATGGCTTTTCCCGCGATGGGATCTATGGCCACTTTGATGAACTCACCAGGTATAGCTAATTGATGTACTCCGCGATCTATCTTCTTGTTCTCTTTGCTAATCAATGGAGCAGTCACTACATAAAGCGCATGGCCATTTCGCACCACATAAGCGCGTAGGATAGCCTCCATCTCGGCCCAAGCTTCCCGGTTGAAGTCAGCGTCCATGGGGCTCATATTGGAATAGAAATAGCTTTGAGACAAGGCTCTCGCACTCCAGCGGAAATCTGCTGAAGGAGCAAGGTGACCGCGGTCATAGCCGAATCCGTCATAGCGATAGGTGCTGTCAGCTAACAGTTCTTTCAAGAAATAATCAGCTTCTTCACCTTCGCCAGTGATTAGAGGGTCATCTCTGAAGTCATTGGTACGCGATATCACACCTGAACGGATCTCAGGGGAGATGACATGTGCTACCCATGAAGGCTGTTGGGTGTTTTTATCGAAGCTGAGCAGCATGCCTAGGTGCTCCACATATTCACCTGCCGGAAGCCCATTATCCTTGAGCAAGTTCAACCAAGAATACCATTTAATCTCCTCTACCTCAGATGTAAGAATAGCGATCTCAGCCTCAAGGTCTTTAATCGACTTTTCAAGTACTACGACATCCTTGGATTTTTCTTGAGCAAATAATCCCAGCCCAATAAAGGAGAAGAGGAATACGAATAGAAGTGAAGATCTGATCATTGCTTATTTTTTTGTGGAGATAGGTTCAATGTCCTTCTTTCAATAACTGCGGAAAAGAGGCTTTAAAACTATTCAATCTTGGAACGGAGACATTGCGGACATAAGGATTGTTCGGGTTATTGCGTTCATAATCTTGGTGATAATCCTCAGCGTTATAGAATTTCTTCAAGGGAAGGATTTCCGTGATGACATCTTCCTCATATTCCCCTGATGCATTGACTTCAGCTTTCTTTTGCTCGGCAATAGCCTGTTCTTCCTCATTCTGATAGAAGATAATGGAACGATACTGGGATCCGAAGTCAGGAGCTTGACCGGTGGTAGTAGGGTTCTGGCTACCGTAAAAGACATCTACCAGCATAGAAAAGGAGACGATGGCAGGATCATAATAGAGCTCCACACTTTCAGCATGTCCCGTTCTTCCCGTTCCGATGGATTCATACGTAGGGTCATCAGTATTGCCTCCAGCATAGCCTGAAATGGCTTCTTCAACTCCATTGACACTTTCGAAAATCGCCTCTACACACCAGAAACATCCACTGGCGAAGTAGGCTTTTTGAAGCCCGGAGAGATCCTTAGGTGCTTCAGTCTTTAGAGCAGTATCTTGGGCAGGACTGGCCTCGCTGTTGCAAGATAAAAGTAGAATGGCAAAAAGTGGAAGAAGAGCTAAGATTTTCATGAGGATGAATTTAAGGGATAATTTACCTGGCAACCATGCCATAAGGAGGCTTTAAATCTATAGGCGCTGGCTACCTCAGCCCTTGCTGCGATGAATCCTCATGCTCTTTACTATCCAATCAGGAAGTGGGGAATGGGGATTGCGTTTCTTTAGATTGATGAAGAGCCCTAATTTCTTCATGATAGGCACCTTATGGGTCTCTACGAACTCGATCAAAGTTCCGTCAGGGTCTTCAATATAGCTAAAGTGTCCTGCGGCATCACCCATGTCGAAACTGTCAGAGCTGTCTACTGTGAAGGCATTATCAGCGGCTGCACATTCATCCCTGAGCAGGTCCATACGAGCTACATCGAAACAGAGGTGGATATATCCCAGGTCTCCCCAATACCTATCCTTGAAGATCTTATTAGGGACGCGGTCAAGGGATTGGAAAAGTTCTATCTCTGTAGGGCCAAGGAGTCTGCTGAAGCCTCCCATGGGCCGAGTTCCATGTCGGAGGACCACTCTTCTGTAATTGGCCAAACCATCAGCCAGGCCATTCAAGTCTTTATGTTGCCCTGATTCATCCATGACCAAGAGGTCATAGCCGAGTATGTTTTGGTAAAAAGCAATTGACGTATTCATATCGCTCACACCTATGCAGGCACCAAAGACTCCACCACAGGAAGAGGATTCCTTGCAGAAAAGATAATCATCTTCTATCACTTCCACTTGATTTCCCCATGGATCTATGAAGTAGAAATGCCTTTTTCCGTCCTTTCTGAGCACGATGGAAGTAGTATGTTCTTCCCGCTCTTTTTTCAGTTCCATCTGAGCTCTTAAGATATCGCCTGAGCGGATCTTCATGCAATGGATACCTAAGTCTCCGAAACGGATAGGGAATGCCGCAGGACTAGACTTCCTGCTGGTGAATTGCCAGATCTCCAATCCGCCACCACCGGTCATGTTCATGGCCAGTTTAGCATGCCTGGAATGTGCTTTTCCGCCCGTATAGGCTGTCATCAAGTTGGCTGTGGCCTCGTCTTCGAAGACCTTGATATCAAAGCCCAAGAACTTCCTGTACCAAGCAAAGGCTCCCTCTGCATCAGAGGTCCCGATGCCTATCTGTTGAATCCCATTGATGACTTTCTTCTCCATTTCAGGTAGCTGATACTTTTTTAGCAATAATGCGGAATAAAGCTGGAATGTAGCGGTGCAGATAGATCATAAAGACCTCGCCTTTTCCAATATAAATTTCCTTCTTCTTCTTGGCCGAGCCTTCAAGAATCTTCCTTGCTGCAATTTCTGAAGGAATTCCATTTAATTGGCCAGGATCTGACTTTCCGTGCTCATTCCCTGAACTGTCCAAAGCATGCAGAGAGATGTCTGTCCTTATCCTTCCCGGGCTGACGATAGAAACAGCAGGAGAGTCGCTTTCCAGTTGCATGGACTCGAAATAGCCTTGGAGCGCATGTTTGGAGGCCGCATAAGCACTTCTCAGTGGGAATCCATAATGACCCACCACGGATGAGGTGACGATAATCCTAGGCTCCGTGCTCTTCATTAGCAGGGGCATGCATAGACTCGTCCAATGGATATTGCCCATAAAGTTCACTTCCATGATCCTCCTCAGTACTGAGAAATCTGTCTCCAGTGCAGTCCCCCGCTGACTTATCCCACCGTTATTTACAAGGAGATCAAGATGGGTACATACGCCCTGCATGACCTTAAGAGCATCCATCATAGAAGATGCAACAGAAAGGTCTAAGGAGAGGACATGGATATTCACATGATCAGAACTTAATTCCTCCTTCAAGGCCTGAAGCTTTTCGGTGGACCTAGCTGCGATGAAGATTGTACAGGGAAACTTTGCTAATTCCCTGACCAGGGATTCACCTATTCCTGAGCTCGCACCGGTGATGCACATGGTCTTATGCTTGAAGAGGCTTGTCAATGCTTTGGTCTTATTCCTTATGGCAGTATCAGAGGACAAATATACTGCTCTGAAGGGTGAATAAACGGTTCACAATATTCCGCTGACTTAGGAAGATGGAAAGCTATGCTTTGTAGCTTTGTTCTTATTAATCAATTTGAATCAATAAATGAGATCAACTAAAGGAACCATCTTGATGGGTGGTATGCTCCTCATCCTATCAGCGAGCATGGCGTCCTGCAACGCTGAGGAGAAAAAGGCTGATGAAGAGAAAGCCAAGCAAGAACAAATGTTCAAGGAAAAGATGGACGTCATCGATACTGAATCCCAGAAGTTGGATCAGGAGATGGATAGCCTTGATGAAAAGATAGATGAATTATTGAACGACATATAATCACAGCATGAAAATCCCAAAGACAATCCTATTAATCGCAGTCGTATGCCTCGCACACACTGCCTATTCCCAAGACTCCAAAGCGACTAAAACTGAGGTGAAAGCCAAGCAGATAGAGACGAAAGAAGTTCAGAAGGATAAGAAAGAGGTGCTGAAAAGCGATATTGAAGAGCAGAAAGAGGCTCTCAAGCAAGAGAATAAAGAAGAAAAGGGCAACATCCAAGAGCCTACAAAAGCTAAAGTAGAACAGGATCATGCACGCGGAGACGGTCATGGACATGAAGGCCATAATCATGCAGTGGGAGAAGGACATGGCAAGATGGGGTCCAGAGATGTGCCAATAGATGCTGCAACTGAGGCTCCAGGTTCCCCTGAAGAGCGCATAGAGCACCATCAGGAGCGTGCCAATCAGGTTGCAGAGAGGCAGGCTAACATGGATTATAAGATGCAAGAAGCTGAGCGTAAGTTAGAAGAGAAATTTGCCAAAAATGAGATCAGCAAGGAGGAATATATGATCAAGAAGGAGGAGCTTTCTCAAGCTAAACTTAAAAGAGAGCAATTGGAGCAGAAAGAGATGATGCACCAAGAGAAACTGAAGAGCTTGAAGCAGAGTCCAGCGCCTGCAGAAGAAGTCAAGTGAGAACGCGCAGAGAAGAGAAATTAAAGGGGCCGCTGAGGCCCCTTTTTTTATTCAAGAAAATCGATTCCTTTTTTTGAATTCATAGCAGTGATGACATTATGCTAAATGACCTAGCATTGCTTTCATATTCCCCGAATGGATTCCATGCTCGAATTGTTTTTCCATGCAGTGTTCAAGGCGTCATACTCAGATTGTTCCCTTGAAGGGTAGGCTAAATTCTTTTCCTTGATAGAATTCTTTACCTAGCCTAATATCTTCATTTATATTTCCCCCCAGTTATTTACCTGCAAGACTCAGGGAATTCTAATCATTGCAAGCACTATATCGCCAATCGCTCAAAGAAGTTAGATGCTAAACTTGTTTTTAGTCAGCATTTTTTGGCGAATTTTTCTAAAGAATTTTATCATTGGTTAGCGGTTTGTCATAATGAAGCACAACGGCTCGGCTATGCGGAGTGCGGGATTAAATACCACAACTCTTTCAGCCTACCGATATGTTTGTTAATGTTCATTTACTTTCAATTTAGCACCAAAACCCGCATTACGTATAGCCATTGTGTGTGCCCAGCATGGGCATCGTTGCTAAAAGTAGCAACTAATCTTGAGGGTGTAAGTCCCTTAGTGGCTAGTCGGTAGTGCCACTTAGCAAGTCGCAAGGGTGGTATGGGTGACCATACATCTGAAGGCCTGCCTATGGCTTGCTCATCGAGAAGCGAGACTGCAAACTCCGGTACTGAGGAACACGAACCGCATACAGAGGCTGTTCTAGGCGGGTAAGCAAGCACATCTTTGTGACGCCCATGACCGATAAGCTTAGAACAGTAGATGCGGCAGTAATTGGAAGATAGATGATGCCCTTACCCTTCGGCAAGCTCAGGACAGCGCCTGGGGAGCCCTCCTAAACTACGGGTTAGTATAAAGGAGGAGTCAGCCGAGGTCATAGTACTTAGTAGTAACGAGCCATGTTAAGCATGGACGGCCTCACAAGCTAAGGAAGGACCGAACGTTAAATCGTGTCTGGATTCATATGGGAATCAGTAAAATGATAGCCCATACTTAGAAGGACAAGAACAGTAAAATGTAAATGATAGCTAAGGTAATAACGGCCAGAAACCTAACGTATGCCCGTGACAAGGTGATGCGCAATAAGGGTTCTACAGGCATAGATGGCATGAAGACAACTGAGCTTAAGGCATATATTGATGCCCAGCGCTCAGAAGTTGTAAGTCAACTGGTGTCCGAGTGTTACCTACCGCAGGCTATCAAGGGAGTAGAGATACCCAAGACAAAAGGTAAGACCAGATTACTGGGCATACCTACGGTAGTAGATAGGTGGCTTCAACAGGCCGTAAGCCAACAACTAGCGATACACTTCGAATTAGATTTTGAGGCGGAGAGCTATGGTTTTCGACCGAGGAAGAATCTCCAACAGGCCGTATTGAAAAGTCAGGAGTACATCAATGATGGCTACCAAGACATAGTAGATATCGACCTGAAGAGTTTCTTCGATGAAGTACAGCACTACAAGCTACTACAACTCATTTACCATAAGGTAAAATGCCGCACTACCCTGAGGTTAATCCGCAAATGGCTACGAGCGCCCATTCTCAAGAAAGGGCGACTGAGTAAGCGCAGGAAGGGGTTGCCACAGGGTAGTCCACTGAGTCCGTTGCTGTCTAATATACTTTTAGACCAGTTGGACAAGTACCTGAAGGGGAGAGGATTTAAGTTTATCCGCTATGCTGATGATTTTAGTATTTATACTCGGTCAAAAGCGCAGGCACGGGAAATAGCAAAAGAAGTAGCTCTGTATTTAAAAGAGAAACTAGCCTTGCCTATCAACCAAGCGAAGAGCGGCATACGAAGACCCTCGACTTTCAAAGTACTAGGGCATAGGTTTACGCCTGTGTTCAAACGTGGAGTACGCGGCAAATACCAGATAGTGGTAAGTGAAGAGTCATGGGCGTCATTCAAGCGCAAGCTCAAGTACACGACCAAGAAAACCTTGCCAATGAGTCTGGCAGAGCGGTTACAACGTCTAAAACTCATCTATCAGGGTTGGGTGAATAATTTCCGATTGGGAAATATCCAAGCCAAGCTTAAGAAGTTAGATGAATGGCTGCGGAACCGACTGCGATGCTGCATATGGCATGATTGGAAGAAGCCTGAACGGAAGCGGAAGAACCTCATACGACTAGGAATCAAACAGGGACAGGCATATGCTTGGAGTAGGACAAGGATGGGAGGATGGGCAGTAGCCCTAAGCCCCATACTACGTACTACGATAACTGAGAGACGCTTAAAGAAGAGAGGATATAGAAGTATGCTTGACTACTACCACCATGTGAAGTTCTGATTTAGCGAACCGCTGTATACGAGAACCGCTTGGTTTATCCTGAGCGAAGCCGAAGGGTACAGTGTTACTTCGGCAGGCTCAGCAGAACTGTGAGAGGCGCACCCCGTCAGATATTGCTGGCGGGGCCGTCTACTCGATTGGCAACTGGCTTTTCTTCAT